>Ga0066462_1000480_pt1 | contig 10260 bp, 9 predicted proteins | sample LakWasMe92_HOW11_2_FD_59573 | JGI IMG/M metagenome (GOLD analysis project Ga0066462, IMG submission 59573) | Freshwater sediment methanotrophic microbial communities from Lake Washington under simulated oxygen tension - Sediment Metagenome 92_HOW11 | ecosystem: Environmental > Aquatic >... | reverse complement strand
CTCGGGGCTTGGGCTGTGTGATCAACAGCCAGGGCATCATGCAATCGCCGGTGGTGCGCGAGCATGCCGGCATTGCCGACGACCAAGTGATCATGAAGAGCATTGCGCTTGGCTGGCCTGACGATGCTTTCCCCGCCAACGCGGTGATCTCCGAGCGCAAGAGCGTCGCCGAGGCCACCGTCTTTGTTGGGTTCGACGAATTTTGCAGTTGAACGGCTGCAACCCCACCGTGCATTTGCTCCGCTAGTCGATGCTGCACCATTGGGGTGTCCCTGAACTACCGACTTGATGTGCGGGGCCGTCGGTCGGCGATGCCCCGGACAAAGCGAGGTGCAAGCCATCCAAGATGCCGTTGTTTCTGACGCAGTCCTCGACTTCGTATCAGGCAATCACGACCGGCATTTGGATTGCCGTCACCACGGAGCCCACCTCGACCGGTATTGGAAACCCACCATGCGAACCCGCCAGCCACGCAGTCGAACTGCTGGGCACTTTTGCGGGTGTTGAGCGGACCTAATTTGGCCCCGAGGACGCGCGCTCGGCCGTGCAGCATGTGGACTGGAAGTCTCTTGCGTTGGACGCCCGGCCTGCGGGGACACAGTTGCCAACCTCTGCGCCGAGACCCATGAACCACTGAAGGGGCGGCTACCGCCGCGTGACCGACCTATGTTTGCAGTCGACGCTCCCTTGAGTGAATGTCGGGTGGTTGGATGCCAACGAGCTGGCTTTACTTCCCGACGCTGAATCTCTGCGAACGTTCAGCCCGCAGACGCTCATCAGAAGTCACCCAAACATGATCACCATGTGGACAACCCACTTTGCTCGGATGCCTAGTTCCGGAATAGTCGGAAGCTTGCTTCTTGGCCTTGATGGAGACATTGATGATTGGCAGAAGAATATTTTTGTCAGGTGTCGGCAGCATTGCAGGATTGCATGCGTTGCCGTCAGTTGCGCAAGACGGTTATCCAAGCCGACCCGTGCGCCTTGTCGTGGGCTTTCCTGCAGGCGGAACCACTGACCTGATCGGTCGGCTCACTGCGAAAGAGTTATCCGCGCGCTTGGGACAGTCGATTGTTGTCGACAACCGCCCTGGAGCCACCAGCAACATCGCCACGGCATCGGTGGCGCGTGCAGCGCCTGATGGCTATACATTGCTGTTGGCAACGGCATCGAATGCGACGAATGTCACCGCCTATAAAAGCCTTTCGTTCGATATCCAAAGTGATTTCGTTCCCATTGCCGGAATCGCAAAAGTTCCGAATATCTTGATCGTCTCATCGACCTCCCAGTTTGAAAAGTTCGACGATTTTCTGAGCTTCGCACGAAAAAATCCTGGAAAGTTGACCTTTGCATCTGCCAGCAGCGGGTCTTCCACGCACTTGGCCGGCGAACTTTTCAAGACCATGGCAAAGGTCGAAATGCTGCATGTGCCGTACCCCGGTAGTGCACCAGCCATTACTGATGTTTTGGGAGGGCAGGTCAATTCTTTTTTCGACAATTTGCCTTCAGCCTTGCCACATATCACCGGCGGGAAGCTCAGGGCTTTGGCGGTGACGAGCCCAACACGAGTTCCGATGCTTCCCGATATTCCAACCGTAGCCGAGCTTGGGTTTCCTGGATTCGAAGCCTATACCTGGCAGGGGTTGATGGCGCCAAAAGGGACGCCGGATTCGGTGGTTCAAAAACTCTCTTCCACGGTCTCCGATTTTTTGACTGATCCGAGTGTCGTATCCCAGATCACCAAGCTTGGGGGGGGAATAAATAAGTTGAGTCCCGAGGATTTTCGAAAGTTCGTGAAGGCTGAAATCGATAAATGGGGTCCGATCATCAAGAAGGCTGGCGCTGTTATCGAGTGAGCTTTGGAGACTCGGCGGGTCTGTAACTCTTTACCAAGATCGAAAGCTTTTCATGAACGATGATATTCCCCTGCTGCTTGAGCGCAATGGCGCAGTTGCCTTGATGTGCTTCAACCGGCCGCAGGCCCTCAATGCCATTGACCCGTCGATGGCGCGCGCGTTTCTCTCCATAGTGCGCGAACTGGCTGCCGATCCGAGCGTGCGTGCCGTGATCATGCGCGGCGCCGGAAAAGGTTTCGTGGCCGGGGGCGACCTTGCCGTGCTTGGCGCCGACCCGCGGCGTGGTTCGGCTGAGCTAATTGGCCCTCTGCACGAGGCCGTGCGTGTGCTGGACACCATGGATGCCCCGGTCATCGCGCAGGTTCATGGCGTGGTGGCCGGCGCGGGATTGAGCCTGATGCTGCAGGCCGACTTCGTGCTAGCCGCCGCCGGCACGCGCTTCAACTTCGCGTACGCGAACATCGGTGCCAGCTGCGACGTTGGCGCATCATGGTCCTTGCCGCGCCGAGTGGGGCTGACTCGTGCGTTGGAGATCGCGCTGCTCAGCGACACGTACGACGCCGACGCTGCCGCGCGAATGGGCTTGGTCAACCGAGTGGTGCCTGCCGCAGAGCTGGAGGCCGAGGCGTTGGCACTGGCGCACCGGTTGGCGAGTGGTCCAACCCTAGCATTGGGCCACTTGCGTCGGTTGATGCGTAGCTCGAAAGACCGAAACCTGGCGGGCCAGCTCGATGCTGAGGCGGCTGCGTTTCATGCATGCGCTGCCACCGACGACTTCCGTGTTGGCATTGAGGCATTCCAAGGTAAAAGAGTCCCGTCTTTCATCGGGCGCTGAGTCCTTCATTTTTTTGCTTTTGTTTGCGATCCCTCGAAAAGAGGAAGCTCCAATCCGTGACTTTTCGCGACATCCTTGTAGTTGGCTCTGCACGCGCAGCCATCGGCCCTTTTGGCGGAGTACTCAACGGCATGCCCAACATGGGTGAAGGCAGAGGTTGCCTCGGTGCTGTCGAAGTCGGCAAGAGCAGACGAAATAGCGGTTCGTCGCGATTGGCCTCCATCGCGATGTCTGCACGTGCACCTCCCCGCGAGTCCCCGAAGGCTGAGACATTTTCTTCGGCGGAACGCGAGGACAACACGGGCAAGGAAGCCACGCCTCATCGCCCATGCGCACGCCCTCACTGGAAGGACGAACAAATGACTGATACTGACACCACCCCCAAAGAGATCCGCTCCTGGTTGGGCATACCCTACGCCACCGCAGAGCGCTTTTGTCGCCCAACCTTGCTGCCGTTCAACTCGGACCTGCCCTACGACCAAAAGGGACCAGCCCCGATGCAAGCTGGCGACACCAGTTGGCTTGAAGCCGACAATGGACTGAGTGAGGACTGTCTCAATCTAAACGTTTGGGCGCCCGAAGACGTTGGCGACAAGCCACTTCCTGTGATCGTCTATATCTATGGGGGGGGATTCGAGCTTGGTGCGAACACCCAGACCACCTCGAATGCCTCGGGTCTCGCTGCGACCGGCCGCGCCATTGGCATTTCCCTGAACTACCGACTCGGCCCCTTCGGCTGGCTCTCGCTCTCGCAGTTCGGTGGCGCGTTCTCTAATGCCACCAACCTGGGCCTGCAAGACATCATTACCGCTCTCAGATGGGTGCAGGAGAACATCGCCCGCTTCGGCGGCGACCCACAGAACGTCACCGTCACCGGTCATAGCGCTGGCGCCTTCTGCGCACTCGGCCTCCTTGCCGCGCCATCTGCCGACGGCTTGTATCACCACCTCGCTGCTTTCTCCGGCATGGCTTCACGTCTCGTACCCGCGTGGGGTGCAGAAGAGCGCGCCTGGACACTGCTCACCGAGCTCGGGATCGAAGACGACCCCGAAAGGTTGCTGAACATTGACGCTAAGTTACTCGCCGAGACGATGAGCAAGACACAACTTGCTGACCCTGGGGCACGACACGGCATCGACAACACCGTCATCGCCATCGTGGATGACCGCGCACAGCCTAACGGCATCATCTTGGATCATCCTATGCGGATCCTCGAGTCCGGACGGCATCGAGACATAGATATTCTGTTGAGCAGCACCACTCACGAGACCGATTGGTGGGTCCTCCATAAGACCAAGGACTTCGATCCCGGCAGCATTAGCGACCTCATCAAGGAATTCGCCACAAGGAATCGAATTCCACGCAGTCGCGCTCACGCGATCGTCGCTACGTACGACGTCGGTGGGCGCACTCCCGTTCAGGTCCGTGGAGCATTGCTCACCGACTACTCCTTCACCCTACCTCAGGTACGTGCCGCGCTGGCGCACGCCGCAGCAGGCGGCAACGCCTATCTCCTCACCGTTGGCGCGGTCGAGGGCGCGCACGCAGTACATGGCACTGAGATGTACGGCATCGTCGGTCAGCAACGCCCTGGACAAAGTAACGAGCAAGCCCTCCGAGACGCCTTCGTTCGCGACGCACTTCTCGATTTCGCCGCAGGCAATCATGACCAGCTTTGGAAAGCCGTGACCACAGAACCCACCTCTCATGGGATCGGCAACCTACCGTACGATCCCACGGCCCATGCGGCCGAGGTCCTGCGCACCTTCGCAGGCATCGAGCGGACCTGAGCTGCCGCAAAAGGACGTGAGCGGAGTTGGTCGGGCTGATCTGCAGGTGTAAGCAGGCGCTGCGCAGGGGCATTCAAAGTAGGGACTCGCCCAGCTTCATTTCATCCGTAGCCGTTGGCGGATAGAAACTGCAGGGGTGTGCATCCGGCCATGCCTCGGAAGAACTTGCTGAAATGCGTGGCCTCCTTGAATCCGAGCTTGGCTGCAACGACGCCTATCGGCCAATTGTTGTGTATGAGCAGCCGCTTGGCCTCCAGATCCAGCAGCCTCGAAACGAATTCCCTGGCACTGATGCCCTCGGCATCGAGCACCGCACGCGTCAGGGTCTTCTCGGTGCAGCCCATTTCGGCGGTGTAGGTGCTGATGCTTTTCCACTCGGCGAAATGGTGATCCACCAAGTTCTTGAAAAGATAGAAGCGCTTGAGGGTCGGCCGCTTGTGCAGATCCTCCCAGTGTTTACGGCCATAGGCCATTACAAGCCAGGACACCAGCGCATAGAACGCGTGCCGTAGATGCGCCTGCACGTCCTCGACCCATTCGGCGGACCGGCCAGGATCTCGCCGGACCTGACTCAGCCCCGCGCAAGTCATGACCTGCGGCATCCTCACGCATCCACTCGATAGCGGTTGTTGCGCGCTCCAGGCCATCGGCATCGACTTGGAGGCGGGCTGGCAAGCGCTCGATGTTGAATTCCGAACGAAGGTTATCGTGCGATGTCGCGGGCCAGAGAAACTCCGGGCGCACCAGCAGTATCCAGCCGTCCCAATCCTCGCGCTCCCCGAAGTTGTGGGCCTGTCCGGGGCGAACCACGACCAAGCTACCGGCCTGACCGGGGCATGGCTCGAAGTCTAGCCACTGGGTGCACCGCCCCTTGGTCACCAGGATCAGCATGTAGAACGTATAGCCATACGTTCTGCGCATCTCCTCCCGGCTGGTTCTGCGCCGAAGTTCCGAAACCCGGAAGATCTCCAGGTCATAGGAGTGCGAACCTTCGGGCTCGTAGAGGATTTCCTTTACATGGCGTCCCGATCTTTCCATTGCTTCACCCAACAGGCAACACTAAACGCATTCGCGTAATCGCTTTCAAAGATGTCCGAAAAGTGCCAGCAAAAGACAACATTTTTCCTTTATTCACACCATTCAAATAGCGCGTCGCAGATGGGGGCTACGCTGCGTCAGTTCGGCCGTCCAGTCCACAAAAGCGCGCACCTTGGCGCTTAGGTGGCGGTTTGGCGGATACACCACGTAGATCGGCAGAAGGGGTTGTGTCCAGTCGGGAAGAATGTGCACCAGCGTCTTGTTCTCAAGGTGGCGCATGGCTTGGTCGCTCGTGATCTGGGCGATGCCCAGACCCGAGACGGCCGCCGTTACATAGGCATTGCTCTCATTGACGCTCACCTTATAGGGTCCGCTGACGCTGATGGATTCCTCACCCTTGCGGAACTCCAGAGGATAGTGGCGCCCGGTCTGTGGAGAGAAATAGACTACGATGGAGTGGCTTTCCTTGATCGCCAGTGGATGCGTTGGAGTGCCGTGGAGCGCTAGGTAGTCGGGTGAGGCAACGGTGATGAATTCGAAATTGCCGATACGCCGCGCCACTAAAGATTGGTCGATGAGTTCGCCTCCGCGGATCACGCAATCCACGTTGTCACTGATTAGGTCCACCATCCGGTCGCTCACACCTAGATCCACCTGTATTTCGGGATAGCGTGCGTGGAATTCTCCGAGATTGGGCAGTATTAGCAGTTGCGCGGTGGATGCACCCACGTCTACGCGCAGCCGTCCGCGTGGGTTTGAGCGGGCGTTGGTCATGCTCGCTTCGATGTCGTCGAGTTCAGCCAAGAAACGTATCGTGTGCTCGTAGTAGGAAGCGCCGTCGACCGTCACGATGACGCGGCGCGTGGTGCGATTGAGCAGTTTCACGCGCAAGTGCTCCTCCAGCACCTGCACATGCTTGGTGACCGTCGCCTTGGGGAGACTCAGGGATTCCGCTGCCTTCGTGAACGTGCCGGCCTCAACCACCCGGACAAACATGCGCATCGCCTGTATCTGGTCCATGGGCTCTCCTTTTCACCACGTGCGACTGGTTAGATACTTGCTTGTGGTAGTCGGCAGCGCAACTGCGACCGACATGACCGAAACATGTGCAGATGGGTTTGTGCTCGACATGTGTAACGCCTGTGGAACTACCAACGCGTGGCAGGAACGAGCGCTCCGAACACCCTGGATTCAGAGTTCGCTCGCAGGAATCCGAGCGAAGGTTTGCGGGAGTGAAGCCGATGCCAAGCTGGTGGCATAGACGATATGTCAGCACGTAGCCGCGGAGGCACCCAATTGGATCATTGCCTTGCCAAATCGTCTCAAGTTTTCGACTCACATCAGGCGTCTAGATGTCGATTCGTCAACACCGGCCTCGGCACCATCCAGCGCAGACTTTTGACACCGAACTCGATCGAGCCGAGCCCATGAAAACCCACCTAGGCCACGGCGTCTTGCATCAGCACTCTATAGTGAGTTTCGTCCTGCGCACCATGGCGGATGCGCAGGAGGCCATCGGTGCTGAGTCATTTCGCCGTCGCATAACCTGCTGAGAACTATGGTTCCGTGCAAGTGAAGCTTGATTCAACGTTCACATCCCCGCTGCCGTTGTATTTAGCATACTGCGGATACTTGCAAAGCGGACGCTGCATGGTTTTGAATCCCGGAGCGGCCAAGCTGTCGGTTGCCACGATTTTCTTGCTTGAAGGTTTAACGCCCTTCTCGATCCAGTCGAACATCGGACCGACCAAGTCGACAGAATCAGCGCCCTGTCCGACACCAATCCTGACACCCGCGAATGCATTGGAGCAGTGATCCACGCCAGGCGCCTGGTAGTACTCGACAAATTGGTCTGCCGTCGCTTGGCCGCCCGCTGACGCTACCACCTTGTTGTAGTAGTCCGTGGTGTTGTGAGGCGTGATCAACCAATCCGTCAAGCCATGCCACAGCAAAAGCTTGCCGCCGCGCGCGCGGAACTGGGAGAGGTCTGGGTTCACTGCATCGATCAAGCCGACGAGATAGTCGAGCCGCGATATGTACTGTTCCGGCTCAACCTGGAGGGGATCCACAGTAGTGCTCTGTGCAACGAAGTACTTCATGAAGTCGCCACCGAGTTGCGTCTGACCGGATCCTCCCCAGCCTTGCAAGTGCGCGGGATCTGCCGACTCGCCACCGAAGGGAAATCCCGGCCAAGTGTATCGGCCTGCCGCTACGCTGGTGGGTTCGTACATCGTCTTTGCCGATTCCAGCTGGCTATCCGTCAGGCAAGAATCCGACTCAGCGCCTGTGCACTTGAGCGCGGACAGGTTGACCGTGCAAAGGTCTGGCCTGCCGATCACGTTGTCTTTTAGTCCGTCGAGTCCATCGCACTGGCTCATCACCGCATTGGCAATGGTCTGAACCTTTCCTTTGGTCAGGCTTGAACCTGGCTTGGCGAGTTGCTTCATGACCTTTTGGTAGTACAAGAACTGTGGCGTATAGGCGTTGGCAGGTGCGCGCGCTATCACTCCATCGAACGCGTTCGGATAACGTTGTGCCTGAATCAGGCCTTGGCGGCCCCCTCCAGAGCAGCCTTCGTACACCATCTTCGCGCTGGCTACTTCCGCGCTGCCCAGGTGCGCCTTCATGATCGCCTTTGCGGGGGTAAGCACCCGTGGGACAGCCGAGTACGCGTAGTCGTTGAGCATTTCGGCATTTAGTGCAAAACTTCCGTCGCCGAATGGCGGCACAGCGGTGTGTCCATGGTTGGTCGCTATCGTGGCATAACCCTGTTCGGCCAAGCCCGGGCTCTGCGGGCTGGCGGTAATAATTCCATCAAAGCCGCCGCCGCCCATGAACACGGTTCGATGGTTCCATACCGTTGGCATCCTGACTTCGAATGCTAGGTCCTGGGGCATTTCACCGCGTACGAGGCAGTTCTCGCGCACCGCTCCAGCGGTCGGAAAAAACTGCGCCTTGGTGATGACGGCTCCTTCGAAAGTCTTGCCCTGCAGTTGCACGCAGGCGTCTTCTGGGGACTGCGCCACGGTCGGTGGCGCCGAAGAACCGCCGCCGCAACCGGCCAGCGAAAGTGCGACCATCAGGAGGAGGGCTGCAGCCTTCGCCGGAGTGTGTCCGGGCTTACAGAGGCCGTGGCGATTGGGTGTGACGGTGACGGCCGCTGCTGCACCACGAAGTGGTCTATTCAATGCGATCATTTTGTCTCCGAGAGCTCGTTTGGACATGGGGCAAACGGCTGCTTGCCCGCTCTCAATGTGTCATTGATCGACTGGCCTGACTGTCTTGACACAGACAATTGAGATCAGCCTCATCCGGTGCCGGCCTTCTTAAGAGTCGTATTGACGCTGCTTGCCAGAAGTCCATTCGACGTTGTAGACGGGCCAGGAATTGCCACCACAGAAGCATTGGCGATACAGGCGCAAGCAAGCTGCTGGGGGTAGGTTGGTTCAGATCTGAGTGGAATCCCACAAGCTGGCATTCGACCTGAGTCGCCGTATCCACGTTGTCGCCCAACCAGGCTCTCGCCGGGTGGGCTTGCGGTACTGCTCGAGCGCATTGGCCTGATCGGCTGCCACGGATAGGGTCTGCTGCCCCATGTTCGGGCACAGGATCCGGAGATCCTGGGCAATGCAAATCTCAGACCATCACGGACTTATTCAGCGTTGCCTTGGGCCGATGGTTACGCCTTCGCCCTGGCGAGTTCTGCCAGCCGCATGTCAGAAGCATTGGAATGAGAGGCCTGGAGGTGCCGCGAGCGTTTCCTAAGCTCCAGAGCTGGCATGCATCGTTCGTCGCAAGTCCTGACTGGGGCTGGCTTCGAAGTGCCTCAGGTAGTCGCGGCTGAACTGCGAGGAGCTCTCATAGCCCACGGCAAACGCTGCGCCGGATACGTTGTGCTCGCCGCCAGCCAACAGGCGGCGAGCCTCCAGCAGTCGAAGCTGCTTTTGATACTGCAACGGGCTGAGCCCTGTGATCTCCCGAAAACTTCGGTTGAGGCTCGCACGGCTCATCCCACATGCCGCAGCGACGTCATCGACCTTGAAGGGCCGGTCGAAGTGCTGCCCGATCCAGGCGATGGCTTTGCGGACTTTCGGCAGCGGGCCCTTTGCGCTTGCGATCTGGCGCAACAGCTTTCCATGCGGACCCGACAGCAGCCGATAGAGCAACTCCTGCTCAATCATTGGGGCCAGTATGGGGATCTCTTCGGGCCGATCCATCAGTGCCAGGGCGCGTGTCAGGACGCTTTCTAGCTCCGGAGTCAAGGGGGCGGTCGACAACCCCAACTCGCTACCTTCGCCGTCGCGCACGGCGGGCATCGACAGGATCAGTTGTTTGATCAGCACCGGATCCAGCACCAGCGTCAGGGCGACATAGGGCCGCTTGCGAGCATCCCCATAAACCTGCCCCATGAGCGGCAGGTCCAGTGCGCTGACCAGATAGTGGCCCGCCTCGTAGTGAAGGACTTTGTCGGCAAAAGAGACGCGCTTGCTTCCCTGCAGGATGAAGCATGCCATGGCGCGGTACAGGCACGCGTTTTCATCGGTCTGCCCCTGGTCGACGTGCAACTCAATGCGGGGAATGCCGGTGGTCAGGTTGCCGGGTTGGAGCTTCCGCAACGCGGTTTCCAGCAGGCTCGAAGGGTGGGTGTCCATACGGTGGCTTGGTTGGTATCGAAGTGGATGAGTCGATCGTGCAAGAGAACAAGCGCAACGGGCAAGTCCTGAGAAGAGCTTCGCCCTAA
>Ga0066462_1000463_pt1 | contig 10459 bp, 8 predicted proteins | sample LakWasMe92_HOW11_2_FD_59573 | JGI IMG/M metagenome (GOLD analysis project Ga0066462, IMG submission 59573) | Freshwater sediment methanotrophic microbial communities from Lake Washington under simulated oxygen tension - Sediment Metagenome 92_HOW11 | ecosystem: Environmental > Aquatic >... | reverse complement strand
GCGCAGCACACTGCTGACCTGGTACTCACGGGGGGCCAACAACGCGTAGCCAACGCCCACCAAGCCTGCAAAAAGGGTACAACCGATTACCAGTTTCTTTTGCCGCCAGATCGAGTGGAACAGGTCAAATAAATCAATTTCATCAGACACCACGGGGGCTTGAACCTGAGGAGTTCTATTCAAAATGGGGACACCCTTCAAAAAGTGGACACTGGCTGCCCACTACACAATAGATCTGAATAACCAATTGAGAATGCAGGGACAACGCCCTGGATATGGCTAATACGACATAAGGCAACGGTCATCCGACCATTCAGTCACTGAAAAAGTCCCTACCGCATCGAGATTGTTTTCCTTCAGAAAGATTAATGTCATATAGGACGCCGCTCAGCGTAGATGACATATCAAGAAACATCCTTCTCACGATAGGCCAAAATCGTTTTAAATATCTGCTGGCAAAGGAAAAAACCCGACAGGCGCACAACTTTGGGAGATTTCCTACAAAACCTAATAACCAAACTCGACAGGAAACATTTCTTGCTGTCGGCGAGCCCGCCATTGAGGCCTTATCAAAACAGGAGTTTTTGCATGCCATTGCCCTCTTCCCACGCCACCCCGTGCCCGACCGAACGGGATCGACAGGCCCTGCAAGGCACTTGGGAGCAGATCGCCCTGGAAGACAGCGGCATCGCCAACCCACCGGATGAACACAGTGCGCCCGGTGCGCTAACCACAATTGAGGGGGATCGATTCCAGGTCATGACCCTCGATGGCAAGGTCTTGCTGGAGGGGTGTTTTACCCTGGACGCCCGCACCACGCCCAAGAGCATTACCTGGATCGATGCCATCGGGGCCGACGCCGGCAAATGTCTGCCTGCGAGCTACACCCTGGAAGATGAGCGCTTCGTGTTTATCGCAGCAGATGAAGGCATGCCCCGGCCGACGCATTTCAGTACGACGCCAGGGCAGACAATGCGCACCTTCGTGCGCCGGGCTTGAGGGGGTTGGGTGGCATCCGTTTTAGCGACAGGATTTTCACAAACGCTTCACGTTTGGCGCGATAGGTTGAACCCAACTCCTCAAGTAAATCCCTTGGCCCGCCGCCCCAGCGGGCCTTTTTTTGCCTGGCTTTTTCAGGCCGGGCACTTGACGGCGGTCAGGGTGTAGCACATCGGCAATTGCGCCGCCTGGTCCTCGTACTGGTCGTAGACTTCTTCGCGATTGGAGTGTGGGTACTCCTGCAGATGCCGCAGTTGCAACCCCGCCGCGATGGCCGCGCTGACAATCTCCCCCAGGGTATGCACGAACCAGTAAGAGGCAGCGGCGGCCCCCTTGCTCGCCCCCTCATAGACAATTGCCTCGTGCTGCACAAAAGGCTCGCGGCGAAAGTATGAAGTGGCCGGCAACATCGGGTTGGCAGCTTCGGGATCGAACACTTCCAGGAACGGATGGGTCTCGTAGATCACCAGCGTCCCCCCTGCTTTCAGGGTGCTGGCGACATGCCGCATAAACAGTGCGATATCCGGCATCCAATTCAGCACGCCGATGGTGATCAGGGCAATGTCAAACCGCCCGTGCAGGCGCTCGGGTAAATGATGAATATCGGTTTCGATAAACTCAGGTGCATGTGGCGACCGGCTGGCCAGTTCCGCAGCCTGGGCAAGAAACGCATCGGACTGGTCGATCCCGACCACGCTGCTGGCGCCAAGCCCATACAGCGACAGGCTTTCACGGCCGTTATTGCACCCCAGTTGTACCGCGTCCCGGCCCCTGATCCCCACCTGCAACAACAGGGCGGTCAGGGTCGGATCCAGGCAACTGAACCCCGGCTCGCCAACGGCCTCAAGCAGGCCTTGCCAGTGCTCGGTCGCTTTATGGTGTGCAGCGGATTCGTTCCAGGCGGCCTTGTTACTGGCGATGGCCTGTTGAGCAGACAGCGTGTCCATTGCGTCTCCAAACGGTTGAGCGTGCGCAACACAATGGCAATGAGCGCCGTCAAAAAATAAAAAGGTGGTTCGCCCCGCACCGACAGCCTCGCCATCCCTGAACCGGTAAAGAGCCATCACTGCAGGGCGAACGGTGGAAACTTAATCCACGGCCATTGGATGTTCAACTGTTATCAACACGGGATCGGACAATCGAGACAATTTCGATACAACTTGATGAATTTTGTAGAATTTACAGCCCAAATAACCAAGCCAGGCACTGCTCGCCGTCCGACAGGCCTGCCTGTCATATAACTCGCGCCTCACCTATGCGACAATGCGCGCCAAATTCCAACATGCACCCCATATTTTCCTGTTAACTTTGGCCCGCCAAAATACTGGATATATACAGGTTTAACGGTGTTCGCAGGGAAGCGCTATACTCAATATCCAACGGTTAATTAAACAGGCCGCAACGCCACGTCACGAGGAGCGCAGATGACAGTCGGAGTAACAGTGGGGTCAATCACAGAAGAACTTGGCGCGCCATCGTTCGTGCACTCTTTTTTCTCAACCATCAGCGCTCATTGCGAACCCACTGGTTGGGGGCGCAGCCTTCCACACCTGATGAATGAACTCTACCAGGGCCGCCTCGCTCATGTGAGCGCCCTGTTTGCACTTACGGAACTACGGATGGCGAAAGCCACGTTGAGCAACTTACCTCCCTCATCTGTTGTCTGGGACATCGAGAACCGCTTGGCCAAACCACCTTGGGGCGACAACATCGCACCGCACATCACAAACCTTGGTAACTACTTCGTATCGAGTACCGGGCGCGACGTTTTCCACATACTTGAAGAGGTGTTAGCCACCTCTATCGAAGAGCGACGGGATGTCCTTCTTCAGTGACAGGCTGTAGCCGGCCGCTATAGGACACAGGGGTTGTAGATTTCAATCTTGGACTTTCAAACCCCTTGGAGTTTTCAATTATAAAAATCTGAAAATCCCCCTCAGCGCCGCCTTAATGCCTCTTCAATAAGTGATGAAGGATCAATGGCATAGCCCTTTTGCCCAAGCAATTTATAAAAATCTTTATTGCTATTTTCAAATACTGCCAAATTCGAGGTCTTGACACCAGAACCATCTAACTCCTGCAAAATAAAATAAATAACATCTCCTTTTGCCCACACGGCTTGTTTGAAGCTGATGCCATTCTCATTATCAGTGCTGAGTTTTGTAACAAGCGGCAGACCCATTTTTTCCTGGATCTCCCCGACTAGACCGCTACCCTGTGAACGTGAATAAATTCTCAGCTCGTACATTGACAATATTTCTTCCACTTCAGAATAATGGAAAACTATTTTATTCTTCTTTTTTTCAAATTCGCCAGAAAGATTCAGGCCATTGTAATTTAATAAATTCGGCGAAGAGCTTTCCGATCTCTCATACCCAAACAATGTTTTTTCTTCCGATGAAACTGCATCAACACCAGCTACCTTATAAATAGATTGAATATTTTCTTTAAATGTAAGATTTGCCAAGTCCAGGCCATCAGAAACGGGTTTTGAGCTTTGGGTGGTATTCCCCTCAACGTCCTTATCATTATTTTTTGAAAAGCAAACCGGAGCAATGACAAACAGAAGAACAATGAAAGCAATTTTTTTCATGTCTACTTACCTCATAAAAATTTACTGAATTAGATTTTCAAAAAACGATGATCAATTAAGCACAGGGAGGCCGCCAAGGTCAAAAACTCCGATGTTTAGCAAGCCTCCCCCTATCATCACTCATTCCGTGCTCGCGCAGATCCTATGAGCAAACGCAAACTTTACAACCTCAAGTCCGTATTGACCGATCCTACCGATCGCAGCTGATTGCCAACCACGCCGCAGTAGTGAACACCGACCCCAGCGGCCATCAGGGCATGGTCAATCACAAGTCGCTGAAGACATCGCGCCGGAGAAGATTGGCCAGGCCGTTTGCAGCATTCCCCACCGATGGACGATCTACCTGAGCACCCTGTGCGTTTTGCCAAATCGCTCCAAATGAACGCCTGTGACGACGACGAATAACCCTCCCTGCTCGCTGCATCCGGTCACGGAGGGCGGCGCCTGAATATGGTAACTGCAAACGAATCAAATAATTCCCCTAATGCGTAGCAATGCATTTATCAGTGTGTCTGCTCAGGTGCCTCAGCCAGAGATAACTATCCAAGCAGTTCCCCTCTCCTGTGTTGTAGCTAAAAAATCTTAATCGTCAGAGCAAATTCGGAAGTTACCTCGCCATCATTAAAAAACAACTCCCACCTAAACTTCACCTCTTTCAAATCTAGAAAACCAATTAACTTACTGAAATAAAAAATTAATAAAAATTAATAAATATTTTCTATCAGTCCAATAGGCCCTCACTATTTAAAACACTCTTGACACAATATTTCCTGGATGCAACTTTGTGTCTCGAATGTTTGATAAAGGAACTACTGATGGCCAAATGACTATATAAAAATCCTAATCTGACTTGCCATAAGCACGCTCTAGTTGCTTACGGCTTCGTACAATTAAATATAGGCAGATACACACATGAAAAACATCAAGCTAATATCTTTGCTGGCACTGGCTATTTCAGGTGTAGCACTCGCGGCGCCACCCCCTCGTGAGGAACCTTCCGATAAGCCACCGACCACTCAGACCCCGACAATAGATCGTGACAAAGCTCTTGAAGATGCAAAGAATAACCCCGGGAAAGTAGTCGATCTAGGAGGTGGAGTTACCGTCACAACCGCTCCGCATGATCCGAGAATTAGAACCGACTATACTTTCAACGACTTTCTGAAGGTCGTAAATAAAGCACTTACTCAGCCAGTTACCTCCTTCTTTGAGTCTGCTGATGATCTCCATGCTGCGTTAAATAATAAAACTCCAACCTTTGACCCATCGGATCGGGAGGTTTTAAGCAAGGTAGGTCAAGTGATTGCAATGGTGGTCGGAGCCTCGGGCGGCGTGGGAGCCGTTATGGTCACCACTGGCCAGGTTGCAGGCATCGCCAGTGACGAAGTTCAGACAAAAATGAACTCTTTCCCTCTTGGTTTCAGGCTTCAGGGAAAGGAAGTTATTACCATTGAGCCTCTTGGTGGCCCTCGAAAGGTGAGTTCCTCTGGTGAAACTGTAAATCCAGACGGTAAACCAATCACAAGTATCCTTAAGAGGATAAACGGCCGGATAGGAATTCCACTGAGCCCCGTAAACCCACCAAGACTTCCATCTAATTTGGAGCTTGAACGTCTGCCCTCATACGCTGAGTTACCACTAGAAAACCTAGAGCGTGATCTTGAAAACCCTGATGACGGGCCTTTGCCTAGTGAACTGACAGACAAAAACAACAGACTTTTTGCGACTCCAACTGATGAAGTAATGATTAGGACAATCAATCCGCAGCGCGGAGAGGAATTTGTTACTTTATTTCGGGGAGTCTCAAAATTATCAATAGAAGCGATGGCTGCAAATGGAAGTGCTGGAGGAGAGCCAGTCAATGTACTTGCGGTTCCACCTACTACCAACGAAGCTAGAAGGCAAGTTGGAAGAGGGGCCTTTCTTCCAGAATTTTCCACGAGTATAAATACTGCAGATCAATTCTCCAGAGGCCGCTATCTAGTTGTGGCCCGCATAAAGGCTAAGTACCTTAGTAAAGGCAGTACGACGGAGCATGGATTCATTGCAAATAAAAATGCTCCTATTGAAATTTTAAAAACTTATGATCGGACTTTTGGACAACCTGAGCGCAATATTCCAAACGCATCATAAATTTTAATCAATCGTAAATGACGGGGCTACCATGCCCCGTCATCTTTCTGTCTGGGTGATGCTCTACCAAGCCTGAAACATGAGTAGTCCGGTTTACTCATGCGGGCTCCCAAACGCCAGCCTGTCAACTCTTATTCTCTGGTCTACGGCTCCGCACCATAGGCAAGCCTACGTCATCGAGCAAGATCAGCAATCGGCGATAAGTAGACCAGGTACGAGAGTGGGAACGACGGGTAAGCCTCGTCAGCAAGCGCGGAACGACCGCGTTCTTCGCCACCGTAAGGGTGCTGGAAACACCTTTCGCTTTTCCGCCATCGAAGCACTCGGAGTACGTAAAACAGACGTCCGACCTGCACAAACAATGGACTCCGGCGTTAAAAGCTTTGAACATCCGTCGTCGCCCGCCATACAACTGTCGTCACACCTATGCGACAATATGCATTATGTCTGGCATGAACCCCGCCTTCATCTCCCAGCAGCTCGGCCATAGCGTGCAGATGCTGCTCTCGACTTATGCGCGTTGGATCAACTCAAGCTCGGACTGGAGCGAAATGCAAAAGCTCCAGATTGGTCCCAAATTGGTCCCAGCTCAAATAAGCGCACCCCAAGCTATTGATAGGTAAAGTAATTGATCTCCACAGCTAACATCACCATGCAGTTCGGCGCCAAGCCGCTGTTTGAGAACGTCTCGGTCAAGTTCGGCGCCGGTAACCGTTATGGTTTGATCGGTGCCAACGGTTGCGGCAAGTCGACCTTCATGAAAATCCTCGGGGGCGACCTCGATCCGTCCGGCGGCCAGGTCATGCTGGAGCCGAACGTGCGTCTGGGTAAACTGCGCCAGGATCAGTTCGCCTACGAAGAATTCAACGTGATCGACACCGTGATCATGGGTCACGAAGAGCTGTGGAAGGTCAAGGCCGAGCGCGATCGCATCTACTCGCTGGCGGAAATGAGCGAAGAAGATGGCATGGCCGTGGCCGAGCTGGAAACCGAGTTCGCCGAAATGGACGGCTACACCGCCGAATCCCGTGCCGGTGAACTGCTGCTGGGCCTGGGTATCGGCATCGAGCAGCACTTCGGCCCGATGAGCGAAGTGTCCCCAGGCTGGAAGCTGCGTGTATTACTGGCCCAGGCGCTGTTCTCGGACCCGGAAGTGTTGCTGCTCGACGAACCGACGAACCACCTGGACATCAACACCATCCGCTGGCTGGAAAACGTCCTGACCCAGCGTAACAGCCTGATGATCATCATCTCTCACGACCGTCACTTCCTGAACAGCGTGTGCACCCACATGGCTGACCTGGACTACGGCGAGCTGCGCCTGTTCCCGGGCAACTACGACGAGTACATGACCGTGGCGACCCAGTCCCGCGAGCAGTTGCTGTCGGACAACGCCAAGAAGAAAGCACAGATCTCCGAACTGCAATCGTTCGTCAGCCGCTTCTCGGCCAACGCCTCGAAAGCCAAGCAGGCCACGTCCCGCGCCAAGGCGATCGACAAGATCCAATTGGCCGAGGTCAAGCCTTCGAGCCGTGTGAGCCCGTTCATCCGCTTCGAGCAAACCAAGAAGCTGCACCGCCAGGCGGTCATCGTCGAGCGCATGGCCAAAGGCTTTGACGGCAAGCCGCTGTTCAAGGACTTCAGCTTCCAGGTTGAAGCCGGCGAGCGCGTGGCGATCATCGGCCCGAACGGTATCGGCAAGACCACCCTGCTGCGCACCCTGGTCAACGAACTGACCCCGGACGCCGGTAGCGTGAAGTGGACCGATGCGGCTGAACTGGGTTACTACGCCCAGGACCACGCCCATGACTTTGAAGACGACATGAGCCTGTTCGACTGGATGGGCCAATGGACTCAAGGCGAACAAGTGATCCGTGGCACCCTTGGCCGCATGCTGTTCTCCAACGACGAGATCCTCAAGTCGGTCAAGGTCATCTCCGGTGGCGAGCAAGGTCGCATGCTGTTCGGCAAGCTGATCCTGCAAAAGCCCAACGTGCTGATCATGGACGAACCGACCAACCACTTGGACATGGAATCCATCGAGGCGCTGAACCTGGCGCTGGAGAACTACCCGGGCACGCTGATTTTCGTCAGCCACGACCGTGAGTTCGTATCGTCCCTGGCCACCCGTATCATCGAGCTGAGCCCAAGCGGCGTGATCGACTTCAGCGGCACCTACGACGACTACCTGCGTAGCCAGGGTGTGGTGTTTTAAGGGCAGCCAATAGCGGTTAGCCACAAGCAGCAAGTAAAAGCCCCGCCAGCAGTGACGGGGCTTTTTGCATTGACGGAAATGACGCTGTCGTTGGATCGTTAGCCTGCTTTCTTTTTCCCCATGCCCTTGCCATGATGCGTTCACCGCCCTGCCGCGAATAAGCCTCCATGCCTGCCGCCCCCAGCTCCCTGTCGATCACCCTGCAGATCGTCTCCATCGTCTTCTATACCTTTATCGCGTTTATCTGCATCGGCCTGCCGATTGCGGTGATTCCCGGCTACGTCCATGAACAACTGGGCTTCAGCGCCGTGGTGGCAGGCATCACCATCGGTTCGCAGTACCTGGCCACCCTTCTCAGCCGCCCCATGGCTGGGCGTATCTCGGACAACCTCGGCACCAAACGGGCGATCGTGCTCGGTTTGAGCGGCATCCTGCTTGGCGGCGTGTTGACCTTTTTCGCCACGCTGCTGCACAGCCTGCCCAGCCTGAGCCTGGGGGGCCTGCTAGTCGGCCGCGTGCTACTGGGCGTGGCCCAGGGCCTGATCGGCGTGGGCACCATCAGTTGGTGCATGGGCCAAGTCGGCGCCGAACACACCGCGCGCTCGATCTCCTGGAACGGTATCGCGTCCTATGGTGCTATCGCCATTGGCGCACCGCTGGGCGTGGTGATGGTTGCGCAATACGGCTACAACAGCCTGGGCCTGGCCCTGGCGCTGCTGGCCGGGCTGGGCCTGGTGCTGATCCGCAAAAAAAACTCGGTGCCGGTGGTGCGCGGCGAGCGCCTGCCGTTCTGGGCGGTGTTCGGGCGGATTGCACCGTTTGGCGCCAGCCTGTGCCTGGCCTCCATCGGCTACGGCACCCTGACCACCTTTATTACCCTGTTCTACCTCAGTCGCGGCTGGACCGACGCCGCCTGGTGCCTGACGGTGTTTGGCCTCTGTTTTATCCTCTCGCGCCTGCTGTTTATCTCCAGCATCAACCGTTTTGGCGGCTTTCGCGCAGCAATTGCCTGCATGAGCCTGGAAACCCTCGGCCTGGCCCTGCTATGGCTCGCGCCCTCTCCCGCCATCGCCCTGATCGGCGCCGGCCTCACCGGGTTTGGCCTGTCGTTGGTGTACCCGGCACTGGGCGTCGAAGCCATCAAACAGGTGCCCAACAGCAGCAGCGGCGCGGGGCTGAGTGCCTATGCGGTGTTTTTCGACCTGGCGCTGGCGATTGCCGGGCCATTGATGGGCGCGGTGGCATTGAACCTGGGTTACTCGTGGATCTTCTTCGGCGCGGCGCTGCTCTGCGTCACGGGCCTGGGCCTGACCTTGCTGCTGATGCGCCGGGCCTACTGATCCGCGGTCTGCATGCCGGCCCGCGCGTGCTGGCCGAGGGTGCGGCTGAAAAAACGCCCGGCCTCGGAGACCAGGTCGCGGTGGATGCCCTCGCGGTCCACCCCATCGGCATCGGTACACAGCGCTGGCATCAGCGCCAGTTGCTCGTCATCGCAGGGCGCCATGAAGATAAAGTGCCCGGCCCCGGCCAACAGTTTGAAATCCGGCGGCTGCGGCAGCTTGCGCGCCAGGGCGGCGGCGTTTTTGTCCACGGCCACCAGCTTGTCGCCATCGCCGCTGTACAGCAGCACCGGCACATGCACGTCGCCCAGGGTATGGCGACCAAACATCAGGCTCAGCGGGGCCATCAGCATCAACGCGTGGATCCGGGGATCGGCCTGGGGTTGCAGGTCATCGCGGTCGACCACCAGCTCACCCTTGGTCGTACAGGCGTCGCGGTCTTCGGGACGTTCCTGGCAATAGCGGCGCAGGCGCTCGAAATCCGGCCTGGCCCCGGCCAGGATCAGCGCCGTCTCGCCGCCCGCCGAATAGCCGATCACGCCCACCTGGCCCACATTGACGAACGGCGACAGCATCGGGTCGCCCAGGGTGGCGCTAATCGCTGCAGAAATCTGGAGCGGGCGCCCATACAGGTTACTCAAGGTGCCCAGGCGGCTGTGGTCCTTGTAGTTGTCGCCAGGATGCAGCACCGCCACCACCACAAACCCTTTGCGCGCCAGCGACGTTGCCAGGTCGTGCAAGGCCAGGGGCGTGCCGGTATTGCCGTGGGACAGCATCAGCAGCGCAAAGCGGCCGATGGCAACCTTGGCGTCCTCGGTGGCGGCGACGCGATACGCGCCCACCTGGTTGATATGTTCCGCGCCCGTGGACGGATAAAACGCGATGGCTTTCATCGGCTGCCCATCCAGTGGGTCGAGAAAGCTCATGCGGTGATAACCCACGCTCCAGTGGGGGTGCGGGGCCACGGCAGCGTGCACGGGAATGAGGCCACCGAGCAGGCAAAGCAGCAAGACTGCACAAAAACGTATCATGGGGCTGTCCACCTGGGCTGTGTGACGCCTGCGAGTCGGTTCAGGCTCAGGCGGCATGGCCCTGCAATGCATAACCTGCGCCAGATTCGCCCGCCCAAAACAAAAAACCCTGTATCCCGCTGGTTTTCAGGCCAGCAGAATACAGAGT
>Ga0066462_1000462_pt1 | contig 10471 bp, 10 predicted proteins | sample LakWasMe92_HOW11_2_FD_59573 | JGI IMG/M metagenome (GOLD analysis project Ga0066462, IMG submission 59573) | Freshwater sediment methanotrophic microbial communities from Lake Washington under simulated oxygen tension - Sediment Metagenome 92_HOW11 | ecosystem: Environmental > Aquatic >... | reverse complement strand
TGACCGCGAATCTGAAGGAAGCCCGAGGCAAAATGCTGGCCTGACGAACAGGAAGCGGATTAGGCGGCACAGCGGGGTAAGGTAGCCATAATTGCCCAAGCCCAATACTTGCACGGAGCGCTGTGACGTAAATCCGACAGGCATAAGCAGGAAGGTCGCGCGAATTACCCTGGGAGATCTGTTTAGCCTGCCATGTGCTACCGGCATCGCGAGATGACGGGATGGGCGACAGAAGTCAACAAAGGCCGTAGTAGCTGCTCGAAACCGGAGCAATGAAGGGCTGAACCTGCCATGAGTGGATAGTCGGGTGTGATCTCTGCAGAGCGTAAAGCAGAAACTCCGCGTAGCGGGGGTCGAGACCATCAGGAGGTAGGAGCCGGAAGCTCCGAGGGCCGGTCTGGGCGCTTAGATACCGCAGGCGACACATCAACGGAACCAAACTCGCTGACGCTGTTTGTCAGTAGGCAGGAAGCGTTGTGCACCAGCCGATCCAAAATGGCATCGGCCAAGGTCGGATCGACGATAAGCTCATGCCATTTGTCCACCGGCATAGAGCGGTCATCCAGCAACTCCAGCATGTCGCGCCGTTGCTCGGCGGTAAGCGGCACAAGCCCCCAGTCGAGGATCAGCAGATCGGTCTTGGCGTAGCTGTCCATCAGTTTCGCGAAGAGGTCTTCCAGCAGGTGTGGCAGGCGCAGGTAGCGCACTCTGTAGCCGTTGTACCCACGCCCTTGGAGTCGCCATGATCAGGTTCAGCCCAACGCACTGCCACCAGCGTCGATCTCTATCAGCCGTGTTTTGACGCAGTTCCGATAGAGTTCGATCACCGATTGATTATAAAGGTCGCCCCCTGCCAGACCAAAAAATCAGACTGCTGGATGACGTTGCACAAACAATCATGGGGCGTGCAGTGGCGGACACAATCACTTCATGGCCTGCTTCCTTCCGAGGGTATGGATTCAACCGCGAGGCGTCGTCGGCGCATCAATCGGTAAGCTGCCGGGATGACAAATAGGGACAGTAAGGGCGCGGTAACCATACCACCGACCATGGGCGCAGCGATGCGGCTCATTATTTCGCTACCGGAACCGCTGCCCAATAGGATCGGTAATAGGCCAGCAATGATGACCGCCACCGTCATGGCCTTGGGTCGAACCCGCTGCACGGCTCCTTCGCTAATTGCTGCTATTAGCCCTCGCTCGGTACTGTCGCCGGCCTCTACACGTTCGGCCCAGGCGTTTTTCAAGTAGAGCAGCATGATCACGCCGAATTCGGCAGACACACCCGCCAGAGCAATGAATCCGACGCCGGTAGCCACCGACAGGCTAAAGCCGAGTAGGTAGAGGAACCATGCCCCACCAGTAAGGGCGAACGGCAAGGTGGCCATGATCAGCAAAGCCTCGTCGAATCGGGAAAACGTCAGGTACAGCAGCACGAAAATGATCATCAGCGTGGCCGGCACTACCAGCTTGAGCCGTGCGTTGGCTCGTTCAAGAAACTCGAACTGCCCCGAGTAACTCAGGCTCATGCCTGGCTGCAGCTTGACCTGCTCATTGACAACACGACGCAGATCGGCAACCACTGAGGCAATGTCCCGGCCACGTACGTCGATATACACCCACCCGGAAGGTCGGGCGTTCTCGCTCTTGAGCATCGGCGGGCCTTCACTGACCTTGACCTTCGCCACCGTGCCAAGGGTGATCTGGCTCCCTAGCGGAGTGTAGATCGGCAGTTGCTCTAGGGCGCCAAGCGAATCACGCCACTCTCGGGGATAGCGCACATTGATCGGAAAACGGGCGAGCCCTTCAATGGTCTCGCCAACATTCTCACCACCAATAGCACCGGCGACGATCGACTGCACATCAGCGATATTCAACCCGTAGCGGGCAGCGGCTTTGCGGTCGATATCCACATCGATGTAGCGGCCGCCCGTCAATCGTTCAGCCAGAGCCGAACTGACCCCGGGCACGTTTTTGGCTACGCGCTCGACCGCCTGAGTCGCCGCGTCGATTTCCGTCAAGTTTGTGCCGGCAATTTTCACTCCAATCGGACTCTTGATCCCAGTGGCGAGCATGTCCATGCGGTTGCGGATCGGTGGTATCCAAATATTAGTCAGCCCAGGGACGCGCACCACTCGATCCAACTCTTCCACCAATTTTTCCTGGGTCATACCAGGACGCCACTGTTCGCGTGGTTTGAACTGGATAGTGGTCTCGAACATCTCCAGCGGCGCCGGGTCGGTAGCGGTTTCGGCACGACCAGCCTTACCAAAAACGTGTTCGACTTCGGGTACCGTCTTGATCAAGCGGTCGGTCTGTTGCAGCAGCTGCGCCGCTTTCTGTGCCGACAACCCCGGCAGAGCCGAAGGCATATAGAGCAAATCGCCCTCGTCCATTGCAGGAAGGAACTCGCCACCCAAACGAGAGATCGGCCACAACGCGCTGAGGAAAACCATTAACGCGATTAATAGGGTGACTTTGGGTCGATGTAACACCGCATCAAGGGCCGGCTGATAGATCCTGATCAACCAGCGGTTTAGCGGGTTCTGGTCCTCTTTGGGGATCCGACCACGAATCCAGTAACCCATCAGTACCGGCACCAGGGTTACCGAGAGTCCGGCCGCCGCCGCCATGGCATAGGTCTTGGTGAAGGCCAATGGACCAAACAGACGACCCTCTTGAGCCTCCAGGGTGAACACCGGGATGAACGATAGGGTGATGATCAGCAGGCAGAAAAACAGCGCCGGCCCCACCTCCGCCGCCGCTTCGGTTATCACATGCCAGTGACGTTCGCCCTTCAACTCCTCCCCAGGATGGGCCACATGCCAAGCCTCGATCTTCTTGTGAGCGTTCTCGATCATTACCACGGCGGCGTCGACCATGGCGCCGATGGCAATAGCAATCCCGCCAAGGGACATGATGTTGGCGTTGATTCCTTGATGCCGCATGACGATGAAGGCAATGAGCACCCCCACCGGCAAAGAGATAATGGCCACTAGGGATGAACGTAGGTGCCAGAGAAATATCCCACAGACCAACGCGACGACGATGAACTCCTCAAGCAGTTTGTAGCTGAGGTTTTCCACTGCGCGGTCGATCAGTTTGCTGCGGTCGTAGGTGGTGACGATTTCCACCCCGGCCGGCAGACTGCTTTTCAGGTCGTCCAGTTTGGCCTTGACCGCCGCAATGGTTTCGCGAGCGTTCTTGCCGCTGCGCAGAATCACCACGCCGCCGACGGTTTCGCCTTCGCCGTCGAGTTCAGTGATGCCGCGGCGCATCTCCGGCCCCAGCTGGATCGTCGCCACGTCGCCTAGGGACACTGGCACCCCGCCAGCACCGAGCTTGAGCGGAATGGCACGAAAGTCATTCAGCGTCTTCAGGTATCCGGAGGCGCGCACCATGAACTCGGTCTCCGCCATCTCCAGCAACGCACCACCGGTTTCCTGATTGGCCTTGCCAATAGCGTCGGTTACCTCAGCCTGAGTGATACCGAGGCTGGCCAGCTTGAGTGGATCGAGTTGGACCTGATACTGCTTGACCATGCCACCCACGGTGGCCACCTCCGCAACGTTGGGCAGGGTCTTGAGTTCGAACTTGAGGAACCAGTCCTGCAAGGCGCGCAGTTGCGCCAGGTCGTGTCCGCCACTGCGGTCCACTAGTGCGTACTGATAGATCCAGCCCACGCCTGTGGCGTCTGGCCCCAAGGACGGTTTGGCGGAAGTCGGCAGTCGGCTTTGGACCTGACTCAAGTATTCCAGCACCCGGGAGCGGGCCCAATACAAATCGGTACCGTCTTCGAACAGCACGTAAACGAAGCTGTCGCCGAAAAAGGAATAGCCGCGTACGGTCTTGGCCCCTGGCACCGAGAGCATGGTGGTGGCCAACGGGTAGGTCACCTGGTTCTCAACGATCTGCGGCGCTTGTCCCGCATAAGGGGTGCGGATGATTACCTGAGCATCGGAGAGATCCGGAAGTGCATCGATCGGCGTGCTCTGAACCGACCAGACGCCCCAGACCGTGACGAAGATCGTCGCCAGCAGCACTAGAAATCGGTTGGCCACTGACCAGCGAATCAGGGCGGCGATCATGGCTGACCCCTTAGTTTTTCCAGGCGTTCAATGCGTAAACCATCATCGGTTTGGCTAACCGATACCCTAACCTTGTCTCCCGTCTTGAGACCTTGAACGAGAGCAGGGTCAGTCAATGGGAAGGTCATGGTCATACCAGGCATGCCCAGCGTCTTGAACGGACCAAGGGCGATTGTTACGTCTTGGTTATTGATCTCGACGATCTGCCCATCCGCCTCATGAAAGCTGGAGGCTGCTGCGCTGGGTGGTGACATTTCCAGCGTGCTCGCAACAATGCCCTTGAGACTGGCCTCAGAGTCGAGCAGGAACTGTCCAGAGCTGACTACCTGCTGACCTTCTTCCAACCCCTTCAATACCACCGTTTTGCCTTCGTTTTCCTGCCCGAGTTGCACTTCTAGGGGGCGGTAGCGACCCGCGTCTTCGGCGAGCATCACCAGGACGCGTCGGCCGGTGCGAATGATTGCCTCGCTCGGCACCCACAGCACGCTTTGTTCGGTAGAGCGTTTTAGGTGCACCTGGGCCGTCATGCCCGGCCTGAGTCGCCCATCAGGGTTGGGCAGTTCGACCCGGACACGCACAGTTCGGCTGTCGGGGTTGGTTTCGGGCAGAATCGCACTGACTGTGCCCTTGAGCACTGTTCCCGGAAAGGCTGGCAAACGTGCTTCTACCGCTTGCCCCATGATGATCGATCCAGTCTCCGACTCTGGTACGGCCACTGCCAGCCAGACGCTGCTCAATCCATTGACTCGAGCCAGAGTCTCGCCGGCCGCCACGGTCATACCCGAGCGTACATCCAACTCTTGCAGTACACCGCTAATGGGGCTGGTGAGCGTCAGGACCGGCTGGGTCTTGCCGCTTCGCTCCACTTGAGCAATCAGCGGTGCTGGCATCCCGGTCAAGCGCAAGCGCTGGCGTGCTGCCGCCAGCAAGTCGGCATCGCCACTGCGTTTGAGTGCGAGAAACTCTTCCTGAGCAGCGGCCCATTCCGGTACCAGGATATCGGCCAAAGCCGCATGGGCTTTGAGCACATCGCCTGGAGCACGGGCGTACACTCGCTCCACAAAGCCAGCAGTACGCGATTGAATCACTGCAACATCCCGCTCGTTGAATGCCAACACACCGACCACGTCCAAGTTGGAAGTAAGCACGCCGCGAGTGACTGTGGCCACTCGCAAACCGAGATTCTGGGTCAGGCTGGGGTCGATACTGATGGCCGCACTGTCCGCTGCAGCATCCGCGTAGCGGGGCTTCAACTCCATATCCATAAAGGGAGACTTGCCTGGTTTATCGAACTTCTGCTGCGGGGACATCGGGTCGTACCAATACAGTACTTTGCGTTCGTCTTGGGCTTTAGGGGCCTGTTCGGCTGCGCTATCAGGCATGCGCTGTTGAGCGAACCAGTAACCGCCGGCAGCGCCCAAGGTAATCGAGAGACCTGCCAGCAAAGCCCCTTTCCAGATTCGAGTACTCATTGATTGGTGTCCCCATAGGCGAAATACAGGCGAGCACTGGTGAGGGCTCGCTGTTCTTCGAAGTCGATCTGTTTGAGGCGTGCCTCGATGAGTTCACGTCGGGCAGTGATGACAGGTGCCAGGTCGCTTTTACCGGCCCGGTAGCTGGCCATGGTCATCCCGACTTTTTCCTTGGCCAGGGGTAACAGACTGTCCTGGCTGCGGTGCACGGCACGGTTCAGACGCTCGTATTCGGCCAGATCGTCCTCCAGTTGCTGGGTGTGTTCACGTACGAGAGCTTCGCGCTCGGCCTCCAACTGATTCAGTTCAGCGTGTTTGGCGGCGATCTTCGGGTTCTGTCGGGACTCGGGGAACAGTGGCAAGTCGAACGTGAACTGCACGCTGACCATGTCGCCGAACTGACGGTTGCGGCGCTGGTAATCAAGCTCCCAACTCCAGTCGGACTGCTTTTCGGACTCTGCTTCACGGACCTTGGCCTGCGCTTCGCGAGTCATTGGCGCGTATGCCGCCAATGCGGGGTGATATTGCAGCTTATGGGAATAACCCGAGGCGTCGACAAGCCATTCGGGCAAGCTGCCGACGGGCTGGTCATTGGCGGCCGGACCTATCCAACGCCTGAGAGCCGCTCTGGCTTGTGCCCGCAAGCGGATCAGATCGTCCTGTTGTTCCGCCAACTGAGCCGCCTCCTGTTTCGGCGTTACTGCATCGGCAGGTTGGGCACGACCACCGGCGATCTGCGCCCGGACGGTATCGGCCAACAGACGGTTCTCCCGGTAAAAATCCTGAAACAGCACCTCTTTACGCTCGACGGAGTAGCTGCTGATCCAGGCCAATGCCGTGGCCTGACGAACGTTCAGCCGCTCGACACGGCCTTCGGCCGCGGCTCGATCTACGGCCGCCTCGGCAACTTCGATACGCGCCCTACGCTTGTCACGATTGGGCACCTCCTGCATGACGCCGACCATCTGCATGGTCATACCGTCCTGCTCGAGGCGCCAGCGGTCAGGGCCACCGATGGGATAGTCTTGTATGCCCAGCAGGAGCTTCGGGTCGGGTAGTTCTCCAGCTGGAATGGCGGCGCTGCTGGCCGCTTGCAGTTTGGCCGCTTGGGCGGTCAGCGATGGTGCATTGTTTTCAGCCAACCGTAAGGCTTCGTCGAGTGTCAGGGGTGCAGCAAGGCTTGGCAATGCCAGCACGCTTGCCGCCAGGGCAGCCACGAGGGGCCAACCGGTGCAGTAGCACTTGGGATTCATGTTCACGATTCCTGTGATGATCCACTGCGCGTGTCTTGGGCTCGCGCGCAGATATGCCATCCCGCGCCAGGGCGGGATGAGGCTCAGTGGGGTACAGGAATCAAGCGCGAGGCGGTCGCCACACCCCGGAGGGAGCCTGAGTAGACAGGGAGTCGCTGAAGATTGTTAGTATTTGCGGACTGGACAAACGGGTGGCAGGTTTCCCCAACAACACTTGTAGCAGACTGGCGCTCCTGCATTCCTGACCAGGTTTGCAGGGTTTGCCATGATCGGCGGAGCTGCTCATATCACCGCAACAGTCCTGGTTCATATCATCCATCATGGTCATACCCGTCGTGTTCGTCGGGCAAGGTTCTGTCGGTGACTGAATGCCCGCCATCCCGCTCAGGGGAAGCGCCAAGCTGATCAGAAAAATGAGGAACAACCGCAGATAGCGTTTCATGCGAGGAAGTTTAGTCGCTGGCGACGGGCGATACCATTACGAATCTGTCAGGTAGAACCAGCAGCAACGGCGCTCCTTAATTTAGCGGCCTGTCTATACGCATGCTGATAGGTCAGGCTTCGTAAATGATTGTCTCGTGAGTCGGTAATGCCACGATAAGGATCACCGAAATGGGTAGAACCAGTGGACCGTGCCGAGAACAGCGCTCAACAACAGATAGATACCCGCCAAACACCTACTATCCTACCGCCTATAAGTTTGTTGAGCAGATAGCTCAATATGAGCTCGCCGCAACAGAATCACTGGACGCTGTAGATACACTTGCGGACGACAGCCAAGGAAACTGGAATATGTCCGAGACAATAGCTACACATAGCATTCCCCGTACGGTCTGGGCGCTAGGTTTCGTCAGCCTGTTCATGGACTTTTCTTCAGAAATGGTTCATAGCTTGCTGCCTATCTTTCTGGTGGGCACTCTAGGCATCAGCATAATCACTCTGGGTCTGATCGAGGGCATTGCGGAGGCGACGGCCCTGATAGTGAAAGTGTTTTCAGGGGCGATCAGCGACTACGTCGGTCGTCTCAAGGGCTTGCTGCTGGTTGGCTAGGGTCTTGCGGCACTCACCAAGCCGCTCTTTCCATTGGCTCACTCTGCAGAAATGGTGTTCACCGCACGCTTTCTGGATCGGATCGGCAAAGGTATTCGCGGCGCTCCACGTGATGCCCTGGTCGCTGATGTATCGCCACCGCATATCCGTCGCTTGCTTCGGCTTACGTCAATCCATGGATACGATAGGGGCCTTCCTCGGGCCAGCAGTAGCCATCCGCCTGATGTATGCCTTCAGTGAAAACATTCCACTGGTGTTATGGATCGCGGTGATACCGGCGTTGGTAGCGGTCAGTCTGATTTTTATTGGCGTCGATGAGTCCGAACACGAGCATTCAGCTCAGCGCTTTCGTTCACCCTGGCACGTTTTAGTGAGGCCTTCCTGGGCTTGCGCGCTCAGCAAGCAGGGTTGTCTGCAACCTGGGTGCCGATAGTAATGGTGGTGATGGCCTTGTTCTACACGCTCTCGGCCTACCCTGTGGGGAAGCTCTCTGACCGTGTAAGTCGCACAAGTCTCCTCAGGGTCGGGTTGATATTGCTGATCTTGTCCGATCTGGTTCTAGCCAGTGCCGAGTCCGTCTCAATGTTGATACTCGGCGTCGCCCTATGGGGACTTCATATGGGATTTAGTCAGGGGCTACTGGCTGCGCTTGTCGCTGACACGACACCGGCAGAATTGAAAGGAACCGCTTTCGGGATTTTCAACCTGGTGAGTGGTGTATCCATGTTGCTGGCAAGCGGGATTGCGGGGTTATTTTGGCAAACGTATGGCTCAGCAATGACATTTTATGCCGGCGCGGTTTTTTCTGCGATAGCGCTCATACTGCTGATAGCACAACGTAGCAAGAGCACACATCGCTTGCATGATCACGGGCAGTGATCATGCAAGAATCAAGGAAAGTTTGAAACTTAGTTTGCCATGTACTCGGCAATCACTTGGTCAGTACCTGCTTTGCTCAGGCCGATGACCTGATAAACATCCTGCTTCCCACCGACCTCCATGCCAGGCGAGCCTGCCGGCATGCCCGGCACAGCTATCCCGATAAGGTCGTCGCGTTTGCTCAAAGCAACTATTTGCTCGGCAGGCACGTGGCCTTCAACAAACTTGCCGTTGATCACCGCGGTGTGGCATGACGAGAGACGCGGAGCAACACCCAGGCCCTGCTTGACCGCGCTCATGTTGGTTTCTACATGATCAACGACGGTGAAGCCGTTAGCTTCAAGGTGCTGCATCCACTTCTTGCAGCATCCACAGTTAGCGTCACGATGGACGTCGATCGTCATCGATTCTGCTGCATGACCAGCGGAACTGATAAACAGAGCCGCGAATGCAGCGAGGCGAAGTGCCCGGCCAGGACGAAGAAAGTTATTTCGCATGGGTATGCTCCTTCCCATCAGCATGGGTATGAGTTTTTGGCTGATCCGCAGGAGCATCTGCACCCTCAGTATGAGCATGCTCAGTACTTTCATCCTGAGAGGGTGCTGCGTCTTCATCATGAAGATGCGCACTATTTTTGTCGTCATGATGATCGTCGGACTCAGCTACTTCTTCAGCTCCGCCTGCATCATGATGTCCAGCGGCAGCCTCTTTTTGACCGTCATGCTGTCCTTCATGGTTATGCATTTTGGTCTCGCCGCCACCGTGTTGGTGGCCATCGCTGCTTGCTGTCAGGGCCTTATATTGCTCTGCATCCAAGGCGGGAAGCTGCTGAAGAAAAGCAACCATCCCCCAGATGTAGGGGTCGGCCATGCTTTTGCCCCAGGCTGGCATGCCTGTGGACTTGATACCGTGCTTGATGATCCAGAAGGCGGCAGCTGGATTTCCATCAACGCCCAGTTTTGAAAGATTTGGAGGTGCCGGGTAAAGGCTTTTACTCAACTCGGTTCCAGCGACACTCGGAGCGAGGTGGCAGCCAATGCACATTGAGTTGTAATTGCCTGCACCTGCACGAATGAGAGCTTCATCGCTTAGGTCGGGGACTTTAATGTCGCGTGAACGCACTGCAATCGAGCGATCCCGAGCAGTGGACAGAAGTGCGTAAACGGGATCGGAGTGGGGTTCATCGGCCCCAACGTTGAACACACCAAAATGCACGACGCCGGCCCCCATGATGACTGCAACCACACCGGCAGCAGCCAACGTTTTTATTGTTCTTTTCATATAAGGTTCTCAAAACCACATCCGAATACCTACGACAAATCGCGCCTCGTTCGTATCCTCTCCTTCATCGCTAGCGAGGTCTGCGGTCTTGCCATAGGAGCGACTCCAGGTAACGCCGATGTAGGGGGCAAACTCGCGGACAAGCTCGTAGCGCAACCGCAAACCTACTTCGGTATTGGCCAAACCAGAACCAATGCCGCGTTGCGGGTCGTTTTTCCCGTAAAAATTCATTTCGGCTGTGGGCTGCAAGATCAAGCGATTGGTAAGCAGAATGTCGTAATCGCCCTCTAACCGAGCCGCGGTCTGCCCGTTCTCACCAATGAATGCGGTGGCTTCCGCTTCAAAGTTGTAGAGAGCCATCCCTTGGATACCCAAAGCGCCCCAAGTCTGTGGCGAGCCTGGTTTAAAATCTTGACGCACCCCGGTAACAACGTCCCACCACGGACTGA
>Ga0066462_1000459_pt1 | contig 10488 bp, 7 predicted proteins | sample LakWasMe92_HOW11_2_FD_59573 | JGI IMG/M metagenome (GOLD analysis project Ga0066462, IMG submission 59573) | Freshwater sediment methanotrophic microbial communities from Lake Washington under simulated oxygen tension - Sediment Metagenome 92_HOW11 | ecosystem: Environmental > Aquatic >... | reverse complement strand
GACCCGACGCCTGGCCCTGCTGGGCGATGAAGCGCACCGCGCCCTGCTCGGACAGGGCTTGCGCGGCATCGAACGCGAGACCCTGCGGGTCGACCGACAAGGCCGCCTGGCCCGCACCCCGCATCCGGTGCAACTGGGCTCGGCACTGACGCATCCGCAAATCACCACCGACTACGCCGAAGCCCTGCTCGAATTCATCACCCCGGCCGAAAACGACATCGCGCTCACGCTCAACGAGCTCGACGCCATCCACCGTTTCGCCTACGCCCGCCTGGGCGACGAAATGCTGTGGAGCGAGTCGATGCCGTGCGAGCTGCCGTCCGAGCAGGAAATCGACATCGCGTGGTACGGCAAGTCGAACATCGGCATGCTCAAGCACGTGTACCGGCGCGGGCTGGCGCTGCGCTACGGCAAGGCCATGCAGTGCATCGCGGGCATTCATTACAACTACTCGCTGTCGGAGAAGCTGTGGCCGGTCCTGGCGGCCAGCGAAGGCATCGCGCAGGAACGCCGCAACTCGCTGCGCAACTACCAGTCCGAAGGCTACATCGCACTGATCCGCAACTTCCGCCGCTACAGCTGGCTGTTGATGTACCTGTTCGGCGCCTCGCCGGCGCTCTCGGCCAGCTTCCTGCGCGCTCGCGCGCACACGCTCGAGACCTTGTCCGACGACACGCTCTACCTGCCCTACGCGACCAGCCTGCGCATGAGCGATCTCGGTTACCAGAACGATGCCCAGTCCGGCCTGACGCCGCACGAAAACAGCCTTGAGAGCTACGTCACGACGCTGATGGACGCGGTCAACCGCCCCTACCCGCCCTACCAGGCGCTCGGCACCAAGAAGGACGGCGAGTGGATCCAGCTTTCCACCAATGTGCTGCAGATCGAGAATGAATACTATTCGACGATCCGCCCCAAGCGCGTGATCCGCAGCGGCGAGCGCCCGATCCAGGCGCTGTGCAGCCGCGGCGTGCAGTACATCGAGGTGCGCTGCCTCGACGTCGATCCGTTCGAACCGGTCGGCATCAGCCTCGAGACCGGCCGTTTCCTGGACGCCTTCCTGCTGTTTTGCGCACTCGACGAGAGTCCGGTCATCAGCGCGGCCCAAAGCCAGGTCCATGCGCGCAATTTCGCGCGCACCGTCAAGGAAGGCCGCCGCCCGGGCCTGACGCTCACCCGCGGCGCCGAGGAAGTCACGCTGCAGGCGTGGGCCGGGGAACTGATGGAACGCATTGCCCCGGTCGCCGGCCTGCTCGACGCACAGCACAACGACGGCGCGCCGCATGGCATGGCGCTGGCGGCGATGAAGGCCAGGATTGCAGAGCCCGAGCTGACCCCGTCGGCGCGCGTGCTGCGCGAGGTGCGCGAGATCGGATCGTCCGCCGCTTTCGGCCTGCGCCAGACCGAACTGCACGCCGCCTATTTCCGCGAAAACGGACTGATGCCGGCCGAGCACGCGATGTTCGACGAGATGGCCGCGGCCTCGCTGGCCGAGCAGGCCAAGGTGGAACAGACCGATGCGGGCAGCTTCGACGATTTCGTGGCCGCCTACAACAACAGCACCCTGTGCTGTGACTGACTGCGAACGAGGCCCGCTTGCTCACCTTTTATAACGAACACCACGCGCAGCACCGCGGCCGCTTCGAGTTCTTCCGCGGCGCCCAGGTGCCCTGCTTCGAAAAACCCGAGCGGGCCGACCTGGTGGCGGCCGAACTGGGGCGGCGCGGGCTGGGCCAAATCGTCACCCCGCACGGCGTGCCGCTGGTGTCGCTCGAACGCATCCACACCCCGCGCTACCTGCACTTCCTGCGCAGCGCATGGAGCGAATGGATCGCGCTCGATGCGGCCAACGCCGAGCGCGACGCCTTCCCCTCGGTGTGGCCGGTGCGCACCCTGAGGAGCGACATCGAACCGGACAACTTCAGCGCGCGCCTGGGACTGTACTCGATGGACAGCGGCACCCCGCTCACCGCCGGCACCTGGATCGCCGCCAAGACCGGCGCCGACTGCGCCGTCAATGCGGCGCACGCGTTGCGCCTGGGCGAGCGCGGCACCTTCGCGCTCACGCGCCCGCCCGGCCACCATGCGGGGGCCGACTTCTTCGGCGGCTACTGCTTCCTGAACAACGCCGCGCTGGCGGCCCAGCACCTGCTCGACGACGGCGCCCGGCGCGTCGCGATACTCGATCTCGACTACCACCACGGCAACGGCACCCAGAGCATCTTCTATGGCCGCAGCGACGTGCTGTTCATCTCGATCCACGCAGATCCGCGCAGCGAATATCCGTTCTACCTCGGACACGCGGACGAAACCGGCGAAGCGGCGGGACAGGGCTGCAACATGAACCTGCCGCTGGCGGCCGGCTCCACGCCGGCGAACTGGTTCGCCGCGCTGGAAACGGCCTGCATCAAGCTGGCCAGCTACGCGCCCGATGCGCTGGTGGTCTCGCTCGGCGTCGACACCTTCGTCGGCGATCCGCTGTCGCACTTTGCGCTGCAAAGCGCCGACTTCCTGCGCATCGGCGAACGCATCGCCCACCTGGCCCTGCCGACCGCCTTCATGCTCGAAGGCGGTTACGCGGTCAACGAAATCGGCATCAACGTGGTCAACGTGCTCGAAGGTTTCGAGACCGCGGCCTGAACCCACAAGGAATTACGCATGATCGAATGGCAGTGGCGCCCTTTCGCCCAACTCACGGGCGCCGACGTGTACCAGATGCTGGCTCGGCGCCAGGAGGTGTTCATCCTCGAGCAGCGCTGCCTGTACCCGGATATCGACGGGTTCGACCTGGACGCGCACCACCTGCTCGGCTGGCGCATGATCGATGGCCAGCGCCGGCTGGCGGCCTGCCTGCGCTGCCTGGCGCCGGGCGTGAAATACCCCGAGATGTCGCTGGGGCGCGTGCTCAGCGCGCCCGAGGCGCGCGGATGCGGCATCGGCCGCGAACTGCTGGCGCAGGGCATCGCATACGCGCAGCAGCAGTATCCGGGCCAGCGCATCCGCATCGGCGCCCAGCAGTACCTGGAACGCTTTTACGCCGGCTTCGGCTTCGCCACCAGCTCCGAGCCCTACGACGAGGACGGCATCATGCACGTCGAGATGCTGCGCTGATTTTCCCGCTCAAGCCGAGCAGCGCCAGCCCGGCCAGCAGCATGGCGCCGGTTTTCGGCTCCGGTATCGCGCCGATCAGGTCAAGGCGCAGGGCGTGGCAGCTGTCTCCCTTGCACCCGACTGCGGCAATTTGCTGGGCGTCGTTGATGCCGGCGGCCTCGATCAGGGTCCACCCCAGGGCCGGGTCGATCAAGGCATTCAGGTCGATCAGCACGCCATCGGAATACAGGAAGGCGCGGCGCTCGAGGTCGCCCTCGATGTCGGCCGTCCCGACCACCTGCCCGAGCCTGTTGATGCCGAGCGCGAAGCTGCGCCTGCCGCCCAAGGTGCCCAGGTCGCGCATGGCGCCATCGGAATACAGGAAGGCGCGTTCGGTGCTGGCGCTGGTATAGGCATAGCCGACCACCTGGCCGAACTCGTTGACGTCGGCAGCGCCGCTCAGCCGGCCGCCCAGGGTGCCAAGGTCGGTCATCACGCCATTGACGTACAGGAAGGCGTGCACGTCCGGGGTCAGCGGGTCGCCAGGCAGCGAGGCTTCGCCGACCACCTGGCCGGCGCTGTTGATTGCGCTGGCCGACGAAAAACTGCCGCCCAGCGTGCCGATGTCGGTCATGGCGCCATTGCTGAAGAGGAAGGCGTGGATATCGTTGGCGCCGGTGCTGGACTGGCCCACCACCGCGCCGGCCGCATTGATGCCCAGTCCAAGGCTGGCCGCGCCGCCGAGCGTGCCGAGGTCAAGCATGCTGCCGCCCATGTACCTGAACGCGTGCAGCACTTCATCGTTCAGTTCCGAGTATCCGGCCACATGGCCGGCGTCATTGACTGAGAGCGCAATGCTGCTGCGCCCGCCCAGGGTCCCCAGGTCGAGCGGGATACCGCCTGACCACAGGTAGGCGTGCGCCGTGCCTTCAAGCGCCATTTCCCCGACGATCTGTCCGCCATGATTGATGTCGCGCGCAAAGGTGCCCGCCGGTAACGGCGTGACCGAATAGGCAGGGTCGGCGTGCGCCAGCGGCGCGCAGAGCAGCGACAGGAGCGGGAACATCGATAATCTTGTGCGTGGATGCATGGTCAATCCTTTCGATCGGAAGCTTCGCCTGACAAGCGGCGCCAGCGACAACAATAGGCGCAAGCGCGGCACCGGCTCGTGCGCCAGATCACCCGCGCGCGCCTTTTGGTTGAGCTTAGGGGCGCGTTGGCCGATAATCGGCGTTTCCTGACAGGGGGCCTAAGAGTATGTCCATAAGCGATACAAGCGAACAACCCGACGGCGCGCGCGCGCCACTGGCACTGGTGTCCTGGAGCGGCGGCAAGGATTCCTGCCTTGCACTATGGCGCGCGCGCAGCGCCGGCAGCAATATCAGCCTGCTGATCACGGCCATGGACGAACACGGAGAGAAGTCGCGCTCGCACGGCGTGCCGCCCGCGCTGCTGGCGGCGCAGGCGGCCAGCATCGGCGCGCCGCTCGAGTTCTACGACACCAGCTGGACCAGCTACGAAGAAAAATTCATTGGGGTATTGCGTGCCGCCAGGGAGCGCGGCATCACGCAGGCCATCTTCGGCGACATCGACCTGGTGCCGCACCGCGAGTGGGAAGAGAAGGTGTGCGCCAGCGCCGGACTGCAGGCCAGCTTGCCGCTATGGCTGGAAGCACGCCGCGCGCTGGTCGACGAATTCCTCGCGGCCGGCTTCAAGGCGGTGGTGGTGTGCGTGAACGGAAATTACCTGGGGCCGGAATTTTGCGGACGCGAATTCGACGCCGCCTTCCTGGCCGATTTGCCCGAGGGCGTGGACGCCTGCGGCGAGAACGGCGAGTTCCATACCTTCGTGTACGACGGCCCCGCCTTCAGCACCCCGGTCGCGTTCGAGCGAATCGCCGTGCAGCGCTACGATGCGCCCGTTCAGTTGGGCGGTGCGACATTCTATTTCCAGAGCTTGGGGCTGGCGCACACCCCTGACTAAGCACATTGCCCCCCGTCATTCCCGCGCAGGCGGGGCAGCGTGCGCCGGCGTCAGACCAGGCCTTGTTCGCGCAGAGCGGAGATGTCCTGCGGCGTCAGGCCGAGCATGCTGGCCAGTACGGCGTCGGTATGCTGGCCCAGTGTCGGCGGGGCCAGCATGGGCGCGGTGGCGTCGCCCGAAAAGCGCACCGGATGGCGTACCTGCGGCACGCTGCCGGCGCTCGGATGCGCCACATCGACCCGCATCGCGCGCGCCTGCACCTGCGGATCGGCGAATACCTGCGCCAGGTTGTTGATCGGACCGCAAGGAACGCCGGCCGCTTCCAGCGCTTCTGCCAGTTTGGGCCCGCGCCAGTCTTTCAGGCACGCGCCAATCATCGACACCAGCAGCTCGCGGTGCTTGACGCGCGCCGGATTGCTCGCGAAACGGTCGTCCCGGCTCCACTCGGGCCGGCCGAGAACCCGGCAAAAGCTGGCAAACTGGCTATCGTTACCTACCGCCACCACGATGTCCCCTTCGCCGGTCTGGAACGCCTGGTACGGGACGATGTTCGCATGCGCATTGCCCCAGCGCTTGGGCACGGTTTCACTGACCAGATAATTCATGCCGACATTGGCCAGCATGGCCACCTGCACATCGAGCAAGGCGACATCGATATAACGGCCCAGGCCGGTACGCTCGCGATTAGCCAGGGCGGCCAGGATCGCGGTGCAGGCGTACATGCCGGTGGTCAAGTCCACCACCGCGACGCCGACTTTCTGCGGGCCGGCGCCGGGCAAGCCGTCGCGCTCTCCGGTGATGCTCATCAACCCGCCGACAGCCTGGATCGCGAAATCGTAACCCGGCCGCGATGCATACGGGCCGGTCTGGCCGAAACCGGTAACCGAGCAATAAATCAGGCGCGGATTGAGCTGCGAGAGCGCTTCGTAATCGAGCCCGTATTTCTTCAGGCTGCCCACTTTGTAATTCTCAATGAGCACATCGGCCTGCTCGATCATCCTGCGCAGCAGCGCCGCGCCCTCCGGCCGGGCGAAATCGAGCGTGACCGATTGCTTGCCACGGTTGGCCGACAGATAATACGCGGCCTCGCCGGTCAGGTTGCCGTCGGCATCCTTGGCATACGGCGGCCCCCAGTGGCGCGTGTCGTCGCCGACGCCCGGCTTTTCGATCTTGATGACGGTGGCGCCGTAGTCGGCCAGGATTTGCGTGCACCACGGCCCGGCCAGCACGCGCGTCAGGTCGAGCACCTTGATGTCGGGGAGCAGGCTCATGTTGTCAGCCCGGGACAAGGCCAGAAAGCCGGCAAGGGCGTGACCCGAACAAGCGAGGCGGTCGGTTTCATGTCTGTTCCTTCGAATGCTTTTTGACTAAGAATCATCGCAACGCGTTCCGATATCGCATTGCTTGCAGGTGCAGACGAATAGGTGGAAGCGGCCAGCCTCGATGAGCTAAAGGCAATATAGATGAATCGCCACCACCATGCAAACGCATAATCGGCACCGCCTTGTGCGCGTGGCGCACAGGGCGGTACAGCCAGCCGGGCTGTACGGGCTCACCGATCCGGATTCAGATTTCCACCTGGGTACCGAGCTCGATCACCCGGTTGGCAGGAATCTGGTAGTAGTCCGCGGCGCCGCGCGCATTGCGCGACATGGTCACGAACAGGTGTTCGCGCCACGGCGCCATGCCGGTGCCCGGGGTCGAGATCACGGTCTGGCGCGCGATGAAGAACGAGGTTTCCATCATCTCGACCGGCAGGCCGTATTGTCCGCACAGCGCCAGCGCCTGCGGAATATCCGGCTCGTCCTTGAAGCCGTAATAGATGTTGACCTGGAAGCAGTTGTGGCCAAGCTCGATGATCCTCACCTGCTCCGACGGCGGCACCCACGGCTCCTCGCGGATATGCACCGTCAGGAACACCACGCGCTCGTGCAGCACCTTGTTGTGCGACAGGTTGTGCAGCAGCGCGTGCGGCACGCCGTCGGACTCGCCGCGCAGGAAGATGGCGGTGCCGAACACGCGCACCGGCGGCCCGACGAACAGCGACTGCAGGAAGTCGTCGAGCGGAATCGCGTGCTTCTCGAGGTTCTGGTACACCAGTTCGCGCCCGCTTCTCCAGGTCAGCATGATGGTAAACAGGACCGCGCCGAGCAGCAGCGGGAACCAGCCGCCGTGGAACAGCTTGAGCGTGCTGGCCGAGAACAGCATGATGTCGATCGCAAGGAAGAAGCCGGTCGCGCCGATGCACACCGCCAGCGGCAGGTGCCAGCGGTAGCGCGTCACGAAGAAAGTGAGGATGGTGGTGCCCAGCATGGTGGCCGTGACCGCAATGCCGTAGGCGCCGGCCAGCTTGTCGGACGAGCCGAAGCCGATGACGGCGATCAGCACCACGATCAGCTGCAGCCAGTTGACCGCCGGGATGTAGATCTGCCCGATCTCGCTCTCGGAGGTGTGCAGCACGCGCATGCGCGGCAACAGGCCGAGGGCGATCGCCTGCTTGGTCATCGAGAAGGTGCCCGAAATGGTGGCCTGCGAGGCGATCACCGCGGCCATGGTCGAGAGCAGCACCAGCGGGTAGACGCTCCAGCTGCCGAGTTGCTGGAAGAAGGGGTTCGAGATCGCCTCCGGATGCGCAATCAGCAAGGCGCCCTGGCCCATGTAATTGAGCGCCAGCGCCGGGAAGGTGATCATGAACCAGGCCGCGCGGATCGGCTTCTTGCCGAAGTGCCCCATGTCGGCGTACAGCGCCTCGGCACCGGTGAAGGCCAGCACCACCGCGCCCAGCGCGACGAAAGCGGTGAAGCGGTTCTCCAGCATGAAGGTGAGCGCATGCAGGGGATTGAGCGCGGCAAGGATCTGGGGCGCTGCGATGATATTGATGACCCCCATCACGGCCAGCGCGGCAAACCACACCAGCATCACGGGACCGAACCAGCGCCCGATGCCGGCGGTGCCGCGCCGCTGCACCGAATACAGGCCAACCAGGATCACGATCGAAAGCGGGACCACATACGGGCTGAACGCCGGGGTCGCCACTTCCAGGCCTTCCATCGCGCCCAGCACCGAGATCGCGGGCGTGATGACGCTGTCGCCGTAAAACATGGTGGCGCCGAACACGCCGATCAGCATCAGGGGGTAGTGCCAGGCCGAGAGCTTGCTGACCGAATTGAGGGCCAGCGCCATCAGGGCCATGATCCCGCCCTCGCCGCGGTTATCCGCACGCAGCATCAGGGTGACGTATTTGAGCGAGACGATCATCGTCAGGCCCCAGAAGATCAGGGAGATCACGCCCAGCAGGTTGGGGGTACTGAGCACCAGCCCGTGTTCGGGTGCGAAAATTGTCTTGAGGGTGTAGAGGGGGCTGGTACCGATATCGCCATAGACGATGCCAACTGCTGCCAAGGTCAGGGCGACCAGGCTGCTTTTCTTGGGTTGCGAGGTCAAGGGTACACCATTTTGTTGTTCTGGTGCGTTGCACAATATGCTATCCCGGGGCAAATTGCAAGCGCGTCCGTTTGGCTTGGTCCCCTCTCGGGCGGCCGGGTTTTTCCCCTGTCCGGGCATCTCGCACAGCGCCCGGTAAGCGGGAGCATTTCCGGGGGGCATCAGCGGGGCCAGGCCGATTCGCGCATAATGTTGGCCTGACGAATTTTTTGATTGTCCCCCATGCGCACCGGCATCGTGTACGCAGCCCTGGCATTTCTGTGCTGGGGGCTGTTTCCCCTTTATTTCTTCGCACTGCACGATGTGTCGCCGACCCAGGTGCTGGCGCACCGCGTGCTGTGGTCGGTGCTGTTCCTCGCGATCGTCATGACCGTACGGCGCCAGTGGAAGTGGCTGGTACCCCTGATGAGCCAGCCGCGCGTGATGGCCAGCTTCGGCGTCAGCTCCATCCTGCTGAGCGGCAACTGGCTGCTCTACATCTGGGCCGTCAACAACGGCCACGTGATCGAAGCGAGCCTGGGCTACTTCATCAACCCGATGGTCAACGTCATGCTCGGCTACGTGGTGCTCAAGGAACGCCTGCGCACCGCCCAATGGCTGGTGCTCGCTCTGGCCGCCTGCGGCGTGGCGTGGCTGGCCTGGGATGCCGGGCGCGTGCCCTGGATCGCGCTGGCGCTGGCCGGCTCCTTCGGCGCCTACGGGCTGATGCGCAAGACCGCCGCGCTGGGCGCGCTCGAAGGCCTGTCGTTCGAAACCATGCTGCTGTTCCCGTTCGCGCTGGGCTATCTCGTGTGGCTGAGCGTGAATGGCGCCAACACCTTCATCAACACCGATTCGGACCTGACGCGCTTGCTGCTGGTGGCGGCCGGACCGATCACGGCGATTCCGCTGCTGCTGTTTGCGGCCGGCGCGCGCCGCATTCCGCTCACGGTGCTGGGGCTGCTGCAATACATCGGCCCCACGATCCAGTTCGCGCTGGGCGTGTTCCTGTTCCACGAAGCGGTCAGCCAGGCGCGTCTGGCCGGCTTCCTGCTGATCTGGAGCGCGCTTGCGCTGTACGCCGCCGAAGGCTTGTGGAGCCGCAAATAAGACCATGCAGGCAAACTGCCGGCGCCCCAAGTATTGTATCCTGTTGACCTTTCGTTCCATACCTGAGAAACCGCAATGGCAAATTACGTCTATACCATGAACCGCGTGGGCAAAATCGTTCCGCCCAAGCGCCAGATCCTGAAGGATATTTCGCTGTCCTTTTTCCCGGGCGCCAAGATCGGCGTGCTGGGCCTGAACGGCTCGGGCAAGTCCACGCTGCTCAAGATCATGGCGGGCATCGACACCGATATCCAGGGCGAGGCGGTGCCGATGCCGGGCCTGAACATCGGCTACCTGCCGCAGGAACCGCAGCTCGACCCCGAGCAGACGGTGCGCCAGGTGGTCGAGTCGGGCCTCGGTGAAGTGTTCGAGGCGCAAGCCAAGCTGGAAGCGGTGTACGCGGCCTACGCCGAGGAAGACGCGGACTTCGACGCCCTCGCCACCGAGCAGGCGCGCCTGGAAGCGATCATCTCCACCTCTGACGGCGGCAACCTGAACCTGCAACTGGAAATGGCGGCCGACGCGCTGCGCCTGCCGCCCTGGGATGCCAGGATCGGCATCCTGTCGGGCGGCGAGAAGCGCCGCGTGGCGCTGTGCCGCCTGCTGCTGTCGAAACCGGACATGCTGCTGCTGGACGAGCCGACCAACCACCTGGACGCCGAATCGGTCGACTGGCTCGAACAATTCCTGCTGCGCTTCCCCGGCACCGTGGTCGGCATCACCCACGATCGCTACTTCCTCGACAACGCCGCCGAGTGGATCCTGGAGCTGGACCGCGGCCACGGCATCCCGTGGAAAGGCAACTACAGCTCCTGGCTCGAGCAGAAGGGCAACCGCCTCAAGCAGGAAGAGGCGACCGAATCGTCGCGCCAGAAAACCATC
>Ga0066462_1000457_pt1 | contig 10519 bp, 10 predicted proteins | sample LakWasMe92_HOW11_2_FD_59573 | JGI IMG/M metagenome (GOLD analysis project Ga0066462, IMG submission 59573) | Freshwater sediment methanotrophic microbial communities from Lake Washington under simulated oxygen tension - Sediment Metagenome 92_HOW11 | ecosystem: Environmental > Aquatic >... | reverse complement strand
AAATAGCTTGCGTAACGCATCAAAGTCAAACGGATCAGATAAACCACCACCGTGAATACCCCCCTCTACCACGTGTAAATAGGCAAGGTTAAATTGATTCAGTGCCTCAGCCACATAATTAAACAGCGCTTGCGGGTTGCTGTCTTGCATATCGTTAAATGGATTAACAGGCGAAATGCGCACACCAACTTTATCTGCACCAGCTACGTCCACCACAGCCTTAGTTACTTCTAACAGGAGTCGTGCGCGGTTTTCAACACTACCGCCGTACTGATCTGTGCGCTTGTTAGTACCATCACGCAGGAACTGGTCCAATAAATAACCGTTAGCCGCATGTATCTCTACACCATCAAACCCTGCGGCCAACGCAGCTTTCGTTGCATGCACATAATCAGCAATGATGCCTGGCAGCTCGCTTAGCGCCAATGCGCGCGGCTCTACATAATCTACCAAACCTTGGTAAGTAAATGCCTGCCCTGCTGGCTTAATGGCAGATGGCGCAACTGGAAGTGCACCTTCCGGCAGCAGGCTAGGATGGGAGATACGGCCTACGTGCCAGATCTGAATCACAATTTTGCCGCCTTTTGCGTGCACTGCATCGGTAATCTTCTTCCAGCCTGCAACTTGTGCGTCGGTATAAATACCGGGCAATGCTGGGTAGCCGTGCGCCATGGCCGAAATTGGTGTTGCTTCAGTGACAATCAGCCCAGCGCTGGCACGCTGCTCGTAATAAGTCACGTTCAAAGGCTGAGGCACACCCTGCGCCCCTGCTCTATTACGCGTAAGCGGTGCCATGACAATACGGTTGCTCAGTTGGATACTGCCCAGTTTTACTGGGCTAAATAGATCTAATGCCATGCTTTACTCCTAACTAATGTTTAATGTCTCAATTATTTTTTTGGCTTATCGGCAGCGGGTTTCACCGCTTCGATCAATAAGGTAATCTCAATATCATCACCAACTGGGCTATTGGGTTTAACACCCCAGCCAAAGCCATAATCAGAGGCCTTCAGTGAGGTTTTTGCCTCAAAACCACTACGCTCGCCACCCCAAGGGTCGTTACCAAAACCTAGTACTTTAAATGGCAAAGAAATTTCTTTAGTTACACCATGCATGGTGAACTTACCAGTCATCACACCTTCGGTTGCGCTTTTGGCCTCAATTTTGGTGCTTACAAAACTCATTTCAGCAAACTTTGCTGTATCCAGATAATCTTTTTCTTTAATGTGCGCGTCACGCTTGGCCAGCCCGCTATTTACGCTCAGCACATTAATTTTAGCGTCTACCGATGAGTTGGCTAAGTTATCCGCATCAATCAAAATATTGCCAGTAATCTCATTAAAAGTACCGGATGCCTTTGCTACCACGTGACGTACGCTCCAGTTAGCAAAGCTATGTGCTGCGTCAATTTTATAAGCAACTGGTGCCGCAATCGCTGCACTTATTCCTGAAAATAGCGCCCCTAGTAATAATGCAGTCATTTTTAAATGTACGTATTTCATCTGTCATCCTTTTTTGAACTTAGTTTGTTATCACAATATTTACTTACAACAACTACCTTATTGATGTTCAATACCACTTAAGCCCAGACCTGCTTTCAGTCTAAAGATTCACATTAACACCACGTTAATGTTGTACGACCTACTAAATATTCAAGTTAATTGAATAATTAACAGCATGTTATTACTAATATCTTTATACTAATAGCTAATAATTTTGCATGTTTTGTTCAAATAATCTGACTAAGATTGATTACCAATTATGTCCACTAAACTATCGTTAGAGTCACTTGAGGTATTAGATGCTATCGCACGTAAAGGTAGCTTTGCTGCCGCCGCAGAATCCCTATTTCGCGTACCTTCTGCCGTTACCTATACAGTAAGGAAACTGGAAGAGGACTTAAACGTTCAGCTCTTTAACCGCAGTGGGCACCGGGCGGAGCTAACTTTAGCCGGCGCAGAGCTACTTAAAGAGGGGCGAAACCTGCTCAATGCCGCCAGCGAGTTAGAGTCACGGGTTAAACGTGTAGCAAAAGGCGTAGAAACCGAACTGACCATCGCAGTGAGTGATTTGTTTGACATCACCAGTATTTACCCGATATTAGATAAATTTTATAACCAGAATTTCGGCACCAGAATCAAACTGACACAAGAAGTATTTGGTGGCGGCTGGGATGCACTGATTAGTGGCCGCGCTGATATCACGTTAGGCAGCCCCGGCGACGCCTCGCCGGTCAACGGCTTTACGACAAAACCAATCGGCTTGCTGGAGTTTAGTTATGCAGTTGCTCCACACCACCCGCTGGCCAAGCTAGCAGACCCGTTACAAGACCAGGACATTATTCGCCACCGTTCTATTTCTGCAGCGGATAGCTCACGCAACTTACCACCCAGAACTGCAGGCATTTTATCTGGGCAAGATGTGCTGACCCTACCCAGCATGCACTTCAAGCTACAGGCACAACTTGCGGGGCTAGGTGCTGGCTACATCCCAAGAAAAATTGCAGAACATTATGCAAGTAAAGGTCAACTCATTATCAAGCAAGTAGCCAAGCCCAAGCATGAGGTCATGATTTTTCTTGCTTGGCGCAGTGATGGCGGCAAAGCGCAGCAGTGGTTTATTAAACAATTCCAATTACTGAACATAAATGATATTTTATTAACACCAGCACAATGAGGGACATTAAGATGTCACAAGAACAACTGCCAAAAAATTTCGCCCGCATTAACAGCTTTGCAATCAAAGCCATGCAATGGCTTAACGGATTTGCCCATATCATTATTGGCTTAGCGCTTGCTACCTCAGTGATTATGTTTACCTGGCTATTTTTTAAAGATGTATTTGCAGCGGCTAATGCACACAACCTGGTCCATGGCTTTTTACATGCGCTTGGTACACTGATGCTGTTATGGTCTATCTCTGCACTTATTTCTGCAGAAATACGCTACCTACAAGGCAGCAAACTTCAAGTAGAAACCTTTGTTGAAGTTGTGCTCGTACTGTTCTTACGTAAACTCATCGTAATGCCTGTGCAGGACGCCTCGCCAACTACAGAAGAGATTGCAATATGGGTGGGTGGCGCCTTTGTTTTAGGCTTGGTTTATGTGCTGGTGCGCTGGGCTCAAAAACAGCAAGACTAAACGCCAGTTACCACTTAAAACAAAAGTAATGAATCACATGACAACCAATACCATAAACACGACCGAACAAGACCAAGCCTTCATGAACATCGCGCTCAGTTTGGCAAAAGAAGCCGCCCTAGCCGGTGAAGTGCCAGTGGGCGCAATCGTAGTGAAAGATGGGGTAATTATCGGGCGCGGCAGCAATGCGCCTATAACGTTGCATGACCCAAGTGCACACGCTGAGATTCAAGCCATGCGCGATGCTGCACAGCACCTAGGCAACTATCGTTTAGTAGATTGCACGCTGTATGTCACACTGGAGCCATGTGCAATGTGTGCTGGTGCAATACAACACGCACGCATCGCCAAACTGGTGTATGGCGCCAGCGACCAAAAAACAGGCGCCTGCGGCAGCGTAGTCAACCTGATGGCTGAGCAAAAGCTTAACCACCATACTACGGTTACCAGTGGCTTACTGGCAGACGAATGCGGCATGATGCTATCTAACTTCTTTTCTGAACGACGCAAACTAGCAAAACTGCAGCGCCAATAAAAAACCCGCCGAAGCGGGTTTTTTTAAATCCAAACATACGTATTAACGCAACACCTATTAATCGTTACTGCCCATCAAGCCCATTAACAACTGTAACAAACTAGTGAACAAGTTATAAATGCTTAAGTACAAACCTAATGTTGCCATCACGTAGTTGGTTTCACCACCGTTAACGATGCGGCTAACGTCATATAAAATAAAACCTGAAAACAGAATCACGCCAACTGCAGACATCGCAAGCGCCATTGCCGGAATTTGTAAAAAGATATTAGCTAATGAAGCAACAATCATTAATACAATACCCACCATTAAGAACTTGCCCATAAAGCTAAAGTCTTTTTTGCTAGTGGTAGCAATACCAGCCAAAGTCATTAAGATAATGCCAGTACCGCCAGCAGCCAAGCCAACGATTTGCGCGCCATTACTTAAATGCAATGCATGCTGCAGGATTGGGCCAAGCAACATACCAAGCAAGAATGTTAGGCCTAATAAAATCACCACGCCTACACTACTGTTACGGTTAGCAGCAATCGCTGCAAACAAGCCGTACATTACTGCCATTGCGCCAATCGCGAACATAAATGGATGCTGTTGTGCAATAGAAAAATTAATACTCATACCAATAAATGCACCAATCACTGTTGGGATCATGGTCAAACCCAACAACGCGTATGTATTACGCAGAACTCGATTAGTAGCTAACTCGGTCGATTCTGAACGACCTAGTACTGGAGTGTTATCTAACATTGTTTATTTCCTTATAATTAAAAATACACCTGAAGCTAAGATACCGATTTACGCATTAAGTTTCAAGGCTTTTGTTAAGCGAACAATTCACCTTCTACAATACCCACTTGCGCCACTTGGTGTAGCGCGCGCACGAAATCTGCGCTTTCATGCAATGCATCCATGGTTAACGGATGCTTATGTCCATGCATACGCGCTAAACGGCTCAGACTTTGTGCAGAAATAGTCCAGCTAAGGTTATCTAACAGTTCATCTGCCATCGCGGGTTGATTGCACAGCAGCACCATATCACAGCCAGCAGTAAGTGCAGCCAATGCCCGCGTAGTTACATCACCACCTGCCGTGGCAGCCTCCATGCTTAAGTCATCACTAAAAATTACGCCATTAAAGCCTAAGCGTTCACGCAGTATTTTCTGTAACCAGCGCGGTGAAAAACCAGCAGGTTTACTATCCACTTTAGGGTAAATTACATGCGCAGGCATAATTGCCTGAATGCCATCATCAATCAGCATTCTAAACGGCTGCATATCATGTTGTGCGATTTGGTCAAACTCACGTTCATCTACCGGCATACTCACGTGAGAGTCAGCCACCACAAAGCCATGCCCAGGGAAATGCTTACCTACTGCCGGCATCCCGCCTTTTTTCAAGCCTTGCATCAGTGCATAGGCTAGGTCGCTAATCGCTTGCGGGTTTAAATGAAAGGCACGGTCACCAATCACTAGGCTATCGCCATAATCCATATCCAGCACTGGGGTAAAGCTAAAGTCCACACCATGCGCACGCAACTCTGCGGCCAAAATCCAGCCGGCTTCTGTGGCCAATTCTTTGGCCTTTTTAGGATTTTTATCCCAAATTTTGCCAAATTCACGCATCGGCGGAATTTTAGTAAAGCCTTCTCTAAAACGCTGTACACGTCCGCCTTCGTGGTCCACCGCAATCAATAAAGGCGGTTGACGTACCGCATGAATGCTCGCAGTCAGCGCTTTAAGCTGTGCATTATTTTCATAATTACGTTTAAATAGAATCACACCACCGACTAGTGGGTGCTTTAAACGCCGAATGTCGTCATCGGTTAACTCTGTACCGACAACATCTATCATCACTGGACCTAAACTCATGCCATCTCTTTTCTTAATCGGGTTTTCTAACATCTAAGGCGTCACGTAAATAGTCTCCGCCTAGATTAATTGCTAAAATCAAACTCATCAAGCATCCACCTACAATCAACACGTAATGTGGTGCTATCAGCATATAACGTACTGCATCTCGCAACATCGCGCCCCAAGAGGCATCCGGTGCCTGAATCCCTAGCCCTAAGAACGACAAGCTGGCCTCGGCAATCATCACACTGGCTAAACTGTAAGTGGCTTCTACTACTAAAATTGAGGCTAATAGCGGCAAGATATGTCGAAACAGCAAGCGCGGCACACCCGCCCCCAATGACTCAGCGGCCAGCACGTGCTGGCGGTGACGTAAACTCAGGGTTTGCCCACGGGTCAGCCGTGCGTAGCTCACCCAGCCAGTTAAGCACAGCGCTATCATTAAATTGCCTAGCCCTGGGCCCAGCACTGCGGCAAAAGCAATTGCCAATAAAATGCCGGGAAACGCCAAAAAAATATCGGTAATCTGCATCAGTATTGCATCCACCCTGCCGCCGTAAAAGCCAGCCAGCAAGCCGACAAACACCCCTATTGCCATGGTCACAGCGGTAACAACCAGCGCCACCCAAAGAGACACCTCAACACCACTTAACACTCGTGCAAAAATATCGCGCCCCAAATCATCGGCACCAAACCAATGCTGCATAGTCGGCGCTTGTAAAATCACATTAAGATCAATCGCATTGGCATCAAACTGAAGTAAATTGTTCGCTAGTACGGCAATCAGCCAAAGCGCTAAAATCGAATAAGAAAGAAATTTCATCGAATCAACTTACCCTTTAGTTCTGCTATGCATGGCGTACTCTAGGGTCGGCTAGTCTATATAAGATATCGGTAACCAGATTCACCAGCACGTAACTTAATGCCACAATCAGCACACATGCCTGCGTAACAGGATAATCACGCTTTTCTATACTCTCCACCAATAAGCGGCCAATACCATCCCAGCTAAAGATAGTTTCAGTAATCACTGTACCGGCAAGCAAGCTTCCCATCTGCAAACCCACAATGGTAATAATCGGCAATAACGCAGCGCGCAAGGCATGGCGCAAAATCACGGTTTGCTCACTTAAGCCTTTGGCACGCGCAGTGCGAATATAATCATCGTTTAACACCTCCAGTAAGCTGGTGCGCGTCATCCGCGTCAAAATAGCGCTTAGACCAAACCCTAAGGTAATGGCTGGCAAAATAATGGATATGCCTGAGTCCATACCACTCACTGGCAACCAGCCTAGCCACACTGCAAAAATCAGCATCAGCACTGGCCCCAGCCAAAACGCAGGCATTGCAGATAAACGCACAGAAACGATAGTCACCACAAAGTCTTGCCAGTGCCCGGCTTTAAGTGCCGCAAATACGCCCAGCGGCACACCGATCACAATACCGATCAGCAAAGAGAGCAATGCCAACTTTAAGGTAGCAGGATAGCGCGCCTTGATTAACTCAATAATCGGCGTTTGTGTGTGTATAGACTGCCCAAAGTCACCCTGCATCAGCTTTGCCACATAGTGACCAAACTGCTGAATCAGCGGCTGGTTTAGCCCTAAGTCTGCACGTAAGGCTGCACGGTCTGCCATATTTGCAGACTCACCTAACATCACATCGACAGGGTCACCAGGCACCAGATGAATCAATAGGAAAGTAAGCAGCAATACGCCAAAAATGACGGTCAACAGGCTGGTTAAACGTTGGATGATACCCATCAGGACTTCTCGTCAAACCAATGGGGATAACTCATGAACGACAGGCACACAAAGCTGGACATATGCATTAATCAGTAATCAGCACGTTAGTGCCAACTTCAACCAAATCGAACAGCTCAACGATATCAACATTGCGCATACGGATGCACCCATGTGAATCGGGTTTGCCTACAGCAACACTATCAGGCGTGCCGTGGATATAGATATAACGCTGCATGGTATCTACATTACCTAAGCGGTTTTTGCCAACTTCGCGGCCAGACAGCCACAAAATACGTGTCAGTATCCAGTCACGGTCGGGGAACTCCGCCATCAATGCAGGAGTACAAATTTCACCTGTGGGCCTACGCCCAACAAACACTGTATTCAGGGGTTGATGGCTACCAATCTTGGCGCGAATCACATGCGCGCCGATAGGCGTGCAGCCGCTATTTTTCTCGCAGCCTACGCCATTAGCCGCACTAGAAATCACGTAGCTCGCTTTAACCGTGCCTAGCGCATCTAACAAGGTTAAGCGCTGCTGCGAAATAGAAATATTAATCTGCATAAGCGCTTATTGTAGCTAAATCATCCCAATTACCATCTGGTTTTGGCGCGTAGTTGCTAATTTTTTTATTCAGCACCGCAAACTGCCCTTCATACCATAGCGGAATATACGGTAGCTGCTCGTGTATCCGCTGCGTAGCGTCCTGCCAATCTTCTTTTTCTAACAGGCTATCCAATTTCATATCAGAGAATCTGCCGCGATTAAATCCATTTGGCGGCACGCTATTGGTATTAAACGCCTTAGCATAAATTTCAGGGGTTTTAATGCCCACCCAAGTTAAGCCATATAGCTGAAAGTTACCATGCTGCACATCTTCAAAGAAGGTACCCCAGTCTAAGCTGCGAATTTCCAGCGCAATGCCTGCCGGGCGCATCTGCGCCTGTAGTATCGTTGCAATCCGCACACGCTGTGCATCGGTAGAGGTTTTATAAACCAATTTTAGCGGCAAACTGACCCCTGCCTCACGCAGTAGCTGTTGCGATAACACTGGGTTGTAATCATAAGCCGTCAGGCTGGAATTGCCTGCATAGTGCTCAGGCGGCAAAATCGCAGCCGCAATACGCGTGTGATTAACCATCACCTTCTCAATCAATGCAGGCCGATTAATGGCGTGTGCAATGGCTTGCCTTACTTTAAGCTGGCTTAATATCGGGTCCTGCGTGTTTAAACCTAAATATGAATAGTTAACACCGACGCTGGTCTTTACCGTGACTTCCGGCTTGGTTTGCAAATACTTGACCAACTCTGCCGGCAGCTCGCCCTGTAGTAAATCAGTCTCACCACGCAGCAACTTCAACACGCGCACAGTCGGGTCTTTGACTTCACTCAGTGTGACAATTTGGCCATCGGCAATTCTACGCAGCACCAGTTTGTTATTTTTCTCAACAAACGCCAGCGGCCCATTCCCTATTGGATAGCGCGCAAAATCATGCTGCTGCTCAAGTAGCGGCTTGGGCATAATGCCAATAATCAACTTGGCGGCAAAGTGTGGGTCCGGCTGTTTAAGATAAAAAGTTAAGCGATCTTCATCATGCACCACGATATTTTTGATATTGACATATTCAGCACTGAGTGGGGACTTTGCTAATTGCGTAATGGCATCATAAGTGGCTTTTACATCCGCCGCATTGAGCGGTAACTGGTTATGAAATGGCGCACGCGGAGATTTTAACGTGATGAGATATTCCGTAGTACTCAGCATCTGCCACGTAGCCAGTTTAGGGCTGGGCTTAAAGTGCTGATCAAAATCTACCAGGGGTTGGTAAATCAAGCGAATCACTCGCTCGGAGGCAGCGTCGGTAGCAACGCGCGGATCTAAACTCAATGGTGCTTGAGACAGCGCAAAATGAATAGGCTGACGGCTATTACCATGTTTATCTTCATGCTTGCTTTCAAGCCCGCAAGCACTAAGCTGCAAAAAGCAAATTAGCAATAAAGCGTTAAAAAATCTCATGCGTATCAGTTTACTTGATTTATAAAAATTAGGATTCAAGCGGATGCTAAAAACGCAGACTTTATGTACGGATATTCAGAAAATAATTAATTTTTAGCCCCTCAATCACCGCCGATTTGATTTGCATCAAATGCCATTGCCTCAAGCTGCGACAAAATGCCACGTGTAAAACTAGCACTAAATTATTAATGGCACTTTTAATAGCATCTTAAAAAGCACTTTGGGGGAGAACTAAATGCAAGTCTCGCATTCGCAATCAAACACGTACAACGACTCAGTTGTACGGCAATTTTCTATCATGGCCGTGGTTTGGGGCGTGGTCGGCATGTTAGTGGGCGTGATTATCGCCGCACAACTTGTTTGGCCTGAACTTAACCTAGGTCTACCTTGGACCAGCTTTGGACGCTTGCGTCCACTACACACAAATGCAGTTATTTTTGCATTTGGCGGCTGTACTTTATTTGCTACCTCATACTATGTGGTGCAAAGAACCTGCCACACCACCCTATTTTTACCATCATTGGCTAAATTTACATTCTGGGGTTGGCAAGCAGTGATTGTAGCAGCGGCAATTTCATTACCTTTAGGTTTTACCCAAGGTAAAGAATACGCAGAGCTCGAGTGGCCAATTGACTTACTGATTGCCGTGGTTTGGGTTTCTTACGCGATTGTATTTTTTGGCACTATTGGTACACGTAAAGTAAAACACATTTATGTAGCCAACTGGTTCTTTGGTGCATTTATCCTAACTGTTGCTTTATTGCACATCGTCAACAGTGCAGCAATGCCTGCTAGCTGGATGAAATCATACTCAGCTTACGCTGGTGTACAAGATGCAATGGTGCAATGGTGGTATGGTCATAATGCGGTTGGTTTCTTCTTGACTGCCGGCTTCTTGGGCATTATGTACTACTTTATTCCTAAGCAAGCTGACCGTCCTGTGTACTCATACAGCTTATCTATCGTGCACTTTTGGGCATTGATTTTCACTTATATGTGGGCAGGCCCTCACCACTTACATTACACCGCTTTGCCTGACTGGACCCAATCATTAGGGATGGCATTTTCATTGATTTTATTAGCACCAAGCTGGGGTGGCATGATTAACGGCATGATGACTTTATCTGGCGCATGGCACAAATTACGTACAGACCCTATCTTGCGCTTCTTAATCGTTTCATTGTCTTTCTACGGTATGAGTACGTTTGAAGGCCCAATGATGGCGATTAAA
>Ga0066462_1000448_pt1 | contig 10694 bp, 8 predicted proteins | sample LakWasMe92_HOW11_2_FD_59573 | JGI IMG/M metagenome (GOLD analysis project Ga0066462, IMG submission 59573) | Freshwater sediment methanotrophic microbial communities from Lake Washington under simulated oxygen tension - Sediment Metagenome 92_HOW11 | ecosystem: Environmental > Aquatic >... | reverse complement strand
GCGCGGTAATACAGTCCGAGCACCGGGGCCACCCCTTCCAGGGTCTGGCCCGAATGGCGGTGTTCCTCGGCGTCGGGCGGCGCGCCGGCCGCGATGCGCTTGAGGGCCGCGCGCACCCCCGGCAAGGTGTAGCCGCTCACGGGAAGATCGCTTCGATGACTTGGCGAATTCCCTTGGCGAGCAGCATGTCGTCGGTCATGGCCTGGATGATCGCCACGTCGCAGGCGCGGCGCGCCGGCACGCCCTGGACGATGAGCCGGCCGGCATAGATCAGCAGGCGGGTGCTCGGGCCTTCGAGCAGGTTCTGCTGGTCGAGATGGCGGATCTGCAGGGCGGCCAGCGCCAGCGCTTCGGCCGTCTTCGCGTCCACTCCGGCTTCGCGCTCGATGATGCGCTGCTCAAGCACCTGGGCCGGATAATCGAACTCGATCGACACGAAACGCTGGCGCGTGCTGTGTTTCAGGTCCTTGATGGTCGACTGGTAACCCGGGTTGTACGACACCACCAGGAAGAAGTCGGGGTGCGCCTTGAGCAGTTCGCCCTTTTTCTCGAGCGGCAGCAGGCGCCGGTGGTCGGTCAGCGAGTGGATCACGACAATGGTGTCCTTGCGCGCCTCGACCACCTCGTCGAGGTAGCAGATGCCGCCGGCCTTGACCGCGCGCGTCAAGGGACCGTCGATCCAGTGGGTGCCGTCCGACGAGAGCAGGTAGCGCCCGACCAGGTCGGTCGCGGTCAGGTCTTCGTGGCAGCTGACCGTGGTCAGGGCGAAGCCGTCGCTGGCGCCGGATTGTTGCGCCAGGTGCCACGCCATGTATTCGACAAAACGGGTCTTGCCGCAGCCCGTCGGGCCTTTCAGCAGGACCGGAATGCGCTCGCGGTGAGCCGCCTCGAACAGGGCGACTTCATCCTTTACCGGAAGATAAAACGGTTCTGCCGAAGCCTGGAGCGCGGCGGCCGGTTGTGATACTGGTGAAAGCATGCGGTTTCCTTAAGCGGGTGGGCAGGTTCAGGCGAATTCGCCGTTTTGTTCGCGGCGGATCCAGGACACCGGGTCCTGCGCGTAATCGCGCTGGTAGTCGCCCGGATAGTTAATGCCCGGCAGCGCAGGGATCCAATCGTATTCGAGCAGGCCGGAGTCGCCCAGCGTGTTGGCCAGCCGTACCACGTCCGGGTCGTCGAGCATGGTCAGGCGGCCCTTGTCGATCAGCTTGACCCACTCGCCGCTTTCGCGGTCCTTTATTTCGTAGGTGGCGAACACGTTGTGCACATGCGGGAAGTGCATGGTCGGCAGCTTGTTCTGCTTTGCGTAGTTCAGGAACGTCTGGTCCCAGTGCTCGGCGCCGAAGCCGAAGTGGATCACGCCCGCTTGTGCGCGTTCCGGCAGGTTGGTCCACGAGTCGTTGTAGTTCCACAGCGTCTCGATCTGGCGATAGCTCTTCGGATTGGTGCCGATCGAGGCATCGTTGAAATAGGCCCAGCCTTTGTACGGGAAACCCGGATATTGCGTGTCCTTGTAGCGCTCGACGACCTCGCGCCACAGTTCGCCGTACTTGCCGCCGCCCTCGATGCGGGTGATCATGCCGTTCTCGATATGGACCTGGATGTGCGGGAAGTAGCCGGTGTGGTTGCTGGTGCCGCCCACCACGCCGTTCAGGGTCGGCATCAGGATCCTGGCTTCTTTCAGGAACGTCTCGACCGGATGGCCGAAACGGATGCCCTGGATGGTCGAGCCCAGGATGTGGCCGGAAATATAGGCGCCCTTCGGCCACAGCGCGGCCTGCTCTTCCGTCACTTTCCAGCCGATGTTGGTGCCCTCGGGGCTGGTGATGCGCACTTCCGAGGCGCGCCCGAAGGCGGCGACCAGCTTGAGGTCGATGGTGCGCCAGATTTCGTCGGGATAGCCGTTGGCGCGCGAAATGAAATCCTCATAGGTGCCATACACCCAGTTGTTGCGGATTTTCTTGCCGGCGGCGCGGCGCCAGTGCGAGCGGCCCGCTTCGCCCGCGTACACGCCGGTGTAGCCCGGGCGGTCGTCGAGCAGGCGCTTCAGGGCGGCCGAAGCGACGTTGAATTCGACCCCGCTCTCGATCATCGGAGGCAGGCGGTCGGTGATCTCGCGCCAGCCGTCGGCTGCGCTGTAGACCTGGGTTTCGATGCCCAGGTCCTCGGTGTTGATGCGGTCGACCTTGGCCACGCCGCGCTCGAGCAAGGCGCGCTTGATCGCTTCGAACACCAGGTCGTTCTGGTGCGGGAAGGTGATGATCAAGAGTTCATCGTTCTCGCGGATGTCGCCCAGCGCGGAGCGTCCGTAACGCCGTTGCAGGTGGGCGCGCGCCAGTGGCATCAAGGCCTCGATGTCGGTGCTGCGCTCCTGGCGCAGGTAAGCTGGATGGCGCGGCGCCGGATAATCGAAACCGGGAAGCGCGGCTGGCACGCCGGGCGAAAGAGAGTCCAACTTGATAATGCCTGACATGCTGTCTCCTGTCTTTTTCATAAAATAATGGCACATGCTCGATTGCTGTTCGCGCTGCCCCCTGCAACCGGGCGCAGCGCCCATCCTGATTCCGGCTTCCTTAGCGCGACTGGCGCGTGATGATTTCCGAGTACAGCTTTTCCCACTTGGCCGCTTCGTCCAGCACGGTCGACGCTTCCACGAATTTGAGCTGCAGCTTGTCAAGTACCGAGCCGGTCGAACGCTTGGCCGTCAGGTACTTGTTCTTGGCCAGGATCGTCTGGCCATCGCTGAGCATGAAGTCGTAGAACAGCGCCGCGGCATGCGGATGCGCTGGCTTTTTGGATATGGCCAGGCCGTTGGCGCGAATGATCGCCGGCTGGATCACGCTCCAATCGACCGGGGCGCCTTTTTTCTTGAGCTTGTCGGCGTTGTGGTTGTAGACCGTCAGGCCCATCGGGATCTCGCCGGACGCCACCAGTCCGGCCAGCAAGGTGTGGCCCTTGCGAACCGACAGGCCGTTGCCGGCGGCCAGTTCGCGAAACAGCTTGAGCCCTTTTTCCTCGCCCAATTGCTTGACCACGGTCCCGAACCAGTCGATATCCTCGGCCTCGATCCCGAGCTGCCCCTTCCATCTCGGATCGAGCAGGTCCTGATAGGTCTTGGGAAAATTTTCTTTCTTGACAAGGTTGGTGTTGTAGATCTGGACGAACATGTTGAGCCGGGTCCCGACCCATTCCTTGTGCTGCTGGATCGCCTCCGGAATCAGGCTGGCGAAGTGCGGGGAAAAGGCTTTCTGCAGCAGTTTTTCGCGATGCAGCGATTCGAGCTCAGGGCCATTGGTTTCGACCACGTCGAAGTCGAAACGGTTGGCACGCGCTTCGGTGACAATGCGCTGGACGACCTTTTCGGAGCCGGCGCGCCAGAATTTCACGGGGACGCCGTATTTCTTTTCGAAGGCGTTGGACAGGTCGGTAATGTCCTCGACAGTCAGCGAGGTATAGACGGTGAGCGCACCTTCCTGCTGTGCTCCTTGCACCAGACGCTGTTCGCGGTCGGCGCCTTCGTACAACGCCAGCGATTCGGCGGGTTTTACCGACTGCGCGCGGGTCGCGCCGGTAAAAAGGATGCAACAAAAAACCAGGACATATGACAGGAAACGATAAGACATTTTCATGCTTTGCTCCTCCAACGGGTGTTTGTTTTTATCGGGCCGAGATTGGCGCCGCCATCGCTACTGACTGATCTCCTTTGAATTTCACGTTACCGGACGAGGACCGCATGCACTGTGAATTTTCCCGCGGCGGTTGCGGTAATCGATGCCTTATTTAATCACAGTTTCACAAACAAACGCGAATATAAGAACGCGGTTCCGTATACCGGGAACATGAGGGGCGCATGTACTTTCATGCGGAACCGCGTCCGCTTTTTCATGGCCGGCACGGGTGTGCGGATCGGCTTACCGGCCAGGCGCGCCGAGCATGTTTACCACTTCGGCGGCGCTGCGCACCCACGCCGTGCGGGGGCGTCGCTGGCAACGACCAGGTTATGATCGAGTTCATTCGAAGCCATCGAATTTCTCCTTATGAAAAGAGCAGGGACTTGATGACGATCGGGACCACGCCTTGCGGCTGGAGCAGTTCGCCAACGTCGACGAAGTCCAGTTCGCGCAACTTGATGCCGTCAATCGAGACAATCCTGCTGTCGAGATGTAGTTCCTTGTGCAAGATCCGGCCCAGCGATGCGCCGACGTCGCCGTCGATCATCAGGAACAGCGTGTGTTGCCGTTTCCCGGATGGCGCCGCAAACTGCGCGATGGCCTCGGCCATCGCGAACAGCCGTGCATGTTCCGGCGTGCCGTTCCACTCGAAGGCGAGGGCCAGGCAGGCGCTCGCGTCCAGGTCGAGCAGGTCGGCATTTTTCCTGAAGGCGCGCGCGATCTCGGCGCTGTCGATGAGGTCGGGAATGTCCAGCCCCAGATGGACTACCGGGACGTTATGCACCGGCAGCACACTGGTGTCCGGCAGGTAGATGGTCTTGCCGCTCACCTGTACCGTGAATTGCGAGGCCCCGATCACGGTGGCGCGGATGCGCTCGATCGGCTCGACGATCGGAATTGAGATACGCTGTTTGATCTGGGTGACGATTTCCCTGGCAAGCAGCATGGCGATGTCGCCGTGGCTGGCGCTCTCGCGTGCGAAGATATACTCGGACACCCCGCCGGAAAACGTAATGAACTGCGGCTTCGTCGTTCTTGACAGGGGCGCGGTCAATTCGAGCGCATGGCCGAGCGCATCGAGCGCCGTGCCGGAAATCTGGTCCACAACGAGCGTCGCGAGCCGCTGCGCGATCGCGCGGCGCACCGACTCGTCGGCAAAGCTGCCCGGCGAAGCGTCGATCCCCAGTTCCTTGGCTACCAGCTGTGCCGAATCATCGATACGGGTCCACTCGCCGCTGGCATCCTGGGCCAGCAGGCGCCCGCCCGCGGCGAAAGCGGCGACGCTGACGATCTCGCCACGGTCGATCAGGGCAAGCTTGGTGGTGCCGCCGCCGATGTCGACGTGCAGTGCGCACTCGTCCCTGCGCCTTGCCAGCGCGGTGGCGCCGGAGCCATGTGCGGCCAGGATGCATTCGAGCTTGTGGCCGGCGGTCGCGCACACGAATTTTCCGGATTCCTGCGCAAAGATCTCGTCGATCGCGCGCGCATTCCTGCGCTTGATCGCTTCGCCGGTCAGGATCACGGCGCCGCTGTCGATATCGCTGCGGCGCAGCCCGGCGTCGTGGTAGGCGTGCCGTATGAAATGCTCCAGTTCGTGGGCATCGATCATGCCGTCCGGCAGAAATGGCGTCAGCATGATCGGCGAGCGCCACAGGACCTGCCGGTCGATCACGATAAAGCGGCTCGACAAGCCTTCCGACAAGCGTTTGAGCGTGACGCGCGCGAACAGCAGGTGCGAGGTGGAACTGCCGATATCGATGCCGACCGTCTTGAGCTCGATCGTGTCCTGGTCCCAGATGATCTGGGCGATCGCGGCACGGTCGGCTTCGGACAGCCGTTCGTGTTCATGGTCAAGATCGATGTCATGCGGCACGTGAAATCCCTTCTTTCGTTCAGACCGCCGGGCCGATCGAGCGCGGCGTGCGTATGACCCCGGTCAGCGATTCCTCTGGCAGCTCAAGGATCGCCGGCTCATCGAAGATCTCGCCCATTTCGGATTGCACGCCGGTCTTTTGCAATGCTTCGAGCCACTTGCGGTGGATCCGCGGGTCCTGGTCCTGGTATTCGAGCTGACGCCCGCCTTGTTGGATCGAAATGGAGCCGGCGCCCTCGGAACTCTTGCGGCGCAGCGAAATGAACGGATAGCGCCGGCTGCCCAGGCTGCACGCCAGATAGCGTGCCGGCTGCGGACAGGTGTTGAAGTGCTGGTGGAACATCCAGAACGGCGGCGTGTACATGAAGCCGTGCTGCCACGGGAATTGCTTGAATTCCGAGTCGCCTTCATGCCACAGCAGCGAATATCCCTCGCCGTCGATTGCGTGCACGTGGGTGCCGGCCGCATGGCGGTGGGCTTTCTTGTAACGGCCCTTGGGAATTTGCGACACGTGGGCATGCATGGTGCCGTCGGCAAGCAGGAAACTGACGTTGGTCGATCCCTTGCCGCGCTCTTCGAACTCATACAGCTTGAAGCTGGTCAGGTCATGGACGAAATTGGTTTCCCACACATTTCGCTTGACCTCGTTCTTGCTGTAGGCAGTGTGGTCGCCCTCGCCATCGAAGTATTTCGACTGCCCCGCGCGCTCCGGGAATGTGCATGGGTTATTGAAGACGAAATCGAGGTTGTGATAAAGATTGATGGTGATCGGCGCGTCGTTGGTGCATGAAATGCGTAGCGGCGCCAGGCTGGTGCTGTTGAAGATCTGGTATTGGCAGTTCAGCGGGATCGCGAACATCGCCTTCGGGCCCCACTCGAATACGCGCGTCTCGCCGTTCGGCAGCCAGACCTTGGTCGAGCCGTGGCCGGCAAGCACGAAGCAAAACACTTCGTACAGGTGCTTGACCGGACGTGTCTTTCCGCTGGGCGCGACTTCAAGCACGTAATTGGCCATGAAGTCGCCTGCGCCGTGGGTATGGGCAAAGCAGCCGCGCGCCTCATAACGGTCCCACGGACCGGTCTCGAGCTCGAGCAGGTTATGGCCGAAATCGAGATGGATGGGGATTGCCTCGCCTTCGGCCCAGTCACGGTACGGGTCGATCAGGACCCGCGATTCTTTGACCGGGAGTGTGTCGTTTGCTGAGGGATTTTCGCCGCCATTAGCCATCGGTGATACTTTCCAAAACAAGAGGTAAGAACCGGTCCGCCGCCATGCATTGCCAGCGGCGGACAGGGTGGATCGGGCAGGGCGCGTCAGTCGCTTTCCTTCTTTGGCGCCTGGCCTTTGTGGAACAGGTCGGCCCACAATTTTTCCCATTTCTGGGCTTCGTCGAGGACGATGACCGGATCGATGGTCTTGTACGGGAAGTTGTTCAGCGGGCTGGCCACCGCAGTGCTCGACGGCACCCGGTTACGCGACTTGATCAGTTCCTGGCCCTCGGGCGAGAGCATGAAGTCGGTAAACAGCATGGCGCCGTACGGATGGGGAGCGTGTTTGGCGACGCCGATCGAGTTCGGACGGCCGAAGGTCGGCGCCAGCGCCTTCCATTTGACGGGGGCGCCCTTTTGCACCAGTCGTTCGATATTCTGGTTGTACGAGGTCGGGGTGATGGGAAGCTCGCCCGCGGACAGGAGTTCGGCAATCAAGGTGTGGCCAGTACGCATCTGAGGGCGGGTGTCGGCAAGCTTGCGGAAAAATTCCAGTCCCTCCTTTTCGCCCATGCTCTTGACCACGGCGGCAAACCAGTCGCTGTCGCCGGCTTCGATCGCGATCTTTCCGGCCCAGCGCGGCTTGAGCAGGTCGGCCAGCGTGTTAGGCACTTCCTCCGGCTTGACCAGGTTGGTGTTGTAACCGAGTACAAAGAAGTTGAAGCGGGTCGCGGCATAGTGGCGGTGCGCCGGAATCGCTGCGGGAGGCAGGTCCTTCAGGTGCGGGCTGTAGAACTCGGAGAGCAGGTTTTCACGATAGATCGCCTCCATTTCTGGCCCGTTGGTCTCGATCACGTCGGGCGAATGGCGGCCTGCGCGCGCTTCCGTTACCGCGCGATTGAGCACCTTCTCGCTGCCGGCGCGCCACAGCGAGATCGTGACCCCATACTTCTTCTCGAACGCATCCTTGATCGGCACCGAGTCCTTGGTGTTGAGCGAGGTGTAGACCACCACAGTGCCTTCCTTGCGCGCGCCCTCCAGGATCTTCTGGTCGCGGTCGGCCCCCTTGTACATGTAGATGGCCTGGTGCGGGTCCTTGGCGGGCGCCGGCGCCGACCGGGCGGGGGCGGCGACCGACAGCGCGAGAAGGGCGGCGCCGGCGAGCTTCGATAAGGCGCCGAGTTGATGTGAGGCGAGGTTCTTCATTGATAGTCTCCTGTTACCCGGTGCTCCGGGTTTGGTGGTTTCAACGTCCAGATGCTGCCTGGGTCCATTGCGTGGGGGCGCTCCTATCGTTTCTGGGTAATCGTATCGATCAGCGCGGGCTGGCCCGCCTTGACCCGTTCAATGGCGCGCTTGAGCGCCGCTGCGACGTCCTCGCCGCGTTCGATGGGACCTTCCGCATACCAGCCCATCGAGCGCGCCATGGTGGCGAAATCGGGGGCAGGGTCGTCCATGTCCATGCCGATATGGGCTTTTCCCAGGTCGGTGCCACGATGCTTGGCCATGCGGATCTGGTGCTCCCAGTCGTTGTAGTAGGCGCGGTTGTTGTACATCACGATCAGCATCGGAATCCGGTGCTTGGCTGCGACCCAGAGTGCGCCCGCATCGAACATCAGGTCGCCGTCCGGCTGGATATCGACCACCAGCCGGCCCGCATCGCGGTGCGCCAGCGCGACGCCGAGCGAAATGCCGATCTGGGTCGCGGTGCCCAGCGATTTGCCCGGGTGGCGGTATGGTTTGTCGAAATTCCACAGCTTGCGGGTCCAGTCCTCCAGCGTGTTGGCGGTCAGGACCCAGTCTTCGTCCTTGATCACGTCCCATACCTCGCTGGCCAGGCGCGGCAGCGAGAGCGGGCTCTGGTCCCAGTTCTCGCGTGCCTGGGCGGCCCACCTGGCGCGCGCTGCCTTGTGCTTTTGGGCGGTGTCGTCGAGCCGCTGGCGCACCAGTGCGGCCAGATCGGGGTCGGCCTGGACGCGCGCGCGCGCCAGTTCGTTCAGGGCCGGAATGGCCAGCGTGGTGTCGCCCAGGATGCGCAAATCGGCATGCAGCAGGCGCTGGTAATCCATCGCCCAGCTCGACAGCTCGATGTCGCCGAAACCGATATCGATCCATTTCGCATCGGCTGGCACGATGTTGTTGAGCTCACGGGTCGTGCTGTTGAGTTCAACGGTCGGTTTTTCCCAGTCGCGCACATCCAGGCACAGGATCAGGTCGGCGTCGCGGAACACGTCCTTGACCATGCTCATGTTGAGCGGATGGTTGCTCGGGAAGTTAAGGCGGCTGTTGACGTCGAAAACCGGGATCGCCAGCGTTTCGGCAAATTCCACCAGCGAGTGGAAGGCGGCATGGTCGCGGCCGGAAAATTCGGCCAGGATCACCGGGCGCTGCGCGCGCACCAGCAGCTCGAGCGCCGTCTGCAGTGCGGCCGGGTCCGGCGCGAGCTGGGTCGGAACGGCCATGGCGGACGGCGGCGGCAGCGGCACCTCGTGATCGAGCTGCTTTTCCTGCAGCCATGCGTCATAGCACATGTAGATCGGTCCCTGCGGCTGCGTCATCATCACGCCGTAGGCGCGCGCAAACGACTCGGGCACCCCGTCCACCACGGTTGGCTGGTAATCCCATTTGGTGTAATCGCGCACCGCCTGGCCCTGCACGTTGGCGGTGTGGGTCCAGTCGATGCGGGGCCGGCGCTTGCTCTCGTCCATCGGGCCGGTGGCGCCGACGATGAAGATGGGAGCGCGGTCGATGTAGGCGTAATACACCGCCATGTTCGAGTGCAGCAGTCCGACCAGGTTGTGCACGATCGCGACCATCGGCTTGCCGCTCGCCTTTGCATAGCCGTGTGCGATCTGGACCGCGGTCTCCTCGTGCTGGCACAGCATCATGCGCGGATAGTTTTGACCGTAATTGATGATCGAATCATGCAGGCCGCGGTAGCTGGCGCCCGGATTCAGGGCGGCATAAGGAAGATTGTATTGATGCAACAAATCCACGATGACATCGGAGCCCCAACGTTGCTCGCTTGGGGCGACGCCAGGCGGCGCGGTGGTGCATCCGATGGCGTCAGCGGCCAGGGAGTGGGGGATGGCGCGGTCCGGCTTGTTCATCGAGAGTCCTTTTTTCTGGTGGTGGTTTCAGTCAGTCCACACCCGGATCGATTGCCGGGTTGTTCCGTCCGGGGCCGGACAGAGCGGGCGCGGTCGCACTTGATGTCTCCCCCGGGATCTTGTCCGGGAACCAGCCTGATCGTCGCCGGGAAATGATGCCGCGTTTGCCTGGCTTTTACCGACGTTCTTTTATGTGGAACGGCGGTCTATATATAAGCACAAGGAAATTTATCTCTTGCTGTCATTCATGTCAACATAAATATCGGGAACAGGCTTGCGGCGTATGTACGAACAACTGGCTGGGGGAGGGACGGCTCAAGCCTGACCAGGACGGTCGGCGCCGGTGCGCGGGACCGGCAGCGGCCGGCCCGCGCCCATCAAGTGATTGCTTAAGGTTTTGCGCTGTGCGCCAGTAACTGGCGCAGATGCTGCTTCCACAGGGCAGCGACGGTATGGCTGCCATGGCCGCGCGTATCCGGGGTGAGCGGCAGCACGATGGCCCGTCCATGACGGACCCGCTTGATTTCCCGATCCAGGATGTCAAGTTCGGGCGGATTGATCAGGTCGTCCGCGCTGTTGATGGCAAGCAGCGGCGCCTTGATGTTCTCAAGCAGCGGGGCCGGATCATAGTCGTGCGATGCCTCGAACTGGTACAGCAGGTCGTTGGCATCGCTGCGCTTGAGGCCTGCGGCCACGTAGGCGTCAAGCTCGCGGTCGGCGTCGGCCAGCGCGGGGGCCTGCTGCTGGCGCAGCACGGGATTGCTGCTCATCAGGTACAGCATCTGCTCGGCGGTTCGCAGGGACTGCGGCTGGACCGTGTAATTGCCGTCC
>Ga0066462_1000446_pt1 | contig 10740 bp, 10 predicted proteins | sample LakWasMe92_HOW11_2_FD_59573 | JGI IMG/M metagenome (GOLD analysis project Ga0066462, IMG submission 59573) | Freshwater sediment methanotrophic microbial communities from Lake Washington under simulated oxygen tension - Sediment Metagenome 92_HOW11 | ecosystem: Environmental > Aquatic >... | reverse complement strand
GTGCAGCACGCGCGGCACCTTGTAGATGGTGTCCACGTCGGGCATGGAGATCACACCCCATTGCGCCACGTTGGTGAACAGGCTGATCTTCTCGCGCTCGTCGTCCGGAATGAGACGGTCGGCGCGGCACAGCAGCGCGTCGGGCTGGATGCCGATCTCGCGCAGCTTCTGCACCGTGTGCTGGGTCGGCTTGGTCTTCAGTTCGCCGGCGGCGGCGATCCACGGCACGTAGGTCAGATGCACGAAGGCAGCGTTGTTGGGGCCCAGGCGCAGGCTGAGCTGGCGCACGGCTTCCAGGAAGGGGAGGGACTCGATGTCACCCACGGTACCGCCAATCTCGACGATGGCCACATCGACCGCGTCGGGCGTATCGAAACCGGCACCGCGCTTGACGAATTCCTGGATCTCGTTGGTGACGTGCGGGATGACCTGCACCGTCTTGCCGAGGTAGTCACCACGGCGCTCTTTCTCAAGCACGCTCTTGTAGATCTGGCCGGTGGTGAAGTTGTTGGCCTTCTTCATGCGCGTTTCGATGAAACGCTCATAGTGGCCGAGGTCGAGGTCGGTTTCTGCGCCGTCGTCGGTGACGAACACCTCGCCGTGCTGGAAGGGCGACATGGTGCCCGGATCGACGTTGAGATAGGGATCGAGCTTGATCAGAGTGACTTTGAGGCCCCGCGATTCCAGAATCGCAGCGAGGGAGGCTGAGGCGATTCCCTTGCCAAGGGAGGACACCACACCGCCGGTGACGAAGACAAATTTGGTCATGTCAGGGGAGCTTGGAACGCTCAGGGAGGTGGTAAAGCGAGATTATAGGCGTGGCCAGGAGTCGGGCCGCGAAACGCGGGAATCATTGGCCGGGTGTCTGCTACATTGCGGCCCATGAACGACCTTGCTGGAAAACATATTGTGCTGGGCCTGACAGGCGGCATTGCCTGCTACAAGGCGGCTGAGCTGTGCCGCGCCCTGGTCAAGGAAGGCGCCACCGTGCAGGTGGTGATGACCGAGGCCGCCGAGCACTTCATCACGCCGGTGACGATGCAGGCGCTCTCGAACCGGCCGGTCTACGGCTCACAGTGGGATGCACGTGAGGCCAACAACATGGCGCACATCAACCTCAGCCGCGAAGCCGACGCCATCCTGATCGCGCCTTGCAGCGCCGATTTCATGGCCAAACTGCTGCACGGCCGGGCTGACGACCTGCTGAGCCTGATGTGTCTGGCGCGGCCGATGGCCGACGTGCCGCTGCTGATCGCACCCGCCATGAACCGCGAGATGTGGGCCCATCCGGCCACTCAGCGCAATGTGGCGCAACTCAAGGCCGACGGCACCCATGTCTTCGACGTCGGCACCGGCGAGCAGGCCTGCGGCGAAACCGGCGACGGCCGCATGCTGGAGCCGGACGAGTTGCTGGAGGAGGTGATTGCCTTCTTCGCCCCCAAATCGCTGCTTGGCCAGCGTGTGCTGGTGACAGCCGGCCCGACCTATGAAGCCATCGATCCGGTGCGCGGCATCACCAACCTGTCCAGCGGCAAGATGGGCTTTGCCATCGCGCGTGCGGCGCGCGAAGCGGGTGCCGAGGTCACGCTAGTAGCCGGGCCGGTGCACTTGGCTACGCCGCGTGGCGTCCGGCGCATCAATGTGAAATCAGCACAAAATATGCAACTGGCTGTTATGGATCATGCGCCTAATGCTACTGTTTTTATAGCAACTGCGGCGGTAGCCGACTGGCGCCCAGCCAGCACGGCCGAGCAGAAGATCAAGAAGGACGGCTCTGGCCAGCCGCCGGCCTTGAGTTTTGTCGAGAACCCCGACATCCTGGCTGCGGTGGCGCAGGGTGAACGTGCCAAGAGCGGTGCGCTGTACTGTGTCGGTTTCGCTGCCGAGAGCCACGACCTGCTGGCCAATGCACAGGCCAAACGTGCGCGCAAGGGTGTGCCGCTGCTGGTGGGCAACATCGGCCCGGCCACTTTCGGCCAGGACGACAACGCCTTGCTGCTGGTTGATGCCCAAGGGGCGACCGAGCTGCCGCGCGCCGACAAGCTGTCGCTGGCGCGCCAGTTGGTGGCCGAGATTGCGCGCCGCCTGGGCCAGGCTGCCTGATTCAAGATTTCCCTTATTGCTCCAACCTCATGAAACTCGACGTCAAGATTCTCGATCCGCGTCTGGCGGATCAACTTCCCGTCTACGCCACCCCCGGCAGCGCCGGCCTGGACCTGCGTGCCTGCCTGAGCGAGCCGCTCACGCTGCAGCCCAATGCCTGGCAACTGGTGCCCACCGGCATGGCGATTCATCTGAATGATCCCGCTTACGCGGCCTTGATCCTGCCGCGTTCCGGCCTGGGCCACAAGCATGGCATCGTGCTGGGCAATCTGGTCGGCCTGATTGACAGCGACTACCAGGGCCAGCTCATGGTGAGCGCCTGGAACCGCAGCGACGTCGCCTTCACCATCGAGCCGATGGAGCGCATCGCGCAACTGGTCATCGTGCCGGTGGTGCAGGCGCAGTTCAACGTGGTGAACGAATTTGCCGCCGCCACCGAGCGCGGTGCTGGTGGCTACGGTTCGACGGGAAAGAGCTAACCCCCTGTTGGGGCTCACTGCGTGTAGCCCCCTCTCCCCCTCAGGGGGACAACCCCAGCGGCCCGGCGAAGCCAGTTTCGTGGGGTTTCCCGCCTTGGGTCACGGGAGGGGCCTCTATTTTCAGTGCAGGCTGGAACTGCCGGGCGGCAGCGTATCCATGGGCTGGATGCGGAAGAAGCCGGTGCCGGCCGAACCTTGGCCAACTTCCTCCTCTGTGGCTTCGCGCACGCCTTCGACTTTCATCGTCAGGCGCAGCGCAATGCCGGCCAGCGGGTGGTTGCCGTCGAGCACCACGTGCTCCGGGTAGAGCTCGGTCACGGTGTAGAGCGTGTCTTTCGGCGCATCGGGGTTGCAGCCGGCTGGTAGGGCGGAGCCCTCGATGGTCATGCCTTCTTCCAGTTCGGGTGGGAACAGCTGGCGTGACTCCAGGAACACCAACGTTTCCTTGTAGTCGCCGAAGGCCTCTTCCGGCTCCAGTTGCAGGGCTACTGTGGCGCCAACGCCATGGCCTTGCAGGGCTTCTTCGATTTTTTTGAACAGATCTTGCCCCCCGATCAGGAACTCGACCGGTTCGTCGAGCACGTCTAGTTCCTCGCCCAGGGTGTCTTGGAGCTTCCAAGTCAGGGCGACCACACATTGCTGATTGATTTCCATAGGGCAGAATTGTCGCAGTTCGGCGTATCGTTTGCCGGCACAGACTGGAAATACCGATGGATGTCACCCAACCCCTGCAGTTGCTGGGGGGCCTGAGCCCCGAAGCCTTCATGAAGCGTTACTGGCACAAGAAGCCGCTGCTGGTGCGCCAGGCCATTCCCGGCTTCAAGCCTTTGTTGGCGCGTCCGGCCTTGTTTGAATTGGCCGCGCAGGATGGTGTCGAGTCCCGTCTGGTTGCCTTGGAGCGCCAGCGCGGCAAGCAGGCCTGGCGCTTGCGCCATGGACCTTTTGCGCGTCGCGATCTGCCAGCGCTCAAGACCCCGGAATGGACGTTGCTGGTGCAGGGGGTCGATTTGCATGTCGATGCTGCGCATGACTTGATGAACCAGTTCCGTTTCGTGCCCGATGCGCGGCTGGACGACCTGATGATCAGCTACGCCAGCGAAGGCGGCGGCGTGGGGCCGCACTACGACAGCTACGACGTGTTCCTGTTGCAGGCGCACGGGCGTCGGCGCTGGCGTATCGGCCAGCGTTACGACACGACGCTGCGTGACGATGTGCCGGTCAAGATCCTGGCCAATTTCGTGCCGGAGCAGGAGTTCATTCTAGAGCCCGGCGACATGCTCTATCTGCCGCACCGTTACGCCCACGACGGGATCGCGGTTGGCGGCGAGTGCATGACCTACTCCATCGGGTTTCGTTCGCCGGCTGCGGGGGAGTTGGCGCAGGAGCTGCTGCAGCGCCTGGCCGAGGAAGCGGCCGAAGAGGGTGGTGACGAACGCTATCGAGATCCCAAGCAGGTGGCGATCAGCACCCCGGCGGCGATACCGGCTGCCTTGCAGGACTTTGCGCGCCAGGCCCTGCAGGATGCACTCAGGGATCCGCAGGCTCTGGCGCGGGTGCTGGGCGAGTACCTGACCGAGCCCAAGTCCAGCGTCTGGTTCGAGTCGGGTGAGGCCGGCGATGCCATGACGGGTGTGGTGCTGGACCGGCGCACGCGCATGATGTACGACGCGCACCACATCTTCATCAATGGCGAGGGCTACCGGGCTTCGGGGCGAGATGCGACCTTGATGCGCCGGTTGGCCGACCAGCGCCGACTGGACGCGAAGGAACTGAATCGCGCCAGCGAAACGGCACGAGAGCTGCTGCAATCCTGGTGCGAAACGGGATGGGCTCATGGCCTCTGAGGGCGCTGATGCCGGCCAGAGCGTGCCGGCGCATTTGCCGACCGGCCGCTTTTCAGGCCGCGAGGCTTTTGCGCAATGTGTTCGCGATGCTTTGGCCTGCGCCGCTCGCGAGGGCTGGCGTGAAATCATTCTCAGCGATGCGACCTTCGCCGACTGGCCGTTGCATGAGCGCGTCGTGATCGAGTCGCTGCAGGCCTGGGCACGGACTGGGCGTCGCTTGGTGATGCTGGCCACCCGCTTTGATGCGGTACAACGTCACCAGCCCCGCTTCGTTTCCTGGCGACAAACCTGGGATCACATCATTGAATGCCGCCAGTGCCGAAACGCGGACCCTGCGGACTTTCCCAGTGCGCTTTGGAGTCCAGCCTGGGTCATGCAGCGTCATGATGTTGTGCGCAGCGTTTTTGTTTGCGATACGGATGCGGCACGGCGGCTGGCCTTGCGGCAAACCCTTGAAGAGGCGCGGCGCAATGGATCCCCGGCTTTTCCTGCTTCCACGCTGGGTCTCTGACGGGAAGAATACGTAAGGGATTTTCAGGATTGTTTTTTCCCCATATAATTTACGACTAAGCGAAACGGGCTCGAGCCGTTTCGCTTGGTCAATGCAATTTTCTGCATTGGCAATTTCCGGAAATTGTTTTCTTCAACTCATTAGGTAAACCAAATGAACAAATCCCTCGTTCTGGCTGCTGTGATCGCTGCCGCTGCTCTGGCTGCTTGTGGCAAAAAAGCTGAAGAGCCGGCTCCGGCTCCGGCTGCTGCTCCTGCCGCTGCTCCCGCTCCGGCTGCTGACGCTTCTGCCCCGGCTGCTGCTCCCGCTGCCGCCCCGGCTGCTGACGCTGCCGCTCCGGCTGCTGCCCCCGCTGCTGCCAAGTAATTCTCGGCTTCAGCAAAAAAGCCACCTTTCGAGGTGGCTTTTTTTTGCCTGCTGCACCCCTCAAGCACGAGCGCAGCAAGGGAAGGGATCGCAAGTTATTTCAGATCTGCGGCAATCACCTTGACGATTCGCTGGGCATTGTCTGACGTCTCAGGGGTACCACTGGCATTGAGCACGGAGACTGTAGTCGTGTTGCCTTCACTCACCAAGGTGATGCGGTACTTTTGCGGCGCTTTGTCCTTCGGTGTGCTGCTGAACAGTTTGCTCAAGAAGCCCGGTTCCTCCTTGGCCGCGGTCGGTTCGACATAACGGACGAAGTAGGTGCCTTGGCTGCGATCACGATCTTCCACCGTGAAGCCGGTGCGGTCCAGCGTCAGACCGACCCGGCGCCAAGCCCGATCAAAGCCTTCATCGATCTGTACCACAGGTTGGCCATTGAGCGTTGCCATTCGGGAGGTGAGCTTGGGTGCATCAGCAGCCACCAGCGCTTTGGATTGCTCCTGGCTGACGCCGAGTTTGACCATGAGGCGGCGCAGGAATTCAGTTTCGAGTTCCGGGTCGGCTGGCCGCGGCTGCCAGCGCGTGTCGTCTTTTTGCGGTGAATTGACGTAGGTTTCAACCATGCCGCGGTGGCTGATATAGATCTCGGTGCCTCCGGTACTGTTGCGCTCCAGTCGGGTCCGGAATTTGTCGCGTTCGCCAGTCGAGTACAGCGAGTTCAGGAGTTTGCCCAAGGTGTTGCGGATGAAGTCGTCCGGAACTTTGGCCCGGTTCTCGGCCCAGTCGGTCTCCATGATGCCCAGGTCTTTCTGGTCCATGGCGAGCAGGAAGCCGCTGTCCTGCCAGAAGTCCTTGACATCATCCCAGAGCTTTTCAGGCGGGCGGTTGACAACCAGCCAGCGCTGGGTACCGGAGCGCTCAATCCGGACATCGCCCACAGCGGCGGGTGCCGTGGGTGCCGTCATCTGGTTAGTTTGTCCGGCTTGGTAAACCGTGGCTGTGACCGCGGCGCCCGGCACCACATAACGGTTATCGCGCGACAGCTGGCTCAGGTCCGGAGGTACCTCCAGCGTGGGGGCTCTGCTCTTGCCGGAGCTTTTGTAGTCCACCTTGTCGCTTTCCAAGGTCGAGCAGGCCGTCAGCGCCAGGGACAGACCCAACAGCGCCAGTTTGGAAGAATGATTCACCAGATAGTCCTCAAGAAGAGTCAGGGGTCAAAGCAGGCCGCTGGCGCGCAGGGCGCCTTCGACCACAGCGGTGTTGCCAGCGATCAGCGGTGTCATCGGCAGGCGCAGGGTGCCGCCGCACAGGCCCATGCGCTGCATGGCCCATTTCACGGGAATCGGGTTGGGCTCGACAAACAGCTGCTTGTGCACCGGCATCAGCTTGAACTGGATGTCCATGGCGCGCTTGACATCACCGGCCATGGCGGCGACGCACAACTCGTGCATCAGACGCGGCGCCACATTGGCCGTCACGCTGATATTGCCATGGCCACCGCACAGCATCAGGGCGACTGCGGTCGGGTCGTCACCCGAGTAGATGGAGAAGCCCTTGGGTGCTTCGCGGATCAGCCACTGGGCGCGCTCGATGTTGCCGGTGGCCTCCTTGATGGCGACGATGCCCGGCACCTGGGCCAGGCGCAGCACGGTGTCGTGCGCCATATCGGCCACGCTGCGGCCCGGCACGTTGTACAGCACCATGGGTAGGTCGCCGACGGCTTCGGCGATGGCTTTGAAGTGCAGGTACTGACCTTCCTGCGTCGGCTTGTTGTAGTAGGGCACGACCTGCAGCTGGCAGTCGGCGCCGACCTTCTTCGCGAAGCGGGCCAGTTCGATGGCCTCGGCGGTGGAGTTGGCGCCGCAGCCGGCCATGATCGGCACCCGGCCCTTGGCCTGCTCCACCGAGACGCGGATGATCTCGCAGTGCTCGTCCACATTGACCGTGGGCGATTCGCCGGTGGTGCCGACCACGCCGATGCAGTCGGTGCCTTCGGCGATGTGCCAGTCAATCAGCTTTCGCAAGGTGGGGTAGTCGACGCTACCGTCCTCGTGCAAGGGGGTGACGAGGGCCACGATGCTGCCAGTGATTGGGCTGAAGGAGGAGGTCATGTCCGCAATGAAGAGTATTTTGGGTAAATGAGCATTTTAACTAGAGCATGTAACGTGCCAGCGCTTTATCCGTGGACAGCGGGGTGTCCGGTCTCACCGCCGCGATCCGTTGCACAAAGCGTGCGGGCTGGGCGATGAAACCGTCCTCGTACGCCACCACGCGCAAGTCGGAAAATTCGCGCAGCAGTTCACCCGGCTGCAGCAGGAAATCCGGGCGCGAAGGCTTGCCCACGGTTTCGTTGCCGATGGCAAAGGTTTCGTAAAGCAGCACGCCACCGGGCGCCAGGCTTTGCCGGATCACGGGCAGCAGGGCGCGCCACAGGTAGTTGGTCACCACCACGGCGTCGAATTGCCGCGGCTGGCCATCCTGCACCAGCGGCCAGGGGCCGTTCTCGATGTCGGCCTGCACGGCTTCGCCCAGCGATGCCACGGCGGCGATGGCCTCGGGTGAGCGGTCCACGCCGGTGACCGGGTGGCCGCGCGTGGCGAACCACTTCATGTGGCGGCCGTGGCCGCAGGCGACATCGAGCACCGTGCCGCCGGGGCGCACCAGGTGCGACCAGCGCTGCACCCAGGCCGAAGGGGCCTCCAGGCCATGGGCCACGAGACCTTGTGCGGAAGCCGACGTCATCGCGGCTTGACCTCGTCCTTGAGCGCGGCCAGCGCTATGTTTTCCACCGCGCCCGGAGCCAGCAGCTTGAGATAGCGGCCGAGTTTGCCCTTGGTGGTCATCACCACCTCGCGCTGGCGGCGCGCCATGCCGTCCCGGATCAGTCGCGCGCATTCCTCCACCGGCATGGCGTCGTCTTCCTTCAGGCCGCTGGCGCCGGCGGCCACACCGGCCGCGTTGTAGCCGCGGTAGCGGATCTGCGTCGCGACCACGCCGGGGTAGGCGGTGGTGACACTGACGCCGGCTCCCTTGAGCTCGGCGCGCAGCGCTTCAAAGAAGCCGGTCATGGCGAACTTGCTGGCGCTGTAGGCGGTGCGACCCGGCACCCCCACCAGGCCGGCGAGGGAGGACACGGCCACCACCTGGCCGCGGCTGGCTTTCAGGTGCGGCAGGGCGGCGTGGGTGCACCAGACGCTGCCCCACAGGTTGACGCGCATCAGGTTCTCGTACCAGCCTAGGTCGTCGGCCTGCACGTCCTCGAATAAGGCCTGGGCCGAGACACCGGCGTTGTTGACCAGTGCATCAAGGCGGCCGAACTGCGCCACGCTGCGCGCGATCAGGTCGCGGCACTGCGCCGGGTCGCTGACATCGGTCGGCACCACCAGCACCTCACTGCCCAGCGGGCGACACTGCTCGGCCACCTGTTGCAGAAGGTCTTGGTTGCGCGCTGCCAGCACCAGGGCCGCCTCCTGGCGATGCTGCTGTGCCAATTGGCGAGTCAATTCGGCGCCGATACCGTCCGAAGCTCCCGTGATCACTATTGTTTTCATAGCATTTGGCGCCCGTTTTATGAGGGCTGGAAGTCAAAAGAATTCAAAAGCAGGCCCAGATCTCATTGGCCAGCGTGAGCAGGAAATCCGGTCGTGTGTAGAACGAGAACACGGCCAGCAGCAACAGCACCGCAATGCCGTAGGCCAGCCATTTTGTCCAGGTCTTCATGCGCTGGCGACGGACTGGGCCTTGCGGCGCTGGATGGTCGCTTCGCACACCGGCAGGTTGACCAGCGCAGCCGCCACACCGAGCGCGATGGCGATGTACCAGACGATGTCGTAGCTGCCGGTCTTGTCGTACAGGTAGCCGCCGAGCCAGACGCCCATGAAGGAGCCGATCTGGTGGCTGAAGAAGACAAAGCCGCTGAGCATCGAGAGGTGCGCCACGCCGAAGATCTGCGCCACCACGGCATTGGTCGGCGGCACGGTCGAGAGCCACAACAGGCCCATGACGGCCGAGAAGATGTAGACGCTCATTGGCGACAGCGGCACCAGCAGGAAGAGGGTGATGGCGATCGAGCGTGCAAAGTAGATGAAAGCCAGGATGTTCTTCTTTTGCAGCCGCTGGCCCAAGGCGCCGGCGGCGTAGGTGCCGAAGACGTTGAACAGGCCGATCAGCGCCAGCGCGTAGCTGGCCACCTCGGGCGAGAGGTTTTTGTCCCGCAGGTAGCTCGGCATGTGCACGCCGATGAACACCACCTGGAAGCCGCAGACGAAATAGCCGGCCATCAACAGCTGGAAGCTCGGGTAGCTGAAAGCCTCTTTCAGCGCTTGCAGGATAGTCTGCTCGCGCTTGGGGGCGGCAGCACCGGCAAAACGCGGTTCGTGCAAACCCCAGGCGAGCGGGGCGATCAGCAGCGCGGCCGCGCCCAGCACCACCAGCGCCTGCTGCCAGCCCAGGTTGCTGATGAGAAAGCCCTCGGTCGGCACCATCAGGAACTGGCCGAAGGAGCCGGCTGCAGCCGCCACGCCCATGGCCCAGGAGCGCTTTTCCAGGCTGACGTTGCGGCCGATCACGCCGTAGATCACGGCATAGGTGGTGCCAGCCTGGGCCATGCCGATCAGCACCCCGGCCGTCAGGGCGAACAGCAGCGGCGTGGGTGCGTGGGCCATGCCAAACAGCCCGAGCGCATAGAGGATGGCGCCGCCGATGATGACGCGGAAGGCGCCGAACTTGTCGGCCAGCATACCGGCGAAGATGCCGGCAAAACCCCAAGTCAGGTTCTGGATGGCGATGGCCATGGAAAAGGTTTCGCGTGTCCAGCCCTGGGCCTGGGTGACGGGTTGCAGCCAGAGGCCGAAGCCGTGGCGGATGCCCATGGAGAGGGTGACGATGGCAGCACCGCAGACCAGGACCTGGGTGAGCGAGAGTTTTTTGGTGTGGCTTGTCATCCTTGAAATGTAGCCAATCTGTCCGGGGCTTGCTGCGGGAGGGCTGGCGGAGCGTGCGCACGGCCTGAATTGGTGTCTGTATATTTATCCAGTTGTTTTTCCGGCAAGCGACTACAATTCTTCGCCATGGCTCTCAAACCAACCACCGACTATTCCGAAGGTTCCATCCGCGTCCTCAAGGGGCTGGAGCCGGTCAAGCAGCGTCCGGGTATGTACACCCGGACCGACAACCCGCTGCACATCATTCAGGAAGTGCTGGACAACGCCGCCGACGAGGCGCTGGCCGGCCATGGTAAGAAGATCAAGGTCACCTTGCATGGTGACGGTTCGGTCAGCGTCGAGGACGACGGCCGCGGCATCCCCTTCGGCCTGCACCCGGAGGAAAAGGCGCCGGTGATCGAGCTGGTGTTCACCCGTCTGCATGCCGGCGGCAAGTTCGACAAGGGCAAGGGCGGCGCCTACAGCTTCTCCGGCGGCCTGCACGGCGTGGGCGT
>Ga0066462_1000441_pt1 | contig 10799 bp, 7 predicted proteins | sample LakWasMe92_HOW11_2_FD_59573 | JGI IMG/M metagenome (GOLD analysis project Ga0066462, IMG submission 59573) | Freshwater sediment methanotrophic microbial communities from Lake Washington under simulated oxygen tension - Sediment Metagenome 92_HOW11 | ecosystem: Environmental > Aquatic >... | reverse complement strand
AGGCTGAAGGTAAAGTCTGGTGCGTCATCGGTCATGCCGATGGCCAGGTTGGGCACAATCGTCAGGTTTTCGCTGGCGGCGATGGTCATGCCGACGTTGAAATAGCCGGCATTGGCGTCACTGGACACAATCGACTGCCAATCGCCATTGTCGGGCTTGAGCTTGCTCTTGCGCTGGATCAAGTCAGACACCGAGAACGACATACTCATACGCTCGTTCAAGGCAAACGCCACGCCAACCCCGAACTGGAAGCTGTCGCCCAGGCGGACCTTGCCGCCGACTTTTTCATTGACCGTCGAACTGATGTCGTCAAACGAGTCCTCGAAGTTGTGGGTGTAGGAGAGTGAGCCGAACAGCACCGCCGGATCGAAAGTCTTGACCAGGGAGATCCCCGGGGTAATCGACCAGACGCCGTTGCCGGTCGGCAAGTTCTCCGGCACATAGAGATTGGTATTGGAGGGCGAGCGCACCAGTTTGATCCCGAACGGTTCCTTGCCGGTTGGCGCCTTGACCCGTACCGACACCACGGCATCGGGCATCGTTGCCGACTCGTCGAGGAACTTGTAGGCAATCCCGAAGTTGACATCGCCGATGGTGGGATCGCGGCTGACCGATTCCTCGGAAGTTGCCGTGCCCGAGCCGCCATTTGCGCCACCGGACTGATAGGTCGATTCGCGGTACACCACCGGCACGTTGACATCGAACTGCCAACGGTTATCGACGTTATAACGGCCCGTCAAGTCCAGGGTCCAGTTATCGGCCTTGATGCGGTCCAGGTTGATATTGCCCAGGAAGATCGAGTCCAGCGCCAGGAAGCCATTGAGGGTCAATTGCCGGGCATCGTAGCGGGCGTAAGTAATGCCCGTCTCAACGCTGAACTTACCATTGCCGAAGAAGCCGCTGGCCTCGTTATAGAGGTTGCTGACACTTTGTGCCGGGGCTGAATCATCCTTGAGCGCCTGCCCATAGGAGCTGCCGCCGGCGGCACCGCCGGAACTACTGGCGGCCACGGTACTGCCACTTTGCTTGAAGTCGGCTGGCGACTTGGCCAGGCGCTTGGGCGCAGGTGTCGCGGGCTGGTCTTCTACCTGGCGTACCCGTTGTTCCAGGACCGCCAGGGCTTTTTGCTGTACTTCATAGCGTTGCTTGAGTTCCAGAAGTTCCTGTTTGAGGGTTTCGATATCGGCGTCTGGCGCTGCGTACAACAAACTCGCTGGCAAGATCGTACTTAAACAAACAACGGCGCGTAGCGATAACGTTCGATGCATGAAATAAGCCGTCCTTTTCTAATGCGTAAGTGTCGAGGGTCAGCGTAGTTCAATAACCGAGCGTGCGTAGGCCCTTGAGTTGATCCAGATTACAGTTCAAAGCCACGTTGTTTAGACCGTTATTACCGAGCACAACATTGAGTTGGGTCATGTTGTTTACGAAGTTACTGTTGCCTTGCAAAATTGTGCCTTGCAGAACATTGCCGCCGCCGATTTGCTGTACGGCGCTGCCCTGATTATGGTTGGCCTGGATTGCCATCTGCAGGCCGCCGTTATTGGCCGAGACACTGACCTTGCCGGCGGCGCTATTGCCGGAGATAGAACCACCGGCGACCAGTACCTGGCCCGACTGCACCAGATTGGCGGGCGCCAGGCCGTTTTCACTGACATTGATCCCGACGTTGTTATAGGCGGTATTGCCATCGCCAGCGGCGCGTACAGTTTGTGTCACGCCGCTGCCGGTACCCAGCCCGGAGCCGCCGATGACCGTGCCGGTGCCCGTGGGGCGGTCGCCGCCCTTGCCGGTTTCCCCGGTGGTCTGCACGTAGAACTGCGGCGTGATGGTGGAGGCGTCGATCTGCATGTTGGCCTTGACGGTGCTGGTATCACCGGCGGCGTTGGTCCAGGTGGTGCTCATCACGATACCGAAGCTGACAATCCGCCCCGGCATCACGAAACGGCCGCGCAGCTGGGCCAGTTCCGCGTCATTCATTTCAATCGGCTTGAACGCCGAGGCTGCATAAGCGGGCATTGAGGCTGCCAGGCACAGGACCGTCAGCCAACGGTAAGTGTTCATCATCTGCTCCTGGAGCTTCCTGCTCCTGATGGCGCTTCTAGAAGAAGTCGCTCTGGATGAAACCGAAGTCCATCAGCTCGGCATCGCCCACGGGCCGGAACTCGTTCATTTTGCTCTTGGCGGTCAACGGTATCGGCGGGTCGAGCAGGGCGTTGGCCTTGTCGTAGCCTTCACCGAGCACAGCGAACACGATGCCATTCCATCCGGCGAGGAAATCGTCCCGCGAGTAACGCTTGTTGCCCAGTACCGGGTCGCCGATATAGATCCAGTCTTTCTCGGCACGTTGCATCACCACAAAGTGCTTGTAGCCACGGATATCCAAGAGCACCACCACTGGGATCTTCACCGTGGTCAGGGTGTCCGGCCCGATCTTGTAGCCCCGGGCCCGCATGCCGATGCTTTCGAGGTAGCGCTTCATATCCAGCATGGAAAAGCCCTGGGTGCGTACCAGGTCCTGGTCGGCGTTGACCAACATGCCCTTGATGACGTGTTCCTCATCGACATCCAGCCAGTAGCCCTGGCGCAGGATGGTGGCTAGTGCTGCGGCCCCGCAGCTGAAATCGGTTTTTTGTTCCACCAGGTTGGCGAACCGCCGCTCGCGGATGCTCTCGACTTTCTTGAAGACCAGCGCACCGCCGGGCATGGCGGAAATCGCCATTTGCCCTGCCCAGGACGGGCCGGTGAGCATTAACAGCAGGCACAAGGTCGCGAGGCGCATGATCGAATGACCTGTTGGACACGGGAATAAAAAAGGGCCTTGTTGCCAAGGCCCTCTGCGTCAGGTCAGAAGCGTACGCCGCTGCCCGCTGCGCACTGGGTGCAACCGCTGCCCAGGGACAGGGAGTTGGATTGCTGGTTGCCAGAGCCCGCAGACACGTTGATGCCGATGTTGCCGGAAGCTTTGTTGCCCGAGTTGTTCAAAGAAGCATCGTTGGTAACATAGGTCTTGCCCCAGTTGCCGTAGCCTTTGCCGGCCGATGCGGTGTTGAGGAAGGTGTTGTTCAGCGATTCCTGGCTGGTGGCGGCCACAGCGACAATGTTTTTGCCGTCAGCGGTCACGATAGCCGTGCTGTTGGCCTGTTGGTTGCCTTGACCTGCGGTGACACTGACACCCACGTTACCGGAGCTGTCGTTGACCGAGTCGTTGGCCGACGCGTCGTTTTGCGTGCCTTTGTTGGTAAATTTGTTGCTCTTGGAGGTTTGATCTGCGATGGCCACTGCAAAGACCTCAAGAGCGTCTTTAGCAGCACTGCTGGCGATGCTAGCGCTATTGGCTTGTTGGTTACCGCTGCCTGCCGCGACGTTGCCACCCAGGTTACCGTCGCTGCCGTTCAGCGATTTGTTGACGGAGGCATCGTTCTTGGTTTTGGTGTCGTCGAACTTGTTGTCTTTGCTCAGTTGAGTACTGTCCACGACCGCAGCGACGGTGCCTGTGGGTTTAGGAGTTGGTTTCCACTTATCACTATCGGCTTGTGCAGCAACAGCCATGAGCGCAGCCAGAGCAAAAACCAGTGGTTTGAGAGCCATTGTAGGTTTCATGGTGTATCTCCTTGCTTCTAATTGGTTGGTTAAGTGTTGGTACGGTCTTGCAAACACCGATCAAGCGCTTACTTGATCGTGATACCCAGGGTGTTAGCCACACGGTTCCCCACCCCTGCACTCTGATTCACCTGGACCACTCCACGGCTGCCGGTGAAGGCCTGGTCGCTGGTCACGACCTGGCGGCTGCCAGTGGTAGAGGCGGATCGGGAGTCTGGTAACAGCGTCATGTTCTGTTGCGACAGGACGCTGTCATCGATGCTTTGCGGGCCAGGGTTGATACTGATCCGCACCGCATTGATTGCCTGGTTGTTGGCCCCGGCCGACTGGTTGACACCCAGTACACCGTTGCCGTTGCTGAACGATGAGCCCTGGATCGCTGCACTGGCATTCAGGGCCGGGTCGACCTTGCCGTCGAGCCGCTGCACCAGTGCGTCAGTGGCTTGGCCACCCACCGCGATTGCGCGGCTATTGATCTGTTGTTGCTGGTTGCCGGCGGCCTGATTGACAGAGGCGACGCCGCTGTACTGCTGGCCGGAACTGTCGATCAGCGCATGATTGTTACTGTCGGCCAGCGCGCTGGTGCAGCCGAGGAGGGCGAGGATCAGCCATGCGTGCTTCATTTCTGGCCTCCCATCAGGCTGCCGAGGTTGTTCAGCGGGGCCATGCCACGCTGGATCGTCCCGCTGATCTGTCCGCCCAGGCTGCCGCCGCCGCTATGGCCCGCCGCCGCGCCGGCACCCAGACCGGAGGCGCTACTGCCATGGGGGGTGCCCAAGCCGGGGAGGGTGCCATTGGGCAGGATGGCGCGCGTGATGCTTGACCCGCTGCTGACCCCGGCGAAGTCGTTATCGTTGAGTTCGCCGTTAGCCGTGGCGCGCAGAATCTGCGCGCCGGGATTGGCGTTGGCCGTAGTGGGATAAGGATCCGGGCCGAAGGAGGAACGCCCGGCCATATGGCCTTGGACGTTGCGCCCGGTGACGATCACGCCGTTTTCGGCCAGGGCCGGCACGCTCACACTGGCGCTGAGTACACAGCTGATCAGCAGCAGGCTCAGCGAGCCTTGATTGAGAGTTGCCACGGCATCATTCCTTGTTTTGTGGCGCTGACCCTAAACAGCGCTGCAAGGCATAGAGCAGAAGCTGTGCCGCTTTTTATATTGTTTTATTTTTCAATGAGTTGGGTTTTTGGGCAGGCCGGACGTAGGCCCCGGTGTATCAGGCATGAAACAGGGCGCTACCCAATGACCAGCACCTGGCCTGTTTCAGCCATGCAACACTCTTGATGACGAACCGATGAATCCGCCGCCACAGGGGCGTTGCGCAGGGAGGGGTGTTTCAAAAGTGGACATTGCGACGCACACAGAGGTCGCGCCCGGTACTGCCCAAGGCGCTGTCTTTGCGTCGCTCAGGTCTTGGGCGTTTTACGCGGTATCGCGTTGAGCACGGTGTTGCCATCCTGGTTCTGGGTCAGGTAGACCGGCAGGACCTTGGGCAGGGAGGACACCAGATGGGTGACTTCATGGATATCGTAGATTCCGCCAATACGGATGTTGCCGGTACCGGTATCGGCCAGCATCACCGGTTTGCTCAGGTAGCGGTTGATCAGCGGCAAGGCATCCACCAGCGCCAGGTTGTCGAGGATCAACTTGCCCCTACGCCAGGCCAGCGCCGGGTCATGGGGGGAGAACGCCTGCAACTGCGGTTGCGCATCACCCCGGTTGTAACTGGCCTGCATGCCGGGTGTCAGGCTCAGGCCGCTGTGGCTGGCATCGCTGCTGATCTTCACCGAACCTTCCAGCAACATGACCCGCACCTGATCGTCGTACTTCCAGACGTTGAACTGGGTGCCGGTCACCCGGATCTGCCCGGCGCCGACGCGGAGTACGAACGGGTGTTCACGGTCATGGCTGACGTTGAAGAACGCCTCACCTTTTTTCAGGGTGGCCCGGCGTTCATGCTTGTAGTTGCTGTAGACCAGCTCGGTGCCCAGGTTCAGTTCCACTTTGCTGCCATCGGCCAGTGTCACTTGGCGCAGGCCACTGGTGGCGTCGTAATGCTCATAGGAACTGGGCAGCCAACCCGCTTCCCAGCCGGTGAAGGCGGCCAGAGGCAGAGCCAGCAATGAGATGGCGGCGGCCACGGCATAGGTGCGCCAGCGGCGGGGCGGTGTGACTTGCGCTAGCGGCGGGGCCGTTTCGCTGCTGCGCGGCAAATGGTCGGCCACCTCCCAGACTTCCAGCATGGCCGCATATTCAAAGGCATGCAGGGGATGCGCATCGTGCCACTGTTCAAACGCCTGGCGCTCGGCCACCGTGCAATCAGAAGCGTGCAGGCGCATACACCAGTGCGCAGCGGCATCGGTGATCGCGTCGTAGTCGGCTTCTGAAAGGGGCTGTTCGGTCATTGGTGCTTCCTGATTTCCTACATTCTAACCTTCCCGGCAGGGCGCCGAGAACCGCCATAATGGCGTATGAGCATCAATGTGGAACTAATTCAGCCTGCAAACACCCTAAAAATCTGGATCTGTAAGTCATTCTCGCTAACGGAGTAAGAAAATGCTGAAGAAAACCCTCACCACCCTGCTTGCCACTGCCACCTTGCTCGGCGCTGGCGCCGCCCTGGCTGACAAGCCAGGAGCCGGCTGGATCACCATTGAAAAAGCCATCGAAACCGCCAAGACCAAGGCCGGTTACATTGAGGTCTATCAGGCCGAAGCGGACGACAATGGCTACTGGGAAGTCAAAGGCCGCAAGGCTGACGGTGTGGTCTATGAAGTACGCATCGACGGCGCCTCGGGCAATGTGCTGCGCGACCAGAAGGACTGACCCCGGCGATCAGTTTATCGACTCCCTTCGACTGGAGGGCACTGGGTCCAACTGGCGGCCCAGGTGACTGATCAGGAACGCCACCGAGTCGGCATTGTCCAGCATCGTGTCGACTCGCCTGGCCAGGTTGCTCATGAAAATCCCCCGCGCGTTGCTCAAATCCACGCCCCCGGTGGTGCGCAGTATCTGATTTTTGATGTGCCCGGTTTCGGGGGTTGTTCCAACATCTTGCCAAACAGTGCCACTGACGTCCGGTAGCTTGAACAGTTGGGCGATGGGGGTCTTGCGCGAATAGCTGCTGACTTGACGGCTCTTCTGGTAGATCGACAGGTTGCGTCCGGCCTGGGTCAGCGTCTCGATCAAATCAGAAAATGGCATGACCGAGTCCAGGTAGGCAGCGTCGGCGGTCATCGCCGTCAAATGGCTCAACTCATGGATCAACAGCGTTGCCCGTGCATGAGCCGCGCGGTCGAAATAATCCGGCAGGCGATTGTTATAGAGGCTCAACGGCGGCGCAAAGAAGTTTTCCGTCAGGTAAATCCGTCGCTCGGGGTCATTGTCGATGGTAAACCCCCAATTGCGCTGCGGGTCCGTTCGATGGGAACCCGCTACGAAACGCAGTGAGTCGATCGCATACAGCGTTGGGTCCAGCAGGCCAGCGAGGATCAGGTCGACAATGCGATGCAGCTTTTGCACCAGAATGGGATCTATTTCTTGCGGGCCATGGTTCGGATCGATGTCAATGCCAAAAAACTCATTGATGAAGCGATGGATCCGCGTCACAGGGGCTATCCCAGGTTCCAGCAACCCCAGGTTCAACTTACAGTTCTGCACATAAAACGTCGCCAGGTCGAGCGCCTCCACGATCATCCGGGCCCGCTCGGGATACAGCGCACGAATCGCCTGCATGCCAACCGCCTCGATGTTCATTATCTGACGTGCCGCAGTCCGAGTTTCTGAGCGGTCCTGCAGGCGGCCATAAGTCTGGCCAAAGCGCGCGATATGGTTGCGCGTATCGACCACCCATTGCCCCAGGGTATTGCGCCACACAAACGGGCCGTTTTGCTGCTCCGTCGCAATGCGCCAGAACGCGCCAAGGGGGTTGACCTGATACACCTTGCCAGCCATGGGAATGTAGGACGCAGCGTTATGCTGGTATATCCCCTTCAGGGCGTTGTGCTTGAGGTTGACCAGCGCCACATCGTGCACTTCGCTGGGCGACAGCACGGTGCGTTCAGGGGTGGTGATGTCCAGCGGCCAGTTCATAGAGGGCAACGGTGCAGGGGGTGTTTCTTCTATCGGCTCCAGGATGAGCGACTTTGCTTGCTGCAAGGCCTGGCCAACTGCGGCCATTTGCGCAACGCCGTCGATAAACGCCTGCAAGGCCCGGCGCCAATGATGGTCTTGCAAGGCCTCGGCGGACTCGGTGAACAGGGAAATGCTCTGCCAGATCGCCCAGGGTAGCCCCAGCTTGCCGGGCAAAAAACTGCTCACGCGAGCAACGGCGCTGCTGAGTACCTGCTTGGCGGTGTCCCATTGCGCCTCGGCCCCGCTGATGGATTGGGTGCCCAGCAACCTTTGGAGCAACTGCCGGTTGTCGTCGAAGAGTTGGCTGAACAGGTTGCCCTGGATCGGGTTGAAGCCAAGGGTGATTTCCGATGCCTTGCCCAGGGTGCTGGCCAGCAGATGGCGATAGGTGGTGTCCTGAGGCGCGGGCAAACGGTTGAGTACACAATCTTGCAGGGCACCGGGCCGGTTCAGGGCCTCCAGGAACTGCGCTTCGCTCTCGAACTCGGTAAAGCTCAAGGTCGGATGATAAGGCGCATACAACACCTGCACCCCCTGGCGCCCGGCGCCAATGAGGTACAAGCCCAGGGCAGTTGCTGGCGTAGCGCCGGCCGTGGCAATCAACTCCAGGGGCCTGACCCTGGCCGTCGTGCCCATGACCAAGGCACGGGCAATGGCGTCTGGCATGTCGACCGCCTGCTGGATCAGGCCGAAGCCCCGTTCTGACAGGCGCTCCTGTAGTTTGAGGGCGTGGGCGTGCTGTAACAGCTGCCAGGGCAGTTGCTGGCTGAAGTCCTTCAGGCGTCGCTCGAAACCGGGGTGGGTGGCAGACAAGCGCTCAGCCAGATAAGCCTGATAATCATCGTGGGTTTTCAACTGCAACAGCATCTGGCGCACCACGTTCTCGGTCAGGCTGGGGGCCGTGCAGACCACATCAAACCCGGCGGCTTGCAGGCTGGCGGGGTTCATGGCGAAGTCCAGCAGGCCCTGGCGCTGACCGGCCAGGGTCAGCCTGGGCACAATCGCCACATCCGCAGCAAAGAGTGAATAATCGACAAGCATATCGTTGAGGCGGTCCGCCACATGCTGGCGCAATGACTGAAGCTCATACAGATAGTCCCGCCCATGCAGGGTGTTGACGCGGTATTGCTCCAGGAATTCCGCCTGGCACTGCTGCTCCTGGGGAGACGCCGCTCCCAGCCGGTCCGGCAGGGAGTGGCGCAGTTCCGCCAACCGCGCGATAACGGCCGCGCGTTGGAGGTTATTGGCCGGAACATTGTTGCGCACCTGCCCCAGGGCCTGGACCAGGGACTGTGCACTGGCCTTGAATGCCAAGGTCTGTTGGCGCTGGGCAATGTAGTGATTGATCCATGACTGTTGGCATTCCTGCAGGGCCGGCCCTTTGATCAACTGCAACGGCCCCAGTTCATAGCGTTGATGGGGCAGGCGTGCAGGGGCGGCCAGGTTTTCCAGCAGGCTCAAGCGTCGGCTGGGGTTGCCTAGCCGATGGGTCAAGGCAGCGTTCAGCAAACTGATCGAGGCGAAGGCTTCCACGCCATCGGCCGGGGTCCATAACAGCGCGTTTCCAGAATGGTGCGGATCGAGGCCGCCGCGCTCGGTGAGGACAAAACAGTTGGCCAGTCGATGCAGTATGGTTTGGCCTGACACCAGCACCGAGACGGTGAACGCATCCGGCGTAAAGCCGTTTAACGTACTGCGCCGGTCACGCGCGCTGTTATCCGGGTTCAGTACGGTCTGCAGGATCCGGATATCACGCTCGTCGAGGGTTTTATCCAGCCCCCTGAGGCGGGCTTCCTCCAGAATCCCCACTGACATGCTGTGCACCAGCTTGGGCAGCGCAGCTTCCAGGCCGGCGCGGGGGATCTGTGCGATCGTCTGGAGGCTCAGGCCAAGCAGCCAGTGCTCCACCATGGCATTGAGTCGGTCAATGCTCAGCTCCAGCCGTTTACTCGCCTGGCCGCGGATCCGTGGCCCGTACACCGCGTACTCCGGTGTGACCGGGATGGCCTGTGCCTGGCCGATCAGGCGGGCGATGCAATGCTCCAGCACGCTCTGGCTGGCCCGTGGCGTGCGCCGCTCCTGATCGTCGGCATGGCCTGCATAGCGGTTGATGTAAAGGTCTTGCGGGTTCAGAGGGCGCACGGTCGAGGGGCTGAACGTTGTATGCAACTGGTCGGCAATCACCGTCTCAAGGCTGGGAACCAACGCCAGTAGGCTCGCCAGCGCATTCTCCACGCTGTGCAGTTGGCGGATGGTCAGGCGCGCCTTTTCTGCGGGCACCGACGGGGCGGCCGGGTGCGTGCTCCAGCGTCCCTTGGCGTCCAGTGCCAATAACCGATGGTCAAGCATGGCACGGATATCCAGGCCGTGATCGAGCAGGGCATAGGCATCCATCGTCCCTTGATGGCGTCGGTAAACATCCAGGCAGTATTCGAGGTTCTGCTGCTGCTTGGCGATGATGTCTTCAAGCAAGCGCTTGAACACCGGGCCACTGAAGGGGGCCGGACTGAACTGCGGCTGTTGAAAACCGACAAACCGCGCGCGTTCCTCCAGGGCCAGGAAACCGAAGAAATCATCTTCATGCCCGCTTGCCCCCGCCATGGCCTTGAGTGTTGCCTGCAGGTCGCTGTAGTCCTTGAGTACCTGCAAACCCTTGGACTGGGTATAGAGAAAGGCCGCGCTGTTGGTGATGACCAGCGTACTGGCCAGTTCGACGTAATGGGGGTAGTGCTCCCACAGGCGGACTTTTTCGATAGCGAGTGTGGCGCGACGCTCGGCGGGCAGGTAGAGGGCGTCCAACTGTTGCCACTGTTCAGCCGAAATCACCTCTTCCTGGCGTTTGAACAACAAATCGACCCGGGATTTATCACTCATGGCCTGGGCAAAGTACTCACGCCTTGAACAGCCAGCAGCCGCAGGGCTGTTCCAGTAGGTCTCAAGTGCGTTGCGCAGGAACAGATGCAACTGCTGGGCGGCCTGTTTGATGCCGTCCTCCCAGTGGGTTTGCGCTTGCGTCTGGGTGGCGGCCACCTGTGGGTTCAGAAAAACTCGGCGCAGGCCA
>Ga0066462_1000431_pt1 | contig 11043 bp, 6 predicted proteins | sample LakWasMe92_HOW11_2_FD_59573 | JGI IMG/M metagenome (GOLD analysis project Ga0066462, IMG submission 59573) | Freshwater sediment methanotrophic microbial communities from Lake Washington under simulated oxygen tension - Sediment Metagenome 92_HOW11 | ecosystem: Environmental > Aquatic >... | reverse complement strand
AGGGAACTTCCATCGCGCGGGCCAGCCCGATTGACGCGATCGTGGCCAGCACGATGCCGATAATGCCGCCGAGCGCGGCCAGTACCACGGCCTCGATCAGGAACTGCATCAGCACTTCCTGTTCCAGTGCGCCGATGGCAAGGCGTATGCCGATTTCACGGGTGCGTTCCGTGACCGAGACCAGCATGATGTTCATGATGCCGATTCCTCCCACCAGCAGGCTGACGGCCGCCACCGCGCCCAGCAGGGCGGTAATCACCTTGGTGGTGCCGGTGAGCGTTTCGGCAATTTGCCTGGTATCCATGACATTGAAGTTGTCGTCTTCGCTAGCTGAAATCTTGCGGCGCTCGCGCATCAACAGCGTGACCCTTTCTTTCACGGCTTCAATCGCCACGCCATCGGCGACGGAAACCTGTATCGTACGCACATCGGTCGAACCGGTCAGGCGCCGTTGCACCGCGCGCAGCGGCATGACGATGGTGTCGTCCTGGTCCCTCCCCAGCGTCGACTGCCCCTTCGAGGCGAGCAGGCCGATCACCTCGCAACTGAATTGCTTGATGCGCAAGCTGTCGCCCACCGGGTTCTGGCGCCCGAACAGTTCGCGCCGCACCGTCTCGCCGAGCACGCACACCGCCTTGCCGGCGCGCTCTTCGGGCGCAGTAAAGATGCGTCCCGCCGCCAGGCGCCACTTTCCGGTCCCGAAATAGGACTCGGTGCTGCCCGTTACCGTGGTGGACCAGTTCTTCGCCATATGCACTGCAGTAACGCCCTTGGTGGCGGTGGGCGCCACCGCTTTCAGGCCGCCCACCTGCTGCGAGATCGCCTCCGCGTCGGCCACCTTGAAACTTTGCGCCCCGCTCGACAAGGGCCCCAGACGCTGTCCTGGAAGAATCATCAGCAGATTGCTGCCCATGGCGGCGATTTGATCCTGCACGGAGCGGGTCGCGCCATTGCCGAGCGTGACCATGGTGATGACGGCGGAAACCCCGATCACGATCCCGAGTATCGTCAGGAAGGAGCGCAACAGGTTGCGCCGGATTTCGCGCAAGGCGAGCAGAAGGGTATTCAAGAGCATCAGCTGTTCTCCCCGTTCAGGGTGTCCGAGTCCACTTTGCCGTCGAGGAAATGAATCGTGCGACTGGCATAGCTCGCCATATCGTGCTCATGGGTCACGATGAGCACGGTGATGCCCTGGTCCCGGTTGAGCGACGATAGCAACTCCATGATTTCGCGGCTGGTCGCGGTGTCGAGGTTGCCGGTCGGTTCGTCGGCGAGCAGCACGACTGGATTGCTCACGATGGCGCGCGCGATCGCCACGCGCTGCTGCTGCCCGCCCGATAGCTCCGACGGCATATGGTCTTCCCATCCCTTGAGCCCGACCGATTCGAGCGCAACGAGCGCGGCGGCGTTGCGTTCGTGGCCGGCCAGGCCGCGATAGAGCAGGGGCAGCGCGACGTTCTCCAGTGCCGAGGTGCGGCCAAGCAAATTAAAGCCCTGGAAGACGAAGCCGAGGTAATGCCGGCGCAGCAGGGCGCGCTGGTTGCGCGAGAGCGTCTCGACGTGAACATCGGAAAACAAATAGGCGCCGGAGCTGGGCACGTCGAGACAGCCGAGGATGTTCATCATGGTCGACTTGCCCGAACCGCTAGGGCCCATGATGGCGACGAACTCGCCCTCGCCGATCGTGAAATCGACGCCGCGCAGCGCCTTGAAGGCGGCGGCGCCACGTCCGAAGGTCTTGGTCACGCCCACCAGCCTGATCAGTGCCGCAGCGGCGGGCGAGCGCTCGCTTGTCCCGGTCATTTTGCGCTACTCAGGCTTTCGGTAATGACTTGCATGCCCGGCCGCACAGCGCCTTGCAGCAGCTCGGTCATGCGTCCGTCGGTCGCTCCGGTGGTGACGGAAACCGGTTCCGGCTCGCCATCGCGCACTATCCATATCTGCTGGGTGCCGCCCTTGCCGGCTGTGGCGCTCGCGCGTCTGCGGGCAGGGCGGGGCGGACGCGGAACCAGCTTCGATACCAGGCCGCCGCCCTGGGTTTGCTCAGTCTCGCGCTGTGGCGGAGTAAATCGCAGCGCGGCATTGGGCACGAGCAAGGCGTTTTCCCTGGTTGCGGTGATGATCTCGGCAGTGGCCGTCATGCCCGGGCGCAGGCTGAGGTCATCGTTATCGACCGCCAATACCGTGAGGTAGGACACGACTCCTTCCTTGACCTGCGAGCCGAAGCCGGTGCGCGTGATGCGCGAGGGATAGTCGCGATTCGGATAGGCATCGACCCTGAAGGTGGCGCGCTGGCCATCCCTGACCTGTCCCACATCGGCTTCGTCGACATCGACCTCGAGCTTCATCTGCTTGAGGTTCTCGGCAAGTGTAAACAGCACCGGCGCCTGCAGCGTGGCCGCGACCGTCTGGCCGGGCTCCACCTTGCGCACCAGCACCACGCCGTCGATGGGCGAACGGATCGTTGCCTTGGACAGATTGGTGCGATCCGACTTGAGGCTGGCGCGCGCCTGCCCGATCGAGGCGCGTGCGCTCGCTTCATTCGCGATCGCGCGCTTGAGCGCGGCTTCGCCGTTCTGGAGTTCGGCCTTCGATGGCACCTTCCCGCCGGACAGCACCGCTACCTGCCTGAGGCGCTCGAGATTGGCGCGCGCTTCTTCCACCGTCGCCTGCATCTGCGCCGCCTGCGCTTGCGCGGCAACCAGCACCAGGCTCGACTTCGACACCTGGTCCTGGAGTTTCGACATATCCAGGCGCGCCAGCGCCTGCCCCTTCCTGATGCGATCGTTGTCATCGACAAAAACGGTGTCGATGGTGCCGGAGAGCTCGCTGCCGACATCGACCTTATTGGTTGGCTGCAAATTGCCGGTGGCCGATACCGTGACCACGAGTTTGCCGCGCGTCAGCGCTTGCGTGACGTAGCGGTTCGCCGGCTGGCTGGAACGGGAACTGAAGTAGGCGTAGGCAAGCATTGCCAGCACGATTGCCATGACTGCCGCCACGATCTTGCGTGTGGGGCCGCGGGGCGAGCCCGGTGCGCCTGCAGTGAGAATGCTGGCAATCTCCTGGCTTCTGGAGGTGGAATCGGCGCTCATGGAATCTCGTGATGGGAAGGGGACCAGCCGCCGCCCAGTGCCTTGTACAGCCGGATCACGGCGGAGGCGCCATCGGCCTGCGCGCCGGCCAGATTGTCTTCGATGCTGAGCACGGTCCTTTCGGTGTCCAGCACAGTCTGGAAATCGATCAGGCCACTGGTATAGCGGTCGCGCGCGAGCAGAGCTGCATTGCGCGCGGCCGCGGCAGCGGCGGCCAGTGCGGTTTCCCTCGCGCGGCTTCGGGCAAACGACACCAGCGCGTTTTCCACGTCCGCCAGTGCAGTGAGCACGGTGGCCTGGTAGGCGAGCATTGCCTGTTCGCGAACCGCATCCTGCAGCTTGACTTGTTGTGCGAGACGGCCGCCGTCGAAGATGGTGGCGCTCAGCGTGGCGACCAACGAGCGTGTCAGGGGGCCGCTGCCCAGGGCGCCGAGGGTAAGCGCTTCGAGTCCGATCGAACCGGACAGGCCGGCGCCGGGAAAGCGCGCCGCCTGCGCCTGGCCGACGCGGGCGGTTTGCGCGGCCAGCGTGCGCTCGGCGGCGCGCACATCGGGCCGCCGCCGCAGGGCGTCGGCGGGAATGCCGACCGCCACATTGTATGGCGGCACTGGAATCGCACCGGGCCGGGCAAGATTGCTGCTGGGTGCGCCGGGCTGCTGGCCGGACAGGATGAGCAGCCGGTTGTGCGCTTCGGCCAGGCTGATTTCCAGCCTCGGCAGCTGGGCGCGCGTCTGTTCAAGATTCGCCCTGGCTTGCTCGACATCGAGCGAGCCTGCCAATCCTGCCTGGGAGCGCCACTCGGTGAGCTGCAAGGTTTCCGATTGGCTGGCCAGATTTCTGCGCGCGATCCCGAGGCGCACCTGCAAGGTCCGTACTTCGATATAGTCCAACGCGGCTTGCGCGACCAGCGACACCCGCGTCGAGTCCAGCAGGGCCGCATCAGCTTCCAGATCCGCCTGCGCCGCCTCCACCGAGCGGCGGGTGGCGCCAAAAATGTCCAGTTCCCAACTTGCGTCGAAGCCCGCGGCATACAAGGTGTGTGCACCAGGCGTGCCGGAACTTCTGCGGCCCGTGGCAGAAGCGCCCACGGCCGGAACAAGGGCGGCGCCCGCCATGGCGCGACGGGCACGTGCTTCAAGCAGGCGCGCCCTTGCACTGCGCAGGTCCATGTTTGCCGCGCTCACCTGTTCAATCAGGGCGGACAATCCCGGGTCGCCCAGTTGCCGCCACCATTGGGCACTGGTATCGGGGTCTACCGTTTCTGCAGTGAGGCCCGCTGTCATGTCGGCCCGCCACGCGGCAGGCGCAGCAATGCCCTGCGCCCGGTAGTCCGGGCCAACCGCCGCGCAGGCCGAAAGCAATCCAGCCGCCAGCAATGCTGGCAGGATCCTGAGCGCAGTGTCGTGTGCTGACTGGCCTTCTGCGCGATGGCAGCGAGCTTCGGTCCGCTTGCACGGTAAACGTTTCATGAACGTTAGAACCGATCTGCCCCTGCAAGTTCAGCAATTGCCATGCGCGCTTTGCCATCGACTTGAACGCGTCTGCGTTGCTGCGCTTCCTGGCGCCGGGCGCTCCGAAATTCGGACTGTCGCCGTCCGAAAATCGGACGCTTTCGGTTTTTCGCCGCGTCTCGGCAGGAAATAAAAAGATCAATGATTTCAATTACTTGCGTGCGTTTTAAGGAGTGGCACGGGTATTGCTAAGCTAGTTGCAGGGAACTAGGCCAGCATGCGTGGGCCACCTGACAACTAACACCAAGGACTTCGCTTCGCACCAATGAATCGGAACCCATTCCGTTCACGGCAATGGCGGGCGCAAGTGAACCATAGTTAGCAAACCGCAGTGAGGAGGAAACGTAGCATGGGATTACAAATCAACATCGATAACGGCGGGACTCTCACCGATATCTGCATCATGAATGGAAACTCGGTCAGCAAGACCAAGGTGCTGACGACGCCTTACGACTTGAGCAAGTGTTTCTTCGAGGGCCTGCAAAAAGCGTCGGCCGTCATCTACGGCGAGGCGAATGTGACGCGGCTGCTGGAAGAAGTCGAGCTGATCCGCTATTCCACAACGCAGGGAACCAACGCGATCTGCGAGCGCAAGGGACCACGCCTGGGCCTGGTCCTGTGCGGTGTGCCCAAGGATTTCGTGGTTCGCCTGGCCGAACAGGACCTCGACCTGTACGAGGCGCTGGTGGGCGACCGTGTCACGCTGCTCGATCCGGTCGTGATGGGTCGCGCCGATGCCGACGTCGAGGTGGTCAAGGCCATCAACGAACTGACCGCCTCCGGCGCCAACCGGCTGGTCGTCAGTTTCGACGGCAAGAACTTCGCGCAGGGTGAGGCGCTGTTCAAGAAGGTCGCGCTGCGCAAGTACCCGCGCCACCTGCTGGGCGCGGTGCCGATCCTGTACGGCAGCGACCTTGGCACGGACAGCGACGGCTTGCGCCGCACCTGGACCGCGCTGATCAACTCCTTCCTGCATCCGGCCATGGAGCACTTCCTGTACAACGCGGAAAACCGCCTGCGCAGCTACCGCACCAAGAACCCGCTGCAGATCTTCCGCAACGACGGCGCCTCCTCGCGGGTGGCCAAGTCGGTCGCGATCAAGACCTACAGCTCCGGTCCGCGCGGCGGCATGGAGGGCATGAAGACGTTCTCGAAAAAATACGGCTTCGACGACGTGGTCGCGATCGATATCGGCGGCACCACCACCGATATCGGCCAGTACATCAACGGTACCGTCGCCGAGCAGCGGCGTGGACGCGTCGAGGGCATCAGCGTCTCGCTGCCCCTGTGCGAGGTGCTCAGCGCCGGCGTAGGCGGCAGCTCGATCTTCAGGGTCAACCAGGGCCGCATCGCGATCGGTCCCGACAGCGTTGGCGCCTTGCCCGGCCCGGCCTGCTTCGGACGCGGCGGCAAGGAAGCCACGATCACCGACGCCAGCCTGCTGTGCGGCATCCTCGATCCGGGTTCCTACTTCGGCGGCGGCATGAAGCTCGACATCGATCGCGCCGCGACCGCCGTCGAGCTGAGCATCGCCGCGCCGCTTGGCCTCAAGCTGGACGCTGCGCTGCTGCAGATGGAGCATGCGTACGAGGACAAGGTCGCCGTCGAGTTGCACCGCTTCACCAAGGTGTCCAAGGGCACCACCCTGCTCGCCTTCGGCGGCGCCGGTCCGCTCAACGCCTGCGGCATTGCCGAAAAGGCGGGCATCGATACGGTCGCGATTCCGCAGATGGCGGCCGTGTTCAGCGCCTACGGCATCGGTTCCTGCGACATCTCGCAGAGCTACTCGGCCACGCTGGGCGACGCCAGCGACGCCGGACTGCAGCAGGCGCTGGCCGGCCTGAAGACGAAGGCGGCGCGCGACATGTATGCCGAAGGCTACGCCGAGGGCAGCTATGCGGTCAACACCCGCCTGGTGGTCACCTCCAAGGGCCAGGAGACGGTGCATGAACTGGCCGACGGCATGCGCCTGCCGGTCGCGCTCCAGGGTCTGGACGGGGTCGAGCTCGAACTGAGCGCGGTCAAGGTGCTGCGCGATGAGAGCGCGCAGCACGCCAGCTTCGCACCAGCGGCGCCTGCGGTGGCGGACGGCAAACGCACCCTGCTGACCAAGGGCCAGGGGCGCGTCGAAGTGCCGGTCTACAACCTCAATCAAATGAAGATCGGCGACTTCGGTACTGGCCCGGCCATTATCGAAGAAGACTTCTTCACCTGCCGCGTGCTCGACGGCTGGAGTTTTGTCATTAGCGATGCGGGCGACATCCTGCTGAAAAAGAAAGGCAACTGATCATGAAAGTACTGATGACCGAATATCTCCGGATCGATCTGGAGAAGGAAACCTGGGAATGCCGCGTGTGCAACCACGAAGTCGGCCCGGCAACCAGGAGCTACAAGGAAGGCATGCTGGTCTATAACCGCGACCCGCGCGACATCCACCCGCCGGTGATCGATCCGGAGCAGTACCGCTTCACCTTCAGCCCGGACCCGGAGTGGGTGCGCATTCTCGAATACTACTGCCCGTGCTGCGGCACCCAGGTCGAGACCGAGTACGCCATTCCCGGCCACCCGCCGCTGTACGACATGGAAGTGAACCTGCCTGCGCTCAAGGCGCAATGGTCGACCCGCGAAGAAGTGCTCGAACCGGTGATCGGGCCGGAAGTCGTGCTCGGCGCCGGGCACGGCGGCCACTAACGTTAAACATCCAATCCCGCCGGCCGCCCGATGTCCATCGGCCCGGCGCGCAGCGGGAAACGAAGAATTAAGGAGATAGTATGAGGCGCGTATCAGTTGATATCGGTGGCACCTTCACCGATTGTTTCGTGGTCTGGGACGGAAAATACATCGAGGCGAAAGCGCTCACCACCCACCACAATCTTGCGCTCGGCTTCAATGAAGCGCTGGGCAAGGCATGCCACGTTCTCGAGCTCGAACTCGAGCAGATCCTGGCCGAAGTCGATTCGGTGCGTTATGCAACCACGCTCGGCACCAATGCGCTGATCGAACACAAGGGCCCGCGCATCGGCATGCTGGTGACGGCCGGCTTCGAGGCGACCGTCCCGCTCAGCCGCGCTCGCGGCTACGGCGAAGGACTCGACAACCTGGGCCAGCAGGACATGCCGAATGCGTCCCGTCCGGATCCGCTGGTCGAGGCGCACATGATCTGCGGCGTGCGCGAGCGGCTCGACTTCCAGGGCGACCTGGTCATGGGGCTGGACGAAGACGACGTGCGCCAGCAGATCCGCACGCTGGTCGACAAGGGCGCCCAGATCATCGTGGTGGCGCTGGTCAATTCGGTGGTGAACCCGATGCACGAACAGCGCATCGAGGAGATCCTGCTCGAGGAGTATCCATCCCACCTGCTGGGCGCGATCCCGGTGATCCTGTCGCACCAGGTGGCCGGACGCAAGGGCGAGTACGTGCGCGCCACCTCGGCCATCATCGATGGCTACCTGCACTCGACCATGTACCACGCGCTGTCGGCGCTGGAACAGAACCTGCGCGCCCACCACTACGAAAAGCCGATGCTGGTCATTCACAACTCGGGCGGCATGGCGCAGCTTAACTCGACCGACGCGCTGCAGACCATCCACTCCGGCCCGGTCTCCGGCATCGCCGCGTCCGAACACCTGGCAATGCAGGCGGCGCTGGGCAATGTGGTGGCCACCGACATGGGCGGCACCAGCTACGACATCGGCATCGTGGTCGACGGCGGCATCAAGCACTATGACTTCAACCCGGTGATCGACCGCTGGCTGGTGTCGGTGCCGATGGTCCACCTGGTCACGCTGGGCGCCGGCGGCGGCTCGATCGCCAGCTACGACCGGATGTACGAGACGGTCAAGTGCGGCCCGCAAAGCGCAGGCTCGGACCCGGGTCCTGCCTGCTACGACCGGGGCGGCATGAGCCCGACCGTCACCGACGCCGACCTGCTGCTCGGCTACCTCGACCCGAACAACTATGCGGGCGGCTCGATTCCCCTGAGCCCGCGCCGCGCCTCGGCCGCGATCGAGGATGCCCTGTGCGAAGAGCTCGACTGCTCGGTGATCGAGGCAGCCCTGCTGATCCGCTCCAAGGTCGACGACAACATGGCCAACGGCCTGTTTACCGAACTGCGCGCGCGCGGTTACGACCCGAAGGACTTCACCATGCTGGCCTACGGCGGCAACGGCCCGCTGCACTGCTGCGGCATTGCGCAAAACCTGGGCATCGACAAGATCCTGGCGCCTCCTTTCAGCTCGGTGTTCTCGGCTGTGGGCGCGGGCAACATGCACCAGCTGCATATCCACGAGAAGTCGCTCTACATGGTGCTTTACGACTCGAACACCCGCCACATCTACGACGACTACACGCGCTTCAACGAGATCGTGGAAGAGCTCAAGGAAGCGGGCACCCAGGACCTGGTGCGCCAGGGCATATCGAAAGACCAGATCCTGCACAACCTGGAACTGGACATGCGCTACGGTAACCAGCTGGTCCAGACCACCGCCGTGATCCCTGGGCACCAGCTCAAGGGACCGGGCGACGTGATGGCGATCATTTCCCAGTTCTCCAACGACTACGGCAAGCGCTTCGGCGAAGGCAGCCAGGCGCCGGAAGCGGGGATCCGCATCAACACGATCCGGGTGGCCGCCTTCGTGCGCCACGAAACGGTCGAGTTCGAGGACATCAAGCCGGTCGCGCCATCCGAGCGGCGCGCCGCTCCGGCCCCGTCAAGCATGCGCAAGTGCCACTTCGTCGGACACGAAGGCGCGCTCGACACGCCGGTGTGGGACCGCGCCGCGGTCAAGCCGGGTGTCCAGATCGCCGGGCCGGCCATCGTGGCGTCCGAGGTGACCACCTTCCTGGTCGACCCGGGCTGGAATTTCGTCGCCGCCAAGCAGGGCGCGTCATGGTTCCTGCGCGCCTGATGCGCCAGGACTGTACCAACAAACCATTCAAGGATTAATTATGAGCGACATGAAGATGCCGGCCGCCGCAACGACGCCGAGCCCCGAAGAAGTCGAACTGATCAAGAAATTCCTCAGCGACACCACGCTGTTCCTCGGTCCCGATCCCGAGATCATGCGCAACCATGACCTGATGCCGCGTACCGACGTCGAGGACGAGGCCATGCGCGGCATCAGCGATGCCCACATCATCGCCAAGATCCGCGACCGGGTCCAGTCCGGCTGCGACGAAGGCTATGAGATGGTCGAGCAGATGGGTGCGGCCCCCGGCGCCAAGTGGGGCGACGTGATCACCGGCGTGTACTCGGCCTCGGGCGACCTGGCCATCGCCAGCGCCGGCGGCGTGCTGATCTTCTCGGCACTGGTGCACCACCCGATCAAGTTCATCATCAAGAACTGGATCAACGAGCCGACCGTCGGCGTGCGCGAAGGCGACGGCTTCATCCACAACGACTCGCGCTACGGCAACGTCCACAACACCGACCAGAGCATGATCCTGCCGATCTTCTGGGAAGGCAAGCTGGTGTGCTGGGTGGCATCGACCGTGCACGAAGGCGAGAACGGCGCGATCGAGCCGGGCGGCATGCCGTCGATGGCCGAGACCCCGTACGACGAGGGCCTGAAAATGAGCCCGTTCCGGGTGGTCGAGAACTACGAGATCAAGCGCGACATCCTGACCTTCCTGCAAAACTCGGTGCGCGAGCCCAAGCTGCAGTACGAGGACATGAAGGTCAAGCTGTACGCCTGCCTGCGCATCAAGCAGCGCCTCGAGGAAACGCTGCGCACGGACGGTCCTGGCGCCCTGATCGGCACCCTGCGCACGACCATGGAAAACGTGCGCAATGAAGTGCGGCGCCGCATCGCCGAATGGCCGGACATGTCGGTGCGCACCTACATCATCCAGGACTCGACCCTGCGCGAGAACTGCGTGGTGAAGATCAACTGCAAGCTGACCAAGACGGGCGACCGCCTGATCTTCGACTTCCGCGGCTCCAGCCCGGAATTCACCAACCGCGCCACCAACACCATCCTGGCCGGCCTGAAGGGCATGCTGGCCCAGGTGTTCCTGTGCTACGTGTGGCCGGACTTGCCGCGCGGCCAGGCCGCGTTCGCGCCGATCGAGGTGCTCACCGATCCGAACTCGATCGTCGACTGCGGCTACGATGCGCCCAACTCGCAGAGCCTGATGTCGATCTTCACGGGCTTTACGGCCGGCCAGCACGCGGTCGCCAAGTTCCTGTACAGCTGCCCGGAGAAGTACACCAAGGTGCACGCGCCGACCTTCAACATGATCAACACCTTCATCTGGGGCGGTGTCAGCCAGCACGGCGAGACGCTGGGCAACCTGTGCGCCGACTTGAACGGCATGGGTGCGGGCGCCCGCTCGGACGCGGACGGCGAGCATGCGCTGGCGCCGATCTTCGCCACCATGGCCGACATCGGCGAGCAGGAGCTCAACGAGGAAGACGTGCCGTTCCTGCAGCTGGTATC
>Ga0066462_1000420_pt1 | contig 11396 bp, 10 predicted proteins | sample LakWasMe92_HOW11_2_FD_59573 | JGI IMG/M metagenome (GOLD analysis project Ga0066462, IMG submission 59573) | Freshwater sediment methanotrophic microbial communities from Lake Washington under simulated oxygen tension - Sediment Metagenome 92_HOW11 | ecosystem: Environmental > Aquatic >... | reverse complement strand
GCCGCCACAAAATCCTTGCGCGCCGAAATGACCAGCCCGATGAACGGCTCGCCAAAGGCTTTCTGATAGGTGTCGCCGGGCCGAAACACGATCTTGACGCGGCCGTTCTTGAGCGTGTTGGTGAGATACGGTTCGTACAGGGTGGCGCCATCGACTTCGCCTTTTTCAAGCGCGGTGACCAGCGCCGACGGCGGCAGGGTGGATACCTTCACGTCGCGCATCAGGTCCACGTTCTCGGTCTTGAAGGCGAGGTAGGTGGTGCCGTAATTGGTGCCAGAGAGCGAGACCACGCCGAAGCGCTTGCCCTTGAAGTCGCCCGGCTTGCTCAGGGCCGATTCCTTCTTGACCACCACGGCCCAGATGTCGGCCGGCGTGACCGCGCGCAGCACGTGCATGGGCACCCCGCCGCTGTAGAGCTGGCCGGCATTGATGGCGCCCATGTTGATGTCGATATCGACCGCGCCGCCCTTGAAGGCGTCGTATTTTTGATTCGACTGGACGAACGATTTCAGCTCCACGTCGAGCCCGGCCTTCTTGAAGTCGCCGTTTTTCAGGGCAAGGCCGAGGGCGGCGGCGGACAAGTCGGTGGAAATGGTGACAGCCACGCGGATTTTGGTTTGTGCCTGGGCCGGCTGTGAAAGGCCCAGGAAGATGATGGCGGCCCAAGCCAGCCGGCGTGCCACGGAAATGGAAAGGCCGAATCTGTTGTTCATTTTTGTCTCCTCGGTGAATCTTGTTTTTTAATGCAGAAAACTTCTTTGCAGCGACAGCACCTTCGGGTAAAAAAACCGCATCCCGGCCCGCGTTGGACGGTCCGGCATGCGGGTGATACGGTTGCGCCCCCCGCGCCCCCGCATCGAAAACAGCCTTAACGCAGCAGGTAGCCGAACTTCTCGCGAGCCTCGCGGTCGTATTCCGGCGTCATTTTGTTGACCAGCGGGAAGCGATCCTTCCAGTGGAATGGCCGGCAGGCGTCGATGATTGCGCGCGAGTTCGTGTAATTGCCCTTTTCCCTTTCTTCAGGAGTCAGGCGCGGATCGAGCGGCGTGCTCCAGGCGCCGGTGATGATGTCGATCGAGCTGGCCGGGTCGGAGCGCGTCACCAGCGCCCACATCAGTTCCTCGAGGTTGGACACGTCCACGTCGTCGTCGACCACCACGATGTACTTGCCTGCGTAGGCGCCGACGTGGCACTGGCTGGCGATGTGCCCGGCCTGCTTGACGTGACCCGGATAGCGCTGGTTGATCGCCACGGCAAGCAGCATGCGTGCACCGCCGACCTCGTGCGCCCAGGCGGCCGTGATGTCCGGCACGCCGGCTTTTTCGATTTCTTCGCGCAGCAGGGCCGAGCGCATGACGGCGCGGTAGCGGGCCATCTCGTCAGGAGGGCACAGCGGAGGGCAGCCGAGGATGATCGGGTTGTTGCGGTGGTAGATCGCCTTGATCTGGAGTATCGGCTCTTCGCGCACGTCGCTCGCATAGTAGCCAGTCCACTCGCCGAACGGGCCTTCCTTGCGCTTGCCCGTTGGCATCACGTAGCCTTCAATGACCAGCTCGGCATTGGCCGGGATCGGCAGCCCCGTCACTTTGCCGCGCACCACCTGGTAAGGCTTGCCGCGCAGCGCGCCGACCATGTCGAATTCGCACACGCCGTACGGCACTTCGCTGCAGGCCATCAGGAACGACATCGGATCGCCGCCGACGACAATGGCGACCGGCATCGGCTCGCCGCGCGCCTCGTACTTGTCGCGGTGAATGCGGCCGTGCTTGCCTGGTGAAATGTAGAGGCCGACGGTGGTTTTGTCATGGATCATCACGCGGTAGGTACCGGTGTTGATCCATTTTTCGTCCGGATCCATGGTGATGTCGTAGCTGCCGGTGCCGATGTAGCGCCCGCCATCATGCGCGTGCCAGAGCGGGGTCGGGAATTTCGTGATGTCGATGTCGTCGCCCATCAGGATGTTCTCGAAGATCGGGCCGGTCTCGACCGTTTCGTGCGGGATCGGCTTCATGTCGCGCAGGTGATGATCGAGAAAGGCCTGGCTCAGTTCGAGCTTGCTGTAATCGGTCGGGAAGCCCAAGGTCATGTTCTTGCGCTTGCCGCCGAAGAAATTGACCAGCACCCGATGCCCTTTTTCGCAACCGGGCACTTCATCGAAGATGACGCACGGGGCGGTGTCGGAGTGCATGGCCAGGTCGGCGGCCATGCCGATTTCCTTTTGCCACGAAGCGCCTTTCACCACCTCCACTTCACCGAGTTTCTCGGCTTCGGCGATCCACTCGCGCAGGTCCTCGTACGGCATCTTGAATTGCTTGACGGCTGCGTCCAGCACGTTGCTCGCCTCGTTCTTGTTCAACGGTTTATTCATCGGTCTTCTCCAAGTTAAATCGAGTGCCGCCATCGGCACGAAAGCTAAAAGGTTATTAATTGCTTGCCTTCCAGGGCAGCAGCCAGCGCTCGATCTCCGTCAGCGCCAGCGAGAAGAGAAATCCGAGCAATGCAATGACGATCAGGCCAACGTACATCGCCTCGACCGACAGGATCTCCCAGGCATTCCAGATCATGTAGCCAAGGCCGCTCTTGGCCCCGACCATCTCTGCGATCGTGATGAGGATCAGGCCAAGGCCGATGCCAAGCTTGATTCCTGTCATGATCAGCGGCATTGCGCCGGGCAGGGCGATGGTGCGGAACACCTGCCAGCGGTCGGCCTGGTAATTGCGTCCGACGTCGAGGTGAACCTTGCTGATTTCCATCACGCCGGCGGCCGAGTTGATCAGGACCGGATAGAACACGCCGATCGCGACCAGCACGATCTTGGACGCTTCGCCGAGTCCGAAAATGAGCAGGATCAGCGGAAAAATGGCGCTCTTGGGAATCGGGTAGGTTGCCGCCACCAGCGGATCGAGCAGGGCGCGCATCGGACGGTACAGCCCCATGCCGACGCCGAGCAGCAGTGCGGGAACGCCTCCGAGCAGGGTGCCCCAGAACAGCCGCACCAGGGTCGAGGCGGTGTTGGTCCACAGCGCTCCCGATTCGACCATGCCGACGAAGGTGACGAATATCACCGAGGGTGCGGGAAAGTAGCGCGGATCGAGCATGCCGACGCGTACGCACAGCTCCCACAGCACGATCAGCACGATCGGCGACGCGATGCTGATCAAGCGGTCGCGATTCTTGGCGGCGCGCGGGGAAAGCTGGGCCTTTGCAGGCTGCGTCTTGCTGATTGTCGTCGTTGTCATGGCTTTACGCTCCCTTCGTCCTGGGCCCGCGCGTTCTGCACTTCGTCGCGCAGCACGCCCCAGATGTCATGCACCAGTTCTCCGTAGTCCTTGCGCGCGCGCAGCTCGAACACATTGCGCGGACGCTCGAACGGAACATCGACCATCAGCTTGGCGCGGCCCGGATGCGCGCTCATGACGAGGATGCGGTCGCCCAGCGTGACCGCCTCGTCCACGCTGTGCGTGATGAACAACACCGTCTTGCGGGTCTCTTCCCAGATCCGCAGCAGTTCCTCCTGCAGCAACAATTTGTTCTGCTCGTCGAGCGCGGAGAACGGCTCGTCCATCAGGAGGATTTCCGGGTCGTTGGCAAAGCCGCGCGCGATCGAGACACGCTGGCGCATGCCGCCCGACAGCTGGTGCGGATATGCGTTCGCAAAGCGCGACAAACCGGTGCGCGCAAGGTAATGGCCGACCACATCCTTGATTTCGCCGGCCGGCTTGCGGCGCATGGTCAGCCCATAGGCGGCGTTGTCCCACACGGTCATCCAGGGGAACAGCGAATCGCCCTGGAAGATCATCGAGTTTTCCGGCTTGTCGGAGCCGGCGCGCGCTATCTCGACGCTTCCGCTGCTCGGCGTTTCGATCTTGCCCAGGATGCGCAGCAAGGTGGTCTTGCCGCAGCCGCTGGGGCCGACGATCATGAAGAAGCAACCGTCCGGGATGTCGAGCGACAAGCCGTCGAGCGCAACGAAGGGCTTCTTCCCTCCGGTGTCGAAGCTCTTGCGCAAGTCCTGGATCCGGATCTTCGGCTGGCCGGCGCCGGCATCCTGTGGCACTGCCTGCAGGCGACTCACTTGGCGCCCCCGTTATGGCGATAGGGACCGAGGGTGCGTACCGCAGCATCGACAAACGAATGGTCCAGTGCCTGGTCGACGTTGACGCTACCCTTGATCAGTCCCTCATCCTTGAAAAACTGCAGGTCCTTGCGCAGGCTTGCGTCGTTGACCCTGCCGTCCGGGTTGGAGCCGTGCGAGGTGATGGCGCGGTAGATGGCCGGATCCTTGATCGAGGTGTGGCTGGTCAGGATGGCGATCACCGCGTCGGCCCCGGGGCCGGCGATATGCCCGTCGCGCAGCACGTCGTTGTAGTCGCGCACCCCGCGCAGGTAGGCTCGCATGAAGCGTTGCGCGGCATCGGCTTGTGTATTGGCGAACTCGCCCGAGTACAGCACCACTGCCAGCTGGTGATTCGGGTAGGCCTCGTCGTCGCCGATGACCCTGACCGCCGCCCCGCTTTGCACCGCGCGGGTGGCGGACGGCTCGGTGGTGAGCGCGGCGTCGAGTGCCTTGTTTTGCAGGGCCAGCACATGCTGCGGGAATCCCATGTGGACGCGCTCGACGTCGGTGATGGTGAGGCCGGCCTTTTTCAGTATCTCGTTGAAGGTGGAGGTCGAGGCGCTGCCGGCGGCGCTGCCGGCGATCTTCATCCCCTTGAGGTCCTTGAGCTGCTTGTAACGGCCACTGTCGACCAGGTCCTTGCGCACCAGCAGTGGCTGGTAGCCGTGTCCGGGCGGGGTCGATCCCTTGTCGGCCACGATCTTGATGACAAAGCCGCGCGCCAGGCCGTTGTACAGGCCGGCCGAAGGAGAGCCGCCGCCCACGTCCAGCTGGCCGGCGCTGAGCGGCACCACCATCTTGGCGGCGGAGTCGAACTGGGTGAAGCTGACGGCCAGTCCTTCATCTCGGAAATAGCCGCGTTGGTCGGCAATGAAAAACCCGACGTCGCTGCTTGCATTGACGATGCCGACCCGGACTGCCTTCGGTTCCGCAGCCGCTGCAGAGCCAAGGAACACCAATGCCAGGCACGCCGCGGCGCCCCGCGCGAAATTCATTGCACCCATTGCCATCTCCTTCAGGTTGATCCCAGCAACTCGGCGCCGATGAGGCACGCGGTTACTTGTCTTTTTGACAGAATTGCTCGTCCTGGCGCGGCATGGGACTGCAGGTAACAGGTGTTCGTCTGCTACAGGAAATGACTGGAACAGCAGAGGCCACTACCGCCGTGTATTCGATTTTTCCGCTAATCTGGTGCACGGGATTGTTTTCACAGAACGTCCACAATGTGGCATGTCCCTATGCTCGATACGGGTTTATCTTGTCACTAATCAATCTCTAATACAAGACGGTGGCGACCATAAACAATTTCATAATATGGACCATGAGCCGAAGTGCTGCGGGCGAGTGGATCCGCGTTCATACGAACGGGAGGGTGATGGGGGAGTGGGCGGCACCGATGGCCGCCGCGCAGAAACACGCAGGGCGAAAGAGCTGTGCTCTCCCGCCCTGCGTGATGGAACTGGGAAATGGAAGGGGGTTGAATCCGGTGGCCGCGTTTGACCCTGGCCGGCCTAGTCGAGGCGGGCAAGCCGCTGCTGACGCATCGCCGCAGCCGCGTGATCCGATACCTGCAGGTTGAGTCTGGCAATTTTCAGCATCGCCACATCGAGCGCCAGGCTGCTGCGCGCAGCCGGCCCCTTCGCCGCGCGCGGAGCAAGAGGCAGTGTGGTGCGGGCGACAACCGCGCGCTCGACAGTTCCTTTCTTCGGTGCAATGACCGGCGCGGGCGCCTCGTCAGCCATGGCCGTTTCGCTGGCCATCGCTTCCACCGGCGCCGCAACGCTGGCGCTGTCGCACGCTTGATCGGTGAAGGTGACATGCTCCGCAGCGTCGATGCATTTGATGATTTCCGAGCCTGCGAATGCGGTCGTTGCGACACACATGCTTGCGAGAAACAATATGCGGTTGAGTGGCTGGCAGTTCATGGTCATGCTCCTGGTTGGCGATTGAGACCATTGTGCGCCGCGCACAAACGATTATCTGTTCGCTACCACACGCCCGCCAGGCCAGTTTCCGGCAACCTCAATCGGGCGCTACACGGGCTTGGCGACCATCAGGTAGAACACCACCACCAGCGCGATGAAGGCGGGTATGCCGAGAAGCACCCAACTGCGCAGGAAACGCCAGTATTGCGCGGGCGCTGTCCTTGCCATACACCAGCGACGGTTGCACGATGAAGGAGCGCAGCGGCAGGCTGGCGAGGTAATCGTCGGCCGCTTTCTTGCTCAGGTGGTAAAACGTGTCGGCGCCATCATCGGCGCCGAGAACAGAGAACTGGATCACCAGCCGTACGTCCGCTTCGGCGCAGGCCGCAAACAGGGCGCCCGGCGCCAGCGTATGCAAGACGTCGAATTTCTGGTGCGCCGTTTCGCAGTCAGGCAGACAGATCACCACGATGCCAAGTCCACTTTTTGCGAAAGGCGAGAGGGCAATGGAAAACCGGAAAACTTCCCTGCAACGCGGCCTGATGAGCGGCGCCACCGCCAGCGCGCATGAAGCGTTGCGCGGCCTTCGGTTTGGACTTTTAATTTGTGTTCACGGACGCAGGTCAATTAGTGCCGGCACTGCGGCGCCGGGAAGCTTCAGGCGCGGCTCAGTTCGTGCAGCTTGCCGACCGCATACCCTTGCGCGAAATCGATGCCGATCTCGCGTACGATGTCGAGAGTCTGTTCGTCCTCGACATATTCGGCCACGGTCTGCAGTCCCATGACGTGGCCGACCTCGTTGATGGCCTTGACCATGGCGCGATGGATGTCGTTGCTGGCGATGTCGCGGATGAAGACGCCGTCGATTTTCAGGTAATCGACCGGCAGCGAGCGCAGGTAGGCGAACGAGGACAGGCCGCTGCCGAAATCGTCGAGCGAGAAGCGGCAGCCCAGTTCGCGCAGCCTGCCCATGAACGTCTGCGCCTTACTCATGTTGCTGATGATCGCCGTCTCGGTGATCTCGAAGCAGATTCTGGCCGGGTCGATCTGGTATTCGTCGAACTGCTCCGTGATATGGCCGAGCATGGCGTCGTCGTTCAGGGAGATGCCGGACAGGTTGATCGAATAGAACGCAGGCGGCGCCGGCGCCAGCTGGCCCGCGGCCTCGAGGCGCAGCATTTCCTCGTGCTCGCCGTGCATGTGGCGGCACACGTGCCGGACCACCCAGCGGTCGATCGGCGTCATGAGGTCGTAGCGTTCGGCCGCCGGAATGAAGGCGCCCGGCAGGATCAGGCCGCCCGCGCCGCTGGCAATGCGCAGCAGCACTTCCTCGTGCGCCTTGGCGCCATCGCGCAGGCCGACGATCGGTTGCGCGAACAGGCGGAAGCGGTCGAGCGCGAAGGCTTCGTTCAGGCGCGTCACCCACAGCATTTCGCCGTGGCGTCTTGCCAGTGCCACGTCCGACTCGCTGTACACGTGCACCCGGTTGCGGCCCTGCTCCTTGGCCAGGTAGCAGGCCTGGTCGGCCGCGATCAGCAGTTCGGTCACGGACTTGCTGTCGCGGTCGATCTGCACCAGGCCGACCGACACGCCCAGCTCGAAGCTGCGGTTGTCCCACGCAAAATGAAATTCCCTGATCGCCTGCCGGATTTCGTTCGCGATCTGGAGCGCGCGCGGCAGCGGGCAGGAGGACAACAGCACGCCGAGTTCGTCGCCGCCGAGGCGGGCCAGGATGTCGCTCTCGCGCAGGTGGGTCAGCAGCATTTTCGCCAGCAGCTGCAGCAACACGTCGCCGGCTCCGTGGCCGCAGGTGTCGTTGATGATCTTGAAGCGGTCAAGATCCATGTACAGCAGCGCGTGGCAATGGCCTTCGCTTTTGGCCGAGGCAAGCGCGGAGCCGACCGCCTGTTCGAATTCGCGCCGGTTGATCAGGCCGGTGAGCGTATCGTGCGCGGCATGCCACGTCAGCTGATGCGTGAGCTTGCGCTCGTGGCTCACGTCACGAAACACCGCCACCACGCCCAGCACCTCGCCATCCTTGGACCAGATCGGCGCGGCCGAATCTTCCACCGCGATCCTGCGTCCTTCGCGGGTGACGATCTGGGTGTGGCCCGCCATCGTCACCGCCTGATGCTCGCGCAGGCACCGGTGCGCCACGTTCTCGATTTCGGCGCCGCTCGTTTCGTCGACCAGCCGCATCACCTGGCCGATATCGGCACCGCGCGCCTCGTCGTTGGTCCATCCGGTGAGCTGTTCGGCGATGCGGTTCAGGAACTGGGTCTTGCCGGCCGCGTCGGTCGTGATCACGCCATCGCCGATTGAGCTGAGCGTTATCTCGGCCAGCTCCTTTTGCCGGAACACCTGCAGTTCCTGGTGCTTGCGTTCGGTGGTGTCCCAGATGATGCCCAAGGTACGCACCGGCACGCCGCGCTCGTCGCACACGGTCTGGGCACGTGCCGACAGCCAGCGCACGTTGCCGTCGCCGCGCACGACGCGATATACGAGTTCATAGTCGCCGCACCGGTCGACCTGCTCCTGCATGTGCACGACCAGGCCTTCGCGGTCGTCCGGATGCACGAAGCTGAGGAATTGCTTGAATGTCTGACGCAGCGCACGCCGTTCGAGCCCGAGAAAAGTGGCTCCCTCGGCCGACCAGTTGACCGTCCCTTCCGCGCCCGCCGACAATGCTGGAGTCCCAAATTGCCATCTGCGCAGTTTCAAGTGCAAGCTGCAAGCGCTGCTGAACATCTCCCATCAGTTCTCCGCCCAATCGCTGGATACGTTCAGGCTTTGAGCCTGAACGCGGGAAAAGGTTCCCGGCCGTTGGCGGCAGAACGGTGGTGCTGCTGTGGCGACCCCGGCCTTAGCGCTTGCGGCTGAACAGGCGCGCCATGCCCGTCACGGCAACCAGCGCCAGGGCGCCGGCCAACACGCCGGCCAGCGCATCGATCGCGGCGGGCGCGAGCAATCGAAGCACCGGCCCGGCCACCGGAACGCCCGCGCCGGCATGCGCGGCGGCCTCGACCAGGCCGTGGGTGGCCGGGATGCCGTGCATCAGGATCCCGCCGCCGACCATGAACATGGCGATGGTGCCGAGCACGGAGAGCGTCTTCATCAGTTTGGGGGCCGCCAGCAGCAGCAGCTGGCCCAGGGCGCGCGCGCCGCCGTTGGCGCGCCGGCTCAGATAAAGGCCGGCATCGTCGAGCTTGACGATGGCGGCGACCAGGCCGTACACGCCGACCGTCATCACGACCGCGATCGTGGCCAGCACCGCCACCTGGGTGCCGAACGCCGCGCCGGCCACGGTGCCCAGCGAAATGACGATGATCTCGGCCGACAGGATGAAGTCGGTCCGCACGGCGCCCTTGATCTTGTCTTTTTCCAGCGCCACCAGGTCGACCTTGGCGTCGGCCAGCGCAGCGGCCAGCTCCTGGCGGTGCCGTGCGTCTTCGGCTGCGCTGTGCAGGAACTTGTGCGCCAGTTTTTCGAACCCCTCGTAACACAGGAAGGCCCCGCCCACCATCAGCAGCGGCGTAATGGCCCACGGGATGAACGCACTGATCGCCAGCGCCGCCGGCACCAGGATCGCCTTGTTCTTGAACGAGCCGAGCGCCACGGCCCACACCACCGGCAGTTCGCGGTCCGGATCGACTCCGGCCACCTGCTGCGCGTTCAGCGCCAGGTCGTCGCCCAGTACGCCGGCCGTCTTCTTGGCCGCTACTTTGCTCATCAGGGCGACATCGTCGAGGATAGTCGCGATATCGTCTATTAATGCCAGCAGACTGCTCGCAGCCATGAGCGTTACTCCGTGGTTGAAAAGCACATCTTACCCGAGTGCGCGGGCGGTCCCGCGCGCGCGCAATGCGGTGCCGCCGAAGCGGCGCCGGGCCTGCCGGCAAGCCGGACAAACCGTCATCATGCAGTCACAGCAGGGCTTACTTTTATGAATAGGGCACTGATTTTATTACACAGGGCAATAATTATGCTAATCTTCCCGCTCTTTTAACCCGGGAGGAAAGTTATGAAAAAAGGCGAACTGATTGCGGAATTTGCGAAGCGCACGGAAATGTCCGGCGTGGCAGCCAACGGTGCAGTGAACACCATCATCGAGATCATCACCGAGCGCCTGAAAAAAGGCGACACGGTCGGCATCACCGGTTTCGGCACCTTCTCCGTTGCCAAGCGTGCCGCACGCAAGGGCCGCAATCCATCGACTGGCGCCGCGATCAAGATCGCCGCGTCGAAGTCGCCCAAGTTCTCCGCTGGCGCGACCCTGAAGGCTGCAGTCAACCCGAAGAAGAAGTAAGTCGCATATGCGAACCGGAACGGCGGCGCCGGTCACCGACCGGCGCCGGCCGCTTCCGGCGCCGCACCAACAGAACAAGCCCGACCGACCAGCATGAGTCTTGCCACCTGGATTACCTTCGTCATCGCCGGCGCCCTGATCGCACTCTCGCCCGGCTCGGGTGCCGTGCTGGCGATGTCGCACGGACTGTCCTACGGACTCAGGAAAGCCAGCGCCACCGTGCTCGGGCTGCAGATGGGGTTGCTGCTCGTGTTCGTGATCGCCGGTGCCGGCGTCGGTTCCCTGCTGCTCGCCTCCGAACTCGCATTCTCGATCGTCAAGACGGTCGGCGCGCTCTACCTGATCTACCTGGGCTGGACCCAGTGGCGCGCCAAGGTTGAACCCGGCGCAGGCGCGCTCGCAAAGCCCCTGGCGGCCCAGTCGGGCCCGGGCAAGCGCGTGCTGACCGGCTTCCTGACCAATGCGACCAATCCCAAAGGGATCATTTTCATGGTCGCCGTGCTACCCCAATTCATCTCGCAGCAGTCGCCCCTGCTGCCGCAGTTGCTCATCCTCGGCGCCACCATGGTCACTATCGACACCGTCGTGATGCACGGTTATGCTTTCCTGGCCTCGTCGATGCAGCGGTTTTTCCGCGACGCCGGCGCGCTGAAAAAGCAGAATCGTTTTTTCGGCGGCGTGCTCATGCTGGTGGGCGGCGCACTGTTTTTCGTCAAGCGCAACGCCGACTGAACCGCGCCGCCTGCGCCCGTGCGGCACGAATGTGAAACCGTTTGTAACGTCGCGTTATCCGTTTAATCGCTGGCGCGTTCTAACCGCAGGACGCCGCCAGGCGTTCGTGTCCCAGGAGCCCATCATGCGTACCCCATTCCTCCATACCGTAGCGCTGCTGGCGTTGTCGGTCTGTTCCGCGCTGGCGCTGGCCCAGACGAGCGCGCGCGTTGGCCGCCTGTCGCTGTCGCAGGGCGAGGTTGCCGTCAGCGCCGAGGCCGGCCAGGAGGCCGCCCCGGCGCTGGTGAACTGGCCGCTCACCTCGCACAACCAGCTC
>Ga0066462_1000418_pt1 | contig 11417 bp, 13 predicted proteins | sample LakWasMe92_HOW11_2_FD_59573 | JGI IMG/M metagenome (GOLD analysis project Ga0066462, IMG submission 59573) | Freshwater sediment methanotrophic microbial communities from Lake Washington under simulated oxygen tension - Sediment Metagenome 92_HOW11 | ecosystem: Environmental > Aquatic >... | reverse complement strand
TCAAATAGGGAGACACCATGAAAACGCGAACCCAGGTCAGGACAGAATGCGCCGCCATGCTGGCGCTGGCGGCCTCGCTCGCCGCTTGCGTGCAGACCACGCCGCAGTACGACAGCCGTTTCGGCGATTCGCTGCGCGTGTCGCTGGCCTCGCAGGTGGCCAAACCCGAAGCGGTGCGCAACGCCGATCCGGTGGCCGGCATCGACGGGCGCGCCGCGCGCGCGGCGCACGAGCGCTATGAGAGCTCGTTCAAGACGCCGCCGCCGCCGCCCGTCATGTTGCTCAGCACCGGTGGCGTCAGATGAAACGCTTGCGCATCATGCGTCGGCGGCGCCGCAGCGAGGCGGGCTCGTACGCGGTCGCCTTCGCGATGCTGCTGATCCCGCTCATCGGCTTCGTCGGCATGGCGCTCGACCTGTCGCTGGCGTACACCCGCAGCACGGAACTGCAAAGCGTGGCCGACGCGGCCGCCATTGCGGCGGCGCGCGAACTGAACGGCACGGCGGCCGGGCTGACCAACGCCAAGGCGAGGGCGCAGGCCGCGGCCCAGGCCAACAAATACCAGTTTGTGTCGAGCATCGTCTGGTCGGCTACCGCGCTCGAGGTCAGCAGCACGCCAGACGGGCCATGGACGCCGGTCAACACGGTCAGCTCTGCCGACGTGCCCGCAATGCGGTATGCCAAAGTCGACACCAGCGCACTGGGCGGTTCGCAGGGCGTGGTCAAGACGCTCTTCATGCGCGTGCTGGCCGACGTGCCGGCCGATTTTACGGTCAACGGGCGCGCCGTTGCAGGGCGCAACGCCACCCAGATCACGCCGCTTGCGATATGTGCGCTCAACAATAGTCCCACCGCTGCGCGCGCCAACAGCCTCGGTGCCGGTAACGAAGAATTGCTCGAATACGGTTTTCGGCGCGGTTTCAGCTATAACCTGCTCAAGCTCAATCCGAACGGCTCCAGCGCCAAGAATTACCTTGTCAATCCTATCGATTTTCCGGCCGGCGCCGATAACCCTGGCCATCGCACCGTGGCCACGGCGCGCGCCTTCGTATGCAACGGCACCGTGGCTGCGCCTCAGCTGGCAAGTGGATCGACGATCTATGTGAGCGAGCCATTTCCTGCCGAACTTGCCCGGGAGCTCAATTCGCGCTTCGACGATTATTCCGGCGGATCGACTTGCAATACGGCCATGGCACCGCCTGATCTGAATGTAAAAAAATTCATCGGCGGGTACACAGGATGGTGGATGAACACGACGCCGGCGATGACGATCATACAGGGCAGCGCAGAGACGTTCGAGACGGGCGGAAACATGCTCACCATCGGTGAGGCAAACCCTGCGGTGGAAACCATCACCGTCAACAGCTATGGCCCGCTATGGTCCTTCTCCAAACCGGTCAGGTTTACCGGAGGTGTGGCTTTTCTGAAAAATGCGTGGCCGGCGCTGTACCCGGCAAGCGCCGGCGCTTCGCTGGTGAGCAGCTACTCGGACAGCTTGGCAAGCCCCTACAACCGGGGCGCGTCCCCCCACGCCCAGTTGCCGACAATCACGGGTGTAAAAACCCGGCGAATACTGAACATTCCGCTTCTGAGCTGCCCTGTGGCGAGCTCGACGGCCACCGTCCTGGCCGTTGGCCGTTTCCTCATGACCGCGCCCGCGTCCGCAACTGCGCCCGCGATCCACGCCGAATTCGGTGGGTTGGTAGAGGACGGCACGCTTGCTGTTTCGGTGGCCTTATACAAATGAAACCGATACCTAAACACAAGGCAACACGCGCGCAGCACGGCGTGGCCGCGGTCGAACTGGCCATCATCATGTGCCTGACCGTCTTCCTGTTGCCGACCATTTTTCTCTTCGGCCGGGTGTTCCTGCAATACAACGTCCTCAAGCAAGCCACGCAGGATGCGGCAAACCACATCGCTTCAATTCCCTTGGCTGAACTGAGGGACGCCGACAAGGTCCAGGCTGCAGGTGCGAGAGCAGAAGAGATGGTGAGAACTGCCGTTACCGAAGCTGGCATCTCGTCAGCTTCGCTCGGAACTATTCGCTGGTCTTGCGATGACGGCGCCGACTGCGGACCGCTGCGGCCGGCTTCAATCACTGTCACCGCGAGCCTGACCATCAATGGATGGGATTTCAACGCGGCTACTTTACAGTGGCTCAACGAGATCTATGAGTGGAGCATTCCTGCCCGCTCAACCGTTGCATATGCGAACTGAACGAGGCATAGCGTGATGACCACATCGACTCCATCTTCCCGGCTTTCCGCCCAGCACGGCACTACGGCGGTCGAGTTTGCAATGACAGCAATGGTCTTCGTGATCTTTATCTTCGGCCTCATTGAACTGTCGCGTGCGCTGTACCTGTGGAACACGATGGCCGAGGTAACGCGCCGCGCCGCGCGAGGGGCAGCGATTACCAATTTCAGCGATAGCGCGGCGATGGACCTGGTACGCCGCAAGGCGCTGTTTCGCAGCACCGCTGGCGGCTTGCCGATGGGTGGCGTGATCACCGATGCCTACCTGGCCATCAGCTACCTGAGGAGCAACCTGGCCCCGGCCACCGTGCCGGATTGTCCCGCGCAAAACGTCATCAACTGCGCCGCCGACCCGGACGGCGCCAGTTGCATCCGCTTCGTAAAAGTACAGCTGTGCGTCCCCGGCGGCGCCGGATGCACCCGTGTGCCCTACACCTCGATGCTCGCGCTCGACTCTCTGTTCTCCGGAAGCTTCCATTTCCCGACCTTCGCCACCGTCACGCCGGCCGGCTCGCTCGGCTACCGGCCGGGCGCCACCAACGTCTGCCCGTAACCGTCCCGTTCCGCATCCACCACGAGGATTTTCGATGAAAGCGCTAATCATTACCCGCGACGAACAGCTGCTTGCGGAGATCTCGTCCCAAGGCGCTGCGCGGGTGCCCCCGGTCACCCTGGCCGCCAGCCGCGCCAGCATGCGCGACGCGCTCGACCGGCTCATGTTCGACAGCCCGACCCTCGTGATCATCGACGCGACCGAACAGGACAGCAGCGAGGCCGACCTGCTCGAGCGCCTCTCCAAGCATTATCCGGGCGCCTGCCTGATGCTGCTCACCCGCGAGAACCAGCACGAGCTGCTGATTCGCGCCATGCGCGCCGGCGTGCGCGAAGTGCTGCAGCTGCCGCTGGTGCACCGCGCCTTCCATGAAGCGATCGACCGCATCGCCACCACCGTCGGCGCGGCCGCCATGCGCGACGGCAAAGTGCTCGCCTTCATTTCCTGCAAGGGCGGCAGCGGCGCGACCTTCATCGCCACCAATTTCGGCTACGCGCTGGCGACCCTGGCCGACAAAAAAGTGCTGCTGATGGACCTGCACGGCCAGTTCGGCGACGCCACCTTGTATGTGTCGGACCAGAAGCCGGCCATGACGCTGTCGGACGTGTGCAGCCAGATCGCGCGCATCGACGGCCCGTTCCTCGAATCGTGCCTGGTGCACGTGACGCCCGGCTTCGGCGTGCTGGCGGCGGCCGACGACCCGACCCACGCGATCGACCTCAAGCCCGAGCAGATGGACGTCATCCTGCGCGTGGCGCGCCAGCACTACGACTACGTCGTGCTCGACGTGGGGCGCCAGATCGACGCCATTTCGCTGCGCGCGCTCGACAACGCGGATGCGATCTATCCGGTGCTGCAGCTGGCGCTGCCCGACATCCGCGACGCTCGCCGCCTGCTCGACATCTTCCGCTCGCTCGGCTACCCGGCCGAGAACACCCGGCTGGTGGTAAACCGCTACGAGAAGGGCGGCAAGCTGCGCCTGCAGGACCTGCAGACCGCGCTTGGGGCCGAAGTCATCCACACCGTGCCGAATGACTACGTGGCCGTCACCGACTCGGTCAACCAGGGCGTGCCGGTGCTGCACCTGTCGCGCAGCAGCGCGGTGGCGCGCAGCCTGGCCGAGCTGGTCGAGATCGTGACCGCGCGCCGCGTGCCCGAGAGCAAGGGCCTATTCGATCGCATTTTCGGCCGCGGCGCCGACACCGACCATTAACCCACAGCGGAGCTGCACATGACCTTACGCGAACGCCTTTCAGTGCTCGATGATGCGCGAAGCGCCAGCCGGGCGATACCCGAGCCGGCCAACAACGCCTATCAGGACCTGAAGAAGAACATGCACCAGATGATCCTGGACCGGATCGACCTGGAGCGCCTCAAGCGCCTGACCACCGAACAATTCAAGCACGAGCTGGCGCTGCTGATCCAGCGCACCATCGAAGAGGAACGTATTGTCCTGAACCAGAACGAACGGCACAACCTGGTGCTCGACATCCAGCACGAGATGCTCGGCTTCGGGCCGCTCGAGCCGCTGCTGAGCGACCCGAGCGTGTCGGACATCCTGGTCAACACTCATTCCAAGGTCTACGTGGAGCGCCACGGACGGCTGGAACTGACCGACGTCACCTTCCACGACAACGCCCATCTGATGAAGATCATCGAAAAGATCGTCTCGCGCGTGGGGCGCCGGGTCGACGAATCGAGCCCCATGGTGGACGCGCGCCTGTCGGACGGCTCGCGCGTGAACGCGATCATTCCACCACTCGCGGTCGATGGCCCGATCCTGTCGATCAGGCGCTTTGCGGCCAATCCGCTGACGGTGGAAAACCTGCTCGAGTTCAAGAGCCTGACCCCGCCCATGATGCTGGTGCTGCAGTCGCTCGGGCAGGCCAAGATCAACATCCTGATTTCGGGCGGCACCGGCAGCGGCAAGACCACCTTGCTCAACCTGATCTCCGGCTTCATTCCAGCCAACGAACGCATCGTGACGATCGAAGACGCGGCCGAACTGCAGATGCGCCAGCCACACGTGGTGCGGCTCGAAACGCGCCCGCCCAACATCGAAGGCAAGGGTGAAGTCACCCAGCACGCGCTGATGCGCAACGCGCTGCGCATGCGGCCCGACCGCATCATCCTGGGCGAAGTGCGCGGCGCCGAGGCGCTCGACATGCTGCAGGCGATGAATACCGGGCACGAAGGGTCGCTTGCCACGATCCACTCGAATACCCCGCGCGACGCGCTTTCGCGGCTTGAAAACATGGTCGGCATGTCGGGCGTGAACCTGACCCCGCGCGCCATGCGCCAGCAGATCTGCTCGGCCGTGACGGTGGTGCTGCAGGTCACGCGCCTGACCGACGGCGCGCGCAAGCTGGTGAGCATGCAGGAGATCACCGGCATGGAGGGCGAGGTGCTGGCCATGCAGGAGATCTTCCGCTTCGAGCAGACCGGGGTCGATTGCGACGGCAAGGTGCTCGGTCATTTCTGCGCGACCGGGGTGCGCCCGCGCTTTGCGGAGCGGCTGCGCATGTTCGGCGCCGCCGTGCCCGACTCCACGTTCGATCCCGTGCGTGTGTACGAATAGAGAACCTGGACGAGGGCGCGATGGATACATTCTTTTATACCTTTGCGGTGCTGCTGTTCGCAGCCATCATCCTGCTGATCGAAGGCGCCTACCTGTGGTGGTCGACCAACCATGGCAAGGCCGCGCAGCGCGTTGCGCGGCGCCTGCGGCTGATGTCGGGCGGCGGGGCGGACGGATCCGAACGGGTTTCGATCCTGAAGCAGCGCCACTTCAGCAAGGGCGAATGGATGGACGAGGTCCTGCACCGCCTGCGGCTGGCGCACACGATCGACCGGATGCTGGTGCAGGCAGGGGTGAAGTGGACGGTCGCGCAGTTCTTCGTTCTGTCGGCGGCCCTGCTAGGCGCGGCGCTGGTACTGGTCCAGCTGTGGCCGATGCCGTTGCTGGCCAAGATCGTGCTGGCGCTGCTGGCCACAGGCGCGCCGTATGGCTTGCTGGTGCGCGCGCGTGCCAAGCGCCTGCAGAAGATCGAGCAACAGCTTCCCGAAGCGGCCGACTTCCTGGCGCGTGCAATGCGCTCCGGGCACTCGTTTACCAACGTGCTGCAGATGGTGGGCACCGAGCTGCCCGAGCCGCTGAGCGGGGAATTTCGCACCGCGCACGAGGAAATCAATTACGGCGTGCCGATGAACGAGGCGCTGCACAACCTGGCGACCCGCCTTCCGCTGACCGACCTGCGCTACCTGGTCATCGCCGTGCTGATCCAGCGCGAGTCGGGCGGCAACCTGGCCGAAATCCTCGGCAATATCAGCCATATCATCCGCGAGCGCCTCAGCCTGATCGCCAAGGTGCGCGTGCTGTCGGCCGAAGGGCGGATGTCGGCCTGGATCCTGGGCCTGCTGCCGTTTGCCATGATCGTGGTCATGTCGATCGGGAACCTGGCCTACATCAGCCAGCTGTGGACCGAACCGGCCGGCATCAAGCTGCTCTGGTACGGCGCCGGCATGATCCTGTTCGGCGTCCTGTGGCTGCGCAGTGTGATTCACATTCGGGTATAGGAGACGCCATGGACGCCGCACAACTGCTGTTTCTGCTGATCGTATTTGCCATTGTCTGTGGCCTGGCGCTGCTGGCGATGGTGATTTTCTCGCCCGGACCGATGCACGACCGGCTCTCCAGTTTCATGGGAAAGACCGAGGTCAGCGCGCTCGAGACGGGCGGCGGCTGGATCGAACGCGTGGCCAAGGTGGCGCAGCCATTCACCAAGCTCTCGCTGCCCGAGGAAGGCTGGGAAAGGTCTTCCCTGCGCACGCGTTTCATGAACGCCGGCTGGCGCAATCCGGCCGCCGCAACCCTGTATTTCGCCTCCAAGACCTTGCTGGCGCTGGTCACGCCAGCCATCGTCGGCATGCTCGCCGCCGGCACCACCATGCCAGGCCAGCGCTTCCTGTTTCTGCTGCTCGTCTGTGCCGCCTTCGGCTACTACCTGCCCAACATCGTGCTTGCGCGGATCGCGGCGCGGCGCCAGCGCGACATCTTCGAAACGATACCCGACGCGCTCGACCTGCTCACCGTGTGCGTGGAAGCGGGCCTGAGCCTGGAACGCTCGCTGATCAAGGTGGCCAGCGAAGTGCACATCAAGAGCGTGGTGCTGGCGCAGGAGCTGCAGCTGGTGCTGATGGAAATGCGGGCCGGCTTCACCAAGGAAAAGGCGCTGCGCAATTTCGCCCTGCGCAGCGGAGTCGAAGATGTCGATGCGCTGGTCGCGATGCTGATCCAGTCCGAGCGCTTCGGCACCAGCATGGGAGACTCGCTGCGGGTGCATTCGGATAATTTGCGCGACAAGCGGCGCCTGCTGGCCGAGGAAGCGGCCGCCAAGATCGGACTCAAGTTGCTGTTCCCCCTTATTTTTTGCATCTTCCCGACGCTGCTGATGGTCCTGTTGGGACCTGCGATGATCCAGCTCGGCCGAATTCTGCCCGGGATAACCGGTGCAAACTGAATCACCCAGGAGAACGTCATGCGAACCACCCTGAAACGCCTGTCCGCCTTGTGCGCCGGCACGCTGCTGATCGCGTGCGCCGATTTCGGGCAGCGCACCGTGCCGCCCCAGTCCTATGCGCGGGCCGACGCCAACGACGCCTATGTGCTGGGACGCGCGCAACACATGGCGCGCCGCTTCGAGCAAGCCGGCGAGTCATACCGCGCCGCGCTCAGGGCCGACCCGGCGCACCTGAATGCGCGCAACGGCCTTGCCACCCTGTACGCCGAGCAGGGCCATTTCGCCAAGGCGATCGTGCTCTGGCAGGAACTGATCAAGGACGCCGGGGCCGCGAGCGGGCCCGACAGTGCTTTCCTGTTCAGCAACCTCGGCTACGCCTACATCCTCGACGGGCGCTACGAAGCGGCGCGCGAGGCGCTCGAGAAAGCCTGCCTGCTCGACCCGCTCAACTACCGCGCCTGGCAACATTTGGGCAGCGCGCTCGACAAGCTGGGCCAGCACCAACGCGCCGAGCTCATGCAGCGCCAGGCCACCGCCTTGCAGAAGCACGACTTCAGGGCCGACTACGCCGTGGCGGGGCGGGCCGGGGTGGCGGCGATCGACAAGGCCGTGACAGCGCCGGCGCAGCCAGCCCAGCAATGGGCCACGACCGAGCTGCGCCAAAGCGCCGACGGCATCATCGACCTGGTGCGGACCGAGTCGCCGGCCGCGCCCGTGCCGCCCGAGCCGGACGCGCCGCTGGCGCAAGACCTGCCGCCGGCAGCGCTGCCGCAACGGCGCACCGGCGCCGACAAGGCACTGCTTGAAATTAGCAACGGCAACGGCGTGACCGGGATGGCGGCGCGCCTGGCGCGCAAGCTGGGCGACCCGGCCCTGCGCGTGGTGCGGCTGTCGAACCAAAAACGATTCAATGTGCGCCAAACCCGGGTCGAGTACCAGAGCGAGTTCCGCGCGGCGGCGCAGCGGCTGGCCGAACGCTTCGGCACGCTTACCGTGGTCGAGGTGACCGATTGCAAGCTGGTCAACATGCGGCTGGTGATCGGGCGCGACCTGGTGCGCACCAATTTTGCGCTGCGCCCTTTGGTGAAGCCGGCGCAGATGGCCAAGGCGGGGGACGACCAGACGAGCTGAGCAACAGGAGAGCTGGTTCGTTTGGCCGACATCAAATTAAACCGATGGGCTCACGCGACAATGAGGCTGATCAACCTCATATATCGGGAGCAAAGCCATGAGATTCGCACACCGTTTCACCACCGTCCTGTCCGCCGCCCTGATCGCCACACTGGTCGCCTGCGCGCCAACCGCGACGCGCGAAGGCACGGGCGAATACATCGATGACAGCCTGATTACCGCAAAGGTCAAGACCGCGCTGGCGGCCGATCCCGATGTCAAGGCAACTGAAATCAACGTCGAGACCTTCAAGGGCAATGTGCAGCTAAGCGGCTTCGTCAACTCCAGCGAAAACGTGCAAAAGGCGGTCGAGCTCGCGCGCAATGTCAAGGGCGTCAAGTCGGTCAAGAACGACATGCGCGTGAAGTAGGTGCTCCCGGCCCGCAGCGCAATCCGGTCTTTCAGCGCCGGTGTGGCGCGATGTGCGGCCCGGGCCGATTACTTCGTTCCGACCCGCTTTCGCGGAACCGCAGTGGGCGCGCGCCTACTGCGCACCTCACTCCCAGCTGACGCTGCCGAGTCCGCGCGCACTCGAACTGCGCCTGGCCGGCTTGCCATACACGGTGGCCGAGCCCAGCCCGTTCAGTTTCAGGCTGGCCGATTCCCTGGCGAACACCCTCGCGCTGCCCAGGCCGCTCATGTCGAGTTCGACCGCATCGGCCTGCAGAGCCTGTGCATCGAGACCGCCCACGCCGCCCAGCTTTGCGTGCAGCAGCTTGCTCTGCCCATTGAGCGTGACATGTCCTGCTCCGTTCAGGCGCAAGTCGACGCGTTCGTTGACGCCCGTATTGAGATTCATGCTGCCGACCCCGCCGAGGTGGGCCTCGACGTTCTTGTAGTTTGCCGTTACCTTAAGTGCGCCCGCACCATCGAGCACGAGTTTCAATTCCTCGCCGGAAAAGCCATTCACGTCCGTCGAACCGACGCCACGCGACACCAGTTCGCTCAGCTTCGGCAGCGTCAGGTCGGCACGCAATTCATGGTTGCCACGGCCAAAGTGGATGTGCGAGCTGTCGGTATCGATCTGCAAGGTGTCGCCAGTCTGCCGAGTGCTTACTTTCGACACGTGCTCCTTGTCGCCATACAGCACCAGGGAAGGGGTGTCGCCTTGCCTGATGCGCAGGCTGATCACGCCGCCGAGCCTGACCTTGAGCACGCGCGCATCCACGCTGCGGCTCTCCCTGACCATCTCGTCGGCACTCGCCGCACCGGTTGCGGCCGACAGCGTCGCGGCCATGAATGCAGCGCCAAGAATTCTGTTCATGCCATCTTCTCCTGCTGATGCGGTTTAGTTGGAAACGGATCAGTCGACCAGCGCCATTTTTTCAGCGGCGGTGAGGCGCTTGGCGGTGATCGTGACGACCTGCATGCCAGCTGCGGGCGCGGCCTGGGCGGACTGCGCGACGAACGGTGGAACGATGCGCGCGGCCGGCGCGGCTGCAGTTGCGAGGGTGGTCACGGAGACCAGGCCGAGTGCGACGAGAAAGATGGCTTCCATGTTTTTAGCGATGTTCATAATGTTCTCCTGAGGGGTTAAATTGCTTGGTTGAGTGAACTATAGCCAAGCCCCCGCCTGTCAACCATGCGAATGCGACGAACTGCGATTTTGGCGTGCTGAAGTGTAAAAAACGACGGCAAACGCGCGCCACTGCGCCCGCTGGACAGGAAAAGATCAAAACAGGCGCAACCGCCCTTGAACCAGGCGCTGCGTGAGGGAACCGATCGCGTCAAAGTGCTCCGTCGCGATCGCGCGGGCCTGCCGGCCTGCCGCGTCGCTGAGCGCCGCGTTGTCCAGCACCATCCTGATGTCGACCAGTTCAGGCCGATCGATGGCGCGCCCGATGCACGACAAGACCTGCACCTCGGCCTCGCTGATGCCGGGCACTTGCGCGACCAGGGCCCTCGCCAGCTCGGTGGCCAGCACGTTATAAATCTTGCCGACATGGCTGACCGGGTTTTTGCCGGCTACCGCTTCGAGCGACATCGCGCGCGATGGCGTGATGAGACGGCTGACGCGGTTGGCACGGCCGACCTGGCCATCATCCCCGTGTTCCGCGCTCAAGCCGGTGACGGTCAGGTAGATGCCGGCCTCGTCGCACGCCGCAAGGTCGTCGAGGGCATTCAGGCGAAACTCGCAAGCGGGGCGGATGCGCGCGGCAAGCCAGCTGACGATCCCGGCCTTCAGGCCGAAGTAGTGGGCAATGCTTTCGACTTCGCGGCCGATGAACGCAAGCGCAAGGGTCAGCACGATGCGCTCGCCGATGCGCGCTCCCATGACTTTGAAATCGTCGCCCGCAACCGGGAATGCGGCCCTGAAATCGGTCGACGCAAGCAGCGCGGCGACATCGAGCACCGTTTGTTCGAGCAGCGAGTAAGGTGCGAAGCCCGTGCCAAGCGAGGTGTCGTTGGCCAGGGGGAGGGCGGCAGCGCCCGGCATCACGCGCCGCAGGTTGGGACTGCCGGCGCGCACCGCGGATTCGATGTCGAACAGGTCCGCCGGACAGCGCAGGTGCGTGGCGATATAGTTGCGCGCGGCGCCGCGGACGATGCTTGCGATGTCAGGCAAACCGGGCAAGGCGTCGGCACGTCCCGCCACGATCAGGCGGATGGGGCTGACGACGCGTCCGCCCCCAAGCCGGGCTTCGCTTTGGCCGCCGATCAATAAAGCCTTGTCGACGTTGTGATGGCGAACTTCGCCGTAGCCCTGCAAGTAGGCAGCGCACAAGGCCAGCGACACCGCCTCGGCAACCGCGTCGCAGATGCTGTCCGGATGGCCGATGCCCTTGTGCTCGCAGACTTCGGAGCGCAGGCGGGCATGGGAAAATTCGGACCAGCTCAGCTCGATGTTCAAGGGCGTCGGCATCGCGTCTCCAAGTCGCGCAAGGGCGCCGGTGGATCATGAGTGCTGCCGTGACC
>Ga0066462_1000395_pt1 | contig 11957 bp, 12 predicted proteins | sample LakWasMe92_HOW11_2_FD_59573 | JGI IMG/M metagenome (GOLD analysis project Ga0066462, IMG submission 59573) | Freshwater sediment methanotrophic microbial communities from Lake Washington under simulated oxygen tension - Sediment Metagenome 92_HOW11 | ecosystem: Environmental > Aquatic >... | reverse complement strand
ACCTCTGCGGCCCGCACGCCGGCACCTGTCGAGATGCCCCCCGCCATGACCAACGGCCCCTTGAATATCGCGCGGATTTTCTCGATCAGGGTCAGATGGGACAGAAGCCCCGAATGGCCGCCACCGCCCAAACCAATGGCGATAAGACCGTCTACCCCTTGGCCAATCGCCTTCCTTGCAAACTCCACACTGATGACATCGTGGAGCACGCCCATGCCTTTCTCATGCGCTACGCGCACAACCTCGCGCGGCCCGCCGCCGACGCTGATGACAGTCTCCACGCCGTATCGGCCTGCAAGCACCAACGTTTCCTCGAGCTCGGCGGTGGGCAACTTTGCGGAAACGTTGACCACGAGCGGGCCCACCTTGGCGGAATGGGTAAGCGCTTCTTTCCGCGCGGTCTGGATCGAATCCAGCCATTCCTCGAACTGCTCAAGAGTCCTCGCGTTGTGGCGTGGCAAAACACCCACCAGTCCCGCGAGGCAAGCTTCCCTCACCAGGTCGTGCCCAGTGACGAGAAACATGGGGGCGCAGATGACGGGAATCGAAAGGTTGGACCGGTTGAACATGTCTGTTGTGGCTATGCCATGTAGGAAATCAAATGAACGGCTGGCTACTTCGGCGTCGGCTTGCGCCAGTTCCGCTCGCTGAAGCCCGTGAACAGCAGCGGCGACTTTCCGACGAAACGCTGAACAGCATCCGCGTGGTAATCGGTTCCGATGGCGACCGCCTGAGCGAGCGCCTCGGCCTGCGCCATCGCAGGCTGGCTCGACTCAAAGGTCTGATTGAGCAGCTGCTTGGTAAGTCCCACAGCGGCAACGGATGCCAGCTTCATCTTGCGTGCGAGCTCAGTAGCGGCTTCGATCGCTTCGCCTTCGGGCACTAGGTCGTACACGATGCCCATCGCCTTTGCCTCTTCCGCACCCAGAACGCGCGCCGAGAAGATCAACTCCTTGGCACGCTGCAATCCCACGATGCGAGGTAGCGTGAAGACGATGGAAGTGTCCGGCACCAGTCCCATGCGGCTGAATGCTGCACAAAAACTCGTCTTAGGTGTGGCAATGATGAAGTCGGCCGCCAGCGCGATGCTGAAGCCGGCACCGAAAGCAGGCCCGTCCACCGCCGCGATGACGGGCATCTCGAGCTTGAGAAGGTCGCGGAACCAGTCCTGAACGTTCGTCATGCGGCTGTGCACCATCTGGCTGGTCTTCTTCGTGGCCATACCTTTCACATCGCCGCCGCCGCAGAACGCACCACCGCGCCCGCCGATCACCAGTACTTTGACATCAAGCTCCTTGTGATCGATACCCTCGCGCAGACGTCTTATGACATCAGCGATCTCCAACCGCATAACGTCATCCAACGCATTCTTAGCGTCCGGCCGGTTCAAAAAGAGGAACGCGATGCCATCTTCGATGTCGAAGTCGATCGCTTCATAAGTCATGCAATTACCTCTGAGTTTGGTAGAAGGCTCGTTCAAACCAGCGTCGCTGGCTTCTCGCGCCGCAGGTTCGGCAAGAGGCGAACCACCACTTCGCGTTCTGCCGCGAACGCGTAACAGCTGTCCACATGAAAGCGGCGTTGCGCATCTCTTTCTGGATCGTCAGTGGAGACGACACGTAGTGGCGCCATGCCTTGCAGCGCGGTGGTGGCCATAGGGCCCAATAGCTCCACGATGTGTATGCAAGACGCTACGCCCCCAAGCAGTTCGCGCACGCGCTTGTTCCAGCCCGCTCCGATGCTGAGACCCACCACGGCTTGCAGCGCAGCTGCCGCCCCTGCGCAGATGCCGAAGGGTGTCGCTGACATCTCGGCATTCGCGGCGTGAACCTGGAGTTCAGAGTCCAGCACGAGGCGAACCGTGATGTCGTGCAGATGGTGTCCAGCCGGAGCATCCTCCTCCGCCAGTAAGCGACGAAATCCGTGCGTTTTGGTGTCGATCAGGCGGCCTTCGACTTCGAACAGACCATCACTGCGACGGTAAAACCGCATGTCTACATCACGGTGGTGCAATTCCTCGCGGGTCACTTCGCCTGTGCTCATGAAAGTCTCCAACCTTCCAGGTGGTTCATCCCACCGCCGTGCGGAAGATGCGCATGTAATTTCCCCCCGCGATCTTCCCCGCCTCTTCAGAAGTGAATCCGCCGCGTAACATTGCCGCAATCAGGTTGACCCACTGCGAATAGTCTTGCAGGACACCAGGGGCGACCTGTTGGTCGGTTCCCACGCAGACATGGTCCACGCCAACGACGTCGGCCATTTCCTTAAGCCCCTCGACGTATTTCTCAAGGTCCGGAAAAATGGCCCAGATCCCGATGGCACCACCGGTTTCTGCAATCGCCCTTGCATGGTCCGGGCTGACACAACGGGCAGCCAATCGGGTCGATGCCATCGCCTTGGAACCAGCAAGCGCCGTGTGCGACAACAGCAGCGGTTTGGTGGAGACGTTTGCCGCAGCCTTGGCGGTTTTTTCAGTGGCGTGCGCAACATCGACGATCATTCCCAAGCGATGGCAGCCACGGATCACCTCGGCGCCAAATGCGGTCAACCCTTCGTGAGTCACCACGCCCATTTGAAAGTCACCAATATCGTTGGGGGTGAAGTGCACAAGCTGAGCTGAGCGGATGCCGCGCTGGTGGGCTTCTTCCAACCGCTCCAGTTTTCCTTCCATGAAGTCCAGGCCCTCAACGCCCCCGACCATCGACGGTTCGCCTGCGGCGTGGGCGGATTCCAGGTCAGCTGCCGTCAATGCGCGCTGCAAACCATGGTGTGCCACCATCTCGTCGGCCCAGGCAAGGCGTTCGAGGTGGTGCCCATAAAGCTCACCCGGCGTCGGCAAACGGGTGAGACAGGCGACCCCGGCTGCATTCCTGCCAAGAAGCGGCTCATCGGGGATCTCCGACAGGCACACTGCGGCAAGGGAGCCGGCCCGCATCCCGGCGCTAAGGGTGCCGTTGGGGGGGGCCGGGGAATAGATGCCTTGCGGCCCACCGTGCGTGTGGACGTCCACCGAGATAAATTTGCGCAGGATCTCCAGCGCCTTGGCGCCGACTTCGACAACCTGGGCGGACTCAGTCGAACCGGAGGGCCCGACGCCGCCGCCGAGCATCGCCTGAACCGACGCCATCGGCGTGCTCCAGATCGAATGGCGGCAAGAGGTACCAACAGCGTGAAAGTGACTGCAGCACATAGCTTGTCAAACGGTGGCCGTCACATTCATCCGGGCTTCGCGCCAGAGATTTCGACCATCCGCTTCCATCTAGCGAATTCGCCCGGCATATTGATTCGCATCTTGGCCGAGTCTTGCAAATCCATTACGTAGCCCAGCTTGTCAGCCACTTCCTTGAACTCAGGCGTACTCGCTGCCTCAAGCATGATGCGCGAGATCTCCGAGACTGTGGCTGCTGGCGTGCCGGCCCGCGTGACCGCGAATATGGGCGAAGTCACATCGTAGCCGCGTAGACCGGACTCGTCCAAAGTCGGCACATCCGCGAGTGCCGGGACGCGTTTCGGACCAGTGACAGCCAAGGCACGCAACTTTCCAGCTTTGATCATCGACATTGCCGTTGATGTGCCAGTGAATCCCATTTGAAGTTGCCCGCCGATTACATCAGTCATCACTTGCGAGGCGTCTTTGTAGGGAATGTGAACGATGTCGATTCCTGCCATGTACCCGAATTGAGCGCCCGCCATGTGGGTAGGCGAACCGACACCTGCCGACGCATAACTGATCGTTCCCGGCCGGCGTTTGGCTTCGCTGATAAGGTCCTGGATCGTCTTGATCGGTGAATTTGTCGCCACGACGACTGCAAATGCACCTTGAATGAATTGGGCGACCGGAACCAAGTCTTTCACGGGATCAAACTGCAATTTCGTATAGAGGTAAGGGTAGGTGAAGTGCGCACTCGTCGTGATTAGGATCACGGTTCCATCCGGCGGGGCTTTGGCTGCAAAGTCAGTCGCAATCTGGCCGCCGGAACCGGCCTTGTTTTCCACCAGAACCGTTGAGTTCCACTGCTTGGCCATGTAGGACGCGAAAAATCGTGCCAACACGTCCGTGCCTGGGCCAGGCGAATTCGGAACAATCACCTTGATAGGCTGTGAGGTAAAAGGGGCGGCAATGGCCAAGGATGGCAGAGCGAGCCCGGCCAAACAACTGTGCGTGAATTGACGACGAGAAATCATGTTGTCTCCATGTATTTTTTGAGCAGTCAATGTAAAAGCGCCGCGCATGCAGCGCTAACCATGCATCCACAGTGTGGACAGTTTTCGCTGCATCGGTTGAGGTTGCCAGGCACTTTTGTCCGTGTTCAGCCATACACCATCGCGCAGTTACCTCCAATCAACATCGTCATCTCGCTCTCGCTGGGGCGGTCTGAGCAACGGAGGGCCTCGCTGGATTGAGCTGCGCGATTTGGAAGCATCGAAGCTGCTTGCAGTATCAAATGTCGTTGCATCGACAGTCATGACCGGCGTGCCTGCCTAGCATGTCGGAATGATCTTTTCCCCAATCAGTTCAGTGCACCCTACGCACTGCGCCAGGCTAATTTCGACAGCGCCCCTGCCACCGGCAGATCTGCAGCATGCCGTGGATTGGGCCATCGTCTCGCGGCGCAGCATCCGCGCATTCCTGCCGACCCCGGTCGATCGCGACAAGCTGCTGGGCATTCTGGATGTGGCCCGCCACGCAGCGTCCGGTATGAACACGCAACCGTGGCGGGTGCACGTGCTCATGGGAGCATCCAAGCAAAAGCTGAGCGATGTGATCACCGCCTTGCACGACGACGGGCAAGCCTCTGCGGGCTTGGCCGAGCCCTACAACTACTACCCGATTGACTGGGTGCCACCCTACGTGGACCGTCGCCGCAAGGTTGGCTGGGACCTGTATGGGTTGTTGGGCATCGGCAAGGGCGACAAGGCACGCATGCACGCGCAGCATGGCCGTAACTACCGCTTCTTCGATGCACCGGTTGGCTTGATCTTCACGGTAGACCGTGTGATGCAGGCCGGCAGCCTGATGGACTACGGCATGTTCCTGCAGAGCGTGATGGTGGCGGCCCGAGCGCGAGGGCTCGATACCTGCCCGCAGGTGGCGTTCACCAAGTTCCACTCGGCCATCCACGCCGAGCTTGGCATTCCCGACAGCGAAATGGTCGTGTGCGGCATGAGCCTGGGCTATGCCGACCCCGCCAGCGTCGAGAACTCTCTGGTGACGGAGCGCGAGAGCGTGGAGTCGTTCACCACCTTCCATGAATGACAACAACAGCAGGAGACACCCGCATGCACGTCACCGATCGTCCGACCCCATCGTCCAGCCCCTACCAGTACGGTCTGGGGCGCACCCCCGCCAACCACCTGCCGCTCACGCCATTGGGCTTTCTGGATCGCAGCGCGCAAGTCCATCCAGACGGCATTGCCGTGGTGCATGCGGGCACCACGCAGACCTGGGCACAGACGCGGGAGCGTGCCTACCGCCTGGCAAGCGCGCTGGCGCTGCGCGGGGTGCAGCGCGGTGATACGGTAGCCATCCTTGCGCCCAACACGCCGGCCATGCTGGAGGCACATCTGGGCATTCCCTTGTGCGGAGCGGTCATCAACGCCATCAATTGCCGGCTTGATGCGGAGGGCATCGCCTTCATCCTGCAGCACGGCGAGGCGCGCGTTCTGCTCGTGGACAGCGAATTCATGGCGCTGGCTGAAAAGGCCGTCGAAGGGCTGGCGCATGCGCCGCTGGTGGTCGTTGTTCACGACACCGGCTTGCACGGGCAGTCGGGCTTGGGCGCGTTTGACTACGAGGCGCTGCTGGCCGAAGGCGACCCGGCATTCGAGGGTGTGTGGCCCGAGGACGAATGGGAGCCCATCGCGCTGAACTACACCTCGGGCACCACCGGTGACCCCAAGGGCGTGGTGCCCAGCCATCGCGGTGCCTACCTCATGAGCATGCTGCAGCTGACCGACTGGGCCATACCCCGCAGTCCTGTCTACCTGTGGACACTGCCTATGTTCCACGCCAACGGCTGGTGCTTCACCTGGGCGATCACGGCAGCGGCGGGTACGCACGTGTGCTTGCGCAAGGTCACGGCCAAAGCCATCTTCGAGGCCATTGCCGAGCATGGCGTGGACCACTTCTGTGCAGCGCCGACCGTGCTGGCCATGCTGGCCAATGCGCCGCAGAACGAGCGCATCGTGCTGACGCGCAAGGTGCGGGTTCTCACGGCAGGGTCGCCGCCGCCCGCCGCCATCCTGCAGGAGATTTCTGCCATGGGCTTCGACGTGGACCATGTGTATGGCATCACCGAAGTCTCGGGTACGCCCGTGAGCTGCGTGCGGCAGCCGGGCTGGGCAGCCTTGCCGGCGGCAGGCCGCGCACGACTGCAGGCCCGCCAGGGCGTGCGCGCTGCGGCGTTGGAGCACCTGCGCGTGATGCACCCCGACACCTTGCAACCTGTGCCGGCGGATGGAGCAACGGCCGGTGAAATCATGATCCGGGGCAATACCGTGATGAAGGGCTACCTCAAGAATCCCGCAGCCACGGCCAAGGCGTTTGAAGGGGGCTGGTTCCACACCGGTGACATCGCGGTGCTGCACCCCGATGGCTACGTCCAAATCACCGACCGCTCCAAGGACGTCATCATCTCGGGCGGTGAGAACATCTCGTCGGTCGAGGTGGAGGACGTACTGCACCGCCACCCCGCAGTGATGCTGGCCGCCGTGGTCGCCCAGCCCGACGAGCGTTGGGGCGAAGTGCCTTGCGCCTTTATCGAGCTCAAGCCGGACGCGGTGGGTACGGTGAGCGCCGAGGATTTGATCACGTTCTGCCGCGAGAACCTGGCACGCTACAAGTGCCCGCGGCAGGTCGTGTTCGACGCGCTTCCCCGCACTGCCACCGGCAAGATCCAGAAATTCCGCCTGCGTGAAATCGCGGGTAGCCAGGATGCGATCACCCGGCTGGCGCAGCTTCCAGCCGAGGGGGTGCTCGAAAGACTCAGCCTTCCCGCGCGATAGCTTGCAGTGCCTTGAGGTCGATCACCTCGATCGACCCGTAGCCCAAGCGGATCGCGCCCCGGTCCTGCAGTTCTTGAAGCGCCCGGTTGGCCACCTGGCGCGAAACGCCCGACAGGCGGCCCAGCTCTTCCTGCGACAGCGTGATGCGCCGCGCGGTGTTGGGAAACAGCGCATCGTTGAACAGCCCCGACAGGCTGTACGCCACCTGCGCCGTGGTGTCGCCCAGCCGGTCCGTCTGCACCTGGGCCACGTAGTGCGCCAGCCGGGCGTTCAACTGCGCGATGAGCCACAGCGCGAACGGATGGCTCTCATGCAGCAGCCGAAGGAACTCAGCTCGCGGCAAAAGCGCCACCACGCTGTCCGTCAGCGCCGTCACGGCGTAAGGCCGGGGTTGGTCCTTCAGCACGGATCCTTCGCCAAACCACGCCCCTGAGGGCACGCCTGCAAAAGTGCTGATCCGGCCTTCTTCGGTGATGTTGTCGAGCTTCAGCATGCCATCCATAACCCCAGCCCAATGGGCGGATGAAGCTCCCCTGTTAAAAACCACGGTTCCAGCGGGATAGCTGCGCACGGTGATAGCCTTGCGCACGCGCTGAGCTTCTTCGTCAGTCAACGAAGAAATCCAGGAAGACTTGGAGAGGAACGAATCAAGTGGCGCCGGGTTCATGGATTCGCGGGCATGCAGTACACACTGCGTGAATTCTGCAAGCAAAAGAGACCCGTGCCCATAGGGCTGATACTCACGACTGACGGCTGCACCACGGCCGTCATTCCAAACTAAGATGTCGCCGGCTTGCGCTCGATTTCCAGCCCAGTGCGCAGCACACCCGAGAGAATCGCTTTAAGTGAAGCTGAAACGATGTCGGCATCCATCCCCACACCGAACAAGGTTCGCTCGCCCACCCGCAACTCCAAATACGCAATCGCACGTGCATCCGAGCCACCGCCAATCGAGTGCTCGTGATAGTCCAGCACACTCACAGCCTGTCCGCAGGCGCGGCTCACGCCCTCTACAAAGGCATCGATCGGCCCCTTCCCGATGCCGCTGATCTCAATGACCTCGCCATCCTTGCTGATGCCAGCGGACAAACTCACTTTGCCGTCGGAGCCGGTTTTGATCTCCTGATGTGTCAGGGTAGCTTGGTCGAGCCGATACGCTGCCTCGAACTCCGACCACAGATCATGGGCACTGAGCTCCTTGCCGTTCGCGTCCATGACACGTTGTACAACCTGACTGAACTCGATCTGCAAGCGTCGCGGAAGCTGCAGTCCATGTTCTGTCTCAAGCAGGTAGGAAATTCCCCCCTTGCCAGACTGACTGTTGACGCGGATCACAGCCTCGTAGCTGCGCCCCAGATCATTGGGATCGAGTGGCAGGTACGGCATAACCCAGGGATCATCCTCCTTGCGCGCCGCGAGTGCCTTCTTGATCGCATCTTGATGCGAGCCGGAGAAGGACGTGTAGACAAGATCACCTACATAGGGGTGCCGCAGATGCACTGGCAACCGATTGCAGTACTCCACGGTGCGGCGGATGTCGTCGATTTGAGAAAAATCCAGTTCAGGGTCTACCCCCTGCGTGTAGAGGTTTAGGGCCACGTTAACAATATCGAGATTGCCTGTACGCTCGCCATTCCCGAAAAGGCAGCCCTCCAGCCGCTCAGCACCAGCCATTACCGCGAATTCGCCTGCGGCCGTGCCCGTTCCACGGTCATTGTGCGGATGTACCGACAAAACGATACTTTCACGTCGTGCGAGGTGTCGATGCATCCACTCGATCATGTCCGCGAAGATGTTGGGCGTGGAATGCTCTACGGTCGACGGCAGGTTGATGATGCATTTGCGCTGCGGCGTAGGCTGCCACACCTCAGTTACCGCGTCGACCACCCGCTTGGCGAAGGTCAACTCAGTGCCGGTGAACATTTCAGGCGAATACTGGAACAACCACTCGGTGCCCGGCTGCAGAGCTGCCAGTTCCTGAAAAAGGCGGGCATTCGTTGTGGCGAGATCTACGATGCCGTCTTCGTCAAGCCCCAGGACTACCTGGCGCATTACCGGTGCCGTAGCGTTGTACAAGTGAACGATCGCGCGACGAGCGCCCTGTAACGCCTCGAAGGTGCGCCTGATCAACGGCTCGCGAGCCTGCGTAAGCACCTGGATCGTGACGTCGGCGGGAATCAGGTCCTCATCGATCAGTTTGCGAAGAAAGTCGAACTCGATCTCCGAGGAGGAGGGGAAACCCACCTCAATCTCCTTGAAGCCGATCTTCACCAGGGTGTCAAACATTCGCAGCTTGCGCTCGATGTCCATCGGTTCGATCAGCGACTGGTTGCCGTCCCGCAGGTCGACACTGCACCAGGTTGGAGGTCTGGTCAGCACGACGTCTGGCCATTTGCGGTCAGACAGCCGTACAGGAGGGAACGGGTGGTACTTGGTGGCGGGGCTCTTCAGCATTGGCATGTGATCTCCATTGATTGAGGGAGTAAATCAGAAGCGCTTTACGACTTCAGCAAGTGCTTTGCAAGCATGTTGCGCTGAATCTCGTTCGCACCTTCGAAAATGCGTGTGGCCCTCGACTCTCGGAACACGCGCTCGACGACCATGACTTTGATGTAGCCCGCGCCCCAAAAACTTGCAATGCCTTGTCCGCAATGCGATTGGCGATGCGCAGGAACATCGCGCATGTCCACTGTCACTCCGAAACGGTAATCCCTAGCGCTACAAGCGTTTTCTTCCACACGATAGCCTCCTCCGCGTACTCCTTGGCAAACTTTGCCGGCGACGACGCGAGCAACGTTCCAGAGCCTGAAAGGCGAACTTCCATCGACTTGCGCCCTGGCTCGTCGGCATACAAGGCGCTGAAGGAGCGAGCAATGATGTTGACCACAGCCGCTGGCGTCCCCTTGGGCGCGAAGACACCGCCCCAGGATATGGGCAGGAAGCCCTTATAGCCAATGGCTTCTCCAAGCGTGGGTACGTCCGGCAGGCCGGCGAGTCGCGTGTTGTCTATCACCGCAAGTGGATGCAAGTCTTTCGATTCGATCTGGCCTTTCACCGAGAGATATCCGCTAATGGCGAGCTGTGTGTCGTCTCGAAGAAGATCCGTGATCAATGGGCCTAGGCCCTTGTAGTCGATAGGCGAATAGCGCAATCCCATCGGCTTCGCCAGGGCTGCCATCGAGACGGTGAAGAACGAAGCTGGACCAGCACCACCAAAAAATATTCCTTGTGACGTGGTCTTGCTCAGCGCCACCATCTCAGCCATCGTCTTCGCGCGTAGCGCCGTTTTCGCGTTGGTGACGAACACGACCGGAACGTTGAAAACCCGGTAGACCGGTATCAGGTCCGTCAGTGGATCGAAGCGAAGTTTTGGAGTTGTGTACTTCGCGAGCAGCATGCTTGGACTGCCCATCAGAAGCGTGTGACCATCGTTCGCGGCCAGCGTGTATTCGCTACCGATGATGCCCCCCGCGCCCGCCTTGTTTTCCACGATAACAGGCTGCCTCCAAAGCGCCTCCAACCGAACCGCGAGAAGGCGCGCTACCAGATCGGTCTGCGAGCCCGGGCCGGTACCCACCACGATTTTCACCGTTTGAGTGGGCCAAGTGGTTGCTTGAGCAAAGCTCACCTGCGGCGCCAGGGACGCGGCCGCAGCGGCGCCCAAGAGGAACGTGCGACGGCTCACGGAAGTACTGTGGAAGTTCATGGTTTGTCTCACATTCGGTTAATTCGATACTTCGTCGAATGACGTTGACCTCTATCAGGCATTGACAGCGCCAAAGCCTGAATCAAAGTGAGTGAATACTAGTAATGACTCTGTGAATCGGAATCTCGATGTCCATGATGTGGATACTTTTGAAGGGCGCTGTTCCCCAAATCCGCCCTGCACGGATAGGGTAGGCTCGGAGCAAGCGCCCAAAGGGCAAGTACAAAACGACGAACTGGTCCAGCTACAACGCCTCACTCAACGCCCGAGGGTCACTGACTGTCTGGCTGGACAAGGGCATGCAGTGGTATGCCGGGGCCAGCGGCAAGCGGGGCCGTCAGCCTGCGTTCTCCGATGCCGCCATCCAGTTCTGCCTGAGCATCAAGTGTCTGTTGGGCCTGGCCCTGCGCCAGAACTTGGGTCGGGTTGAAAATCTGTTGCGACTGGCTGGTCTGGATTGGAAGGCGCCGGACTTCAGCACTTTGTGTCGGCGACAGAAGACACTGCGGGTGCAACTGCCCAACCGTCCCAGCACCACGGCGCCGAACCTACTGGTCGACAGCACCGGCATCAAGTTCCTGGGCGAAGGCGGATGGAAATGCAAGAGACATGGGGCCGAATACCGGCGCCAGTGGCGCAAAGTGCACCTGGTCATCGATGCCCAGACACCGGACATCCGTGCCATCAAAATCACCGACAACGGGACGGGTGACGCACCGATGTTGCCCGACTTGCTCTGCCAGATACCGCCTTAGGAGCCGATACGCAGCGTCGTTGGCGTCGGGGCGTATGACACCAAAGCGTGCCATGCAGCGATAGCCGGGCGCAAAGTTCAGGCCATCATCCCACCGCGCAAGAACGCCCGGGCGTGGAAATAGACGCAAGGCAGGAGCGGCTTCACGCAAACGAAGCGCTGCGTGCATGCCAACAACTGGGGCGGCGCATCTGGAAGAAGTGGAACGGATACCACCGACGCAGTCTGGTGGAGACGAAGATGCATTGCTTCAAACAATTGGGTGAACGCGTGATGGCCAGGAGTTTGAGCGTCAGGTGACGAAGCAGCACATCCAGTGGCACTGCTCAACTGGTTCAGCGAGTTCGGGCGCCCGGTGACGGTGGCCATGGCGTAACTCCTTCAGGGGTTGCGGTCAGGCCGTCCCAACGGGGTTTGTGCAACAAGGCCATGGCTGATCAGCAAGGTCGGCTAGTTGCCACACAGCGCGAAGGCGCTCTCTACTCAAGCAAC
>Ga0066462_1000391_pt1 | contig 12002 bp, 9 predicted proteins | sample LakWasMe92_HOW11_2_FD_59573 | JGI IMG/M metagenome (GOLD analysis project Ga0066462, IMG submission 59573) | Freshwater sediment methanotrophic microbial communities from Lake Washington under simulated oxygen tension - Sediment Metagenome 92_HOW11 | ecosystem: Environmental > Aquatic >... | reverse complement strand
GTCGTTGCGGATCGCGTCGATCACCACCCGGCGCCAGACCCGGTTGCGCCCGGAGATTTGTGACGGCACGCTGGCCAGCGGCATCAGGGCATCCATGAACGTGGCGTAGCGCTCGCCCCACATCCAGGTCTGCATGCCGCCCATGGAAGTGCCCATGACCAGTCGCAGGTGGTTGACGCCGAGGCCTTCCACCAGCAGGCGGTACTGGGCATCGACCATGTCGCGATAGCCGTAGTGGGGAAAGCGCGCGCGCAGGCCGTCGCTCGGCTTGCTCGATTTTCCGTGGCCGATGCCATCGGTGAGGATGATGTAGTGGCGCGCGGCGTCGAGCACCCCGTTCGCGCTGAACAGGTCGCCGGCAAAGTCGGGCCGCAGGAACTGGGCGCCGCTGCCGCCGGTGCCGTGGGTGATCAGGACCGCGTTACTGACCTTGCCTTGGGCGTCGCGTTGCGGCGTGCCCAGGGTGCGGTAGTGGATGCGCAGCTCGGGCAGGACTTCGCCCGAAGCGAAGCGGAAGTCCTTCAGGACGAAGTCAGCTTCGACCGGGGCCGGATAGTCGGCCGCCTGCGCACTGGCCGATACCAGCGCTGCCAACAACAGGGAGAGGAAACGGCGCATGGCTTGCCTTTCTTGGGATTAATGGCAATGGGAGGCTACCACAAGGCGATGCGACGCAGGGCGCAGCAGGCAAATGCTGTTGCGCCCTGCAAGACGCTGCCGCTTACTTGAACAGATGGCTTGCGGTGACGTACACGAAACGACCGCGCGGGTCGCCGTAGCTGACGTCATAACCACCGAGGAAGTTGGACGTGAGGTTGGTGTACGGCGGATCGCGGTCGGTCAGGTTCTTCACGCCCAGCGCCAGCCTGGTCGACTTGAAGCCGCTGTAGGCGAGCTGGAAGTCGAAGGTCTGGTAGGCATCGACGTCGCGCACGGGCGATCCGGCCGGTGCGCGATTGCCAGGCACGTCCTGATAGGACTTCTGGTAGTTCTGCGACAGCGAGGCCGAGAACGGCCCCATGTCGTAGGCCACGCTGGCGTTATGCTTCCAGCGCAACACCACGCCGCCGCTTGCATTCAGGCCGCGGTCGAGCGAACTGGTGTAGGCGCCCGACGGGCCCTGCACGTCGTACTTGTCGAGGTAAGTGCCGCTCATGCGTAGCGTGAGGCGGTTGCCCGAGGCGAGGCGCAGGGCGTACTTGCCGTCGACGTCGACGCCGGCCAGCTGGGTCTTGAACAGGTTGGCGTTGGTCTGCAGGATGCCGGTGATCGGACCGACGCCGCTGACGTTGCCGTCTGGCGCACCGCGCCGGATGAAGGCTTCATACTGCTTGGCGCGCTCCGCATTGGCCAGGAAGTAGGTCGAGCTCAAGCCGCCGACCACGATCGCGTTCTTCAGGTTCACGCGAAACGCATCGAAGCTGACCGAGAGCTCCTTGATCGGTTCCAGCAGGACCCCGAAGGTCACCGAAAGTGACTCTTCCGGCTTCAGGTTCGGGTTGCCGCCGGTGAGGGTGGTGAACTGGAAGTTGCAGTCGTTCGGCGAGCCGGTCTTGATGTCCGGGCAGCGGATCGGATCGCGCGTGCCGTTGCCGGTGACGCTGCTGGCCTGAGGGGTGTACAGGTCGGTCAGGGAAGGTGCGCGGAAACCGGTTCCGACCGAAGAGCGCAGCAGGAAGCTGCTGCTTGGCTGCCAGCGGACCGATGCCTTCGGGTTCACCGTACTGCCGACGCCCTGGTAATGATCGTAGCGCACCGCGACGTCCGCATCGAGCTTCTTCATGAGCGGCACGCTCGCTTCGACGAATGCCGACCCGACGCTGCGCGATCCAACCACGGGAAAGGCATTGCCGCCCAGGCCCGCGATGTCGCCGGTCTGGATCGCCACCGAGGGATCATAGTTGAATTTCTCCTTGCGCAGTTCCGCGCCCAGCGCCAGGTTCACGGCGCCGGCCGGCAGGTTGAACAGCTCGCGCGAGCCCTTCACGTCGAGCGAGGTGGTGGAGGTCTTGGACGAAAAGCTGGTGCCGCGAAATTCGGCGGCCTGCACCGCGGCCAGGGCCGCCTTGTCGGTGGTTTCCCCGAACGGGTTGATGACGCCGCTGTTCAGGATCGGCAGCACGCGCGAGTACTGCGCATAGCCGCTCAGCAGTTGTTCCTTGACCTTGCTTTGACTGTACAGCAGGGCCGAATCGAGATCCCAGCCGGCGTAGGTGCCGCGCACGCCGGTCATCAGGCGCATGTTCTCGGAAGTGTCGAGCGTATGGCGCGCACCGTTGGCCACGTCGCGATAGTTCAACAGCAGCGGCAGTCCGGTCAGGCCGTTGGCGGCGGCGAAATCCTTCGGATAATACGGGCTGCTCGGCGGCAGGATGAAGCCGCCGATGCCGAAGGTGCCGGCAATCGGCGCGGTCACCAGGGCCGGATACTGCGCGATCAGCTTCTGGAACTCGGGAACGTAGGGGTTGGTCCTGGTCGTGATCGAGTTGTACGTCATCGGCACGGCCTGGGTGGTCGAGGTGAGCTTGTTCTTGGTGTAGCCGCTTTCGAAATACGCTTCAGCCGCGCCGGACAATGTCTTGCGCCCGTTTAGCACCAGGTTCATTTTTTCCGATTCCGGCTGCAGTGAAACGGACGGGCTGTTGTCGAAGCTGCAGCGCGTCGGCGAATACGGAGACACTTGCGAGACCGGACCGCAATCGGGCACCTTTGGATTTTTCAGCACGCCGGTGCGGTACATGGCCACGTTGGCAGGGAAGCTGATCGACGAGAGCACCTCGTTTTGTTCGGCGATGTTGATGCGGCTCGCGTAAGCGCGGTCGGAGCCGAGGATCGCCTCGGTTTTCTGCACGTTGGCACCGAAGGTGACGTTGTAGCCGTCTTCGGCCAGGCGTCCGAAACCGGCGAACAGGGTCGCTTTCTTGTCCTTGCCGGGGCCGGAAGCGGGCTGGCCGTAGGTGCCGCTCACTTCAACGCCATTGAAGTCCTTGCGCAGGATGAAGTTGACCACGCCGGCGATCGCATCGCTGCCATAGACGGCCGATGCGCCGTCCTTGAGCACCTCGACCCGCTCGATGGCCGACAGGGGAATGCTGTTGATGTCGACCGAGGAACCGGCCGAACCGGCCGAGCCGCCGCCGTAGACCGAGACGCGCCGTCCATTGACCAGCACCAGGGTCCGTCCACCGCCCAGGCCGCGCAGGGACACCGTGGCGATATTGCCGCCGCCGTAGCCGGAAGAACTGGCAACCGTGGTGGAACTGCCCGCGCTGCTCAGCGAGCTCAGTTGTTTTACCAGCTCTTCGGTTGAGGATGCGCCGGTGCGTTCGATGTCCTCGCGCTTGAGCACTTGTACCGGCAGCGCGGTTTCGCCGTCGATGCGCTTGATCGAGGAGCCGGTGACGACCACACGCTCCATCTTGGGCGCGTCGGTGTCGGCTGCCAGCGCGCCGAGCGACAGGCATGGCCCGAACGTGGCGGCCACCACGATGACAGATGTCTTTAGTTTGAATATCGGTGCGGACATGCGGTGAAACTCCTCAGGTAAGGTTCATCATTTACTTGCCAAATAGTAATTATATGCACGAGATGTTGAAAAAATTTGCTATATTCCAGCTGATTAATTAAACATTGAAGCAATGAACGTTTCGCCAACCACGGAATCGCGCAATGGAATCACCAAAAGTAAAACTGGACCGGATCGACATGAGGATCCTGGAGGAACTGCAGAGCGACGCGCGTCTGTCCAGTTCCGACCTGGCGGACCGGGTATCGCTGACCACCTCGCCATGCTGGCGCCGCGTCAAGCGGCTAGAGGAACAGGGCGTGATCCGCGGCTACCAGGCACGGCTCGACCCGGCCAAGCTGGGTTACCAGGTCATGGCCTTCGTTCAGATTTCGCTCGACAAGAAGGACACCGAGCACGTGCACGCCTTCGAACGGGCCGTGCTCGCCATACCCCAGGTGCTGGCCTGCCATCGCATTTCGGGCCGCTACGACCATCAGCTCACGGTCGTTGCCGAAGACCTGGGCGCGTACGGGATCTTCGCCGAGCACTACATCAACGGCCTGCCCAGCGTGAAAGAGGTGTACACCTCGTTCGTGATGCGCGAAGTGAAGGCGCCCGCGAATCCGCCGCTGCCTGGCGCGTGAGCCAGGCAGCCTGACGAGGCATAATGTCGGCCGGCCCGGGAAGGGCGCGCGTTCTTCGATCAGATAAGCCAATGCCAAGGAATCCACAATGAGTATCAGCCGCCGCGAATTCATGCAGGTGCTGGCCGTCGCCAGCGCCGGCGGCATGGCCATCGGCGGGCGCGACGCGCTCGCTGCGACGCCGGCGGCGGGCGAGCGCCTGTACCGCTTGCCCGCGTTCGGCAACGTGAGCTTCATGCACTTTACCGACTGCCACGCGCAGCTGCGGCCGATTCATTTTCGCGAGCCAAGCGTGAACCTGGGCGTCGGTGCGGCACGCGGGCGCGCGCCGCATCTGGTCGGCGACGCGCTGCTCAGGCAGTTCGGCATCGCGCCCCACACGGCCCAGGCGCATGCGTTCACCTGTCTGGACTTCGAGAAGGCCGCACGCACCTACGGCAAGGTGGGCGGCTTTGCGCATTTGGCCACGCTGATCAAGCAGCTGCGCGCCAGCCGCCCGCACGCCTTGCTGCTCGATGGCGGCGACAGCTGGCAAGGTTCGGCCACCGCGCTGTGGAGCAATGGCCAGGACATGGTCGATGCCAGCAAGCTGCTCGGCGTGAACCTGATGAGCGGACACTGGGAATTCACGCTCGGCGCCGGCCGGGTCAAGGAAATCATCGAGCGCGACTTCAAGGGCAGCATCAATTTCCTGGCGCAGAACGTGAGCACCGCCGACTTCGGCGATCCGGTGTTCGATGCGTATGCGATGCGCGAGATGAACGGGGTGCCGGTGGCCGTGATCGGCCAGGCCTTTCCATACACCCCGATCGCCAATCCACGCCACCTGATGCCCGAGTGGTCGTTCGGAATCCAGGAAGAGCGCATGCAAAAGACGGTCGACGAGGTGCGCCGGAAAGGCGCGCAAGCCGTCATCCTGCTATCTCACAACGGCATGGATGTCGACCTGAAAATGGCGTCGCGCGTGACCGGCATCGACGCCATCATGGGCGGCCATACCCATGACGGGGTGCCGCATCCGCAGGTCGTGGGCAACGCCAAAGGCCAGACGCTGGTCACGAATGCCGGTTCGAACGGCAAGTTCCTGGGCGTGCTCGATCTCGATGTCCGCGCCGGCAAGGTGCAGGGCTACAAGTACAAGCTGCTGCCGGTGTTTTCCAACCTGCTGCCGGCCGATCGCGAGATGCAGGCCCACATCGACAAGGTGCGCGCACCGTACCGGCAAAGGCTCGATGAAAAGCTCGCCGTGACCGAGGCCTTGCTGTACCGGCGCGGCAACTTCAACGGCGCATGGGACCAGCTGATCCTGGACGCGCTGATGGAAGTGAAGGGCGCCGAGATCGCATTCTCGCCCGGTTTCAGGTGGGGTACCACGATCCTGCCGGGCCAGGCCATCACGCGCGAGCACCTGATGGACCAGGTCGCGATCACCTATCCGCAAACGAGCGTGACGGGCATGACCGGCACCGCCATCAAGGCCGTGCTCGAGGACGTGTGCGACAACCTGTTCAATCCCGACCCGTATTACCAGCAGGGCGGTGACATGGTGCGCGTGGGCGGCCTGCAATACACCTGCCGGCCGAATGCGAAAGCCGGCGCGCGCATCGGCGAGATGACCTTGAACGGCAAGCCGATCGACGCGGACAAGACCTACAAGGTGGCCGGCTGGGCGCCGGTGGCGGAAGGCGCCAGCGGAGAGCCGATCTGGGACGTGATGGAAACCTGGTTCAAGACGCACCCGGTCGTCGGGCGGCGCAAACTGAACCAGCCGCGCCTGGTCGGCGTCGATGGCAATCCCGGGATTGCCCGATGAACGCATTGCTATCGCATGCCGCAGTGGCGGCATGCATGTTCGTGCAGGCCGTCCACGCGCAAGCGCAGATCGCCCTCGACCCCATCAAGGTGTCCGAACACGTCTATTACTTTCGGGGCGCGGCCGGCGTTGCCAGCGCCGCCAACAAGGGCTTCATGTCCAATGCCGGCTTCGTGGTGACCGGCGACGGCGTGGTCGTGTACGACGCGCTTGCCACGCCGGTATTGGGCAAGGCGATGATCGCGGCAATCGCGCGCGTGACCAGGCAGCCGGTCAGGAAGGTCATCGTCGGCCATTACCACGCCGACCATGTGTACGGGCTGCAGGAATTCAAGAAGATCGGCGCGCAGATCTACGCGCACAAGAACGGGCAGCAGTACCTCGGTTCCGACGAGGCGCGCCAGCGCCTGGCGCAGCGCAAGGTCGCGCTGGCGCCCTGGGTCGACGACGACACGCGCGTCGTGGCAGCCGACAAATGGCTCGGCTTCGAGAACCAACAGCCGGCCCGGTTCGAGCTGGGAGGCGTGCGCTTTCGCATCATCGACAGCAGCGGCGCCCACTCGCCGGAAGACATCATGCTGTTTGTCGAGAATGACCGCGTCCTGTTCGCCGGCGACCTGTATTTTTCAGGCCGCATCCCGTTTGTCGGCAACGCCGACAGCAAGGTGTGGCTGCAGGCGCTTGATCGCATGCTCGACGCCAGGCCGGCCATCGTCATTCCCGGTCACGGCGGCGCATCGTCCAGGACCGCCGAGGACATGCGCGCAACGCGCGAGTACCTGCTGTTCCTGCGCTCGCAGATGGGCTCTGCGGTGCAGGACCTGATGAGCTTTGACGAGGCGTATAAAAAGACCGACTGGTCGGCATATGAGAAAGTCCCTGCGTTCGAGCAGGCCAACCGGATCAATGCCTATGGAACCTTTATCCTGATGGAACAGGAGAGCCTGCAACAACACTGACAGGCGATATGGAAAGAGACGTGAAAATGAATCGGTTCAGGCGGATAGGGCAAGCGCTTGCAGTGGCTGGCTGCGGCCTTCTGCTGAGCGCTTGCGGCACGATCGGCGCGATGAACAACCTGGCCGACGGCGCCGGTGCGGAATCGATGAAAATGTGGGACCGCTGGGTCGAGTCGAAGGGCGACATTGCCGTCGCCACGACCTGGGAGCGCAAGGTCAAGGACGGCGTGACGGTCGAGATGATCGAAGAGTCACTGCGCAGCATTGCAGCCGAAGAGAACATGCGGGCGGTCGGCGAGCTGCCGCTGTCGAAGGAGCTGGAAGCGCGTTCGGGCAAGAAAGAGAAATTCCTGAAGGTGTATTCCTACTGCTCGCCTGCCACGGCACAACTGATGATCGAGTTCAGCGCGCACATGGCCGCCTTCCTGCCGTGCCGGGTGAGCGTGGTCGAACGCGATGACGGCCTGTGGATGTACACGCTCAACATGGACATGATGGTGCGCATGGGCCGCAAGCTGCCTCCCGGGCTTGAGCGGGAAGCCATGAAGGTGCGCAATACGATCTGGAAGATGATGGAGCTGGCCTCGAAGGGCGAGTTCTGAGCCGTTTGCGCGGGCGGCAATCCATACCCTGCGTGCGTTGCCCAACCCCGGGCGTGCACGCCCGCTTCTTGTCGACATGGCCTGAATCGAACAACCTGCACGGCAAAAAAACCATTTATTTTTAAAAACGCTGCACTGCGTCATCGATTTTTCTTGCAAACTGTGCATATCCGTTTATGATTATGTGCGCATATAGTTACATTTGCTGTATGACCGGACCGCCGCTTGCAGGCGCGGCTGCGTGCGTGTACTGGCTGGAAAGGCCTGAAATAGAAAAAGAACCGCTGGCCCATGGGTTCAATGCAGAGGAGACGTAAGGTGTCGACAGATTTAACAAAGCTAATTGGCCGTATCGTGAAGGCGCCGGAAAATTTCCTGGGCGAAGGCGAACTCGAAGAGGCGCGCAAGGCGCGCCGTGGCTTCATGGGCAAGGCGCTGGCGATGGGGGCGGGGGTTGCCTCGGCTGCGCTGGCGGCAGGGGCGCGAGCCGCCGACGGCGAGGATGCCATTTTGACGTTGCCCGAGCACAGCAAGACGCTCGGCCAGCCGGTGGCGGCGCTGGGATATGGCATGCCTTCCAAATGGGAGAAGAACGTGCAGCGCCGCGACAGCCCGGGGCTGACCCGCGTGCCGCAGTCCTCGGTCAGTTTCACGCCGCTGCAGGGGCTGTTCGGGATGATCACGCCGAGCGGCCTGCATTTCGAGCGTCATCACCAGGGCTGGCACGATATCGATCCGAGCCGGCACCGCCTGATGGTCAATGGGCTGGTCAGGCAAGAGCGTGTGTTTACGATGGATGACCTGATGCGCCTGCCGAGCGTGTCGCGCATTCACTTCATCGAGTGCGGCGCCAATACCGGGGCCGAGTGGGGCAACGTGGCCCTGCCGACGGTCCAGTACACGCACGGCATGCTCAGCTGTTCCGAATATACCGGCGTGCTGCTCTCGACCCTGCTCGAGATGTGCGGCTACGACAAGAAGAAGGGCAAGTACGTGTTGGCCGAGGGAGCCGACGGCTCGAGCATGACCAGGACCATCAGCATCGAGCGCGCGCTCGACGATGTCATGGTCGCCTGGGCCATGAACGGCGAAATGCTGCGACCCGAGAACGGCTACCCGCTGCGCCTGGTGGTGCCCGGCGTGCAAGGAGTAAGCTGGGTCAAGTACCTGCGCCGCATCGAGGTCGGCGACCAGCGCTACGACACCAAGGATGAAACGATCCACTACATCGATCTGATGCCTGACGGCCTGCACCGCCAATACACCTCGGTCCAGGAATGCAAGAGCGTCATCACCACGCCGTCGGGCGGCCAGACCTTGCTCGACAAGGGGTATTACAACATCACCGGCCTGGCCTGGTCGGGGCGGGGCAAGGTCAAGCGCGTCGACGTCAGCGTCGACGGCGGCAGGAACTGGCGCAGCGCGCGCCTCGAATCGCCCACGCTGAGCAAGGCGCTCACGCGCTTTAACATCGACTGGGTATGGGACGGATCGGCGGCGATCATCCAGAGCCGCGCGATCGACGAAACCGGGTTCGTGCAGCCGAAGCTCAATCAACTGCGCGCCGTGCGCGGTACCAAGTCGATTTACCACAACAATGCCATCCAGTCCTGGAAGATCAGTGCGAATGGCGAAGTGTCGAATGTGCAGGTGAGCTGATGAAAAAACATACATACGCAATTCTGCTCGCCGCAGCCGCCTTCGCCTGCCTGGCGCAGCCAGCCGCAGCCCAGGACAAGCCATGGCATGCGCTGGGCCGCACGGCCACGCCGGCCGAAGTGGCCGCATGGGATATCGATGTGCGGGGCGACTTCAAGGGGCTGCCGAAAGGGCAGGGCAGCGTGTCCAAGGGAGAGCAGGTATGGGAAGGCAAATGCGCGAGCTGCCACGGCACGTTTGCCGAATCGAACGAGGTGTTTACGCCGCTGGTGGGCGGCACCACGCCGGACGACATCAAGAGCGGCCGGGTGGCGGCCCTGGCCAAGGGCGGGGTGCCGCAGCGCACCACCTTGATGAAGCTGTCCAAGGTGTCGACCCTGTGGGACTACGTCAACCGGGCCATGCCGTGGAATGCACCGAAGACGCTCTCGACCGATGAAGTCTATGCGGTCGTCGCCTATATCCTGAACCTGGGCGGGGTTGTGCCGGAGGACTTTACCTTATCCGACAAGAACATCGCCGAGGTGCAGGAAAAACTGCCGAACAGGAACGGGCTGAAGCGCTTCGACGGCATGTGGGAAACCAAGGGCAAGCCTGATACCGCCAATGTCGCGTGCATGAAAAATTGCGCGCCCGACCCGGTGATCGGTTCGTTTCTTCCCGATTTCGCCCGCAATGCACACGGCAACCTGGCCGAGCAAAACCGCCTGATCGGCGCCGCGCGCGGCGCCGACACGACCCGTCCTGCCCCGGTAGCGCTCGAGGCAGGCGCCGCCAAGAAGCCGGCGCCGGCGGCCAAGGCCAGGCCGGACGTGGCCGACGCCAAGCAGTTGCTGGCCACGAACAGCTGCACGGCGTGTCACGCCGTGAGCAACAAGATCCTCGGCCCTGCATTCAGGGACGTCGCCGCCAAATACAAGGACAAGGACAAGGCCGAATCCTACCTGGTGACGAAGATGAAGGGTGGCAGTTCCGGCGTATGGGGAACCATGCCCATGCCGGCGCAGGGCCAGCTGAACGATGCCGATGCGAAGGTGATCGCGCAATGGCTGATGGCAGGTGCAAAGTGACAAGGGGCAGCTGCAAGCCCGGCGTCTTTGAGGTTTTTTCCGATAAATCAAACAAGGAGACAGTATGAACATATCGCGACGCCGCCTGCTGAAAACAACCGGTGCCTTCGGCATTCTGGTTGCGGCAGGGGTAATTACGGCAGGACAGGCGCTGGCAGCGGCTGGCGGGCGCGCCGGCTTCGAGGCGAAAACGATGGCCGAGGCGCTGGCAGCGCTGGGCGGCACGCCGGTCGACAGCAAGGACATCGCGATCACCTCGCCCGATATCGCCGAAAACGGCGCGGTCGTTCCGGTCGGGGTCACCAGCAAGATCCCGAACACGCAAGAGATCTACATCTTCGTCGAGAAGAACCCGAGCCCGCTGGCAGCCATCTTCATGATTCCCGCCGACACGGACGGGCGCGTGCAGACACGCCTGAAGATGGGGCAGAGCACGAATGTCCTGGTGCTCGTGAAGGCGAACGGCAAGCTGTTCTCGGCCAGCAAGGAAACCAAGGTGACCCTGGGTGGATGCGGCGGCTGATCGCACCCGGCATGACAATTTGAACTAGGAGAATATGATGGCTGATCCGATGAAAATCCGCGCGAACCACAATGCTGGCGTGACGGAAGTAAAGGTGTTGATGGCTCACCCGATGGAGGGCGGCTTGCGCAAGGATGCGCAAGGCAATATCGTCCCCGCCCACTACATTACCGACGTCAGCGCAAGCGTTGCCGGCAAGGTGGTGCTGCAATGCATGTGGGGCCAGTCGGTTTCCCAGAATCCCTACCTGGCCTTCAGTTTCAAGGGCGGGGCGAAGGGCGAAAAAATCACTGTCATCTGGAAAGACAACAAGGGCGATTCGCGCACCGACGAGGCGGCAATCGCGTAATGCCCGTGCCCGAGCCAACGGCAAGATTGGCCGGCCACCAGGCGCCATTCGGCGCGCCGGCCCCTGGCCGGGCTCGATGAGAAAGCTGGGGGCGCCGCTGCCCGATGCCGTTCCCGCCTTGAATCAATCTGCAAGCACATAGTTAAGGAATTTAAGATGAGTATCAGTCGGCGCGAATTCATGCAGGTATTGGCCGTCGCCAGTGCCGGCGGCATGGCGATCAGCCACAAGGACGTGCTGGCGGCGACGCCGGGTGCGAGCGAACGGCTGTACCACGTGCCAGCCTTTGGCAACGTGAGCTTCATGCACTTTACCGATTGCCATGCGCAATTGCTGCCGATTTATTTCCGTGAGCCCAATGTGAACCTCGGCGTGGCCGGGGCGCTCGGGCGGGCGCCGCATCTGGTCGGCGATGCGCTGCTCAAGCAGTTCGGCATCGCGCCGCACACGGCGCAGGCGCACGCCTTCACCTATCTGGACTTCGAAAAGGCCGCCCGGACCTACGGCAAGGTGGGCGGCTTTGCCCATCTGGCCACGCTGATCAAGCAGGTGCGCGCCAGCCGGCCGCATGCGCTGCTGCTCGACGGCGGCGATACCTGGCAAGGTTCGGCCACGGCGCTGTGGACCAACGGCCAGGACATGGTCGACGCCAGCAAGCTGCTCGGCGTGAATTTGATGAGCCCGCACTGGGAATTCACCCTCGGCGCCAAGCGCGTCAAGGAAATCATCGACCAGGATTTCAAAGGCAGCATCAATTTCCTCGCCCAGAACGTGAAGACCAACGATTTCGGCGACCAGGTGTTCGAGCCGTATGCGATGCGCGAGATGAATGGAGTGCCGGTGGCCGTGATCGGCCAGGCCTTTCCTTACACCCC
>Ga0066462_1000370_pt1 | contig 12394 bp, 7 predicted proteins | sample LakWasMe92_HOW11_2_FD_59573 | JGI IMG/M metagenome (GOLD analysis project Ga0066462, IMG submission 59573) | Freshwater sediment methanotrophic microbial communities from Lake Washington under simulated oxygen tension - Sediment Metagenome 92_HOW11 | ecosystem: Environmental > Aquatic >... | reverse complement strand
TCTATGTTCGCAAGGTCTGTGGTGATTGCTGCTCGGAACAAGGCAAGTGTATCGGGGCATTTGATGTGAGGGGCCACGAGTTCCACCACGCGGGCCTTGTCGATTCTCGTGAAGAACTCTGCGATGTCCGACCTAATATGGAAGGCGGCCCCTTTGGAAATGGCTTCTTTGGCGTCGGCTACCGCCATTGAGACCCGTTTGTTTTTGATGCCACCATAGCTCGTAGGGGTATCCAGCGCTTCCTTCACGAATTTGATACGAGATAAGGCATCAAGTAGAGCCCGCTGCACGATCCGGTTGGGGATAGGTGAAAGCACAATCGGGCGAGAATTCCCGTTGGCTTTGGTCTTTGCCACGCCGGTCTGCTTTTGAAAGGTAAAGGTCTTCTTGGATAGCGCGCGTTGGATGTCGGAAAGCGACTTGGGGAGTTGGCTCTCGAAATCCTTGGCTTCGTTTCGGATAGTTTCGGATGATGAAGAAAAGGCGCTTTCTTTGACCTTTCTCCAGGCCGAATACAATGAATCCCCGCTGTAGATCCGACGGTAAAGCGACGAGGTCACAAAAACTCCTTGTTTGTTGGGAGACACCAGAGAACTCTCACCCAACTGCTACAGAGGACCTTTAACCTTCGGGAGACCGCGAAGCCTTAACGGCGATCTTGGTCGCGACCGGGACAGCAACCTCCGAAGAGAGATGGCTGGCGTCTGTCAAACTTGGTTCAGTGCTGTGAGGCGGCTGCACCAGCAAGCAGGCGAGGCATCTCGATGTTAATCAGCCATCCTGCCAAAAGCCACTTATTTGACATCTCGCCTGTTAAAAAGCGGCTTGGTAAGGATGAAGGTTACGAGACTACTCGCTTAAAATACGTCGCGAGTGGCAGCGGCAATGGCGGAAGCGGAAGCGGAAGCGGAAGCGGAAAAATTATCTCTACCCGTGCTGACATCGTAGCGGGAATCTGGCTGATCTGGGACAAGTCCCGGCAACTGAAGCAACGCGAGGACCGGTTCAACACTTCTCCTAAGTCTGGTCACCGTTTACGATTATTTCCTGATCTGTTGCACCTACAGGAGGAGCCGTGCGCCCTATCTCAAACCAACGATTCAATGCCCTTGCAGCGTACTGCAGGAGCCCCCAGGCGGTGGCTATGGGGGAGGAAATTCTCTGGTTCGAGGCGTCCGACTCACGCATTGTTGCGACAATTGTCAGGGACAGGCATGACCACGACTTTGCTGGAATGATTTTGGGGCGCGACGAAAAAGAGCGATATCGCTGGATCGACGGAACCGAATTTTTTAAATCAAGAATCCGGGCCAGGGCCGCCCTCCGAGCGAAAATCGAGGAGATAATTCCAATCCTTGAACAGCATCGGAAGCAAGACGACAACGACAAAAAGCCTATAGACTTTTTTTCCCCACTTAAAAAAACCAAGCAGCCGCTCCACCAGTCGTTTCTAAGCTTAACTAACCTTGAAGGATTCTCGCCAGCAAAGGAGATCATCGAACCAATGATGCGGTGGCACGAGGATGCAGATGGAAATTTCGTCGAGCAATTCCAAACTACTGGGTTCGACTCTCGGATTTGGGAACTATACTTATTCTCCCTGTTCACTGAGGCCGGTTTCATTATTGATAAGTCCAGCGCAATACCTGACTTTTCCTGTTCCGGACCAGCTGGGGAATTCTGTGCGGAAGCCACCACCGTTAACCCTTCCCGCGACAAGAAAGGCCAAATTATTCCTCCTCCTTCCTTCGAGACCGAAGAAGAAATGAACGCAGCCATCCGTGACTACTTCCCGATCAAGTTCGCTGGCCCGCTGACCGAGAAGCTCAGGAAGCGCTACTGGGAGCGGGAAAACGTACAAGGCAAGCCTGAAAAACCTCTATTAGGACCTTTCAATGACCCTGAGTGTGCAGCAGTACCTGCAGGCCGACGCCACGGCGCTGGCCGATCTGGTCCAGCGTGGCGAGGTCAGCGCCGCCGAGTTGCTGGCCCTGGCCACGGCCCAGCTACAACGCCTCAACCCCCAGCTCAACGCCGTCAATCGGCCCATGCCTGAACAGGCCCGCCAGCGCGTGGGTGAGACCCTGGAGGGCCCGTTGGCCGGGGTGCCCGTGCTGATCAAGGACGCGGTGCAGGACTATGCCGGGCTGCCGACCTCCAATGGTAGCCGGGCCTTTCGACACCACGTTGCCGCCAGCCACTCGACGGTGGTCCAGCGCCTGCTGGACGCCGGCGCGGTCATTATCGGCAAGACCAATACCCCGGAGCTGGCCCTCAAGGGCTTTACCGATCCCCAGGCCTTCGGCATCACCCGCAACCCCTGGGACCTGACGCGCACACCGGGCGGCTCCAGCGGCGGCTCGGCCGCGGCGGTGGCCGCCGGGATCGTCCCCATGGCCGGGGCCAATGACGGTGGCGGTTCGATCCGCATCCCGGCGGCCTGCTGCGGGCTGCTGGGCCTGCGCCCGTCCCGTGGCCGGGTGCCCTGTGGACCGGCCAGCGGCGAGATCTGGGAAGGCGCCTCAAGCGATCTGGTGGTCTCGCGCAGCGTGCGCGACTCGGCCCTGGCCCTCGACGTCCTGGCCGGCCCGGCGTGCGGCGAGCCCTTCGTGATTGCCCCGCCCGCCCAGTCTTTTCGCGCATTGCTCAGCGAGGAACCACGCCGCCTGCGCATCGCCTTCAGCACCCGCTCGCCCCTGGACACCGAGGTCCATCCAGAGGCCATCGCCGCCGTCCAGCACACCGTGCGGTTGCTGGAAAAACTCGGCCACGAGGTGATCGAGGCCGAACCACGATACGACGGCCATGCCCTCGCCCGCTGTTACCTGGACATGTACTTCGGCCAGGTCGCCGCGACCCTGGCCGAAGCCCGTGAAGCCGGCGCCCGCAGCGCCGACTTCGAACTCGCGACCCGTCTGCTCGAAGCCTTTGGCAACGCCACTCGCGCCGGCAACTATGTACGCAGTCATCGACGCTGGAACCAGTTCGCCCGCGCCCTGGGCGAGTTCCATCAGCGTCATGACCTGTTCCTCACCCCTACCCTGGCCTGCCCGCCCGCACCCCACGCCGCCGCGCAGATGCCCGCCGGCCAGGAGCGCCTGCTGGGCTGGCTGCTCAATAGCGGGCTGCTCGGCGTCCTGGCCCGCCTGGGCCTGATGGAAAAGCCGCTGAACGAGCTGTCGCGACAAAACCTCAGCTATGTGCCATTCACCCAGTTGGCCAACCTGACCGGCACCCCGGCGATCAGCGTACCGCTGCACTGGACCGCCGAAGGCCTGCCATTGGGCGTGCAGTTCATTGCGCCGTTCGGTCAGGAGGGGCGGCTGCTGCAACTGGCCGCGCAGCTGGAGCGGGCCCAGCCCTGGATGCATCGCCTGCCTGCCATGGCCTACCCGACCTAGCACTCATGACCTGGCAGGTCATTGAGCCGCGGGCCTGCCCGCGGCTAGGGTGAAAGCTCATCACCGACGCCCGCCCGCGGGCCCTGCCAGGAGCCTCGCCATGCCCCGCTACCCGACACTCGCCGCTCTTATTGCCCTGCTGGCGTTTGGCAGCTTTACGCTGTTCACGCTGGTACACGCCGAACAGTCCCTGCTGCAATTTGGCCGCGAACTACTCGCCCGCCCCGACACCGCCCAGGTCGTGATCGACCTGTACCTGATGGCCGGGCTGGGCGGGATCTGGATGTACCGCGATGCCCGTGCCAAAGGCCGTTCATGGCGCTCGCTGCTACCGTACTGGCTGCTGACGGCCGTTTTTGTCTCGCTCGGCCCGCTGCTCTATCTGGTGGTCGAGGGATTTCGCGCGTCTTGCGGCCATGGCGCTGGCCGCCGCCAGGGTCTATCTTAGGCGCCTGGCGACAGCGGCTCGCCGCCCCCATAACAAGATCGCCGTGCCCCCCTGCAACGGCACGCCAGACGGGAGCCATCCATGACTCGGCATAGCGCGCAGACCCACCCGAGCGAACTCGCCGCCTTCGTCAACGAACACTTCCCCGAACGGCGTATCCGCCCGGACGGGCTGATTGCCCAGTCCTGGTACCGCAGTGTGATGGAGCACCGGCTCGACCCTGGCACCGCCACCCGCCTGGATATCCTTTGCGCCGAGGATATCCGTCGTCATCAGCAGCAACACCAGCAGTACCTCGATATCGCCAGCCAAGGCGTCAGCGGCCTAGCCCGGCGGGTGGTCCCGGCCGGCTTCGCGGTGCTGCTCAGCGACGAGCACGGCATCACCCTTGACGCCCGCCTGCCGGCCCAACATGAGCCCTATATCCGCTCGGGGCTGGTGGTCGGGGCGCGCTGGGACGAATCCATCGCCGGCACCAATGGCATTGGCACCACCCTGGCCGCTGTCGAGCCACTGATCATCCACCGCGAGGAGCATTTCCTGACCGCCAATGCACGCCTGAGCTGTTCCGTCGCGCCGATCTTCAATGCCCAGGGCCTGCTGCAGGGCTGCCTGAACGCCACCTGCCTGAACAGCGACGGGCCCAAGGAAAGCCAGTACCTGACTCTACAGTTGGTGATCCTCTATGCCCGCCTGATCGAGAATGCGCATTTTCGCCAGAGCTATCGGGATCGCCTGACCCTCTCACTCAAGCCCATTGACGAAATCGCCGACCTGGCCAATGAACAACTGCTGGCCCTGGACGACAGCGGCCGGGTGATCGGCGCCAACCGGGCCGCCTTTGTCGCCCATGACCGACCCCATGGGCAGGCCCTGCTGGGTGGGCTGATCGACCAGTTGCTGCCCATGGGCGTGGACGCGTTACTGCGCCTGACCCAGGGCGGCGGACGCGGCCTGCGCCTGCGCGCCCGGCATGACGAAGCGTTGCTGGACCTGAGCCTGCGCATTCCCTCGGCACAGCATCACCCGGCACCGGCGCCCGCCAAGGCGCAACGGCCCCGGCACCCCGACCTGGACCGACTGGCCGGCGGCGACCCCGCCCTGCAACAAGCGGTGCGGCGGCTACGCAAAGTGATCGACAAAGACATCGCCATCCTGATTACCGGCGAGACCGGGACCGGCAAGGAGGCCTTTGCCCGCGCCATTCACCAGACCAGCGCCCGCCACGGCGGGCCCTTTGTCGCGCTCAATTGCGCGGCGACCCCCGAGAGCCTGATCGAGAGCGAACTGTTTGGCTACCGGGGCGGCAGCTTTACCGGCGCCGAGAAAAAAGGCATGAAGGGCAAGCTGGAACTGGCCAATGGCGGCACGCTGTTTCTCGATGAGATCGGCGATATGCCGGCCCATCTGCAAACCCGGTTATTGCGCGTGCTGGCCGAGCGCGAGATGTCTCCGCTCGGCGCCCAGGCGCCGGTGGCGCTGGATATCCAGGTGATCTGTGCGACCCACCAGGACCTGCCCGGCATGCTGCGCGACAAGGGGTTTCGCGAGGATCTGTTCTATCGCCTCAATGGCATGCACCTGAGCCTGCCGCCCCTGCGCGAGCGCAGCGACCGGACGCAACTGATCCAGCAACTGCTCGACAGCCAGGCGCCGGGGGTGCGCCTTACGGCCCAGGCCCATCAGTGCTTGCTCGACGCGCCCTGGCCGGGGAATATCCGCCAGTTGCTCAATGCCCTGCGCTATGGCGCGGCACTTGCCGAAGACGGCTGCATCGATCTGGACTGTCTGCCCGGCGAACTGCTGCCAGGTGCTGTGCAGGCCCTGGCAAGCCGCCAGCGAGCACCTGATCAACCCGACCCCGACGCGCCGGAAGAACAGCGCCTGTTGGCGACGCTGCGTCGCCATCGATGGAATATCAGTGCGGCGGCCAGCGAGCTGGGCGTCGCCCGCTCGACACTCTATCGGCAGATGAAAAAACACCGCCTGGTGCAACCCAACGACCGCCTTTAGGCCCATGCCAAAAAGCCCGGGCCGCTTGCACGGCCCGGGCTTTTTGGAGGGGGATCCCGCCGTCAGGCCTGGATATATACCACGTGGGTATGGGTGTATTCGTACAGGCCATGCTTGCCGTCAGCGCCGCCGATACCCGACTTGCGCGTCCCGGCATGGAAGCCCTGCATGGCTTCGAAGTTTTCGCGATTGATATAGGTCTCGCCGAAGTCCAACGCGCGAGTGGCCTGCAAGGCCGCGCTCAGGCTGGCAGTGTAGATGGATGAGGTCAGGCCGTATTCGCTGTCGTTGGCCAGGGCAATGGCCTCGTCCAGATCATCGACAATCTGGATCGGTAGAACCGGGCCGAAGATTTCCTTGCGCATGATTTCCATCTCGGCGGAACAACCGGCCAGTACCGTTGGCTGGTAATGGAAGCCTTGCCCGAGGTCAGCCACTGCCCCACCGGTGATGATCTGCGCACCCTGCCCGCTGGCAGTGCGCACCATCTGCGCGACCTTGTCCAACGCCGCCCGATTGATCAACGGGCCCATATCCAGGCCGTCCTCCGCCAGCGGATCGCCATAGCGGGTCGCGGCCATGGACGCGGCAATACGTTCGATAAACGCATCGGCCACCTTGCGCTCGACATAGACCCGCTCGGCGCAGTTGCACACCTGCCCGGTGTTGATCACTCGGGAGGCAGTAATGGCCCTGACGGCCAGATCCAGGTCGGCATCCGCCAGGACAATGGCCGGCGCCTTGCCACCCAATTCCAGATTGAGCTTGGTGATATTCGGCGCGGCGGCGGCCATGATCCGCGAGCCGGTGCCAACGCTACCGGTAAAACTGATCAGGTCGATACCCGGATGGCTGGTCAAGGCAGTGCCAACCGTTGCCCCCGTACCACACACCACATTGAACACCCCGGCCGGCAGATCCGTTTCCGCCACCAGGCGGGCGAACTCGAAGCAGTTGATCGGGGTTTCCTCGCTGGGCTTGATCACGATGGTATTACCGGTCAACAGGGCCGGCGCCATCTTGCGGGCGATCAAAAAGAACGGGAAGTTCCAAGGCAGAATCCCGGCCACGACGCCCAGGGGTTTGCGCAACAGGAAAATGCTCTCCCCGGCCCGGTCGCTGCTCAGCACCTCGCCTTCCAGGCGCCGCGCCCACTCGGCCATGTAGTCGAGGTAGTCGGCGGTGAAATTCACCTCGACCCGGGCCAACTCCAGCACCTTGCCCTGCTCGGCGGTAATCACCCGCGCCAGGCGCTCGCCGTGCTCACGGACCTTGCTGGCGATTTTGCGCAGATAGCCTGCGCGCTCGATGGCCGGGCGCGCCGCCCAGGCTTTCTGGACCTGACGGGCGGCGGCAATGGCCTGCTCGACCTCGGCGCTGCTGCCCTGGGGCACACGCCCAAGCAACTGGCCGTTGGCCGGGTTATGCACCTCAAGGTGCTCATCGCTGGTGACAAAGGCATTGGCGATGTAGTTCTGGTAGATGGCGTCACTCATATCCGCGTCTCTCTTGTCGGGGATGGCGCGACCGGCCAGCCAGGCAGCCAGCCGGTCGCGGGGCTTACTGCTGGGTGCTGAACTGCTTCCAGGCCGCGCCTTCGTCCTGCAGGTCGTGGGAGCGCTTGATCAGGTATTGGTGGATCTGGTCGACCTGCTGGGGCGTAAAGGCATCGGCAAAGGACGGCATGCCGTCGGGCACTCGGCCACCGAACAGAATGCCGAGGAACATCTGGTGCTTGTCCGCCGTCAGCTTGCGCAGGTCCGGCAGCACACCACCGCTGACCGCATGGATGCCATGGCACTGCGAGCAGTAACCGTCATAAAGCTTCGCGCCGGCTTCGATGGCCGCCGTATCGCTGCCCAACGGCGGTGGCTTGGGCGTATCGGGACGTGGCGCCGGTTCCTGCAGCTTGGCGGTGCCGCCGATCTTGTAGGTCAACACCTGGGAAAACGGCTGGACCCCGGCCCGTAGCGAAAGCGCCCCGGCAAACGTGGAGAACGCCCCACCCCAGCCGGCCATAAAGGTCACGTACTGCTCGCCGTCGACGCTATAGGTGATCGGCGCCGCCATCACGCCACTGGCGGCGGGTTGCTCCCAGAGTTTCTTACCAGTGTCGGCGGCATAGGCAATCACGCGGCCATCAGCGCTGCCCTCGAACACCAGGTTGCCGGCAGTACTCAGGGTGCCGCCATTGAAGATCGTCACATAGGGCACTTCCCAGGCCGGCTGCTGCTTGACCGGGTCCCAGGCGATCAACTTGCCCGACCAGCCCTTGGCCATTTCCAGCAAGCCGTCGACATTCTCCGGCATCATCCCGGTACGCAGGCCCAACTGGTACATGCTCTTGAATGGGTTGCGCTTGGGCGCCTCGGGAATGTGTTCGTAGTAGGCCGACATGATATGGGCCGGGATATACACCAACCCGGTGTTCGGGTTGTAGGACATCGGTTGCCAGTCATGGGCACCCCAGAACGCCGGGGTCACCAGCTTGCGCTTACCATCCTTCCAATAGGCAGCATTCTCGTCATCGACGATGGGCCGGCCGGTCTTCATGTCCATGCCCTTGGTCCAGCTTTGCGGCACGATACCCTTGGCCGACAACAGCTCGCCGGTGGCCCGGTCGATCACATAGAAGAAGCCGTTCTTCGGCGCCTGCATCAACACCTTGCGCGGTTTGCCGTCGATGGGCAGCTCGGCCAGGATCATGTGCTGGGTCGCGGTGTAGTCCCACGCGTCGCCCGGGGTGGTCTGGTAGTGCCAGACGTATTCGCCGGTGTCGGCATTGACCGCGACAATGGACGACAGGAACAGGTTGTCGCCCTTGGCCTGGCTGCGCCATTTCGGGTCCCAGAGCGAGCCGTTGCCGACGCCGATATACAGCAGGTTCAGCTCGGGATCGAAGGCAAACGAATCCCAGGCCGTCCCGCCCCCGCCCTGTTCGACGAAGGCATCGCCGTGCCAGGTCTTGGCGGCGATCTCCATCCCCTTGCCTTCCGGCGGCAATTTCGGATCGCCCGGCACGGTGTAGAAGCGCCAGGCCTCCTGGCCCGTTTCGGCATCATAGGCTGTGACATAACCGCGCACGCCGAACTCGGCGCCGCCATTGCCGATCACCACCTTGCCGTTGACCACCCGGGGCGCGCCGGTAATGGTGTAGCTGCGCTTATGGTCTGCCCGGGTGTCGACCGACCAGGCACGCTGGCCGGTCTTGGCGTCGATAGCCTCCAGGCGGCCGTCGAGCACGCCCACATAGACCTTGCCCTTCCACACCGCCACACCACGGTTGACCGCATCGCAGCAAGCCTCGCCGGCACGGTTGCGGTCGGACTGTGGGTCGTACTTCCAGATCAGCTTGCCGTCACGTGCATCCAGCGCATAGACCACCGAGAACGGCCCGGTGGTGTACATCACGCCATCGACCACAATAGGCGTGGCCTCCACGCCACGATCCAGGTCCAGTTTGTAGCTCCAGGCGAGGCCCAACTGGCCGACGTTCCGGTCGCTAATCTGCTTGAGCGGGCTGTAGCGCTGCTCGTCATAAGTGCGCCCGGTGCTCATCCAGTTGCCGGGTTCCTGGTCGGCGGCAATCAAGCGCTTGCTGTCGACATTGGCCGGTATCTCGACGGCCTGGACACAAGTGCCAGCCAGGCTCAACAACAAAGCACCAGCCAGGGATTTGAGAGGGATACCGGCGACCGTGGAACGAGCGCCGGAAAGCGAGGCAAGGCCAATCTGTCTCATGGGGTTTGTCCTGTTCTTATTAGTGGCGCGGTCTTTTCGCTGCGCAACAGAGACAGAGCAACGGCCATGCCAGCCTCGGCAGATAAAGCTGAAAGCCTTGATCTGCAGGGCTTGGCGAGATATGGGGAGCTTGATTGGACTTCTGGCGAACGCTACAAGTGTTGCACCGAGCGCTACAGGGGCGGGACAGATGTGGCAGCGGCTCGCACTAGCCGGTCGCCCCTAGCCGGTCGCCCCTAAAGGGCCGGGCCACAGGAGCGATGACGAAACTTTTCGCCGACCCTATACATCGAAACATCTCGACGCTCAGCGCAGGTCGTGATGGTAGAATCCGCCAGCCAGATCCGCATCAATGCGCCTGGCGAGACGGCTGAAGGCTGAATACGCACCCCTCTTTACCTTAAGTGCGATCGATCTATTGCGTAGTCAACTCTTCGCTGACAAAAGGCAATCCCCATCAACGTAATCCACGCCGCAGTAACCTGTACCGTCTAACCACTCAAATAATTTCACACCATCCATAATAGTCGAGCAATGAATAATACATTACCCAGCCCACGCCCTCTGCGAACAGATATACAGGCGCTCCGAGGATTCGCAGTATTAATAGTTCTGTTGTATCACGCCAAGCTTGGAGTTTTGGCAAATGGGTATCTCGGAGTTGATATCTTCTTCGTGATATCAGGCTTCCTGATCACACAACTTATAAAAAGCGAAATTGAAAGAGGAACTTTTCAATTTTCGAAATTCTACTGGCGTCGTGCCAAGCGACTGTTGCCCGCCGCCTACGTTACTTTTTTCTTCACGCTGATTCTGGCTCCTTTTATTCTGACCAGCGCTGCCCTGAATGACTTGCGTACGCAGGTGCTTGGAGCCGTCACCTTCACGTCCAACATCGTACTCTGGCGTCAAAGTGGCTATTTTGCAGCAGGTGCAGAGCTCAAGCCATTGCTGCACACCTGGTCACTGGCCATCGAAGAACAATTTTATCTGGTTCTTCCCGCCATGTTGTTCTTCATACCTCGACGCTTTTGGTTAAAAGCGGCTGTGCTCGCACTGCTGACAAGCCTGTTACTGTGCTTCTTAATGGTGCAACTCAAACCCACTGCGGCTTTCTACTTACTCCCCTTTCGAGCTTGGGAGTTGATTATCGGGGCCCTGGGAGCGCTTATCATACAGGGCGACCACCTCAAGGCCTTCCTGAAGCTTGCATTCTGGCCCGCACTTACTGCCCTGGTTTCACTCCCCTTCATCCCTTACAGCAGCCTTCACCCCGGCCCTGGCGCACTGATTATTTGCGCGGCCACCTTAGTCGTCCTGCTACGAAACCACCCGCGGTTATCACAAGGCGCGGCAATAAAAGCCACCAGCAAAATTGGCGATATATCCTATTCACTCTATTTAGTGCACTGGCCAATTTTTGCGTTTTTCAACAATATCTGGATTGGTGACGCTGATGATCATCGCGCTCTTTTCATCCGTATTGGGCTCATTGCACTTTCACTGCTATTAGCCTGGCTTTTGCACCGCTTCATTGAAGAGCCCCTGCGGCACAAGAGCACACTCCCGACAAAGGCTTCACTGCTCTATATCGCGACCAGCACATTGACGCTGATTGTGATCGCATCTGCACTGCCGCAACTATTCAAAAGCGACCTCAACTATACATACTTGGCTCGCCCCAATTATGGGCTCGCAGAGTCATGCAACTTCAAAGACACCTTTAAAGCACAGCCCGAATGCACGAACTCTGAAGCTCCAGAGATCCTGGTATGGGGCGACTCATTTGCCATGCACATCGTACCTGGAATAATTGAAAGCGAAGAAACAAAGCCACTCATTATTCAAGCGACCAAATCTTCGTGTGCCCCCTTACTCGGATTGGCGAACAAACGAGTCGAGGCCAACCTTACACAATCCTGGGCCGAAACCTGCATCGCATTCAACGACTCCGTCGTTGATTACCTGAACAAATCGACATCAATACACACCGTGGTACTGGCCAGCCCTTTCGCTTCTTACCTATCCGACGAATACGAGTTACTCAAAAAGAACTACAACAACAATTCATACCAACTCATCAACACTGGAAAAGCGGAAACATTAAAAGGACTGACGAAAACCATTGATGCAATCAGGGCGTCAGGAAAAAAAGTCGTAATTATCGCCCCGCCCCCCTCCAACGGACGAGACACCTCGATTTGTCTAGAAAGGTTCGCAAATAATCTATTTTCTCTGGGCACGGACAACTGCAATATCGCAGTCAAAGACTACAACGCGAGAAGTAAAGAAACGAAAGCACTCCTGACAGAAGCCTCACTAAAAAACAATGTTGGGGTTATCCGTTTCGACTCGTACCTGTGCAATTCGGCATTTTGCACCACACACATCAACAACGCCCCGCTTTACCGAGACGCTGGCCATCTTTCCTACACAGGCTCCGCCTTCTTAGGGCGCGCCATTTCTTTTGGAGAGAAAATCAACCAGGAAGCCAAGTAAAGCCACCTTGCTCCCACCTGGCTTTCGATGACATCCAGCACAACCACACCCGCCGGTAGCAATCGGCGGGTCTTATACTCAGCAACCAGCCACTTCACCAAATCAGCAGCGGGTCACTTTGGCGGTCGCTGATTCTGCTGGTGATATTCGTGAAGCGCGCGGCATCGGCCAGGGTGTTCAGACCACCTGATCACTCAAAACCGGATCGCTGACATGCAGAGCGACCCCGAATGTAAGCGATCCACCGTGCCCACATTCAAAACCGCCAGTTGAAGCCTGATGCTGTGCTCCC
>Ga0066462_1000350_pt1 | contig 12982 bp, 13 predicted proteins | sample LakWasMe92_HOW11_2_FD_59573 | JGI IMG/M metagenome (GOLD analysis project Ga0066462, IMG submission 59573) | Freshwater sediment methanotrophic microbial communities from Lake Washington under simulated oxygen tension - Sediment Metagenome 92_HOW11 | ecosystem: Environmental > Aquatic >... | reverse complement strand
AAGTGCTTCCGCGACGAAGACCTGCGCGCCGACCGCCAGCCGGAATTCACCCAGATCGACATCGAGACCAGCTTCCTCGATGAAAAAGAGATCATGGGCCTGACCGAAGAAATGATCCGCAACCTGTTCAAGGAAGTGCTGGGCCTGGAATTCGGCGAGTTCCCGCACATGACCTTTGAAGAAGCCATGCGCCGCTACGGTTCCGACAAGCCAGACCTGCGTAACCCGCTGGAACTGGTCGACGTTGCCGACCAGCTCAAGGAAGTCGACTTCAAGGTGTTCAGCGGCCCGGCCAACGACCCGAAATGCCGCATCGCCGCACTGCGTGTGCCAGGCGGGGCGAGCATGCCGCGCAAGCAGATCGATGACTACACCAAGTTCGTCGGCATCTACGGCGCCAAGGGCCTGGCGTACATCAAGGTCAACGAGCGCGCCAAGGGTGTTGAAGGCCTGCAGTCGCCTATCGTCAAGAACATCCCGGAAGACAAGCTCAATGTGATCCTCGATCGCGTTGGCGCAGTCGATGGCGATATCGTGTTCTTCGGCGCCGACAAGGCCAAGATCGTCAGCGAAGCCCTGGGCGCGCTGCGGATCAAGCTGGGCCACGACCTCGACCTGCTGACCTGCAAATGGGCACCGATGTGGGTCGTCGACTTCCCGATGTTTGAAGAGAACGACGACGGCAGCTTCAGCGCCCTGCACCACCCGTTCACCGCACCCAAGTGCACGCCGCAAGAGTTGGAAGCCAACCCGGCGGGCGCTCTGTCCCGTGCCTACGACATGGTGCTCAACGGCACTGAGCTGGGTGGCGGTTCGATCCGTATCCACCGCAAAGAGATGCAGCAGTCGGTCTTCCGCCTGTTGGGCATCAACGAAGCGGAACAGGAAGAGAAGTTCGGCTTCCTGCTCGACGCCCTGAAATATGGCGCTCCACCCCACGGTGGCCTGGCCTTCGGCCTTGACCGCCTGGTGATGCTGATGACCGGTGCCCAGTCGATCCGTGAAGTGATTGCCTTCCCGAAAACCCAGAGTGCTGCGGACGTCATGACCCAGGCTCCGGGTGTGGTGGATGCCAAGGCGCTGCGCGAGCTGCACATCCGCCTGCGCGAGGCGCCGAAGGCTGAGTAAGGCTGCGGCGTGAAAGCGCGATAAGGTTGTACGCAGTCAAAAAGGCGCATCTTCGGATGCGCCTTTGCGTTTAAAAGAGGGAAATCCCGCCTGGGGCGGGATTGAAAGGTTTCTAGAGAATTTCGGAGTTGTGTTATGGCTGGCCATTCCAAGTGGGCGAACATCAAGCACCGCAAAGAGCGTCAGGATGCCAAAAAAGGCAAGATCTTCACCAAGTGGATTCGCGAACTGACCGTCGCTGCCCGCCAGGGCGGCGGTGATCCTGGCTCCAACCCACGCCTGCGCCTGGCCTTGGACAAGGCCCTGGGCGCCAATATGAGCCGCGATATCATCGACCGCGCCGTGGCCCGTGGGGCCGGTGCGGCAGATACCGACGACATGGTCGAACTGACCTATGAAGGTTACGGCCCGGGCGGCGTCGCGGTGATGGTCGAATGCATGACCGACAACCGCAACCGTACTGCAGCGGCCGTGCGCCATGCCTTCAGCAAGTGCGGCGGCAACCTGGGGACGGATGGTTCGGTGGCCTATCTGTTCGAGCGCAAGGGCCAGATCACCTTTGCACCCGGCACGGATGAAGACGCCCTGATGGAAGCCGCGATGGAGGCGGATGCCGACGACGTGGTGACCAACGAAGACGGCTCCATCGACGTGTTCACCTCGTTCGCCGGCTTCTATGCGGTGCGTAACGCCCTGGAAGCGGCTGGCTTCAAAGGCACCGACGCGGAAATCGTCATGCTGCCGACCACCAGCGCCGAACTGGACCTGGATGGCGCGCAAAAGGTGCTCAAGATGCTGGATATGCTTGAAGACCTGGATGATGTGCAGAACGTCTACTCCAACGCCGACATTCCAGAAGACGTGGCCGCACAGCTAGTCTGAAGGCTGGTGTAGACCATAATGTGGGAGCGGGCTTGCTCGCGAAAGCGGTCTGTCAGTCAGTACATGCGTTGACTGAAACACCGCTTTCGCGAGCAAGCCCGCTCCCACATTGGATCTTCGCTGTATCAAAAAATGTGTTTACCCAACCTGCAGGCGTTATGACTTTAATCCTAGGTATCGACCCCGGTTCGCGCATCACCGGCTTTGGCGTGGTGCAGCAGACCCCGCGTGGCTGCATCTATGTCGCCTCGGGGTGTATCCGTACCGGCGCCGGGGAACTGGCCGAGCGCTTGCAGATCGTCTACCGCGGCGTGCGCGAAGTGATCCAGACCTACGGGCCGGTGACCATGGGCATTGAAAAGGTGTTCATGGCCAAAAACGCTGACTCGGCCCTGAAGCTGGGCCAGGCCCGGGGCGCGGCGATTGTCGCCGGTGCGGAGGAGGGCATGGAAATCGCCGAATACACCGCGACCCAGGTCAAGCAGGCCGTGGTCGGCACCGGCGCGGCCAATAAAGAGCAGGTGCAGATGATGGTCATGCATATGCTCAAGCTCACCTCCAAGCCACAGATCGACGCTTCTGACGCCCTGGCCATTGCCATTTGCCATGCGCACACCCGGTCCAGCCTGCTGCCCCATGGCCTCGGCACGGCACGCAGTCGTGGCGGGCGCCTGCGTCTCTGATAGCATCAGCGCAATCGTTATGGTCGGGCCTCAATCTGACCTCAAGCTTTAAGGATCTGAACCGTGATTGGACGCTTGCGCGGCACCCTGGCTGAGAAACAGCCGCCGCACCTGATTCTGGATGTAAACGGGCTGGGGTATGAGCTGGAAGTGCCCATGACCACCCTGTACCGCCTACCGTCGGTCGGTGAGCCGATAACCTTGCACACCCATCTGGTGGTGCGCGAAGACGCGCAACTACTCTATGGTTTCATCGGCAAGCGCGACCGCGACTTCTTCCGCGAGCTGATCCGCCTCAATGGCGTAGGCCCGAAACTGGCCCTGGCCTTGATGTCGAGCCTGGAAGTGGACGAACTGGTACGTGCCGTTTCGGCCCAGGACACCTCGGCGCTGACCAAGGTGCCGGGGGTCGGTAAAAAGACCGCTGAGCGCCTGCTGGTGGAACTCAAGGACCGCTTCAAGGCCTGGGAAGTGGCGCCAAGCATGTTTACCCTGGTGCCGAACCAGCCGGATATGCCGGCGACCCAGGTCGCCAGTGCCGAAAGCGATGCCGTCAATGCGCTGATCTCCCTGGGCTACAAGCCCCAGGAGGCCAGCAAGGCCGTGTCGGCCATCAAGGACAAGAACCTGAGCGCAGAAGACATGATCCGCCGAGCCCTGAAGGGAATGATTTAAGTGATTGAAGCTGATCGTCTGATTGCGGCCACCGGCCCTCGCGACCGCGAAGAGGTCCAGGACCGGGCCATCCGCCCCCTGAGCCTTGCCGACTACATCGGCCAGCCCACCGTGCGCGAGCAGATGGAGCTGTTCATCCAGGCGGCGCGCGGGCGTGCCGAGTCCCTGGACCACACGTTGATCTTCGGCCCGCCGGGGCTGGGCAAGACCACCCTGGCCAATATCATCGCCCAGGAAATGGGGGTGTCGATCAAGAGCACCTCCGGCCCGGTGCTGGAACGTCCGGGCGACCTGGCCGCGCTGTTGACCAATCTTGAGCCCCATGACGTGCTGTTTATCGACGAAATCCATCGGCTGTCGCCCATCGTCGAAGAAGTGCTGTACCCGGCCATGGAAGATTTCCAGCTGGATATCATGATTGGCGAAGGCCCGGCGGCGCGCTCGATCAAGCTCGACCTGCCGCCCTTCACCCTGGTCGGCGCCACCACCCGTGCCGGCATGCTGACCAACCCGTTGCGAGACCGTTTCGGCATTGTTCAACGTCTAGAGTTCTATAGCACTGCCGATCTGGCGACGATTGTCAGCCGTTCGGCAGGGATTCTTGGCCTGCCGCTGGACCCGGAAGGCGCCTTCGAGATTGCCCGCCGGGCCCGGGGCACGCCGCGGATCGCCAACCGCTTGCTGCGCCGGGTGCGCGATTTTGCCGAGGTGCGGGCCAAGGGCCATATCACCAAGGCCGTGGCCGACCTGGCGCTGAACCTGCTGGATGTTGATGAGCATGGTTTCGACCACCAGGACCGGCGCCTGCTGCTGACCATGATCGAGAAGTTCGACGGCGGGCCGGTGGGTGTGGACAGCCTGGCGGCGGCGATCAGTGAGGAGCGCCATACCATCGAGGATGTGCTGGAGCCGTACCTGATTCAACAGGGTTACATCATGCGTACGCCGAGGGGGCGTGTGGTCACGCGCCATGCGTATTTGCACTTTGGGTTAAACATTCCGTCACGATTGGGGGAGATGCCTGTGGTAGACGAATTCCTCGATGCAGTGGACGATTAAAGGCATGAGCGGTCGATTTATTCGACGTTTGTGCTGTCCTAGTGGCTGGCGTCGTCATTCTTTCGTTAGAAATGCTGCTGAGAATGAAAAACAGTTGCCTGGCCGGATTGGCAACCTGAGGAGTAAGCACTAGAGTATGCGCGCGCAAAACGGGGATCAGTCGTTCGCACATCGCTGTCGCGTTTATTACGAGGACACCGATGCGGGCGGCATCGTGTATTACGTCAATTACCTAAAGTTTATGGAGCGGGCTCGAACCGAGCGGCTACGGGAACTGGGCTTTGCCCAATCCCAGCTGGCAGGGGAGGACCTGTTATTTGTCGTGCATTCCAGCGAGGCCCGTTACTACGCGCCGGCGCGACTGGACGATGAATTGCTGGTCAGCGCAGAAGTAATCGAATTGAACCGTGTCAGCCTGCGCTTTAAACAGCAGGTCAGGCGGGCAACGGATGCAACGCTGCTCTGCGAGGGGCAGTTCCTGGTGGCGTGTGTGCGCACCAACAGTTTGAAACCCAGGGCCATTCCCGAAACTCTACGTGCGGCCTTTGCCAACGTGAGCGGCGCGGGTCAACAATCAAAGCAGGAGATTTAGCGTGGAACCTACCGTCGTCGACCATTCCTCCATGTGGAGCCTGGTCAGCAATGCCAGTGTCGTGGTTCAACTGGTCATGCTGACCCTGGTAGCCGCATCGGTTACCTCATGGGTCATGATTTTTCAGCGTAGCAACCTGCTGCGCGCCGGTCGACGTGCCCTGGAGAGCTTTGAAGAGCGCTTCTGGTCGGGTATCGACCTGTCCAAGCTGTATCGCCAGGCTGGCAGCAACCCGGACCCGGATTCGGGCGTCGAGCAGATCTTCCGCGCCGGTTTCAAGGAATTCTCCCGCCTGCGCCAGCAGTCCGGCGTTGACCCGGAAGCGGTCATGGAAGGCGTGGCCCGTGCCATGCGCGTAGCGATCTCGCGCGAGGAAGAAAAACTCGAGCAGAGCCTGCCATTCCTCGCCACCGTCGGCTCGGTCAGCCCGTATATCGGTCTGTTCGGTACCGTATGGGGCATCATGAACTCCTTCCGTGGCCTGGCAACGGCCCAGCAAGCGACCCTGGCCACCGTGGCCCCGGGTATCGCCGAAGCGCTGATCGCCACTGCCATCGGCCTGTTCGCTGCAATCCCCGCAGTAATCGCCTACAACCGTTTCGCCGCCACCAGCGAAACCCTGATTGGCCGTTACTACACCTTCGCCGATGAATTCCAGGCGATCCTGCACCGTAAAGTGCACACCAGCGAAGAATAAGCAGGTAATTCCCAATGGCTTTAATCGCTCGAGCTCGCAAAAAGCGCAAGCCGGTCGCCGAGATGAACGTCGTGCCTTACATCGACGTGATGCTGGTGCTGCTGGTGATCTTCATGGTGACCGCGCCGATGCTCAATCAGGGTGTGAAGGTTGATCTGCCCAAGGTTTCCAGCGAAGCCTTGCCGCAGGACAACAACACCCAGGTCCTGACCATCTCGATCAAGGCTGACAAGACCTATTACTGGAACCTTGGCAGCGAAGTCGACACCCAGAAACAACAGGACAAGGCCATGACCTTGCCGCAAATGACCGACGCGGTGACCAAGATCATCCGCGCCGGCAACGAAGGCGGCAAGCACACCCAGGTGTTCATCCGCGGTGACAAGTCGGTCGACTATGGCTCCGTCATGGGCGCCATGGGTGGGCTGCAGAAGGCCGGGGTCGGTAATGTTGGCTTGATTACCGAGGCGCCCTGATGCAGCAACAGCGAGAGCCGTCCGCCTCGGAAAGCTTCTTCTGGCCTAGCGTCTGGGCAATTGCCCTGCACGTTCTGGTGTTTGGCATGCTGTTTGTCAGCTTTGCCATGACCCCGGAGCTGCCGCCAGCCAAGCCGATCGTGCAGGCGACCCTGTATCAGCTGAAATCGAAAAGCCAGGCCACCACCCAGACCAATCAGAAGATTGCGGGTGAGGCCCAGAAGTCGGCTGCGCGCCAGACTGAAGTCGAACAGATGGAACAGAAAAAGGTCGAGCAGGAAGCGGTGAAGGCTGCTGCGGAACAAAAGAAAGAAGAGGCGGCTCAAAAGGCCGAAGAATCGAAAAAGGCTGACGAAGCGAAGAAGGCCGATGAGGCGAAAAAGGCTGATGAAGCCAAGAAAGCCGAGAAAGCCGCCGAAGCGAAAAAAGCCGAAGAGAAACAATTGGCTGATATAGCCAAGAAGAAATCTGAAGAAGAAGCCAAGAAAGCGGCTGAAGAAGAGGCCAAGAAAAAGGCCGCTGAAGAAGCCAAGAAAAAGATAGTCGAAGACGCGAAGAAGAAAGCCGCCGAAGACGCCAAGAAAAAAGCCGAAGCAGACGAGGCGAAGAAGAAAATCGCCGACGACGCGAAGAAGAAAGCTGCCGCCGACGCCTCCAAGAAAAAGGCCCAGGAAGCAGCACGCAAATCCGCCGAAGATAAAAAGGCCCAGGCCTTGGCAGATTTGCTTTCCGACACGCCGCAGCGTCAGCAGGCCCTGGCCGATGAGCGTGGTGATGAAGTCGCGGGTAGTTTCGACGATCTGATTCGCGCACGCGCAGCAGAAGGCTGGACACGTCCACCTTCGGCACGCAAAGGCATGACAGTCGTGCTGCAGATCGGCATGTTGCCGGACGGTACGGTGACTTCGGTCAGCGTGGCCAAGTCCAGTGGCGACGGTTCGTTCGACAGTTCGGCGGTTGCAGCGGTCAAGAATATTGGCCGCCTGACCGAGATGCAGGGAATGAAACCAAGCGACTTCGCTCCCTATCGTTCATTCAAGATGACATTCACACCTGAGGATCTAGCCTTGTGAGAAACCTTCTTCGAGGAATGCTTGTCGTTATTTGCTGTATGGCAGGGATAGCGGCGGCGGATGAAAAGAACATCCTGGTAACCAGCGGTAGCGATCGGGCCACCCCGATTGCGGTTGTACCGTTTGGCTGGCAGGGCGGCAGCGTGCTGCCGGACGATATGGCGGAAATCATTGGCAATGACCTGCGCAACTCGGGTTACTACGCGCCAATTCCGAAACAGAACATGATCAGCCAGCCGACCCAAGGCAGCGAAGTGATCTACCGTGACTGGAAAGCCCTGGGCGCCCAGTACCTGATGGTAGGTAGCATCGTGCCAGCGGGCGGTCGCCTGCAGGTGCAATACGCCCTGTTCAACGTGGCTACCGAGCAGCAAGTGCTGACCGGTAGCGTGTCGGGCAGCGTCGACCAACTGCGGGACATGGCGCACTACATCGCCGACCAATCGTTCGAGAAGCTGGTCGGTATCAAAGGTGCGTTCTCCACCCGCATCTTGTACGTGACGGCTGAGCGTTTCTCGGTGAACAACACCCGCTACACCTTGCAGCGTTCGGACTACGACGGTGCCCGTGCAGTGACCCTGTTGCAGTCACGCGAGCCGATCCTGTCGCCGCGTTTTGCCCCGGATGGCAAGCGTATCGCCTACGTGTCGTTTGAACAGAAGCGTCCGCGCATCTTCGTCCAGCACATCGACACCGGTCGCCGCGAGCAGATCACCAACTTTGAAGGCCTGAACGGCGCGCCAGCCTGGTCGCCGGATGGCAATCGCCTGGCATTTGTACTGTCCAAGGACGGTAACCCGGATATCTACGTGATGAACCTCGGTTCGCGCCAGATTACCCGTGTCACTTCCGGCCCTGGTATCAATACCGAGCCGTTCTGGGGCAAGGATGGTTCGACCATCTACTTCACCTCGGACCGTGGTGGCAAGCCGCAAATCTACAAGAGCAGTGTTGGCGGTGGTGGTGCCGAACGTGTGACCTTTATCGGCAACTACAACGCCAATCCGAAGCTTTCGGCCGATGAAAAGACCCTGGTTATGATCCATCGCCAGGATGGCTTCACTAATTTCAAGGTTGCGGCCCAGGATTTGCAGCGCGGAAGTGTAAAAATCCTCACAGATAGCACTCTTGATGAGTCACCTACTGTTGCGCCCAACGGCACCATGGTAATCTACGCCACCCGCCAGCAGGGCCGGGGAGTCTTGATGCTCGTGTCCATTAATGGACGCGTAAGGCTCCCGCTTCCTACCGCACAAGGCGAAGTCAGAGAACCGTCCTGGTCCCCTTACCTGAACTGACGCGGCGCTACAAAAAGAAGTACTTAACACACTGGGGTTCATTAGGAGTTTCACGATGGAAATGCTGAAGTTTGGTAAGTTTGCTGCTCTGGCTCTGGCTCTGTCCGTAGCCGTTGGTTGCTCGTCTAAAGGCGGCGACAATGCCGGTGAAGGCGCAGCTGTTGATCCAAACGCTGGTTACGGCGCTAACACTGGTGCAGTTGACGGCTCCCTGAGCGAAGAAGCTGCTCTGCGCGCAATCACCACTTTCTACTTCGAATACGACAGTTCGGACCTGAAGCCAGAAGCCATGCGCGCTCTGGACGTTCACGCGAAAGACCTGAAAGGTAACGGCGCTCGTGTTGTTCTGGAAGGCAACACCGACGAACGTGGTACTCGTGAGTACAACATGGCACTGGGCGAGCGTCGTGCGAAAGCCGTTCAGCGTTACCTGGTACTGCAAGGTGTTTCCCCAGCTCAGCTGGAACTGGTTTCCTACGGTGAAGAGCGTCCAGTTGCTACCGGCAACGACGAGCAATCCTGGGCTCAAAACCGTCGCGTCGAACTGCGTAAGTAATTCGTCATGCGAACGTGCCGTCGTGTTGTAACCGTATTGGCTCTCAGCCTTGCACCGCTTGCGGTGTGGGCTGCGGTTCCCGTGGAAGATAGCAACTCTGGCTATAACAATAGTGGGAGCAGCTATCCACCTGCAGGTTATGGCACGAACGGCGCCTATGCGGGAGGAGCGGCCACGGCCGCTCCTTCGGCACAGGGCGAACTGTTCAACCAACTGCAACGCATGCAGGATCAATTGGCGCAGCAACAAGGCACCATTGAAGTTCTGCAAAATGAAGTGCGTCAGCTCAAGCAGGAAGGCCTGGAGCGTTACCAGGATCTTGACCGACGTATAGGAGCCGGCGCTACACCAGCCGCTACTCCTGATAATTCTTCTGCCGGTGGTGCCGCAAGCGCCGCCGGTGGTGCAGCCGCAGGTGCCACACAGGCCCCTGCCGCCAACAGCGAACCGGGTGATCCGGCGAAGGAAAAGCTGTATTACGACGCAGCCTTCGACCTGATCAAGGCCAAGGATTTCGACCGGGCCAGCAAGGCGTTCACCGCTTTCCTGGGGCGTTATCCAAACAGCCAATACGCGGGCAATGCCCAGTACTGGTTGGGTGAGGTCAACCTGGCCAAGGGTGATTTGCAGGGGGCAGGCCAGGCATTTGCCAAGGTCAGCCAGCTTTACCCCAAACACGCCAAGGTGCCTGATTCGTTGTACAAACTGGCTGATGTAGAGCGCCGCCTGGGTCATACCGACAAGGTCAAAGGCATTCTGCAACAGGTGGTGGCCCAGTACCCGGGTACCTCTGCTGCCCAGTTGGCCCAGCGCGATTTGCAGCGTTTGTAACCACTGCTGTTCCGCCTGGAAGAAACCCGCGCCTATCGCGGGTTTTTTCGTTAGACGGATGGGGCACAAACCGCTTGCGCGAAATGGTCTTGGTGCCCATTCTACGGGCCTTTCAGCCTTGGTCGCACCGGGGCACACACGCCGATTATGCGGCTGATTGCCGGTGCAGATGACCGGGGCACGTGCCCCTGGAGTCAGCATGTCCGACCACCTCATGAAGCGCGATGGCCGATTCATATACCGCCGTCGATTCCCCGTCGATGTTGCTTTGATCGTGGGGCGCAAGGAGTTCCGCAAATCACTAGGCACGAGTGACCGCCGGGAGGCTTTGTTACTGGCTCGGCAGGTATCAGTGGAGTTCGATAGGGCTGTAGCTGATGCGCTGGCTGAGACGGCGCAGGATGCTGCGGTAGCGGCCTCCCAGGGCATTGCGGGGCAGTCGTCAAAGGTCACCGCGGACACGATTCTAGAGCGCTTGCGGGCTGTTATCGACGCTGGTACGAGGTCTGCAATTGAGGCTCTGGACAGGGGGCAGCGCTTGACGCCCACCTGGGCTGCCGAGATGGCTTGGCGCAAGGAGGCGCTGTTAGCGATTGCTGCCGGTAAGCACCCTGGCGCGGCTGACTATTCCCCTGTCGAAGCAATGGCCGTGTACCGCAACATAGAGGCCCTGGAGCGCGGTGAACTGCCTACTTTGGCGAGTGCTGCCGTGCTGTCGCCAGAGCCCGTAGACGAGCCTGTAGCCCAGCCTGCGCCAGTTGTGGTGGAGGCTCGCCCACGAGCGGGGCAGGTGACTGGTACAGAATTCGCCAAGGTGCTGACCCTGTATTGCGAACATGCGTCCCGTCGCCGTGCCCAGCAAGTCCAGACACTTTGTCGTGAAGCGCTGCGCTGGCCTGCCACACCTGCCGAGCAGGTGCAAAATATCCTGGCCTATGGCAAGCGACGATTGGGCGCTGGCGTACAGGCTTCCTCCTTAAACACCAGCACGAACGCCTTGCTTGCGGTACTCCGCTGCATGGCTGGCTGGGAGGGGATTAAGTTGCCACGGCTCGACGCGACGGCGAAGACAATACGTTCAGGTGCCGGTGCCCGGAAGGAAGCCCGACAGCCTATCCCGCTTGGCATCCTGCGCGATTGTATTGCCGATATGCAAAAGACCGCCCCGAAGGTGGATGCTGCCGCGTTGGTGTTGCTCGCCCGTTACGGCATGCGTCCATCGGAACTGCTGCGCGAAAGCTCCACGGCCTTGGTGGTGCGTGAGGACATCATGGGCGGCAAGGCATTGGTGTTTCAGGCTGGGCTGTCGGGTAGGAAGACCGAGGCGAGCCGACGCGATCTGCCTGTACATGATGACGATGCTGAGTTATTCCGCATGGTGCTGGCTGAGCGGGGGGCGCCTGCTGATCCTGAGAAACGAACTGAGCAGCGGGTGCGCAGGCTGCACGATTTGATGGGGCGTCGTTTGCCAGCCGGGTACACGCTTTACGGTGTCCGGCATACCGCCACTGACCTGATGCGCCACGCTGGCGCTACTGATGACGAGGCGGGCGCGATCCTTGGGCACACGTCACGGCAGAGCATCACGGCTATTTATGGTGGCAAGTCTCCCCTGACTGCGCAGCGCGAATTGCTGGATAAGGTGCGTGAACTGTTGATAAGTCCGCCTGAATCTATAGCGTCGAGTGCGATGGCGAGTAGCCATGACTGAGCTTTGACGTTCTGCTACCATCTCGAAATCTATTGATTTGGTAAGGAAGCTAAATGCGCATCTTCGGCTGGATATTGACGATTCTTGGTTGTGTATGGGCATTCTCTGGAGTTACCCGGATTATCGCAGCCGCCATGGGCGCAGTCCCTGGGCCAGAGAAGCACTTTGTCGCGGGCGCTATTACGCTGGCGTTGTCTGCTCTTGCCATATGGGGCGGAGGTAAGTTGCGGGCAAAGGCGGCGCGAGCAAAAGCGCTTAATACTTCTGCTTGATCCTTCTCGGCTTACATCTGTTTGCGAGTGCATACGCAGCCTAAAATTTGCCATATCCATGCGTGTGGGTCTCTCCGATACCATCACGTCCCCTTCCCCCGTAGGCCCTCCCACGCCAACCAGCAACACCATTCGCCAGGGAGATTGCCGACCTACAGAGGCGCGCACAATGCGCGTCCCGCGTAGAGAATGATCGAAGCACGAGGACCGCTGTAGCGGGCAATTGGCCTGTAGCGAATTAGGTATACCTCAAACACTACCGCTTGTCGGGTCGAATGATCAGTAGCGTTATTGTAGCTTGACCACTTCAATCGCTACACTCATCATCGCTACACCTAAACCGCTACAGAGATTTCGCCATGATGATCCGTGCCTACCTCCGCGCTTCCACCAACGAGCAAGATGCCAGCCGTGCCCGAGCGGACATCAAGGCATTCGCTGACAAACACGGCCAACGCATCGCTAGCTATTACACGGAGAATGAGAGCGGTGCCACTCTGAAACGGCCTGAGCTTATGCGTCTGCTGGCTGACTGTGAGCCGGGTGACGTGCTTCTGACTGAACAGGTTGACCGGCTATCGCGACTAACCGAGGCGGACTGGCAAGCCCTACGCGCCGAGTTGACCGCCAAGGGCGTACTCGTGGTTGCCCTGGACCTACCAACAAGTCACGGCGCTATGGTTGCCGGTGCAAGTACCGACGACTTCACTACCCGCATGCTGGGCGCGGTGAATGCAATGCTGCTGGACATGCTCGCCGCTGTCGCCCGCAAGGACTACGAGGATCGCCGCCGCCGTCAAGCACAGGGAATCGAGAAGGCCAAGGCGGATGGCGCCTACAAAGGGCGCGCAACTGACGAGGCGCTGCACTCGCGCATCGCTGGGCTTTTGAAGGAAGGTAAGTCGATTCGCAAAGTCGCGGACCTGCTGGGGTGCAGTACGAACACTGTGCAGCGGGTTCGCCAGATGCAGGCAGTGGTGCCCGCAGAAGCTTAAGCAGCGCACTTGTGTGGGAGGTGCAATGCCTCCCGAGCAAGAAAGTGGGGGGGG
>Ga0066462_1000338_pt1 | contig 13255 bp, 8 predicted proteins | sample LakWasMe92_HOW11_2_FD_59573 | JGI IMG/M metagenome (GOLD analysis project Ga0066462, IMG submission 59573) | Freshwater sediment methanotrophic microbial communities from Lake Washington under simulated oxygen tension - Sediment Metagenome 92_HOW11 | ecosystem: Environmental > Aquatic >... | reverse complement strand
GGTGGAAATGTTCCCGACCCGCATCCGCTACACCTCCATGTCGCTGCCGTATCACATCGGTAACGGCTGGTTCGGCGGCCTGCTGCCCACCACGGCGTTTGCCATCGTGGCGCAAACCGGCAACATGTACAACGGTCTCTGGTACCCGATCATCGTGGCCGGCATGACCTTCGTGGTCGGCATGCTGTTCGTCCGTGAAACCAAGGACGTGGACATCTACGCCAACGACTGAAGCCCTGTGCTTCAATAAGCCTCCCGGTCCGGCTCTCCGGATCCGGGTAGGCAAACAGGCCCTCCTGAAGAGGGCCTTTTTTTTAAAGGAAGAAAGTTATGTGGAAAATCATCGTTGCCTTCATCGTCTTTGCCGCACTGGCCATGTTTGTCATCATGAAAGGCGGCGACCAGCTGGACATGGGTGGTGAGAAGCACGGTGCTGACGCCGTGCATGCGCCGGAAGCGCCCGCTTCGGCTGCAACACCTGCTGCCTCGGCCGCCGTGCCTGCCGAGCCGGCTGCCAGCGCAGCCAAGTAAGATGGTGTCCTGAGGAGACAATGACGGCCACAAAGGCCGCACACCATCGCCATGAAATACTCAAAAACTGAGGTCGGGCAGCAGGCGTTCAAGCAGCGTTCTCCGCTGCTGTCGGCGCGGCAGCGCTCGGCTTTCATTTTGTTTGATGGGATCAAGACTCTGGACCAGGTGCTGGCTGCTGCAGCCGGTCTCGGTGTGACACAAGCCGACGTGGACCACATGCTGGCCCAGGGGTTTCTGGCTGCGAGCGGGCCGCAGCTTGCCGCGGTCGAAGCGGTGAGCGCGCGAACACCCCAGGTGCGCTATGCCGAGGCTTGGCCGATCGCCACCCGGCTGACCGCCTCTCTGGGGCTGCGCGGTTTCAAGCTCAACTTGGCGGTTGAGGCCGCCAGTGGCTACGACGAGCTGCTGGCGTTGCTGCCCAAGATCCAGGATGTGCTCGGGCCGAAAGCCTGCCAAGAACTGGAGCAGGCCCTCAAGGGCTGACGCTTCGGCCCGGCTCAGCGGCGGAAGCGGCCATCGGAAGTGATGATGGCCAGGTCGGCAAAGTCCAGGCCGGTGTGGTCTTTGGGGCTGTAGCTGATCTCCAATCCCCCCAGATCGAACTTGCTCAGGCTCTCCAGTGCCGACTGGATTTTTTCACGGCTCGGCTTGCCGCCGGTGCGTCGCAAGGCTTCCACCAGTACTTTGGCCGAGGCGAAGCCTTCCAGCATGGCTGGGCTGACTTCTGCGATGTCCTTGGTGCGCGCGAGGTCCTGCGCTTCTTTGACCAGGGCGTAACTCAGAGATTGCGGAAACACTTGTGAGACGATCACGCCGCGGGCGTTGTCCCCCAGGCTTTTGATGAAACCACCCGAAGCGTTGTTGGACAAGGTCACAACCTGGCAATTGCTGCCGGCCGCACGGAAGGCCTTGATGCCGTCCACGACAGCAGCACCAGAGGCGATCATGAGCACGGCCTGGGCGCCGGATTGGGCCACCAGTGGCGCGATCTTGGAAAAGTCCGGCTTGGCACGGTCGAATTTCTCCACTGCGACGGCACTGATCTTGGCGGCTGCCAGCCCTTTTTGTGCACCGGCCAGGCCGTCCTCGCCGAAACTGTCATTGGCGAGCACCACAGCGATCTTGGTCATGCCGATGGTGGCCAGGTGGATGACGGCCTTCTCAGCTTCGCGCTGATAGGTGGCCCGCACGTTGAAGATGTGCTTGCGTACCGGCTGGTGCAGCGTCATTGCGCCGGTGGACGGGCCGATCAGCGGCACGCCATATTTGTCCAGCAGGGGCAGGATGGCCTCGGTGTGAGGCGTGCCACGGTTCAGAAACACGGCCACCACATTCTGATCTTCGATCAGCTTGCGTGCGTTCTCTCCAGCCAGTTTGGGGTCGAACTTGTCGTCGAGCGAGATCAGCTCGATCTTCTGTCCGCCGATACCGCCCTTGGCGTTGATGCTATCAATGTAGAGCTTGGCACCGTCCGTGGTTTCCTTGACGCCGGCGGCCACCGGGCCGCTGAAACCAGCGGTCTGGCCAATCAGGATCTGCGCCTGCGCGGTGGCACTGGCCAGCACCAGCAATGTGGCGCCCAAGGTTTTGTAATTCCACATGGTATTTCCTGCTCCTTTTTCCCCGGATTGTGAAGTTTAAGCGGCGTTTCAGGGGTATCTGGCTGTAACAGAACTGTCATGACCCCAATCCGGCCGATTCGGCCGTGACTGCCTAGAATGATTGGCCTGATTAGAAAGATGCCATGCCATGACCCAGGGGACCATCCGCATCCGCGGTGCACGCCAGCACAATCTCAAGAACCTTGATCTCGACATCCGTACCGGGGAGTTGACGGTGGTCACCGGTCCCAGTGGCTCGGGTAAATCGAGCCTGGTGTTTGACACCCTGTATGCCGAGGGCCAGCGTCGTTATGTCGAGACCTTCAGCGCCTACGCACGCCAGTTTCTCGACCGCATGGACAAACCTGCGGTGGACAAGGTGGAGGGGGTGCCGCCGGCCATTGCCATCGACCAGACCAACCCGGTGCGCTCGTCGCGCTCGACGGTCGGCACGATGACCGAACTCAACGACCACCTCAAGTTGCTGTTCGCCCGTGCCGGCCAGCTGTTCGACCGTGTGACCGCGTTGCCGGTGCGGCACGATTCGGCGGACAGCATCTATGCCGAGTTGCAGGCGCGTGCGCAAGCCGCGTCCGAGTCGGCTTCGCTGGAGGCCCCCGTCGATCCACGGCTGGTCATCACGTTCCCGGTCGAGTTGCCGGGCGGCACCACCGAAGACGAAGTGACACAGTGGCTGTCGGCCAGCGGTTTCACCAAGGTACAGGCCGAGCGCGAAGTGGCCACGCCGGCCGGCACGAGAAAAGTGCTGGATGTGGTGGCCGACCGCTTTCGCCTGAGCCACGCCGAGCGCGCGCGCGTGGTCGAGGCCATCGAGGTCGCGCTCAAGCGCGGCAGCGGCCGCCTGAACGTCTACCGGCTGCGTGACGAGGACGAACCCGAGGTCTGGCGGTTTTCCACCGGCCTGCACTGCCCGGAGAGCGACCAGCGCTACACCGATCCGATTCCCTCCATGTTTTCGTTCAACTCGGCCGTGGGGGCGTGCGAGGTCTGTCGCGGCTTCGGTCGCGTCATCGGCGTCGATTACGGCCTGGTGATCCCGAACGACAAGCTGACCTTGCGTGCCGGGGCCATCAAGCCGATGCAGACGCCGGCCTGGGCCGAGTGCCAAGACGACCTGATGCGCCATGCCGAAGCCGCCGGTATTCCGCGCGACACCGCATGGAACAAGCTCACGCCCGAGCAGCAGAACTGGGTCATTCACGGCTCGCCCAACTGGAACGGCAAGTGGAACCAGCAGTGGTATGGCGTCAAGCGTTTCTTCGAATACCTGGAGACCAAGGCCTACAAGATGCACATCCGGGTGCTGCTGTCCAAGTACCGCAGCTACACACCGTGCGAGACCTGCAATGGTGCGCGCTTGAAGACCGAGAGCCTGCTCTGGCGCATTGGCAGCAAGGACGACGCGGATGCGGTGCTGGCACCGGCCAAGCGCTTCATGCCTGCCGGTGTGCAATGGTCACGTGCGCAGCTCGAGGCGCTGCCGGGTCTGTGTTTGCACGACCTGATGCTGCTGCCGATCGACAGGCTGCGCCGCTTTTTTGAGCGCGTGGCCCAGGTGGAGATGGCGCAGGGGACGCTGGCGCAGGGAGTCGACCAGGGCCAGCATCAGGCCCTCAAACTGCTGTTTGAAGAGATCACCACCCGCCTGAAATACCTGTGCGACGTCGGCATCGGCTACCTCACGCTGGATCGCCAGAGTCGCACGCTCTCCGGCGGCGAGGTGCAGCGTATCAACCTCACTACAGCCCTGGGCACCTCACTAGTGAACACCCTGTTCGTGCTGGACGAGCCCAGCATTGGCCTGCACCCGCGCGACATGCACCGCATCATCGAGGCCATGCAGCGCCTGGTTGACGCCGGCAACACGCTGGTGGTGGTGGAGCACGACCCGGCGGTGATGTTGGCGGCCGACCGCATGATCGACATGGGTCCCGGCCCGGGCGAGCGCGGCGGCAACATCGTGTTCGATGGCAGCACCGAGGACCTGCGGAACGCCGATACCCTGACCGGTGCCTACCTGGGCGGGCGCAAGCAGGTCGGCTTCGGCTTCAAACGCATGGTGAGCGAGAGCACGCCGCGCCTGCTGCTCGAAGGCGTCACCGAACACAACCTCAAACATGTCTCGGTCGACATTCCACTCGGGCGGCTGGTGTGCGTCACCGGTGTTTCCGGCTCAGGCAAGTCCACCCTGATCCAGGATGTGCTGGCGCCGGCGCTGATGCGGCATTTCGGCAAATCCACCGAGGCGCCGGGCGCGTTCGAGCGCCTGCTCGGTGCCGAACAGCTGAGCGAGGTGGTGTTCGTCGACCAGTCTCCGATCGGCAAGACGGCACGCTCCAACCCAGTCAGTTATGTCGGCGCCTGGGATACGTTGCGCGAGATTTTTGCCAACGCGCCGCTGTCGCGCCAGCGCGGCTATACCGCCGCCAAATTCAGCGCCAACAGCGGCGACGGCCGCTGCCCTACTTGCGGCGGCTCCGGCTTCGAGCACGTGGAGATGCAGTTCCTCAGCGACGTCTACTTGCGCTGCCCGGACTGCGACGGCAAACGCTTCCGCCCCGAAATTCTGGAGATCACGATTGAGCGCGGCGGCAAGCACCTGAATGTGGCCGACGTGCTGGAACTCACCGTCAGCGAGGCCTGCAGCCTGTTCGCCAATGACCGTGATGTCATCCGTGCGCTGCAGCCCATCGTCGACGTCGGGCTGGAGTACGTGCGCCTGGGTCAGCCCGTGCCCACACTCTCCGGCGGCGAGGCGCAGCGTCTGAAGCTGGCCGGTTTCCTGGCCGAAGCAGCCAAAAGCGCCAGCGCCAGCCGCCAGGCCATGGCGCGCAAGGGCACGCTGTTCCTGTTCGACGAACCCACCACCGGCCTGCACTTCGACGACATTGCCAAGCTGATGCGCGCGCTGCGCAAGCTGCTCGATGCCGGCCACTCCCTGCTGGTGATCGAGCACAACCTTGATGTCATGCGCGCCAGCGACTGGCTGATCGACCTGGGCCCCGAAGGCGGCGACGCCGGTGGCGAGGTGGTGGCGGTCGGCACGCCGGAAGAGGTGCGCCAGCATCCAACGTCACATACCGGCCGTGCGCTGCGTGAGTACGCGCTGGCCATGGGCGAGGTGCATGAAGCCCAGGAAGGCGCTGTGCGCTTCATGCCGCAGGCTTTTACCCCCCTGCCGCGACGGATTCGCCCGGTGCAGGAAACGCTGGACGCGATCCAGATCGTCAATGCCAAGGAGCACAACCTCAAGAGCTTGAGCGTCAACATCCCGCGCGGCAAATTCAATGTCATCACCGGGGTGTCAGGCTCGGGCAAGTCCACGCTGGCGTTCGACATCCTGTTCAACGAAGGCCAGCGTCGTTATCTCGAATCGCTCAACGCCTACGCCCGCAGCATCGTGCAGCCGGCTGGCCGGCCCGAGGTCGACGCGGTCTACGGCATTCCGCCCACGGTGGCGATCGAGCAGCGCCTCTCACGCGGCGGGCGCAAGAGCACGGTGGGTACCACCACCGAGGTCTGGCACTTTCTGCGCCTGTTGTTCGTCAAGCTGGGCGTGCAGCACTGTATTCACGATGATGCCGCGGTGGCGCCGCAGACGCCCGAGAGCATCGTGGCGCAGCTGATGAAGAGTTTCCGCGGCCAGCACATCGGTCTGCTGGCCCCCCTGGTGCTGAATCGCAAGGGCGTCTACACCGAGCTGGCCGACTGGGCGCGGCCGCGTGGCTACACTCACCTGCGGGTCGACGGCAACTTCCTGCCAACCACCGGCTTCCCACGCATCGACCGCTTCAAGGAGCACACCATCGAGCTGCCGGTGGCCAGCCTCGACGTGCTGCCGGACAACGAAACCCAGTTGCGCCAGGCGCTGACGACCGCGCTGGAGCATGGCAAGGGCGTGCTGCATGTGCTGAGCGGGCTCGATGGCCTGCGAGAGGCGATGAAGAACCAGGCGCCAACGGCAGGCATCGGTCGGCTCGATGTGTTCTCCACCAAGCGCGCCTGCCCGGTGTGCGCCACGTCCTATGCCGAGCTCGACCCGCGTCTGTTCTCCTACAACAGCAAGCATGGCTGGTGCCCGGACTGTGTCGGCACCGGCGTCAAACTCAGCAAGGAGCAGCGCAAGCTGCTCGATGACTCGGTGCGCGACGACAAGGACAAGGGGCGCGAGCAGACCTTTGCCGAGCCCGAGGTGGAGGACGTGGCCGATGTCGCCTGCCCGAGCTGCGAAGGCACACGACTGAATGCCACGGCCCGCGCGGTGAAGTTCAACGGTGTTGGCATCACCGAAATCGCGCGGCTGAGCGTGAGCGACATCCGGGCCTGGGTGCAGGCGCTGGCGCTGTCAGGCCGCATGACCCAACGTGAAAGCGATATCGCGCGTGACCTGATCCCCGAGATCAAAAGCCGGCTCGAATTCCTGGAGCAGGTGGGGCTGGGTTACCTCACCCTGGCCCGTGGCGCGCCCACACTGTCGGGCGGCGAGGCGCAGCGCATCCGCCTGGCCGCGCAATTGGGTAGCAACCTGCAGGGCGTGTGTTACGTGCTGGACGAGCCGACCATTGGCCTGCATGCGCGCGACAACCAGATCCTGCTCAATGCCTTGCAGACCCTGAGCGACAAGGGCAACACGCTGGTGGTGGTGGAGCACGACGAGGACACCATCCGCCGTGCCGACCACATCATCGACATCGGGCCGAGTGCCGGCAAGCGCGGTGGCCGTCTGGTCGCCGAAGGCAGCGTGAACGACATCACCGGCGCGGGCGACTCGCAGACCGGGCGTTACCTGCTGCACGCCATGAAGCACCCGTTGCAGGCGCGTCGCAATGTTGCCGACAGCGAGCAGCCCTGGCTGACCGTGCATGGTGCGAAGCTGCACAACCTACAGGACATCAGCGCCAGCATTCCGCTCAAGCGCCTGGTGGCCGTCACTGGCGTCAGTGGCTCGGGTAAATCAACGCTGGCGCGCGATGTGCTGCTGAGCAATGTGCAGGCGGCGGTGGCCAAACGCGCCACCAAGGCCGGGCGCGATGCGCTGGCTGCGGGGGAGGCGTTAGTCTGGAGCGGCTGCGAATCGGTCAGCGGCTTTGAGACCGTCGACCGCGTGCTCGAAGTCGACCAGACACCGATCGGCAAGACGCCGCGCTCCTGCCCGGCTACCTACATTGGTTTCTGGGACACCATCCGCAAGCTGTTTGCCGAGACGCTGGAAGCCAAGGCGCGCGGCTATGCGGCCGGGCGCTTCTCCTTCAACACCGGTGAGGGCCGCTGCCCGAGTTGCGAAGGCCAGGGGGTGCGCACCATCGAGATGAGCTTCCTGCCCGATGTGAAGGTGCTGTGCGAAACCTGCCGCGGTGCGCGCTTCAACCCCGAGACGCTGGCCGTGACCTGGCGCGGCAAAAGCGTGGGCGATGTGCTGCAGATGGAGGTGGACGAAGCCGTCGAGTTCTTCGCCGCCATGCCTTCCATCGCGCACCCCCTGCAGCTGCTGAAGGATGTCGGTCTGGGTTACCTGACGCTGGGGCAGCCTTCGCCCACGCTCAGTGGCGGCGAGGCGCAGCGCATCAAGCTGGTGACGGAACTCACCAAGGTGCGTGACGAGGTGGGCCGGCGCGGGCAGAAGGCGCCGCACACGCTTTATGTGCTGGACGAGCCCACGGTGGGCCTGCACATGGCCGACGTGGACAAGCTGATCCGCGTGCTGCATCGACTGGTGGACGGCGGCCACAGCGTGGTGGTGATCGAACATGACCTCGACGTCATCGCCGAGGCTGACTGGATCATCGATCTGGGCCCGGACGGCGGCAAGGACGGCGGGCGCATTGCCGCCGCAGCGACACCGGAGGCGGTGGTGCGACAGGGTACCCACACCGGACTGGCACTGGCGCCGGTGCTGGCGCGGTAGATGCATCTAACGCTACTGATTTGATAGCAAATTCGAGAGGGACTTCAAGAGGAAATCAAATCCTGCTATAAATCTCGTAGGGAAGGGGCCTTGAGCCAAAAAAATAACTATGCAGATGATTTCGCTGGATCAGGTATTCCAGATACTGCGGCCGGGGGTGCCGCTGCCGTTCGGTGTGCGCGATGCGGCAGGCCGCCTGCTGCTGGCCAAGGGGCTGGTGCTGCATGAGCAGTCCAAGCTGTTGGATTTGCTCAACCGCGGCATGTTTGTCGACACCGAGGAGGTCAAGCGGTATGTGCCGCCCGCCCGGGAGTCTGACGCCATTGAGCGACCCGCGGAACGTTTCTCCGTCCGTTGGGAAGCGTTGCTGCGCAGGCTGGGGCTGCTGCTGCAGACCCCCGCTGATCCACAGTTCCTCAAACAAGTACGCGAGATGGTGGTGCGGATTGCCGGCTGCCCGGAATCGTGTACCGATCAGATGATTTTCCTGATCGTGCGTCATGACTACAGCCAGACTCAGCGTTACCCGGAGGCGCATTCGCTGCATGTGGCCGTCCTGTGCCACTTGGTCAGCCGGCGCCTGGGGTGGTCAGACAATCGGCGCCTGAGCCTGATCGGCGCCGCCCTGACCATGAACCTGGGCATGGCCAGCCTGCAAGCCAAGCTGGCGATGCAGCGGACACCCCCGACACCGCAGCAGCGCCAGGAAATCGATGCCCATCCGCTGGTCTCTGCGTCGCTGCTGCGCGCCAGCGGGCTGCAGGATGAGGAATGGCTGCTGGCGGTGGAGCAGCACCATGAATGCCCGGGTGGCAGCGGTTACCCGAAGCAGGTGCAGGCCCCCGGCGAGCTGTCGCAGCTGATCCGTTTCATCGACAACTTCACCGCCAAATACAGCCCGCGTGCCGGGCGCGACAAGCAGCCGGCGCACCAGGCGGCCAAGGACCTGTACGCGCAAAGCGGCGGCAATCCGCTCGCAGCGGCGCTGATCAAGGAATGCGGCATTTACCCGCCGGGGTGCTTCGTCAAGCTGGCCAGTGGTGAATCCGCAGTGGTGACACGACGCGGGCTCACGCTCAAGGAGCCGCTGGTGGTGGCCCTGACGAACCCCCATGGCGAACCTTTGGGGCGCCCTGTGCAGCGGGATACCTCCCAGCCCGGGCGCGCGATTGTGGGGCCGCTGGCTGACAAGGCCATCACCGTCCAGGTGTCGGCCGACCAGCTCTACGACTAGCGCCCAAGATCGATGCGTTGACGTTCGACGCCGGACGACTTAGTATTTGCCTGTGATCATTTCCCGCCAATCCTCCCGACGCTCCATGAACGCCCGACGCATGTCGGGCGGGCTGTGGGCGTGCGCGGAAATGGGTTGAAGAAAATGTAATCACCTGAACTGATCTCTTCAGTTTCCCCGACCAGGCCACGGCTCACCCCCGTGGCCTTTTTGTTTTTGTCCTTCACAGAAAGAGGTTCGATATGCCCGAGACTGCCGCCCCGTTCAACCCCAGCAGCCTGATGCCGATCACCCCGCGCCCGGAACTTGTTTTCGTGCGCGGCGAGGGCGCGTACCTGTTCGATCGGCAGGGACGCCGTTATCTGGACTGGGTGCAGGGTTGGGCCGTCAATTGCCTGGGGCACGCGCCGGCCGCCGTGGCGCAGGCGCTGTGCCACCAGGCCCGCACGCTGATCAATCCGAGTCCGGCCTTCTACAACGAGCCAGCCATGGAACTGGCTACCTTGCTGACGCAGCACAGCTGCTTTGACCAGGTGTTCTTTGCCAGCTCGGGCGCCGAGGCCAACGAGGGCGCCATCAAGCTGGCGCGCAAGTGGGGCCAGCTGCACAAACGGGGCGCGTTCGAGATCATCACCTTCATCAACGGCTTTCACGGCCGCACCCTGGCCACCATGTCCGCCAGCGGCAAGCCGGGCTGGGACACGATGTTTGCGCCACAGGTGCCAGGTTTCCCCAAGGCGGTTTGGAACGATCTGGCATCGGTGCGCGCGCTGATCAATGAAAAGACGGTCGCGGTCATGCTCGAGCCGGTGCAGGGCGAGGCCGGCGTCATGCCGGCCGATGCGGCCTTTTTCCAGGGCTTGCGTGCGCTGTGCGATGCCCATGGCCTGCTGATGATCGCCGACGAGGTGCAGACCGGTTGCGGCCGCACCGGCACGCTGTTTGCCTACGAGCAGTATGGGGTGGAGCCCGACATCATGACCCTGGGCAAGGGGCTGGGCGGCGGCGCGCCGCTTTCGGCCCTGCTGGCCAAGGCGGCTTGTGCCTGCTTCGCGCCCGGCGAGCAGGGCGGCACCTTTTGCGGCAACCCGCTCATGTGCGCCGCTGGCGTGGCCGTCATGCACAGTTTGCTGGCGGAGGGTTTTCTGGACGCCTCACGCCAGGTGGGTGCACAACTGGCAGACGGGTTGCGCAGTCTGTCCCGCGAGTTCGGCCTGGGTGAAGTGCGCGGACATGGCCTGTTGCTGGCGTTGGAGCTGGGGCATGACCGTGCGGCGCAGGTGGTGACCCTGGCGCGTGAGCGCGGGCTGCTGCTCAATGCGCCGCGCGCGCACTGCTTGCGCTTCATGCCGGCACTCAACACGCGTGCGCAGGAGGTGGCGCAGGGGTTGGCTTTGCTGCGCGGCGTCCTGGGGGATCTGCACTAGGCGGCACGAGTGGGCCGGCCGGCTGTGATTCAGCCGGCGCGCACGGCCAGCAGCGCGCGTGCCACCTCGGCAAAGCCGGCACCGCGCTCGCTTGGTGTGATGAAACGCGGCTGGTGCGTGAGCTCGGCCGCAAAGCGGCGGATGTTGGCCACGCCCACGCTGAAGGGAAAGTGCTGGAACATCAGTTGGTCGTTGGTGGAGTCGCCCACATAGACCCAGCGGGCGATTTCAGCATCGAGTTCGCGGCCCAGCAGTTCGCGCACGATCCAGCGTGCGCCCTCCAGCTTGTTGTGCGCGCCAAACCAGCCGTTGATGTGGATGCTGCTCACGGTGGCGCACATGCCCTCGCTTTGCATGATCTGTATCACCTGCGCGATCTGTTCGGGGCCTAAGTGTGTGAACTCGTTGTGGTCGACGGCAATGTCGGTTTCGCGGCCCGGCGAATCTTCGGCCAGCGTCGTGCCGGGCACTTCACGCAGGACGCGCTGGGCTACCTGCTGCATGCGGGCGAAGTTGGTGGCCCGGGTGGCGGCATCCTGCTGGTATCGTTTTGATAGCGCTTGACGCTTATCCGGTAAGGGTTGGGTGCTGTTTTTGTCAGAAACTCCCGCAGGGGGGCGAGGCTGGATCAGGGCAACGGCGCCGTTCTCCGCCACGATCGCATCGACCGGCCAACTCAGCGCGAATGGTTCGCTCCAGCCAACGGGGCGGCCCGTGATCGGGATCACATGCAAGCCGGCGGCCCGCAGGTCGGCCAGGGCCTGCAAGGCGTCGGGCGTGATGGCGCCTTCGGTGGTCAGGGTGTCGTCGATGTCGGTCAGCACGCCAATGATCGGACGCCGATCATCCGCGGACCATTGGCTCAGAGACTGCATGGCGCGATTGAGAGAGAATTTGGACAACTTTACATGAGGCGGTTGTATGCAGGCAGAAGGCCAGGCGGTGCACGGCGAGTCGCATTGGGTTGCCCAGGGGGACATCCGGCTTTTTGTCTGGGAGAAGTACCAAGGCATGCCAGGCGGCAAGCCGGTGGTGATGCTGGCGCACGGCTCGGCCACCGCCGGCCGCGAGAGCTTTGACTTGAAGGTGCCTGGCCACCCGTCCTACAGCCTGATGGACTTTCTGGCCCGGCAGGGGTTTGACGTGTTCGCGCTCGATGTGCGGGGCTTTGGCAGCTCGACGCATCCTGATGGGCATCTGAGCACCGAGCAGGCCAGTGCCGACCTGAATGCGGCGGTCGACTATGTGCGTGATTTGCGCGGCGTGGCGCAGGTCCATCTGCTGGCCTGGTCCTGGGGGACGCAGTACGGTGGCATGTTCGTGATGGCGCATCCGCAGAAGGTGGCCCGTTACATCAGCTACGCGCAGATGCATGCCGACAGCCCGGACCTGCTGGCGCGTCGCCCGCGGCTGGAGACCTTCCAGCGCTCGCCCTACATCCGCATCACCGAGTCCGGCTGGAAGCTGCGTTTCGATTCGATGACCCCGCCTGAGGCCAACGAGCCTGCGGTGGTGGAGGCGTTTGCGCGGTCGGCGGCGCTGGTGGAGACCCGGTCACCCACGGGGCCGCAAGTGGACCTGCTCACCAAGCTGCCGATGGTGGATGCCGCGCGGCTGCCGGTGCCGGTGATGATGATCCACGGCCAGTACGACGATGTGGCCGACCTGGCGGGGCTGTGGCCTTTCTTCCGCGAGTTGCCCCATCCGTACAAGAAGTACGTGGTGATTCCCGATGCCGGCCACATGATGCACCTGCAAAAAGGGCATCGGCAGTTTCAGTACGAGGTGGCGGCGTTCTTCGCCGCCCCTTGAGCGCTTTCAGCCAGCGCTTTGCAGCGACAACCCGGCGTGCTCGCGCAGCGGGTGGAAGTGGATCTTGGGGAAGCGCTCCTGCGCCAGCCGCACGTCGTAGGGTGAGGTGCAGAGGTAGGCCAGCGTGTCGGCCGCATCGCGCGCCAGCCGCTGCGGGTAGGCGTCGCAGAAGGCCTTGAGCTCGGCCGGCGTGTCAGCCGTGATCCAGCGCGCGCCGGTGTACTGGCAGCCCTCCAGCCGCACGTCGGCGTCGTATTCGCTCTTCAGGCGGTGCTGCACCACCTCGAACTGCAGCTGACCGACGGCGCCCAGCAGCATGTTGCCACCCATCTCGGGGCGGAACACCTGGATCGCGCCTTCCTCGCCCAACTGGGCCAGGCCCTGCTGCAGCTGTTTGGTGCGCAGCGGGTTCTTCAGCACCACGGTCATGAACAGCTCGGGCGCGAAGAAGGGCAGGCCGGTGTACTGCAGGGCAATGGAGCCATCGGTGATGGTGTCGCCCAGCTGCACGCCGCCGTGGGTGGTGAAGCCGACGATGTCGCCCGCGTAGGCCTCTTCCACCGCCTCGCGGCGCTGGCTCATGAAGGTCACCACGCTGGTGGGGCGCAGTTCCTTGGCGGTGCGCTGCACTTTCAGTTTCATGCCCGGTGTGTACTTGCCGGAGCAGACGCGCACGAAGGCGATGCGGTCGCGGTGGTTGGCGTCCATATTGGCCTGCACC
>Ga0066462_1000330_pt1 | contig 13364 bp, 13 predicted proteins | sample LakWasMe92_HOW11_2_FD_59573 | JGI IMG/M metagenome (GOLD analysis project Ga0066462, IMG submission 59573) | Freshwater sediment methanotrophic microbial communities from Lake Washington under simulated oxygen tension - Sediment Metagenome 92_HOW11 | ecosystem: Environmental > Aquatic >... | reverse complement strand
GGCGCAAGCGGGGTCGCCACAGCGGGACTCCGCATAACATTTAACTCAGCATTACAGCTGAAATGCGGTGCACCGCATTTAATTTGGCTGGTGATGATCGTCGCTTTGCTGCCAGCCCGGTCGTCAATGATCTCCAGCAGATCCGAGCGCGTCATGCTGTCGATGGCTCCCATGCCCCAGTCGTCAAGCACCAGGACGTCGGTCTTAGCCAGCTGCAGCAGCCACTTGCCGAAGGCCCCGCTGCCGTGCCGGATACGCAGTTCTTCCTGCAAGCGGGGTACACGCTGGTAAATCGCCGAGTGGCCACGCCGACAGGCGTACTGCGCCAGTGCGCAGGCCAGCCATGACTTGCCGGCGCCGGTCGGGCCGGTGATCAACACGCTTTGGCCAGCACTGACCCATTCACCCAATGCCAAACTCATCACCTCGCGACGGTCGATACCGCGCCCCGAGCGGGCATCGATGTCCTCAATCGCGGCCTGCCCGTACTTGAGGTGTGCGTTCTTGAGCAGCCGCACCAGCTTGCGGTCGTTACGGGCATGGACCTCGCGGTCTATCAGCAGTGCGACGCGCTCCTCGAAGCTCAACGCGGCCATGCCAGGTTGTGCCAGTTGTTCTTCAAGGCCGGCCGCCAGGCCGTCCAGTTTCAGCGAGCGCAGTTGCGCCAGGGTCGTGTGCATCATCATCTCGTCTGTCCTCATTGGTAGTAGCCAGGTCCGCGGACGTGGGCATGGTCGGGGCTGACCCATTCGCCAGCTGTAGCCGGCGAGCTCTGGTCGCGGTTGTTGGTGAGGATGTCGCGCACGTGTCGGTACTGGCAGGCGCCGATCTGCAGGGCCAGCATGCAGGCCGCTTCCAGCCTTACCTTGCTGTAGCGCTTGGCCAGCGACAGCAGGCCGAGGCAGGCCCGGTAACCGTGCTCTGGATGCCTGTTCTCGGCCATCAGCCGCGTCACCGCTTCGGCCGTGGCGGGGCCGATGCTTTGTCCCCAGTGGATCAGCCGGGTCGGCGTCCATTCCATGTGCGCGCGGTGGGCTGCAGGCATGTGCGCAGCCGTCGTGGTGAAGCCACCCTGGCGGCTGTTGCGGGCATGGCTGGCGATGCGCTGCCCTCTGTGCATCAGCTCCACCACTGCGGTGGTGATGCGCGCTTCGAGCACCTGCCCGACCATCGAATGCGGCACGCTGTAGCGGTGGCGCTCAACCTCGACGTGGTAATCGATGTGCACCTTGACGGTCTTGAAGTGCGCCATCTCGTAACGCTGTAGCGGCAGCGGTAACAAGGCTGGTGCATCGATCTCGGCGAAGGTGCTGGCGCGGCTTCCTGGCAGTTTTTGGAACAGCTTTTCGTTGAGCCGTGTGAGCAACGGCACCATAGCCTGATTGACCTCGTGCACGCTGTCGAACTGCTGGTGGCGCAGCCGCGCCATGATCCAGCGCTCGACGATCTGCACCGCAGATTCAGCCTTGGCCTTGTCTTGTGGATGGCGGGGACGGGCCGGCAGAATCGAGGTGCCGTAGTGGCGTGCGAAGTCGAGCACCGTGTCGTTGCTGCGCGGTTCGTAGCGGTTGGCGTCGGCGATCATCGCCTTCGGATTGTCAGGAACGATCAATTGCGGCACGCCGCCGATGAAGGCCAGCGCACGTGCAGTGGACTCGAGCCAATCCTTCATCGTCTCGCATGGCGTCGCGCAGGCAAAGGTGTAGCTGGAAGCGCCCAGAGCGGCCACGAAGATGTGGGCACGGCTGCCATCGGTGAGCCCAATGGTGGGCCCGGCGTAGTCGATGAACAGCTTCTCGCCGGCGCGGTGCACCTGACGCATCGACCGCTTGAGCTGCTTGGCGAAGCGGCGGTAGTTTTCGCAGAACTGGGAGTAGCTGTAGGTCTGCACATCCGCGTAGTCGGCACGGTGTTCTTCCCAGAGCAGCATCAGCGTCATGCCCTTGCGCTGCAGTTCCTGGTGCAGTCGGCCGAAGTCAGGCTGCACGTGGTCGCGGGGCTGCTCGGGTGCAACCAGCAGCCGCCGTTCTAGCATGGTCTCGTCCAGGCCCTGCACGGTCGTCCAGTCTAGAGCCGCGGCGGCGGCCAAGCCGACATACTTGGTGACGACGCCCTTGGAAATCCCCAGCGCGGCGGCGATCTGCTGGTGCGACATCCTGGCGTCCAACTTCAAACGCAATACGTCTTTTATCTTACGCATATTGATCCTTGATACCGGCACGCTGTCTCCAGACAAAAAGCTGGCAGCGTACTCGGTCGGTTGCTATATGCGTAACATCATTTCGGCGCTGTACGACACCATTCCGGTATCGTGACCGCTGATTCCGGTGGCGGCCGAAATCGGTCACGATAGACCGGAATGGGTGGTCACGATGGACCGGAATGACCGGTCACGATAGACCGGAATCGCTGGTCACGATGGACCGGAATACCCAGCGTCAGTCAGCGTCAGTATGTGCGAACAGGGGTTTCAGAACCCAAACAACATGTTCAATAAATTGTACATGTAGTGGTTAGCGTAATGCTCAAAAATGAGCAAGGGATATGTGCGGTAAGTCGTACAAGAGCCCTGACGAGCCGTCTTCTCGCCGGTATGACGGCTTATTTTGGCGGGGAAATCTTGGTGTCAGTGTGCTGTGGGGCAAAAAAAGGAGTTCGAATCAGCCCGCAAGTTCTTTCTTCAACAGCGCATGCAAGGCCCCAAACTCCGGCTCGCCCAGGTAGCGCTTGATGATCTTGCCTTGCTTGTCGATCACGAAGGTGGTCGGGGTCATCGCCACGTCGCCGAACGCCTTGGCCAGTTCGCCAGTGGTATCGAGCGCGACCTTGAACGGCAGCTTGCGCGTCTCGGTGAAATTGAGCACGTAGTTGGGCGGATCGTAGTTCATCGCGACCGCGACGAACTCGAGGCCCTGGCTTTTGAATTTGTTGTAGGTGTCGACCATCTGCGGCATTTCCTTCACGCAAGTGGTGCATGAAGTTGCCCAGAAATTGACCATCACCACCTTGCCGCGCAGGCTTTGCGAGGTGATTTTCTGGCCGTCGAGGGCGATGTAGGTGACCTCGGGTGCGGCCGTGCCACCGCTGCCGAGCGATGCATAGCCGACGCCCGCGAGCGCGAGCACGACGGCGGCAATCGCGGCCGGTTTGATCCAGGTGTTACGGGTGGGGGTGGCGGTGGACATGGCGGTCACGCTTCAGTAGGTACGAAAGGCAATTATAGCCCCGCGCGGCAAACGCCGCCCGGGCTGGGCGCCGTTCCCTTACAGCTGGGCCGCACTCCGGTGCGGCTCGAGCGCCTTGAGCTCTGCTTCGGTGATGTAGTCGAAAATCTTGACCACTTTCTGCACGCCGCTCACGCCGCGCGCCACGTCGGCGCCAACCTGGCCTTCGCGCGCTGTCACGCGACCCATCAGGTAGACCACGCCGCGCTCGGTCACGACCTTGAACGAGTTGGCCGAAATGGTCTTCATGTCAACCAGGCTGGCCTTGACCTTGGCGGTAATGAGCGTGTCGCTGGAACGCGAGGTGTAGGTCGCAGGTCCGGCAATTTCGAGCTCGTTGGAAATCGACTGCACGCCGTCGATGGATTGTATTTCGCGCTCGACGGCCGCCTTCATCGCCTCGTCCTTGACTTCGCCGGTCAGCAGCACCTTGCGGTTGAAACTGTTGACGTTCACATGGCCGGCGTCGCCGACGATTTTCGGCACCCGCAGTTCGCCCTTGACGGCGATGGCCTTGTCTTCGGTCTGGGCGCCGAGGGTGCGGCGGTCGGAGCCCGCAACCGCACCGACCACGGCGCCGCCGACCATCATTTCGACGCAGCCGGCCAAGCCGCCCAGCAGGGCGGCGCACAGCACGAGTTTCACTACGGGACGCACAAGGCGCGGGCCATTCTCAATCATTAACATCTCCTCCGAATAGGGCAACGTCGATACCGTCGCAAATACAGTGAATCGTCACCAGGTGCACTTCCTGGATGCGGGCGGTGCGCGCATGCGGCACGCAAATGTGGACATCGGCGTCGGTCAGCATCTTGCCGATCGCGCCGCCGTCCTTGCCGGTCAGCGCCACCACGCGCATTTCGCGTTCGAGCGCCGCTTCCACCGCGGCCAGCACGTTGCCCGAGTTGCCCGAGGTGGAAATGGCGAGCAGCACGTCGCCGGCCTGGCCGAAGGCTTGCACCTGTTTCGAGAAAATTTCGCGGTAGCTGTAGTCGTTGCCCACCGCCGTCAGGATCGAGGTGTCGGTGGTCAGCGCCAGCGCCGGCAGCGGAAAACGCTCGCGCTCGAAGCGGCCCACCAGCTCGGCGGCGAAGTGCTGGCAGTCGGCGGCCGATCCGCCATTGCCGCAGGCCAGGATCTTGTTGCCGTTGGAGAGGGCGCCGAACATCAGTTCGATCGCCTGTGCGATTGGCTGGGCCAACACGGCCGCCGATTGAATCTTCAGTTCCGCGCTTTCGTGGAAATGGGAGAGGATGCGTTGTGTGTTCATAGGTGCCGATTATAGTGCAGCGGCAACCGAACACGGGCAAGTGCCGTTAAAATTGCTTACACTTCAATGGCATTGCGCAGCCAGGTGAGGATGCCGGCGTCGATCGCGACCACGTCGAAACGGCACGCCGGCGGGCGTTGAAAGCGCAGCAGGTACAGCTGGGCCGCGCGCACCAGGCGCCGGATCTTGGCCGGGGTGATGCTGGCCGCCGCGCCGCCATGCTGCCGATTGGCGCGCTGGCGCACCTCGACGAATACGAGCGCCTGGCCGTCGCGCATGATCAGGTCGATCTCCCCGCCCTTGCAGCTGAAATTGGCCTCCACCAGCGTCAGCCCGTGCCGTTCAAGGTGGGCCAGGGCCTGCTGTTCCCACAGCTGGCCCTGCTGCTGCCTGACGCTGAGCCTGGCCGGCCACATGGTCAGTTCGGTGCGCTGACCCGCTGGAAGGCGCCGCCCTGGTACACCGCGGCCGGTTCGATCCGCTCGAAACGGGCCGGGCCAAGGCCGAAACTGACCTGCAGGCGGCCGGTGACGCCGTCGAGCATGAACGAGGCCGCCGGATGCAGGGTGATCTCGCGCGCAACGCGGAACGCGTCGATGCCGAGCGCATACAGGCGGTCCATGTCGGGCGTGCGGCCGGCCGCGCTCCAGCGTGGATATACCATGACGGCGGAATGGTCGGGAAGCACTTGCCATGGCATGTCGAGCACCCGGATACCGTCCAGTTCCACCATCGCCGAGCCCGGCTCGGTGCCGGGGTTGACCGAGGAGGTGCCGTACACGGGCAGGTTGTGCCTGTCGAGCGCCATGCGCACCTGGCCCAGCTGGCCGGCGTCGAGTGCGGCAAACAGCAGGGCGGGCGCCTCGGCATTGACGCGCGTCTTGAGCTGGCCGAGCGAGGCGCCGCTCACGTTGCCGTCGGCAACGGCGAGCTCGGCCACCTGCGAGCTCAGGCCCAGCTGGTTCCATTGCGCGGCGAAGGCGTTTGCCGTGCGCCGCTGCCATGCGCTGCTGCCCGATACGATCAGGGCGCTGGCGCCGGGGTTCTCGGCGGCGGCCCAGTTGGCAACCTGGCGCGCCTCGTCCTCCATCGACAGGCCCATGACCAGCATTTGCTGCGGCAGCGTGGATTCGGCCTCGCCGGCGCGCGCCTCGGGATGATTGAGCGCGATGGTCGGTTTGCTCACCGTGGCGCGGGTGGCAACCGCGTACACGGCCGAGCGCGCCAGCGGGCCGACCACGATATCGTTCTGTTCGAGCGCGCCGGCATAGGCGGCCAGCGCTTCGGGCGCCGACTCGCCGCTGTCGACCAGGTTGACGATGAAGCCGGCCCGGTCGCGTTCATAGGCGGCCATGAAGCCGGCACGCAGGGCCTCGGCCGGCACGCTCAGCGAAGCGGAACGCAGCGGCAGCAACAGGGCGATGCGGGTGGCGCCTGCGGCGGCGGGAGCGGAAGGAGCGGACCCGGCCGACGCCGTGAGCGGCGGCGCATCCACCGGATGGGTCTGGACGCTGGCCGCCTCGGGCGGCGCGGGCGCCGGGACCGCCCGCTCGCCCGTGAGCACCTTCGGCGCGGGTGCACTTGTGTTTGCCACGATAGGCGCGCACAATCGCCCCGGCGCGTCGCACGGCGTGCTGCACCCGCCCAGGATGGCGACCGCGCTGGCTGCAAGCAGGCCTTTCAGACTTCTTATTAGCATCACACCTCCAAATGACAGAACCACAGTCCAGCCAGATCGCTCAGCTTCCCGTCATGGGCGAGGCGGCGCATCAGGTCTATCCTACCGCAACCCTGTATGTCGTGGCCACACCCATCGGGAACGTCACGGACATCACTTTGCGTGCGCTGCACCTGTTGACACTGGTCGATGCGGTCGCCTGCGAGGATACCCGCAACACGGGAAATTTGCTCAGCCGTTTCGGTTTGTCCCGGCCGATGATCGCCGCCCACCAGCACAACGAGCGCGAGGTGGCCGACAAGCTGATCGCGCGCCTGCAGGCCGGCCAGCGCATCGCGCTGGTGTCGGACGCGGGCACGCCGGGCGTGTCCGATCCGGGCGCGCGCATCGTCGATGCGGTGCGCGCGGCCGGCCTGCGCGTAGTGCCGCTGCCGGGCCCGTCGGCGGCCATCACGGCGTTGTCGGCCAGCGGCCTGGTGAACGACCAGTTCCATTTTGTCGGCTTCCTGCCGGCCAAGGCCAGGCAGCGCGAAAGCGCGCTGGCCGAGCTGCTGGCGGTGCGCGCAACCCTGGTGTTCTATGAAGCGCCGCACCGCATCCTCGACTGCGTGCAGGCGCTGGCCGCCGTGTTCGAGCCGACCCGCCAGGTGGTGTTCGCGCGTGAGCTGACCAAGCTGTTCGAGGAAATCCACCGCTGCGCGCTGGCCGATGCGCTGGCCTGGGTGCAGGCCGACCCGCACCGCGAGAAAGGCGAATTCGTGGTGCTGCTGGAAGGCGCGCCCGCTGGCGCCGACGCGGCCGATGCCGATGCCGAGCGCATCCTGAAAATCCTGCTGGCCGAGTGCTCGGTCAAGCAGGCTGCCAGCCTGGCGGCGCAAATTACCGGGCGCAAGAAAAACGCCTTGTACGAACGGGCGCTCGAGCTCAAGGGCGAACAAGACTGAACCTGAGGCGCACTGCGCCGCCACTTCGCTGTCAAAGTGGGAGCGTGGGCCTTTCATCGCGTGGATGGCGCCGTACAGGTCGTATCGGGGGACCTTGTGCGGCGCCAGTCCTTGTGATGGGGCAGGCCCGCGCACCCCTACCATTTGCAGCCGCTGTCTTTCTTATCCATTAACAGGAATAGTGGCGCGAGCAGGCCGCCGGGCAGTCCGTCCTTGCAGTCGCGCCGCTTGGCGCTGGCAATGGCGCGCGCCGTCTTCGTTTGCGTTTCATACGGTTTGGGCGGCAGCTGCGCACCGGCCGACCCGGGCTGCACGAAATCCGGTTCGCTGGCGATCTGGCGCGCCAGCCGGTGCGCTGCCTCCTGGTCGAAGTGGGGCGCGGCGCCGGGGGCCGGGTCTGGCTGGAGCGCGAACGCGTCGGGCGCCGCGTCGCGCTCGGGGTCGCGTTGCGGCCGAAGCCTGGCCGGGGCGCGGGCACTGGCGGCCGGATGCGTCACCCGTGCCTGGCGCTGTGCGCGCGGCCTGGGTTCGGGCGGCGCTTCGGCCTGGTGTGCAATCTCGGGCGTGCGCAACCATACCGTCATCGTGCGCGTTGCGCCTGCCTGCTCGGGCGACTCGCGCACAAGCGCGCCCTGGCGGAACACCCACAGCAGCACCGCATGCAGCGCCAGCGAAATGAGCGCGCCGGCCGCGATCCGATAGCGGCGCTGGCGCACGGCGCCGTAGGCAATCAGGGGAAGGACAGTGTTCTCTCTGGAATTCATTGCTGCTCCATCGATCCGATGTTGTCATGCTCGCATACATTGAGCAGATGACAATAGTGGGCTTACAAATGGTCATACCTGTCACGGCGCAGCGCAGCGATTGTTCGATAAAAACCGCCGGGGCCTTGACCGGACGGCCTGCAGCCGTTATTATCTCGTTCCTCGGAGTGTGGCGCAGTCCGGTAGCGCACCTGGTTTGGGACCAGGGGGTCCAAGGTTCGAATCCTTGTACTCCGACCAAAATTTGAGCAGTAAATTTGAAGGACTTGAGAGGCACAGCGCTCTTGAGTCCTTTTTATTTGCGCGCGCCGTTCCTCTCCTGCACATGCAAAATGCATGATGCGTCTAGCCAGATGCGAATAATCCTTGTTGCAAACGATGTGAAAGAGTTCCGGCACGCGCCGCCTGTAGCATACTCTTGAGCTAAGAATCCAATCAACAATCGAGGACGCCGTATGGGAATCCCTGAGACGCCGGCGATGCCCGGCGAAGCACAAGTGCGCGCGGTGTTGCGCAACGTGATGGACCCTGAGGTCGGCATGAATATCGTCGACCTCGGCCTTATTTATGACGTGGCCATCGCGCCGGCCAGCATCCGCGTCGCCATGACGATGACGACCCCTGCCTGCCCGATGAGCGCCATGATCATGGACCAGGTGCAAAGCGAAATCGGCACCATCGCGCCTGCCGCGCAGATCGACGTGCAGCTGGTATGGGAGCCGGTATGGAATTCAAGCATGATGTCCGAGGATGCGAAGAAGCATTTCGGATGGTGAGGCCGGAGCCATCGTGAAAGCGGCGCCCGACATCGCGCCGCCCTGGCGCATGCCGCTGCTGGCGCTGGGCTTCGCTTGCCTGCTTGCGGGCGTGGGCGCCGGCCTGTTTCGCCTGGGCTGGTCTGTTCCGCTGTTTTCGACGCAACAGGTGGCGCTGCACGGTCCGCTGATGGTGTCCGGATTTTTCGGCACCGTGATCGCGCTCGAACGCGCGGTCGCCCTGGCGCGCCGCTGGGCCTACCTTGGCCCGCTGGCCAGCGGCCTGGGCGGCCTTGCGCTGGGCCTTGGCGTGGCGCCTGGCGCCGGCCAGCTGCTGCTGGCGCTGGGCAGCCTGATCCTGCTGGCCGCGTCGCTCCATGTCTACCTGCGCCAGCGCGCGTTGTTTACGTTCACGCTCGCGCTTGGCGCCACCTGCTGGGCGGTGGGAAACCTGCTGTGGCTGGGCGGCCTGCCGGTGCCTGCGGTGGTGCCGTGGTGGGCCGGATTCCTGGTCTTGACCATCGCCGGCGAGCGCCTCGAGCTGTCGCGCTTCCTGCCGCCGTCGCGCATGGCGCAGCGGCTGTTCGCGCTGATCGTGGCACTGCTTGTGGCCGGCATGGGCTGGTCGGCAATGTCATCGAAAGCGGGCGACATGCTGCTCGCCGCGGCGCTGGTCGCGCTTGCGCTGTGGCTGCTGCGCCAGGACATCGCGAGGCGCACCGTGCGCCAGGCGGGGCTGACGCGCTTTATCGCGGTATGCCTGTTGTCGGGCTACGGCTGGCTGGCGGTGAGCGGGATGACCATCCTCGGCGCGGCAGGCCTGGAGCCGGGCAGCATGAGCTATGACGCCGCGTTGCATGCGCTGATGCTCGGCTTTGTGTTTTCAATGGTGTTCGGGCATGCGCCCATCATCTTCCCGGCGGTGGCGCGCTTTGCCGTGCCTTACCATCCGGTCTTCTACGCGCCGCTGGCGCTGCTGCACCTGTCGCTGGTGGTGCGCATGCTGGGCGACGCGGCGGCAAGCCCGGCCTGGCGCGGCGCCGGCGGCTTGCTCAATGCGGCGGCGCTGCTCGCTTTCATCGTGGTCACGGCCGGCGCCGCAATCTTGCGCGCCGTGCGCTCCAGCGCCGAAAAGCCGTAACGCTTAAACCGAGAACGACGAACCGCAGCCGCAGGTCGAGGACGCGGTCGGATTCTTGATCACGAACTGGGCGCCTTCGAGGTCGTCCTTGTAGTCGATCTCGGCGCCCACCAGGTACTGGTAGCTCATCGAATCGATCAGCAGCTGGACCCCGTTCCTGGTCATGGTGGTGTCGTCTTCATTGACGACCTCGTCGAACGTGAATCCATACTGGAAGCCGGAGCATCCGCCGCCCTGCACGAACACGCGCAATTTCAGCTCGGGATTGCCTTCCTCTTCAATCAATTGTGCAACTTTATCTGCCGCGCTCTCGGTGAAGACAATGGGGGCGGGCATTTCAGTGACGGCGTTCATTTAGGACTCCTGTAAAAACAAATCAGCAAGATTGACTACCCGTGGGCATGGTCGTGCCAGGCCGTTCAGGATGCTTTTAAGATGTATTTATAATACATGCTTTTTGTCAAGGCAAGCACTTTTTTCTGCATCTTTCAACACTACAAGATGCAATATCATGCATTATTAAGGTGAATAGCTTGACAATTACGCTTTTAAACGCCTAGTATATGCACAATAATACATCTTTCGATATGTCGCGGCAAGCCGCACGATATGCCCCATATCGAGGCCGGCCGGTCGTCTTCGGCGCCTTTTTTAGCATCCGACAAGAATTCTATTAGTGGAGTGTCCCGCCGTGAATGAAGCTTTTATCTGTGACGCGATCCGTACCCCGTTCGGCCGATACGGCGGCGCACTGTCGTCGGTACGCACCGACGACCTCGCCGCGCTGCCAATCAAGGCACTGATCGCACGCAATCCGGGCGTGAACTGGGCCGAACTGGACGATGTGCTGTACGGCTGCGCCAACCAGGCCGGCGAAGACAACCGCAACGTGGCGCGCATGGCGGCGCTGCTGGCCGGTTTGCCGGTGGAGGTGCCGGGCAGCACCATCAACCGCCTGTGCGGATCGAGCCTGGACGCGGTCGGCATCGCCGCGCGCAGCATCAGGGCGGGCGAAGCGGCACTGGTGATCGCCGGCGGCGTGGAAAGCATGAGCCGCGCACCGTTCGCGCTGGCCAAGGCCGACAGCGCATTCTCGCGCTCGGCCAGGATCGAGGACACGACCATCGGCTGGCGCTTCGTCAATCCCCTGATGAAGGCGAAATACGGCATCGACTCGATGCCCGATACGGCCGAAAACGTGGCCGGCGAGTTCAACATTGGGCGCGCCGACCAGGATGCGCTGGCGCTGCGCAGCCAGCAACGCTGGGCCAGCGCGAACGCGGCCGGCTTCTTTGCCTCCGAAATCGTCCCTGTCGAACTACCCCAGAAAAAGGGCGACCCCAAGATCGTTTCCAGCGACGAGCATCCGCGTCCGGAGACCTCGCTTGAGATGCTGACCAGGCTCAAGGGCGTGGTGCGGCCCGACGGCAGCGTCACCGCCGGCAATGCATCGGGCGTGAACGACGGCGCCTGCGCACTGCTGCTCGCTTCGGCCGCCGGCGCCGACCGGCATGGCCTGAGGCCGCGCGCGCGCGTGCTGGGCATGGCCACGGCCGGGCTGGCGCCGCGCATCATGGGCTTCGGCCCCTCGCCGGCGACGCGCAAGGTGCTGGCGCTGACCGGCCTGAAGCTGGACCAGATGGACGTGATCGAACTCAATGAAGCATTCGCGGCGCAGGCGCTGGCGGTCACGCGCGACCTCGGCTTGCCCGACGACGCGGCGCATGTCAATCCGAACGGCGGCGCGATCGCCATCGGCCATCCGCTCGGAGCTTCCGGCGCGCGCCTGGTGCTGACCGCGCTCCACCAGCTCGAACGCACGGGCGGGCGGTATGCCCTGTGCACCATGTGCATTGGGGTCGGGCAGGGCATCGCGCTGATCATCGAACGGGTTTAAGCGAGCGTTTGCGAAACCGCCTGCCCGGTTCGACCGGCACAGCGGCAAATGCTTTGTAATCAGAACGCAGTGCGCGACGCAGGGTCGTGGTACTGCCACATTAAAAGAACCAAGGAGATACATCTCTATGACGCACCGCAAACCAAACCCGTGCGACCTCGACTCGATCGAACTGGCCAGCAAAGACGAGCTGCAAGCGCTGCAGCTCGAGCGCATGCAATGGTCGCTCAAGCACGCCTACGACAACGTGCCCCATTACCGGGCCTCGTTCGATGCCGCCGGGGTCCATCCATCCGACCTGAAGACGCTGGCCGACCTGGCCAAATTCCCGTTCACGCATAAGAAGGATTTGCGCGACAACTACCCGTTCGGCATGTTCGCCGTCCCGCGCGAGCGCGTGGTGCGGGTGCATGCCTCGAGCGGGACCACCGGCAAGCCGACCGTGGTCGGCTACACCAAGAACGACATCGAGACCTGGTCTTCGGTGGTGGCGCGCTCGATCAGGGCGGCCGGCGGGCGGCCCGGCGATATCGTGCATATCGCGTACGGCTATGGCCTGTTCACCGGCGGCATGGGAGCGCACTACGGCGCTGAGAAACTCGGCTGCACCGTCATTCCGATGTCGGGCGGCCAGACCGAAAAACAGGTGCAGCTGATCTGCGACTTCAAGCCGTCCATCATCATGGTGACGCCTTCGTACATGCTCAACATTATCGAGGAGTTCGCGCGCCAGGGCCTCGACGCTGCGCAAAGCTCGCTCAAGGTCGGCATCTTCGGCGCCGAACCATGGACCAACGCGATGCGCGCCGAAATCGAACTGCGCGGCGGCATCGACGCGGTCGACCTGTACGGCCTGTCGGAAGTCATGGGGCCGGGCGTGGCCGGCGAGTGCATCGAATCGAAGGATGGTCCGGTGATCTGGGAAGACCACTTTTATCCGGAAATCATCGACCCCGAGACGGGCGCGGTGCTGCCGGACGGTGAGGAAGGCGAGCTGGTATTTACCTCGCTGAGCAAGGAAGCGCTGCCGATCATCCGTTACCGCACCCGTGACCTGACGCGCCTGCTGCCGCCGACTTCACGCTCGATGCGGCGCATGGACAAGATCACCGGCCGTTCCGACGACATGATGATCATCCGCGGCGTGAACCTGTTTCCGACCCAGATCGAGGAACTCATCCTCAAGCAGCCGCAGCTCTCGGCCCAGTATCAGCTGGTGCTGTCGCGCGACGGGCATCTCGACAAGCTCGACGTCATTGTCGAGCTGCGCCAGGAAGTGTCGGGCAAGCTGTCGGCCGCCGAAGTGGACGCGGCGGGGCGCGAGCTGCAGCACCTGATCAAGACCTATGCCGGCATCACCACCAAGGTGACGGTGCAGCCTGCGGACACGATCGAGCGTACCGCGGTGGGCAAGGCCAAGCGCGTGCTGGACAAGCGTCCGAAGCTGACGGAGCCCAAGCAAGAGGTCGTCGCTTAAAGGGCGACGTCCGCCAGGGCGGAAGAGCGCAGCGTCATTTGCCGTGCACGGCATGCGTCGGGGGGCGCATGCCTGGCATAGCAGATGGTGCTGCCCTCTTCCGCTCTAGCTGTTACGGGCGATGAATGCCGTGATTGCCGCGATTACAGCCTCGGGCTGGTCGCGGTGCGGGGAGTGCTTGCAGTGCGCCAGCTTGAGCAGCGTGACGTCGTGC
>Ga0066462_1000311_pt1 | contig 13865 bp, 10 predicted proteins | sample LakWasMe92_HOW11_2_FD_59573 | JGI IMG/M metagenome (GOLD analysis project Ga0066462, IMG submission 59573) | Freshwater sediment methanotrophic microbial communities from Lake Washington under simulated oxygen tension - Sediment Metagenome 92_HOW11 | ecosystem: Environmental > Aquatic >... | reverse complement strand
ATTGGCGAGCTGATCCGCATCCTCAACAGCGCCGTGCGCCTGATGGAAGTGATCCGCGAAGAACTGGAAGTGATCCGCGCCGAATACGGCGATGTGCGCCGCACCGAAATCCTCGATGCGCGCCTGGACCTGACCCTGGGTGACATGATCCCGGAAGAAGAGCGCGTGGTGACCATTTCCCACGGTGGCTACGCCAAGACCCAGCCATTGGCGGCGTACCAGGCCCAGCGCCGTGGCGGCAAAGGCAAATCGGCGACGGGCGTCAAGGATGAGGACTACATTGCTCACCTGCTGGTAGCCAACAGCCATACCACCCTGCTGCTGTTCTCCAGCAAGGGCAAGGTGTACTGGCTCAAGACCTACGAAATCCCGGAAGCGTCCCGCGCTGCCCGTGGTCGTCCACTGGTCAACCTGTTGCCGCTGGACACCGATGAATACATCACCACCATGCTGCCGGTCGAGGAATACACCGAAGGTCACTTCATCTTCATGGCCACCGCCAAAGGCACCGTGAAGAAGACCCCGCTGGAATCCTTCAGCCGCCAGCGCAGCGTGGGCCTGATCGCCCTGGAGCTGGACGAAGGCGACGTGCTGATCTCTGCGGCCATCACCGATGGCGAGCGTGAAGTCATGCTGTTCTCCGACGGTGGCAAGGTGACACGCTTCAAGGAATCCGACGTACGTGCCATGGGCCGTACCGCCCGTGGTGTGCGCGGCATGCGCCTGCCAGAAGGGCAGAAGCTGATTTCCATGCTGATCCCGGAAGAAGGCAGCCAGATCCTCACTGCTTCGGCCCGTGGTTATGGCAAGCGCACCGCCATCGGCGAGTTCCCCGAGTACAAGCGTGGCGGCCAGGGCGTTATCGCCATGGTCAGCAACGATCGCAACGGCCGTCTGGTCGGCGCGGTCCAGGTGCTCGATGGCGAGGAAATCATGCTGATTTCCGACCAGGGCACCCTGGTGCGTACCCGGGTTGATGAAGTGTCGAGCCTGGGCCGTAATACCCAGGGCGTGACCTTGATCAAGCTGGCCAGCGACGAGACCCTGGTGGGTCTGGAGCGTGTCCAGGAGCCATCGGAAGTCGAAGGCGAGGAGCTGGAAGGTGAGGAGTTCGACGGCGAGGTGATCGCAGCCGGCGATGACAACGTCGACGAGCCAACCCTCGATGCTGCCGCAGACGAAGAAGAACCGCAGGAATAAGCGGGCAAACAAGGGGGCGGATGAAGATTCGCCCCCTTGTTATTTGTCCCTTTTGAAAATTTGCAATACTGCACATCCCCCTGTGGGAGCGGGCTTGCTCGCTCCCACAGGGGTTATGCGTCGAACACGAATTATGTGACCACCAGATCAGAGCGAGATTGGATGTGAGCAAGAGAGCCTATAACTTCTGTGCTGGTCCCGCGGCACTTCCTGAAGCAGTCCTGCAGCGCGCGCAGGGTGAACTCCTCGATTGGCACGGCAAAGGCCTCTCGGTGATGGAGATGAGCCATCGCAGCGATGAGTTCGTGTCCATCGCCACCAAGGCCGAGCAGGACCTGCGTGACCTGCTGGACATCCCGTCGGACTACAAGGTGCTGTTCCTGCAAGGCGGCGCCAGCCAGCAGTTCGCCCAGATCCCGCTGAACCTGCTGCCGGAAGGCGGCACTGCCGACTATATCGACACCGGCATCTGGGGGCAGAAGGCCATTGAAGAGGCCTCGCGCTACGGCAATATCAATGTGGCCGGTACTGCCAAACCCTACGATTATTTCGCTATCCCGGGTCAGAACGAGTGGCAGCTGTCCAAGGACGCGGCCTACGTTCACTACGTACAGAACGAAACCATCGGCGGCCTGGAGTTCGACTGGGTGCCTGAAGTCGGTGATGTGCCCCTGGTGTGCGACATGTCCTCGGACATTCTCTCGCGCCCGATGGATGTGTCGCGCTACGGCATGATCTACGCCGGCGCGCAGAAGAACATCGGCCCCAGCGGCATCCTGGTCAGCATCATCCGCGAAGACCTGCTCGGGCGTGCCCGCTCGGTGTGCCCGACCATGCTCAACTACAAGGTCGCGGCCGACAACGGCTCGATGTACAACACCCCGCCGGCCTTTGCCTGGTACCTCTCGGGCCTGGTGTTCGAGTGGCTCAAGGAGCAGGGTGGCGTGGCGGCCATGGGCAAGCTCAACGAAGAGAAGAAACGCACCCTGTACGACTTTATCGACGCCAGTGGCCTGTACAACAACCCAATCAACCTGAGCCATCGCTCGTGGATGAACGTGCCGTTCCGCCTGGCCGACGACCGCCTGGACAAGCCGTTTTTGGCCGGTGCCGACGCGCGTGGCCTGCTGAACCTCAAGGGTCACCGTTCGGTAGGCGGCATGCGTGCCTCGATCTACAACGCCGTCGACATCAATGCCATCAAGGCGCTGGTGGCCTACATGGCAGAGTTCGAGAAGGAACACGGCTAATGTCTGAGCAAGAACTCAAGGCCCTGCGTGTACGCATTGACGCCCTGGACACCAAAGTCCTGGAGCTGATCAGTGAGCGGGCGCGGTGTGCCCAGGAAGTGGCGCGGGTCAAGATGGCCTCCCTGGCCGAAGGCGAAGTGCCGGTGTTCTACCGTCCAGAGCGCGAAGCCCAGGTGCTCAAGCGCGTGATGGAACGCAACCAGGGGCCGTTGGGCAATGAAGAGATGGCGCGGTTGTTCCGCGAGATCATGTCTTCGTGCCTGGCCCTGGAGCAGCCCTTGAAAGTGGCTTACCTCGGCCCCGAGGGCACTTTTACCCAGGCCGCGGCCATGAAGCATTTCGGCCACGCGGTGATCAGCAAGCCCATGGCGGCCATCGACGAGGTGTTTCGCGAAGTGGCTGCCGGTGCGGTGAACTTTGGCGTGGTGCCGGTGGAAAACTCCACCGAAGGCGCGGTCAACCACACCCTCGACAGCTTCCTTGAGCACGACATGGTGATCTGTGGCGAAGTCGAGCTGCGGATCCACCACCACTTGCTGGTGGGTGAAAACACCAAGACCGACAGCATCAGCCGCATTTACTCCCATGCCCAGTCCCTGGCCCAGTGCCGCAAGTGGCTGGACGCCCATTACCCGAATGTCGAGCGCGTGGCGGTGTCCAGCAACGCCGAGGCGGCCAAGCGGGTCAAGGGCGAGTGGAACTCGGCGGCGATTGCCGGGGATATGGCGGCGGGCCTGTACGGCCTGACGCGCCTGGCCGAAAAAATCGAGGATCGCCCGGACAACTCCACGCGCTTTTTGATGATCGGCAGCCAGGAAGTGCCGCCGACCGGCGACGACAAGACCTCGATCATTGTCTCCATGAGCAACAAGCCTGGCGCGCTGCATGAGCTGCTGGTGCCGTTCCATGACAACGGGATCGACCTGACACGCATCGAGACGCGTCCTTCGCGCAGCGGTAAATGGACCTATGTGTTCTTTATCGACTTCGTTGGCCATCACCGTGATCCGTTGGTCAAGAGTGTGCTGGAGAAAATCAGTCAGGAAGCCGTGGCCCTCAAGGTGCTGGGCTCCTACCCGAAAGCGGTTTTGTGAGGCTTTGACATGAGTGGCAACTTCCTCGCCCTGGCGCAGCCGGGCGTGCAACAACTGTCGCCTTACGTTCCAGGCAAGCCTGTGGACGAGTTGGCGCGCGAGTTGAATCTGGACCCGGCAAAGATCGTCAAGCTGGCCAGCAATGAAAACCCCCTGGGCCCAAGCCCCAAAGTGCTGACGGCGCTCCGTGAAGCGTTGGCGGACCTGACTCGTTACCCTGACGGCAATGGCTTTGCCCTCAAGTCCCTGTTGGCCGAGAGCTGCGGGGTTGAGTTGAACCAGGTCACCCTGGGCAATGGTTCCAACGACATCCTGGAACTGGTGGCGCGTGCCTACCTGGCCCCGGGCCTGAATGCGGTGTTCAGTGAGCACGCATTTGCGGTGTATCCGATTGTCACCCAGGTCGTCGGCGCCGAGGCGCGGGTGATTGCGGCCAGGGACTGGGGGCATGACCTGCCGGCCATGCTGGCGGCCATCGATGCCCAGACCCGCGTGGTGTTTATCGCCAACCCGAACAACCCGACCGGGACCTGGTTCGGTGCCGAGGCGCTGAACGAGTTCCTGCAGGATGTGCCTGGGCATGTGCTGGTGGTGCTGGACGAGGCCTACATCGAATACGCCGCAGGCAGCGACTTGCCAGATGGCCTGGACTTTCTCGCGGCCTACCCGAACCTGCTGGTGTCACGCACCTTCTCCAAGGCCTATGGCCTGGCGTCGTTGCGGGTCGGCTATGGGTTATCCACCGCCGTGGTCGCGGATGTGCTGAACCGCGTGCGCCAGCCGTTCAACGTCAACAGCCTGGCGCTGGCGGCGGCCTGCGCGGCGCTCAAGGATGCCGAGTACCTGGAAGAAGGGCGACGGATCAACGCAAGCGGCATGCAACAACTGCAGCAAGGCTTTCGTGAGCTGGGCCTGGGCTGGATCCCCTCCAAGGGCAACTTTGTTTGCGTGGACCTGGGCCAAGAGGCCGCCCCGGTATTCCAGGGATTGCTGCGCGAGGGCGTGATTGTGCGTCCGGTGGCCAACTACGGCATGCCCAACCACCTGCGTATCACCATTGGTTTGCCGGCTGAAAACAGCCGCTTCCTTGAGGCGCTGGCCAAGGTCATGGCCCGTGGTTGATGTGATTGCAATGCAACCTGCTGTGCCTGTGATCGGTCGCCTGGTGGTGGTCGGTCTGGGATTGATTGGCGGCTCCTTTGCCAAGGGCCTGCGTGAAAGCGGCCTGTGTAGCGAAGTGGTCGGTGTGGATCTGGACCCGCAATCGCGCCGGTTGGCGGTTGAGCTGGGCGTGGTGGATCGCTGCGAGGCGGACCTGGCCGTTGCCTGCCAGGGCGCCGATGTCATTCAGTTGGCGGTGCCGATCCTGGCCATGGAAAAGCTGCTGGCGCTGTTGGCCGGCATGGACCTGGGCCAGGCGATCCTCACGGATGTCGGCAGCGCCAAGGGCAATGTAGTGCGCGCGGCGCGCCTGGCGTTTGGCGGCATGCCGCCGCGCTTCGTGCCAGGGCACCCGATTGCCGGCTCCGAGCAGAGTGGGGTGGAGGCGTCCAATTCCCAGCTGTTCCGTCGACACAAGGTGATCCTCACGCCGCTGGCAGAAACCGACCCGGCGGCCTTGGCCGTGGTGGACCGCCTGTGGCGCGAGCTGGGCGCGGATGTGGAGCATATGCAGGTCGAGCGCCATGACGAAGTGCTGGCGGCGACCAGCCATTTGCCGCATCTGCTGGCCTTTGGTCTGGTCGACTCCCTGGCCAAGCGCAACGAAAACCTGGAGATTTTCCGTTACGCCGCCGGCGGTTTTCGCGATTTCACGCGGATTGCCGGGAGCGACCCGGTAATGTGGCACGACATTTTTCTCGCCAACCGCGAGGCGGTGCTGCGCACCCTGGACACCTTCCGCAGTGACCTGGATGCCTTGCGCGACGCGGTCGATGCGGGGGATGGTCACCAGTTGCTGGGCGTTTTCACCCGGGCACGGGTGGCACGCGAGCATTTCAGCAAGATCCTCGCGCGCCGGGCCTATATGGAAGCCGCCGCAAGCACGGATGATGTGGTCTTTACGGCCAGCCCGGGCGGTTGCCTGAGCGGCAGGGTGCGGGTGCCGGGCGACAAGTCCATTTCCCATCGCTCGATCATGCTCGGGTCGCTGGCGGACGGTATTACCGAAGTCGAAGGGTTTCTCGAAGGTGAAGATGCCTTGGCGACCCTACAGGCGTTCCGCGACATGGGCGTGGTGATCGAAGGTCCGCACCATGGGCGGGTGACCATCCATGGTGTCGGCCTGCATGGCTTGAAGCCGGCGCCGGGCCCGATCTATCTCGGCAATTCGGGCACGTCCATGCGCCTGTTGTCGGGTTTGCTGGCGGCGCAGCGTTTTGACAGCGTCCTGACTGGTGATGCTTCGTTGTCCAGGCGCCCGATGAATCGCGTGGCCAAGCCGTTGCGGGCGATGGGGGCGGTGATCGAGACCGGGCCGGAAGGTCGGCCACCGCTGACCATTCGTGGCGGGCAGGCGCTCAAGGGGGTGGACTACACGTTGCCGATGGCCAGTGCCCAGGTCAAATCCAGCCTGTTGTTGGCTGGCCTATACGCCGAAGGTCGGACGGCCGTGACCGAGCCTGCGCCTACCCGTGACCATACCGAGCGGATGCTGCGCGGTTTTGGTTGCCCGGTGCAGGTCAATGGGGCGACGGCGACGGTTGAGTCGGGTCATGGGCTGGTGGCTACCCGTATCGAAGTGCCGGGTGATATCTCCTCCTCGGCATTCTTTCTGGTGGCGGCCTCGATCGCCGAGGGTTCCGAGTTGTTGCTGGAACATGTAGGGATCAATCCGACCCGTACCGGGGTGATCGATATCCTGCGCCTGATGGGGGCGGATATCATCCTGGAGAACCCTCGTGAAGTGGGTGGCGAGCCGGTTGCAGACCTGCGTGTGCGCGCGGCGCCGCTCAAGGGCATCGAGATTCCCGAGGCCCTGGTGCCCCTGGCGATCGACGAATTCCCGGTGCTGTTTGTTGCTGCCGCCTGCGCCGAAGGGCGCACGGTATTGCGTGGCGCCGAAGAATTGCGGGTCAAGGAGTCTGACCGCATCCAGGCCATGGCCGACGGTCTGCTGGCGTTGGGTGTGAAGTGTATGCCGACGCCTGATGGGATTATTATTGAGGGCGGCGGCATGGCTGGTGGTGAGGTGCATGCCCACGGTGATCATCGGATCGCCATGGCGTTCAGCGTCGCGGCCCTGCGTGCCACTGCGCCGATTCGTATCCATGACTGTGCCAACGTAGCTACATCTTTTCCGAATTTTCTTACACTGTGTGCCCAAGTCGGCATGCGTGTTGCCCAAGAGGCTCAATTGTGAATATCAAAGCACCGGTGATTACCATCGACGGGCCAAGCGGTTCTGGCAAAGGCACTGTCGCGGGCCTGTTGGCCAAGCGCCTGGGTTGGTGCCTGCTGGATTCCGGGGCGTTGTATCGCCTGCTGGCTTTTGCGGCGCGTAACCATGGCGTCGACCTGACCAATGAAGCCTCGCTGGTGCTGCTGGCGGCGCACCTTGACGTGCAGTTCGTCGGCGCGACCGAAGGTCACTCGCTGCGCATCATCCTCGAAGGCGATGATGTGACGGATGACCTGCGTAACGAGCAGGTCGGCTCCTGGGCGTCCCAGGTTGCCGCATTGCCGGCGGTGCGTGATGCCTTGCTGCAGCGCCAGCGGGCGTTCCAGGAGCCGCCGGGCCTGGTGGCCGATGGCCGCGACATGGGCACTGTGGTGTTTCCCGAGGCGCCGTTGAAGATTTTCCTGACGGCCAGTGCCGAGGAGCGGGCGCGCCGCCGTTACTTGCAGTTGAAGGGCAAGGTGGATGGTGTTAGTCTGTCGAGTCTGCTAGATGAGATTCGTGCGCGCGATGAGCGTGACACTCAGCGTGCGGTAGCCCCGCTCAAACCGGCGGCTGACGCCATACAGCTGGATTCCACGGAATTGTCCATCGAGCAGGTGCTGGAACGCATCTTGAGTGAAATCGCCCTGCGCGATATCGCCGGATGACTCAGAGGAAGTGCAGGGGACCAGTCCTAGACCTGCGCTTCTTCTCTTATATGAACGTAACCCACACCGTCTGGGGTGTGGCAGATGGGCGTATTCTTCGCCCTTATCAACAGGAATTAAAATGAGCGAAAGCTTTGCGGAACTCTTTGAAGAAAGCCTAAAAACCCTGAACCTTCAGGCTGGCTCCATCATCACCGGTGTTATCGTTGATATCGATTACCAAGCTCGCTGGGTAACCGTTCACGCTGGTCTGAAGTCTGAAGCACTCATCCCGCTTGAGCAGTTCTACAACGACGCTGGCGACCTGACTATCAATGTCGGTGACGAAGTTCACGTTGCTCTGGACTCGGTTGAAGACGGCTTCGGTGAAACCAAGCTCTCCCGTGAAAAAGCCAAGCGCGCTGAATGCTGGATTGTTCTGGAAGCAGCCTTCGCAGCTGAAGAAGTGGTCAAGGGCGTTATCAACGGTAAGGTTAAAGGCGGCTTCACTGTCGACGTTAACGGCATCCGTGCGTTCCTGCCAGGTTCTTTGGTCGACGTTCGTCCAGTGCGCGACACCACGCACCTGGAAGGCAAAGAGCTCGAGTTCAAGGTCATCAAGCTCGACCAGAAGCGCAACAACGTTGTCGTTTCCCGTCGCAGCGTCCTGGAAGCAGAGAACTCCGCCGAGCGTGAAGCTCTGCTGGAATCCCTGCAGGAAGGCCAACAAGTCAAAGGTATCGTCAAGAACCTCACCGATTACGGCGCATTCGTCGATCTGGGTGGCGTCGATGGCCTGCTGCACATTACCGACATGGCTTGGAAGCGTATCAAGCATCCTTCCGAAATCGTCAACGTTGGCGATGAGATCGATGTCAAGGTTCTGAAATACGATCGCGAGCGCAACCGTGTTTCCCTGGGCCTGAAGCAGCTGGGTGAAGATCCATGGGTTGCTATCAAAGCCCGTTACCCAGAAAGCACTCGCGTTACCGCGCGTGTTACCAACCTGACCGACTACGGCTGCTTCGCAGAGCTGGAAGAAGGCGTGGAAGGCCTGGTACACGTTTCCGAAATGGACTGGACCAACAAGAACATCCACCCTTCGAAAGTCGTACAAGTCGGCGACGAAGTGGAAGTTATGGTTCTGGACATCGACGAAGAGCGTCGTCGTATCTCCCTGGGCATCAAGCAGTGCAAATCTAACCCATGGGAAGATTTCTCTGGCCAGTTCAACAAGGGCGATAAAATCTCCGGCACCATCAAGTCGATCACCGATTTCGGTATCTTCATTGGTCTGGACGGCGGCATCGACGGCCTGGTTCACCTGTCCGACATCTCCTGGAACGAAGTGGGCGAAGAAGCTGTTCGTCGTTTCAAGAAGGGCGACGAGCTGGACACCGTTATCCTGTCGGTTGACCCAGAGCGCGAGCGCATCTCCCTGGGTATCAAGCAACTGGAAAGCGATCCGTTCTCCGAGTACGTTCAAGAGAACGACAAGGGTGCAATCGTTAAAGGCATCGTGAAGGAAGTTGACGCTAAAGGCGCCATCATCACTTTGGGTGACGATATCGAAGCGACTCTGAAAGCCTCCGAAATCAGCCGTGATCGCGTTGAAGACGCGCGTAACGTTCTGAAAGAAGGCCAGGAAGTAGAAGCCAAGATCATCAGCGTTGACCGCAAGAGCCGCGTAATCCAACTCTCCATCAAGTCCAAGGACGAGATCGAAGAGAAAGAAGCAATCCAGAGCCTGCGCGACAAGCCAGCGACCTCTGACATTGCTTCGGGTCCGACCACTCTGGGCGACCTGTTGCGTGCACAAATGGAAAAACAGAACTAAGTTCTGTCAGACCATAGAAAAAGGGCGACTTCGGTCGCCCTTTTTTGTGTCTGGAATTTGGGTTTTGCCCATGGGTGTGATGGGGGTATGGGGCAGGGCTGCCCTGAGGCTGCGTGCGGGCGGCGGGTTGCTGGTTTCGGTACTGCCAGCGCTTTATGGATGAAACGTCTCCTGTACGCTCACGGGGCCGAGCTACTGTTCTCGCGGGTCATGTGAGGGTTGCCATGATTTGTGCAAGATAAGTCAAGCTACAGGCTGTTCAAATTCATCTGGTCATGCTAAAACCTTCGGAGCGCTTTTCCTAGCTGCTTGAAAAAGAAGGGAAAAATATGACGAAGTCGGAGTTGATCGAACGAATTGTCACCCATCAAGGGCTGCTCTCATCCAAGGATGTGGAGCTGGCCATCAAGACCATGCTTGAGCAAATGTCCCAGTGCCTGGCCACTGGTGATCGAATAGAAATCCGCGGCTTTGGCAGCTTCTCGCTGCACTACCGCGCCCCACGCGTGGGCCGTAACCCAAAAACCGGCCAGTCCGTCAGCCTCGACGGCAAATTCGTGCCCCATTTCAAGCCGGGCAAGGAATTGCGGGATCGAGTGAACGAAGATGAAGAAGACGGCGTCTGAGTTTTTTTGGGATAGGAGAAGTTTATGCGCGGTGTTAAGCGCGTCGCCCTGGTACTGATTGTGCTGATCGTCGCCTTGGCGATCCTGGCCTTCGTACTGGAAAACCAGCAAGACGTCGCCCTGGCGTTCTTGGGGTGGTCTACACCACAGCTGCCGGTCTCGGTGTTTGTGACGTTGGCATTGATTGTCGGGATGTTGGTGGGGCCGCTCCTGGGGTTGCTGGCCCAGCGCAAGAGGCGCCAGAAACCCGTAGTGTAGGGCTGATCTGGTGGAGTAGACCGTTTGTCGCCTGTGTTGCAGGTTTAAGCCCTCCTTTTGACGTTGGCTCCCCTGGTTGGGAGGTACAAAGCGCTTCTCTGTCCTCAGGAAATAGTGACTTTAGGACTTGTCTGAATCATTTTCCCTGCAATCTCTTCGATAATTAGGAATTACCTGATAGACATGTCAAGTCTTGCAATGTTACAGCGAGATGGCAAAATGCAACCTGTTCTCGATTCCAGTCATTTTGTGTGTCCAGAGCCTGGCAGCGACGCCGGGCGTTTTGGTCGACCCTTATAAATATAAAAAAACCACAAAATCGTCTGCATAACGAGCCCGCAGTTTCTCTTTGAAGGCAGGTTTTTGTTGTGAGTAGTAGCTTCCGTGTGCCCCCCGTTCCCTCGTCTGGCGAGATTGATCTCGTTGCGTTGTTTAATATCGTATGGCGGCAGAAGAAGCTCCTTGCGGCTGTAACTGCTGGTGTTGGCTTGATTGCTGTCGCCTATGCTTTTTTAGCGACGCCTGAGTACAGGGTCAGCACCGTACTTCGCCCGGCTGCGCTCAATGAGCTGGATGCGTTGAATCGCTCCGAGATTTATAAACTTCCTCCTCCAGACGCGCTGCTTAAGGTGGGAGCATCCCTTGAGTCGTACGATACCCGCCTGGCTTTTTTCAGGGCTAATCAAAATCTGTTCAAAGAGTTTGAGCGACCAGGGCGGACCTTGGAGCAGAGCTTTGAAGAATTCAATCGCAACTCGATCAAATTGGTTTTGCCGGACGCCAGCAAGAAAGATTCCTTGAGTGCGTATATCAAGCTTGAAATGAATTACCCGAAAGGAATTGATGGGGTTTCGATTCTCAATGGTTTTGTCGATTACGCAATTGCCAATGAGCGGGAAAAAATAGCTGCGGATTTGCAGGTGATTGTAAAAAACCGTCTGAATGAGCTTGAAGGAAAGTACGATTCCGCACGCAAGAACTACGATATTGAAAAAGAAGCAAAAATTGCTTCTTTGAAGGAGGCCGATGCGACTCGGCGTGCGCAATTGCAGGACGAATTGAAAGCATTGCGCGCTCAACTGAAAACCCAGCGTGGTGATCGGATGGCCCAGTTAAACGAAGCCATCGGTATCGCCAGGTCCTTGGGCATTCAAAAGCCGACGACACCATCTTCCTTGGGCGAGTCGATGCGCTCCGGTGCTTCAAGCGTCATGCGCACCGAGATCAACAATCAGCAAATCCCGCTTTATTTTATGGGGGTAGAGGCGCTCAAGGCTGAGCTGATGGCTCTGCAGCAGCGCAAAACTGATGATTTCACGGAAGGTCGCATTGCGCAGATTGCCAAGGAGCTTCAGATGTTGGCGACCAATCGCGAAATTGAAGTGCTCAACCGTCGGGAAAATGAGGATATCTTCCTGGCCGGTGTGCAGCCGATACGGGCCGAAATGACTCGCCTGAGTAATTTGAATATCGATATGAGCCTATTGAAGCTCGTGACCATCGACCAGCAGGCGCTGGAGCCACTGTCGCCCGCCAAACCAAATCGACCTTTGGTGGTACTGATCGGGTTGTTCCTGGGTGCGATCATAGCGGTGTTTGTTGCCTTGGCCCGCCATGCTTTCCGTAGCGCGGACAATAAAGGCGTGCAGTCGGTGAGTTTGGCACAGGCGTCTTTACTAAATGTACCTGAAGGTGCCCAGCGCGAGCTTTCCAAAAGCTGACTGTGGTTGGGTGAGGTAAGCAGTTACTGATACGGAAGATGAACATAAAACAGCCCACTGCGAGTGGGCTGTTTTATTTCAGCTGGATTAGGGTCGAGCCATAGGGAATATCCGATCAAATGCAGCTCTTTGAATCCGCTCGTGCATAAAGTGATATGTCACGCTGGACGCTTCACTTTGAGGGTAGGCTGCAACGCTTGTAAAACCTTCAGTCAAGACAAGTGAGCGTCGTAGTACGCAAGCGCGGATCCATGGATCAAAGAAGGCGTAAGTGGCCCTGTAGAGCGTTTTCAGTTCTGTTTCGGTCGTTGCGCTAGCAAAATCCAGGGTGGGTAAGTAGGCCGCGAAAATAACGTCACCGTCGTCGATACCGGGTGCCATATAAAAGCACGTAGCCGAAGTTCGGCCTGTCATGAGGTGTGACCACAGTGCACAATCTGCTCCACGTACATCTGGCAGGTAGCCGGGATGTATATGAATGAACTTGAGCGAGCTGATTTCCAGCAGCTTTTTGGGGACGATACCCCCGCCGGTGAACAGAATTTGTGTTTGGGGAAGGGCGGTCAATCGAGTGTAGAGCGCTTCGTCCGCCAGATTATCAATCATCAGTGTTTCGACATCGGCGCAATACTCCCCTAAATCACCAAGTGCCAAAGCGTCGTCGATCACTTCCTTTGAAAAGACCAGGCCGCTTTCAATGGTGCTCCTTACGCGCTGATACAGGACGGTTTCGGTTTTCTGCAGTGTTGCTGACCAATGGTGGATGCTGTTTTTTTGCTTGGATTGCGCATAAGCCAATTTCATCAAGCCTGGAAGGAAACGCCCTACAGGCTTTTTGGTCGATAGATCGTTCCTGGCTACTAGATGGATAATTTTTTCAGGCTTGAGATCCATGCTTTTCAGTGTTGCCAGATAGGCTCGTGCAATGGGACCTTCCCAAAACAGCACGGTCAGGGGAAGGGCGCCTGGGGGCATCACCTCTGGTTTAACAAGGTCTTCGGTTGGTGGCGTATTAGCATGTTGCAACGTCTGAAGGAACTTCTCGGCCTCTGTGTTGATAAGGGAGAGCAGTTCTTCGGTCAGCACGACTTTGTTGGCGCTCAGATAATCGAGCAGTCGGAGTATAGCGTTTAGCCGCTTTATGGCGCTGCTGACGTTTCCGGCGGTAGATAGGCGCTGGAAGTCCTTGAATAGCAGCAGCAAGGCAAGAGGCAGTAGCTCAGCGGCTAGCGGTGTGCTGGACGTGCGTGCGCCATTCTCAAGATAGCTGTCGTAGACGCAGCGGGAGATTTCGATCCGTTTGGACAGAAATTCGATGGTCTGGAACTCTGCATCCGCCCAGTCGTGCATGCTTGCGCAGGCGGCAAGTCGGGAGGCGGTATCAAAGTAGATGCCCGGATTGGTAGCGGTGGTAGTTGCTGGCAAATAGTTATCGATATAGCGTTCGAGCATCATCCTGATCACCCTGCCTTGGCTAATTTTTGATGGACAACCTGCAAAATGTTGGCGACGGTCCAGTACAGCACCATCCCTGAAGGGAAGGAGTAAAACAGCAAGAAGAACCCCATGCCCATCAACCCGGTTGTCAGGCTTTGACGAAGCGAAGACTTGCCATCCGAAGTAGGGGAAGGGTTCAGCTTGATGCTCAGCAGGGTGGTCAGTGACATCAATACTGGCAGCAGGTTGAAATAAGAGCCGAACAGTGGCAAGTCGATGCCCAGCGAGAACAATTGATCGGGCTCAGCCAGTGTCTTCATCCACAGGAATGACGCGTCGCGTAGTTCGAATGTCTGGCTGCGGATTCCACGACACTTGGACACCCAGTCCACGATCATTTGGACACTCGTTCCACG
>Ga0066462_1000301_pt1 | contig 14224 bp, 9 predicted proteins | sample LakWasMe92_HOW11_2_FD_59573 | JGI IMG/M metagenome (GOLD analysis project Ga0066462, IMG submission 59573) | Freshwater sediment methanotrophic microbial communities from Lake Washington under simulated oxygen tension - Sediment Metagenome 92_HOW11 | ecosystem: Environmental > Aquatic >... | reverse complement strand
GGCGCGTGCCGGGCGCCGCCGGCATCGGGGCGAACTGCGGCCAGGTCTCCTTGGCTTCGTCCGCTCCGGCTTTGTAGATCCGCACCCGCACGTCATACCAGCCGGCCTGGCCGGTGACGGGGTCCGAGTTCGACATCCGCTTGCCCTCGACCTGGGTCGGCAGCTCTTCGGATATCAGATGGTTCAACAGAAAGCCCTTTTGCGCTTCGTTGGCGCCGGGCTCCAGGCGCCAGGCGCCGGCGGCCTTGCCGATCGCGTTCCAGGTCCAGACCGTGCCCGGCTCGACCGCTTCGCTGTAGCGGCACATGCAGCGCACCTTGCCCCAGGCCGACTCGACCCACAGCCAGCCGCCGTCCTCGATCCCCTGCGCGCGCGCGGTGAGCGGGTTCACGTGCAGGTAGTTGTGGCTGTGGATCTGGCGCAGCCACGCATTTTGCGAGTGCCACGAGTGGTACTGGGCCATCGGGCGCTGGGTGACGGCATTGAGCGGGTATTTTTCCGTATCGATGGTCTGCACTTCCAGCGGTTCGTAGTAGAACGGCAGCGGATCGAAATAGGTCTCGACCCGTTTGCGCAAGTGATCGGGCGGCTGCTTGCCCCCGCCCTTGCCTTGCGCGGACAGGCGGAAGCGCTGCAGCACGTCCGAATAGATATGGATCAGGATCGGATCGGCGAAGCGGCGGATGCGCAGGCGTTGCGCCCATTCCATGTAGCCCTTGTTCCAGTTGCGCATGTAGCTGTAGGAAGGCGGCAGCTTGTGGTGGAACACGCAGTTGTTTTTCGCGTACATGTCCCACTGGCGCGGATTGGGCTCGCCCTTCATCGACTTTTCGCCGCCGGCGCCGCGCCAGCCGGCCAAGAAGCCAATGCCCGAGCCCGGTTCTGTCTCGTAGTTGACGATGAAGTCGGGATAGTCGCGGAACTTGCGGCTGCCGTCGGGACGGGTAAAGGCAGGAAACTTCAGCCGGCTCGCCAGTTCGATCAGCACTTCCTGGAACGGCTTGCACTCGCCCGTCGGCGGCAGCACCGGGATGCGCACCGAATCCATGGGGCCGTCGAACTCGGAAATCGGCCGGTCCAGCATCGACATGACGTCGTGCCGCTCGAGGTAGGTAGTGTCGGGCAACACCAGGTCGGCAAAGGCGGTGGTCTCGGACTGGAACGCGTCGCACACGATCAGGAACGGGATCTTGTATTCGCCATCCTCGTTGCGGTCGTTGAGCATCTGGCGCACGCTTGAGGTGTTCATGCTCGAATTCCAGGCCATGTTGGCCATGAAGATCAGCAGCGTGTCGATCGGGTAGGGATCGCCGCGCCAGGCATTGGTGATCACGTTGTGCATCAAGCCGTGCACCGAGAGCGGATGCTCCCACGAAAACGCCTTGTCGATGCGCACCGGGTTGCCCTCGGCATCGACGAACAGGTCGTTCGGACCGGCCGGCCACCCGAGCGGCATTCCGCCCAGCGGCGTATTCGGCTTGACCGCGTCGGGACTGTTGGGCGGTTTGGCGCTCGGCGGGATCGCGCGCGGGAACGGCGACTTGTGGCGAAATCCGCCCGGACGGTCGATCGTGCCCAGCAGCGACATCAGGATCGCCAGCGCGCGCGTGGTCTGGAAGCCGTTCGAATGGGCGGCCAGGCCGCGCATGGCATGGAAGGCGACCGGATTGCCGGTCACGGTCTCGTGCTCGCGGCCCCAGCTGTCGGTCCACGGAATCTGCAGCTCGATCTTCTGGTCGCGCGCGATCACGCCCATTTCATTGGCCAGGCGGCGGATGCATTCGGCCGAAATGCCCGTGATGCCGGCGGCCCATTCGGGCGTGTACTGCTTGACCCGGTCCTTGAGCAGCTGGAACGCAGGCACCACCGGGGTGCCGTCGCCCAGGTCGAACGACCCGAACAGGTAGGGATCGGCTCCTTCGGTATGGGTGGCGACCGCCGCGTTGGTGAGGCGGTCCCACCACAGCTTGTTCTGCGGGTACATCGGGTTGACCACTTCGGTGTCCTGGTCCTCGACAAACAGGCCAAAATCGTCACTGTCGGCGTTCTGGTTGACCAGCTGTCCCGAGTTGGTGTAACGCACCAGGAACTCGCGGTCGTACAGGCCGGTGGCAATGATTTCGTGAATCAGCGCCAGCAGCAGCGCGCCATCGGTGCCTGGCTTGATCGGCACCCATTCATCGGCAATGGCGGAGTAACCGCTGCGTACCGGATTAACCGAAATGAACTTGCCGCCGTCGCGCTTGAACTTCGACAGCGCGATCTTCATCGGATTGGAGTGATGGTCCTCGGCCGTGCCGAGCATGATGAACAGCTTGGCGCGCTCCAGGTCGGGCCCGCCGAATTCCCAGAACGAGCCGCCGATGGTATAGATCATGCCGGCGGCCATGTTGACCGAGCAAAAGCCGCCGTGCGCGGCATAGTTCGGGGTGCCGAACTGGCGGGCGAACAGGCCGGTCAGGGCCTGCATCTGGTCGCGCCCGGTAAACAGGGCGAATTTCCTCGGATCGGTGGCGCGGATTTTCCCCAGCCGCTCGGCCATCAGCGAAAACGCCTCTTCCCAGCTGATTTCAGTGAATTCGGCGGCCCCGCGTTCGCTGCCGGGTTTGCGCAGCAGCGGCTTGGTCAGGCGTGCCGGCGAGTACTGGTTCATCGCGCCGGACGCGCCCTTGGCACAGATCACCCCCTGGTTCAGGGGATGCTCCGGGTTGCCGTCGATATAACGCACTTCGTTGTCGCGCAGATGGACGCGGATGCCGCAGCGGCATGCGCACATGTAGCACGTCGTGCATTTCACCTCGGTCTGCTCGTCCGACGCACGCATGCGGGGAATGGTACTGTCAGTCATGATGCCTTCCTAAAAAAAACCCGAAATACCGAACATTCGTCAATTGCTTGCCATCACGCCTCAAGGACCGGATCGTTCAGCTCCGCCTGGCGCCTGCGCAGTTTCGCCTTCATCTCCGGAACCAGCGCCCACAGGACAAACAGGGCTGCGAAGGCCAGGATCGAGCCGCTGATCGGCCGCGTGAAGAAGATGGTCAGGTCATTGTCGTAGTTGGCAAGCGAGGTCATGAAATAACGTTCGGCCAGCGGCCCCAGGATCACGCCCAGCACCAGCGGCGCGGTCGGAAACTTGACGATCTTCATGATGTAACCGAGCACGCCGAAAATCAGGCAGACGTACACGTCGAAGATATTGTTGCGCACGCCATAGGCGCCCAGCACGCTCAGGACGACGATGAAGGCGCCCAGGATGGTCGGCGGCACTTTCATCAGCGACGAGAAGCCGCGCGCGACCAGCACCCCGGCGCCGATCATGAAGATATTGGCCAGCAACAGGCTGGCGAAGATGGTGTAGACCATGTCGGTCTGGGTGGAAAACAGCAGCGGCCCCGGATTGACGCCATGCAGCACCATGGCCGCGAGCATGATGGCGGTCGCCGCGCTGCCCGGAATGCCCAGCGTGAGCAGCGGAATCATGGCCGCGCCGGTGGTGGCATTCTTGGCCGCTTCGGGCGCGGCCAGGCCGGCCTCGACACCCGTGCCGAACTCCTTGCCGCGCGGCGACACCTGCTTTTCGACGCCGTACGCAATGACGGCCCCGACCGTGGCGCCGGCGCCCGGAATCACGCCGATCATGCAGCCGAGGGCGGTGCCGCGGCCGGCCGCTCCCTTGAGCGACCAGAGTTCCTTAAACGTCGGCATCTTGAATTTCAGCTTGCCGCCCAAGGCCTCGCCGTGGCTTGTCTTGCCCAGCATCTCGACCACCTCGGACAGCGCGAACAGGCCGATCATCACCACCACGAAATTGATGCCGTTTTGCAGCGATGGCACGCCGAACGTCAGGCGCGGCAATCCGTACAGGGAATCGACGCCGACGCTGCCGATCGCCATGCCGACGAACAGGGACAAAAAGCTGACGATGGGCGCCGACTTTGCGATCGCAATAATGCTGACCAGGCCAAGGAAGGTCGCGGCGAAGAACTCGGGCTGGTCGAACGTGAGCGCGAATTTCGCGAACGGCGGCGCCCCGAATGTCAGCAGCAGCGCGCTGGCGATGCCGCCGGTCGCCGATGCCGAGATCGCAATGGTCAAGGCCCGCGTCGATTCACCGCGCTTGGTCATCGGGTAACCGTCCCAGCAACTGGGCAGGGAAGCCGGCGTGCCCGGTATGTTGATCAGGATCGACGAAATCGATCCACCGAACACGCCACCGGCGTAGATGCCGCCCAGGAAAACCATGGCCGTCAGCGGGCTCATGAGATAAGTGAAGGGCAAGGCCATCGCCATCGCGTTGACGAAGGAAATTCCGGGCAAGGCGCCGGCGATCACGCCGACCGCCAGGCCCAGCAGCATCAGGCCGAGATTGAGGGGATCGAACGCATTGAGCATTCCGTGCGACAAATTGATAAGCGTTTCCATGACGTCCGGTCCTTAAATGAGGTGGAGGAAGCGATAGATCGCGAGGGTTATCTGATCGAGTATCCCGAGCCCCCGTTCCAAGGGCATTAATGCGAGCTTGACGAAGATATACAGCAGCACCGTGGTGCCGATCACGCTCACGAGGGAGATCATGAACGGCTTGCGAATGCCTCCGAGCAGCATCCAGACCGCGACAAACAGCAGCGTTGCGAACATGAACCCGAGAATCGGAATCAGGAAGCCATAGATCATGATGATTGCCAGGCCAACCCAGATTCTCATGTCACCGCCCTCGGCGGCTTCGGCCGGCGCCGCGGAGGCCGGCGCGCCGGCGCGGCGCGGGCGCGCCGAAAATTGTTGATGGGCGCGGTAGTCGAGCGTCAGCCCGATCAGGTCGACCAGCAGCCAGGCGGCAGCGCAGAACATGATCAGATAGAGCATGATGTTCGGCCACGTGATCGGACCGGCAATGCCGCGCGCCATCCCGGTAGCCATTTCGAGGTCTTCCGCGACGAAGCGCAACAGCACGGTCGCGCCAATCAGGAACAGGGAGGGGGCGAGCAGGCCCCGCACCGATTTTTTGTGCAGCTGGAAGAAAGTCATGTCGTCTCCGTTATGTCGCGTTTCCTGCGCGGCGTCGCACCACTGCGCGCCGCCGCGCTACCCGTTTGAGCGTCGGTGCCCGGGCTTACTTGAGCGTCTTCTGGTATTCCTTGACGCGCTGATAAAAGTGCGTCACATGCGCCTGCGCTTCCGGCTGCGTGTATTTCTTGGTGCAGGTGTAGGTGGCGGCGCAGAACTCCTTCCACTCGGGCGTGTCGAGCGCGGCGTTGACCGCCTCCGCCAGCACCTTGATGCGCTCCGGCGGCGTCTTTGCCGGCACCGCGATGGTGCGGAAGTTAGGCAGGTCGCTGATGCTCATCCCGAGCTCCTTGGAAGTCATGACATCCTTGAAGAAGGCATGGCGGTTGTCGTCGAACACGATCAGGGGACGCAGCTGCTTGGCCTGCAGGAACTGCGCGACGTCGCCCGGCTCCTCATAGATCGCATCGGTATGGCGCCCCAGCGGCGAAGCATAGCGCTCGGCCGGCTTGGCAAACGGGACGTTGGTGGTCTTGTAGCCGAGCGTGGCCATGTACTTGAGCGTGATGTCGTCCTGCGTGCCATAGCCGGAGGTCGCCACCTTGAGCTTGCCCGGATTTGCCTTGGCATGATCGAGGAATTGCTTGGCGGTCTTGAACGGACTGTCGGCCGGAACGAACAGCATCGACGGCGAATCCTGCGTCACCGCGACGACCGCAAAGTCATCCGGGCGGGCCGAGCCGAGACCGGATGCCCAGGACGACACGCTCAGCGCGATCAGGCTCGCTGCGGTGTAGCCGTCGGCCGGGTTGGTCATCAGCTTGGTCAGGCCCGCGTTGCCGGACGCGCCTGCCACGTTCGATACGGGCATCGGAACGCCCAGCTTCTTTTCCAGGATCTGGGATATCTTGCGCCCCATCGCGTCGGCGCCGCCGCCGGGACCGAAGGTCACCACCATTTCGATCGGACGCGAGGGGTATTTTTCCTGCGCGAACGCGGCATTCATGCTGCCCGATGCGAGCGCTGCCGCCAGTGTTCCCAGCACAATGCTTTTGCTTGATACGATGCTCATGTCTGTCTCCTTTTGTTTTGATGAATGGACCAGGCTGCCTGCCGGTGCGTTGCCGTGCGCAGCTTCTGGTCCGGCGGAACAGGTTCTACCCGCGTCAAGCCTCGCTTCAGTTCGACTTTGGGCTTACTACGAAACCAGGCTGGGTTGAAAGGCTCCTTCCCTGCTGTTGTTAAAAGGATCGAGGCGCACACCGGAGGCCTTGATCGCCGCCAGGGCGCAGGAGGCGACGCGGCAGGCGGCGGAATCGGCGCGGCTGGTGATGATGATGGGCACTTTCGTGCCCAGCACGAGTCCGGCGCATTCGGCCCCGGCGAGGTAGATCAGCTGCTTGTAGAGCATGTTGCCCGCTTCCAGGCTGGGGGCGATCAGGATGTCGCAGTTGCCCGAGATTTTGGAATCGATCCCCTTGATGCGGGCCGCTTCGAGCGAGATCGCATTGTCGAATGCCAGCGGGCCGTCGACCAGGGCGCCGGTGATCTGGCCGCGCTCGGCCATCTTGCTCAGCGCTGCAGCCTCGAGCGTTGCCGGAATGGCGGCATTGATGGTTTCCACCGCGCACAAGATACCCACGCGCGGCAATTCGATCCCCAGCACATGGGCCAGATCGACCGCATTCTGGACGATGTCGCGCTTGTCCATCAGGCCCGGGGCGATGTTGACCACGCAGTCAGCCATCAAGAGCGGCTTGGAATAGTTCGGCACGTCGAACACGAACGCATGGCTTACCCGGCGCCCGGTACGCATTCCACTGTCCTTGCTGAGCACGACGCTGAGCAGCTCGTCGGTATGCAGGCTGCCCTTCATGATGATCTTGGCGCGCCCTTCCTGGCACAGCGTGACGCAGGCGCGCGAAGCGGCCGCAGCATCGTCGTCCGTGTCGACGAACTCGGCGTCGCGCAGGTCGAATCCGTGCTCCTGCGCGATGGCGGCGATCCGCTCGCGCGGACCGACCAGGATCGGATGGATCAGGCCGCGCTGCTGCGCCATGATGGCCGCTTCGATCGAGGTCGGATTGCATGGATAGGCCACCGCCACCGTGGTTCGGCCCAGGGCCGCGGCGGTGCGGATGATTGCTTCGAGGTGCGGATGGCTCATCGTGTTGCTCCCGGTCGGAGTGCGTCAGGCCGGCGCATGGGCTTCGCTCTTTGCCTGGGGCACGACATCGAGCAGCTTGAGTCGCTGCACCTTGCCCGACGGCCCGCGCGGCAGGTCGGCCAGGAAATGGAAAATCTTCGGCGTCTTGTAACGGCCAAGCTCCTGTTCGGCAAATGCCCTCAGTTCTTCGACGGTGCAGCTAGCGCCTTCCTTGAGCACGACGCAGGCCATGATTTCCTGTCCGTAGTTCGGGTCATCGATGCCGACCGCGGCGGCGTCGAGCACGGCCGGGTGCTTGAGCAGCGCTTCGTCGATTTCACGCGGCGCGATGTTTTCGCCGCCCTTGATGATCAATTCCTTGATGCGGCCGGTGACGAAGACAAAGCCGTCCGCGTCGAGGTAGCCGAGATCGCCCGTGTGCAGCCAGCCATTCTTGGTGAAGGCGCTAGCGGTCTGCTCGGGGCTTTTGTAATAGCACTTCATCACATTGGCGCCGGAAATCATGATCTCGCCGACTTCCCCGGGCGCAAGCTGCTTGCCGTCGGCGTCGATGATCTTGGCCTCGTTGCCGAAAGCGCGGCCGGGACTGCCGATCTTGCGCTGCGCCGGATCGAGCGGATTGGTAAAGCACGGCGCCGCCGTTTCGGTCAGGCCCATGGTTTCGATCACGCCAATGCCGAATTTCTTTTCGAAGGCACGATGCTGGCTGGGCGGCAGCGGCGCCGAAGCGGAGCGGCAGAAACGCACGCGGCTCAGGTCCTCGGTGACCTCTTTCTGCTCGGCCGCATTGACCAGGTAGGCAATCATGGTCGGCACCATGTTGACCCAGGTACAGCCGTATTTTTCGACCTGCGACCAATAGGCGGTGACGCCGAACCGGTGCGGCAGCACCAGGCTTCCGCCGTGCACCAGGGGCGCGGTGGCGGTCACGATCTGGGCATTGATGTGGTACAGCGGCAGGCAGGCCATGACCCGGTCCTGCGGCGTGAGCGCATGCGCCTCGGAGACGAACTGGCCGCCGCTGATCACCGACAGGTTGGTCAGCACCACGCCCTTCGGTTTGCCGGTGGTGCCCGAGGTGTACATCATCAGCGCATCGTCCCACTCGGCTACCGGGTCCAGCGCGGTTTTTTCCTCGCTTCCCTCGATGAATTCTTCGGCATCGACGTCGACCACCTCGACCCGCACGTCGCGCGCCACCTTCGTGAGCGCCTGCAGCAGGCGCTCGTGCTGGTCGGGCGAGACGAACACGATCTTGGCATCGCTGTGCTCGAGCACATATTCGAGCTGCGAGGTCTGCGCCAGCAGGTTAAGCGGGGTCACGCAATACCCGGCGTACATCGTGCCGACGAACAGGCGGCAGGTCTGGTAGCCGTTTTCCATCAGCAGGGCGACCCTGTCGCCCGGGCTGGCGCAGCTTGCCAAATGGGCCGCCAGCCGGCGCGACGCCCGCTGCAGTGCGCCGAAGGTCAGGCTGCGGCCGGTTTCCGGCGCGATCAGATATACCGCATCAGGGCGCTCGGCCGCCTGCAGATCAACGTAGTCTCGTATGGTGCGCAACATCTTCCAGTCCTTTCCGTTAGCGGGGCGGCAGGCCCCGATTCACTCATTTTTCAAACCGCAGGGCGCTCAGCCGTATTTGCGAAAGAAGTCGCCGAAGATGTCCTCTTCGGTCGGCACCTGCTCCGGGAGCGGGCGCACGATACGGGTGATGTTCAGGTAGTGCCGATAGTTCATGTTGTCGGAGAAGTTGTTGCCGCCCCAGGTGCCGCAGCCCATCGACAGCGAGAACGGCAAGCCGTTTTCGAAGCTGCCGCCGGTGGCGAAGCAGTGCGCCTGGTTGACGATCACGCGGCACACCTTCAGATTCAGGCCGAGCCGTTCAATATGTTCCTTGTTTTCGCTATGGATCCCCACCGAATGGCCGGCGCCCTGATGGTCATAGATCGCTTCGACGATCTGGCAGGCGTGTTCGAAATCGCGCGCGCGGTACACCGTCAGCACCGGCGAGAGTTTTTCACCCGAATAGGGATAGTCCGGGCCGGTGCCCTGCTCTTCGACCATCATGAAGCGGCACTGCGCCACTTCCTTGCGCTCGAGGCCGGCGGCGGCCGCGATGGTGGGCGCGCTGCGCGCCGTCACGGTGCTGTCGAGCTTGCCGTCGGGCCACAGGGTTTTCTGAAGCACATCCTTTTCTTCGCGGTTCAGCATGGCGCCACCGGCCTCGGTCAGGGCGGCAAGCGCCGCGTCGTAGACGTCGGCCAGGATCACCACGCTGTTTTCCGATGAGCAGCTGGTGGCGTTGTCGAACGTCTTGGAGGCCGCGATCTTCCTTGCCGCCGCACTCAGGCTGGCCGAGCTGTCGATGATGGAGGCGACATTGCCGGCGCCGACGCCGAAGGCCGGGGTGCCGCTGGCATAGGCGGCGCGGATGTTGTTTTGCGAGCCGGTCGCCACCACCAGGTCGGACATTCGCATCAGGGCCTGGGTGCTCGCCTTGGTGATCGGGTCCGGCAGGCACTGCACCAGGTCGCGCGGCGCGCCGACCTTGTCCAGTTCGGCGTGAATGTAGGCGATCAGGGCTTCGCAGCTGGTCCTGCCCTTGGGCGAAGGCGCGATGATGACCGCGTTGCGTCCCTTGAGCGCGTTGATGGCCTTGTTGGCCGGCGTGGCGGCCGGATTGGTGGACGGCGCGATTGCCGCCACCACGCCGACCGGCCGGGCAATCTCGACCAGGCCGCGCTGCGCGTCCACGCTGATGATGCCCACGCTTTTTGCGCCCTTCAGGTCGCGCAGCAGCCCCAGCGTCTTGCGGTAGTTTTTCTGGATCTTGTCTTCCACATTGCCAAGACCGGTGGCGGCCACCGCCATTTCGGCCAGCGCGCGATTGCGCTCCGGCTGCATGATGGCCCAGCCGACGGCGAGCACGACCTCGTCGACCTGTTCCTGGGTATAGCTTTCGTACAGCTTCTGTGCGCTGCGGGCCCTGGCGATCAATTGCCGCACGATGTTGGTCGCTTCGTCCGATGCCGGGGTGACCTGAGTATCAACTGCCATTGTGTGCTCCTTCTGCTGATTGTTGTCGCGTCGGCCGGTATCTGGAACCCGTCGTGCGGTCGATAAATCCTGGAATGTCTGCGCTTCGAGCCGCACCGTTGGCCCGGTGGCTCCCGACATGGTTTGGCTGCCATGCTGCGTCGCATCTCGTCGCTGTGCGAGGGCGTTGAGTAATACTAGCCGCAAGTTTGAAAATTCTCAACACCTTTTTAACTTTTTAAAACTCTGGGTTCCACTTTGTGCAAATTTTGTTCAATGTAGCCGGAAATATCGCGCCAGATGTATAATTACCCTTATTTCCTACAATTCCTATGGGTGGACTACCATGAACGCTCCTGAAGACTTCGGACAAGCCTCTGCCGCCTTGCGCTCACTTGCAATTCTCGAGGTGGTGGTGCGGGCCGACCGCCTGATCTCGCTGACCGAGATCGTGGACCAGATGGCGCTGCCCAAGCCGACCGTCTTCCGTCTGCTGAGCGCGCTCGAAAAAGGCGGATGGATCTTGCGTCAGCCGGGCGACAAGGACTACACCGTGGGAAGCAGGCTGGCCGATTTCGGGCTCGGCATCATGATGAATAATTCGGTGCGCATGCTGCGCCACACCATCCTGGCCAATATCGGCAACAAGCTCGGTGAGACCTGCAACATCACCATGCTCGACGGCAACGAGATCGTGTATATCGACCGGGTCGAGACCCAGTGGCCATTGAAGGTGGACCTGAAACCGGGCGCGCGCGTGCCCTTGCACTGCAGCGCCAGCGGCAAGCTGTTCATGAGCCAGATGCGCAGTGCGAAACGGCGCGCGCTGCTCGAGAACCTGGACCTGAGCCGTTTCACCGGCAATACCATCACCAGTCTCGACCTGCTTGAGTCCGAGCTCGACCGCACCCGCAAAAGCGAGATCGGCATCGACAACCAGGAGTATCTCGACGGCCTGATCTGCGTCGCGGTGCCGATCATGGACGTGAACGGCCAGATCGCCGCTGCGCTGGCGGTGCAGGCGCCGATAGCGCGCCTGACCCTGGCGAACGCGCTGGAACATGTGGTCCACCTGAAAGCGGCCGCCGCGGCAATGAGCGAGACCTTCTCCGGGTCGTCCTGCAGCGCCGCCGCGGCGCTGGAAACGCAACCGCGGCGCGCCTAGCAGCGAGCCGCGCGCGGACGGCCGCGCGCGATCAACTGCATGATGTCCGTGAAGATCGCAGTGCCAAGCGGCGCCGACAGATCGAGCGCCAGGTGACGCTGGTGATACGCACCGAGGTCGAGGCTGACCCCGAGGCCGTAGATCTCCAGGCCGGAGCCGGTCCTGCGCGCCACCACTTCCTTCAAATGCTTGTCCAGGTAAAACGCGTCGTTCGCCAGGTTGGTGGCGCTGTCGGTCGGGCTGCCGTCGGACAGCACAAGCAGGATGCGCCGCTGTTCGCTGCGCGCACACATGCGTTCGCAGGCCCAGTCCACCGCCTCGCCATCGATGCCTTCGCGAAACAGGTCCGCTTTCAGCAGCGCCGCGATGCCGGGACGGGCCCGTCGCCAGCTGCTGGCGGCATCCTTGAACACCATGTGGCACAGCGAGTTCAGGCGCCCCGGTGCGGGAGGCCGGCCTTGGCGCAGCCAGTCCCGGTAGGGCTTTCCGCCATTCCATGCACCGGTCGTAAAACCGAGGATTTCCGTGCTCACGCCGGCCGCTTCCATGGCGCGCGCCAGCACGTCGATCAGCATCGCAAGCGGCTCGGCATGCTGCTTCATCGACCCCGAGCAATCGACCAGGAAGCTGACCAGGCAATCGGCGCGCGGGCGGTACCGCTCGAGCCGGAACAACCTGCGTTCGGCCGGCGAACTGACCAGCTGCGCCAGGCGCCTGCCATCGATATATCCCTCTTCCTGTCCGCAGGCCCATCCATCGCGCTGCGGCTGCGCCAGCAGCGCCATCAGCTTGCGCGAGAGCGCGCCAAGGTTGACGCCCTGTTGCCGGATGCGCAGGTCGAGCCGCTCGCGCAGTTCGCGCAGCAGGTCGGGGCGCACTAGTGAGCGGGCCTCCAGCACGCAGTCATATTCGCGGGTAAAGGCGCGGTAGGGCTGTTCGGTTTGCTGCAGCACGCGGGCGGCGCCGGCCGCGGCATGCGCCACCGGCTCGTCGCTGCCTTCGCGGTCGAAGTCGATCAGCAGGCCCAATGCCTGGCGCAGCACATCGTCCTCGTCGTCGCGCTCCTGGCGCGCGCGCCCGCTGCTGGCGGCCTCGACCATGTTCCCGACCAGCGCGGCGATGGCCAGGGCATGCTGCGCGTACTGTGCCTGGTGCTCCCGGGTGGGGCGCAAATTGCGCAGCGGCGGCCCGAGCGAGGACGCGATCCCGGCGCGGGTCGCCTCCATCAGGTCTTCGGTTTCCGCCAGCGGCGCCTGCCCGGTCAGGTGCGACCAGCAGACCTGGAACACGGTATAGATCAGCAATCCGATCGCGCCATCGATCATCCCGGCACGCTGGAACGCCAGCGACCACATCCTGAACCGGTGCCGCATGTTTCGGGTAGCGCCCGGCATGCTGTCCGGCGCCAGGGTCTCGACCCGCAGCTGTTCGAGCATTTCGAAGACCAGCCGCGCGACCGGTTGCGACGGGCACAGGCTGCGATGCAGCAGGACGTCCGAATGACGCCGCTTCAGGGCCACGCTGTCCATCGCGCCGCGCCATGAACGCAAGTCGTCCACCGCCTCGCTCAGCAGCAGGTGGGGCGCAGGCAGCGCCAGCGCGCGCTTGCCCTTGTGCAGCCGGCGCGCCTGGATATGCAGGTCGGGCTCGCCGCACAGGGCGCGGATGGTGGCCGCGCACAGCTCTTCGACCTTTTGCTGATGACGTATGGCAGAACGCTCGGAACTCATGACACCAGTCCCGCCTCATGCGCGAAGGATTCCTCGAGCTCCTGGTCGAAGCAGCGCTGGAAGTATTCGGCCACCAGCGCGCGTTCGCCCTCCTCGCACTTGTTCAGGAACGACAGCCGGAATGCGAGCGCGACATCATTGAAGATCTCCAGGTTTTCGGCCCAGGTGATGACGGTGCGCGGCGACATCAGGGTAGACAGGTCGCCTGCCGCGAAGCCCTTGCGGGTCAGGCTGGCGACGGCCACCATCGATTCGACCAGGCGCTGCCCCGCCTCGTCGGCCAGGCGCGGAACCCGGGCCCGCACGATGGCGCTCTCTTCCTCGGGCGGCAGGTAATTGAGCGCGGCCACAATGCTCCAGCGGTCGATCTGTCCATGGTTGAGCACCTGGGTGCCGTGATACAGCCCCTGCACATTGCCAAGGCCGACAGTATTGGCGGTGGCAAACAGCCGGAAGTACGGATGCGGGTGGATCACGCGGCTTTGATCCATCAGGGTGAACTTGCCTTCCCTTTCGAGAATGCGCTGGATGACAAACATCACGTCCGGGCGGCCGGCGTCGTATTCATCGAAGATCAGCGCCACCGGGCGCTGCAAGGCCCACGGCACGATTCCTTCCTGAAATTCGGTGATCTGCTTGCCATCGCGAATGACGATGGTGTCCTTGCCGACCAGGTCCAGCCGGCTGATGTGGCCGTCGAGGTTGACGCGCATGCATGGCCAGTTCAGGCGTGCCGCCACCTGCTCGATGTGGGTCGATTTGCCGGTGCCGTGCATGCCCTGCACCAGCACCCGGCGATCGCGCATGAAGCCGGCCAGGATGGCCAGCGTGACGGCGGGATTGAAACGATAAGCGCGGTCGATGTCCGGGACATGCTCGTCAGGCTCGCTGAAGGCCATGACCTTCAGGTCGGAATCGAAGCCGAACGTGTCGCGCACCGAGACCGTCCGGTCCGGCTTGCTATTGCTTGTTTCCATAACACAGGGCTCCTTATTGAAATTGGGCGAAATGGTGCAGCCAGAGACAGGCGAGGACGGAATTTTTCAACGTAGGTCGTCACCACGAGATGCGCTGGATTTCGATTAGTGTATCATTTTGTTTCGTTATTGTTGTTTTTTC
>Ga0066462_1000293_pt1 | contig 14626 bp, 11 predicted proteins | sample LakWasMe92_HOW11_2_FD_59573 | JGI IMG/M metagenome (GOLD analysis project Ga0066462, IMG submission 59573) | Freshwater sediment methanotrophic microbial communities from Lake Washington under simulated oxygen tension - Sediment Metagenome 92_HOW11 | ecosystem: Environmental > Aquatic >... | reverse complement strand
ATAGGGGCAGCACCGTACCGGAAAGGTCAGGTGTTGCACTCAGTTTTCGCGGCCGCCGTGATTGGGTTAGAGGCTGAGTTACCCGGCAGTGCTGGTGCAGACGGGCCAGAGAGAGGTAGGTTTGAATAGTGTGTGGGGGTTGTAATGACCATTACAGACTCTCGTGATAGGGACGTTTGAGAAGTAGTGGTCAGTGGCTGGATAGGGTTCCGTAGGAAATCAGCGTATTTGGGGACGGATTGCAATCAGTGGGCGTCGGCGTCCCACACCCAGTTCCACACCCCCGGCAAGTGCACCACGTCGTGGGCATCCTTCACCGTGCGCGCCAGGGCCCCGCGTTCCAGTGCCGAGCGGTCGGTGTAGAACGGCTCGGCGGCGGTCTTCAGGCCATTGGCCTGGGCGCTGTCCATCAGGATCTGCAGGTATTCCGGCAGGTGCCGGGCGGTATAGCGGTTGATGTCGTGAAAGGTCACCACCACCGGAATCACTCCGTCCACGGTCGGCAGTTCGCCCAGGGCAATGCGTTCGCGCACCAGCGACAATTGCCGTAGCAGGTTGGCCCGGCGTTGGGGGCTGGCATTGAAACCCCAGATCTTGCCGTCATTGGCACTCAAGTCGGTGAGCAAGATGTGCATGCCGTGTCGCTGGTAGGCGGCGAAAGTGCGCAGGTCGTAGTTCCAGAAGGGCGGGCGTACCAGGCTCGGCGCAGCGCCAGTGATCGAGGCAATCGTCGCCGCGCCCAGGCGCAGGGTCTGGGCCAGGTCCTCGTCGTTTAACAGGCGATGGTTACTGTGCCAGCGCGTCGCGGTGTGAAAGGCCAGGATATGCCCACCCGCGTGCTCGCGCTCCATGGTTTTACGCCCCCGCGGGCTGCCGCCTGAACGCCAGGCCTCGGTCTGCAAAAAGAAAATCGCCTTGATCCCCGGCTGCACCGGGTTGTGGGCCAGGTCCTGGATTACCGAACGGCTAGGGTTGGCGTACCCCGAGGCACTGGGCCCGTCATCGAAGGTCAGCAGGAAACGGATCGGCGCCTGGGCTTGCAGGCGTTGTGCGGTCTGTGGCGTCAAGGCAACGGGTGCGCCGATGCAGCCACTGAGGGTGAGGCTGATCAATAGCGTTGCAAACACAGTGGCAATGGGATTCATGAGGCTCTGGGGTCAATGATGAGCGTCCTTGCCATCCTGGGGCATCGGGGCAGGCAACATACAGCAAGCGCCTGCCCCGTACACTGTCAGTCTGCGTAGTTTTCGCGTAGGCCATAGCCCATTTCCTCGCGCAATCCGTTCTCTGTGAACGGCTTGGGATTGGTAGAGGCGGGCGGGGTGAGTGGATCGTTGTCAAAGTCAAACGGCGGGGCAGTGCTCGGTAGACCGACAGCCTGGCGTTCGGCATTGGGTGTGTTCACTGGAGGTTTTCCATCAACCTGCTCTGGGGTATGGCCTGGTAAAAAGGTCCCTGTGCCGGCGTTCCAGGCATGTGCCGACTCATGCTGCAAGGTGATGATCGGTGCAGCCGGGACCTTGGGGTCGTTGTAGATCTCGGATGGATTGTACTGCAGGATGCCATTGTTGATGGGGCGGCTCGGGACACCGTCTTTGATATGATTTTTCTTCGTCTCCTCTTCCGATAGGCGGTCGTCAAAATGGTTGATGGGGCCTTCTGTAATTGGCAGCGGTGCGCCATTTTGTCTGCCGATGGTGTCCATTCCCGCGAGCATTTTCTGGCCGAGGGGAGATCCGCGCAGGAGTTCAAGGTCATCTTCGACGCGTTGTTTGAACGCCTCTGAACCCTGGGCCTTGAAGCCTTCTTTACCTGCATCGCTCGGCGTCACCGGGGTGATGAGGGCTGCGGAAGAACCCATAAGCCGATCACTGGTTTTTGCGTAGATGCGGTCATTGCGATGGTTGGACCAGACCGTATCTTTGCCCTTGCCGCTGTAAAAGGTGGTGCGGTCATGGCCAACCATCAAATCATCACCTTTGCCGCCGTTTATGACCGTATGACCGTTGCCGGCATAGAGCTGGTCGTTACCACTGCCTCCGTCCAGATAGCTTTGTTTCTTGGCGCTCCCGGCACCTGCATATAGCCGGTCGTTGCCGTTATTGCCGTACATGACGTTGCGGCCCGAACCTCCTATCATCGTGTCATCACCGTCGTTGCCTTCGGCATAACCGGAGCCGCTGCCCAGGTGCAGGGTGTCATTGCCCCGTCCGCCAAATAGCGTGCTGGGACCGCCACCTGCTTGTACATTGTCGTTACCATCGCCGGCCTCGACCTTTACGGGGAGCATGACGCGGTCATCGATTTTTATGTTGTCATCACCGCCATTGCTTTTGATATGGAGGTTGGTCTGTGAGCCATCCTTGCCGTTTCGGACGTCAAAGAAGTAGGACTTGCCGTTTACCTCGACATTGAGCTGTCTATCGGTGTGGTTGCGAAGATAAATGGTGTCGGATTTGTTGCCGGTTTCAAACGTCAGGGTGTCATTTAGGATGATCGACTTCCCGGGCCCGATTGGCACCTCGTCCACGGACTTGCGGACAGTGAGATTCCCGTCATCGAGCAACACGGATTGCTTGTTTTGCGACGTGAGATCCACGCTGCCGGGATTGGCGGCCCCGGAGGTCTGGATGGGAAAGGAAGGCATAGCGTGCTGTGGAACGATAGAGTTCATGGCAAGTACCTTTCAGTTATGCACGACCGCCTTTGCAGGATGTGGCAGCGGTGCTACCTAGGTTGTGCGCTTGAATGAAAGTGTTCCGTCCTCCTGTCGATGTTTTGTTACCGGGCGTAATAGAACAGGCTTGCCCGGCGGCGAAAAGTTGGCAAACCGCGGGGCCTTTTTGCCGTTTTTCCAAGCATTACAAAAGGCTGATGGGATAGCTGACGATCAAGCGGTTTTCATCGAACTCATTGTTGCTGTAGTCCCGGCGCATGCTCGAATTGCGCCAGCGCAGGGTAAGACTTTTCAGGCTGCCGCTTTGCACGGTGTAGCCCACTTCGCTTTCCCGGCCCCATTCCTTGCCGTCGCTGACGGTGGCGGTGTGCACGTTGCTGCCGCTGATATAGCGGTTCATCACGGTCAGGCCCGGCACGCCGAGGGGGGCGAAGTTGTAGTCATGGCGCACCTGCCAGGATTTTTCCTCGGCATTGTCGTAGCTGGCATTGAAGCTGTCGTTGGCCAGGGTGCCGCCGCTGGTGCCATTGACCCGCATCCAGGCGCTGTTGCCGCTGAGTTTTTGCAGGCCGACGTAGAAGGTGTGGCCGCCGTACCTGGCTGAGAACAGGCCGGACCAAGTCTTGTTGTGCAGCTTGCCGGCACGGGCGCTGCCGTCGTCCTGGCCGTAGAAGAAGCCGAGGTTGGCGCCCAGGGTCCAGTCGCCCACGGGCTGGCTGTGGGTCAGGTTGAGGTATTGCTGGCGGTAGATGTCCTTGAGCTGGGCATTCCATACGCCGAGCTGGGTGCGTTTGTCGTTGAACGCATATTCGGCGCCCTGGAAGTTGAAGCGATCGGAGGTGAATGCGGTTTTACCGAACATCGACAGGTCGCTCATGCTGCTGTCGTCACGCGGGCTGTTGGCGCGGAACTGGCCGCCATACAAGCTCAGGCCGGCGATCTCTTTAGAGGTGATCTGCCCGCCGCGCAGGGTTTGCGGCAGGGAGCGGCCGTCGTCCGAACGCAGGATCGGCAGCACCGGCATCCACTCGCCGACCTTCAACTCAGTCTGGGAAATCCGTGCCTTGAACGCCACCCCCAGGCGGCCGAAGTTGTCCGCCGGTTTGCCATCATGATCCAGGGGCAGCAATTGGGTGCCACTGGAGCCGCCGCCGCCGTCGAGCTTTTGCGAATACATGCCCAGCACATCCACCCCGAACCCCACGGTGCCCTGGGTGAAACCGGACTTGGCATCGAGGATGAAACTCTGCGTCCACTCCTGCGCGCCGCCCTGGGCCTTGGTCGGGTGGGTGAAATTGCGGTTGAAGAAGAAATTGCGCAGGTTGAGGTGGGCGCTGGCATCTTCCAGAAAGCCGTGTTCCTGAGCAACAACTGGGAGGGCAAGGCTGGCGACAGCGGTTGCCAGCAATAGCCGGCGAGGGTGCAAGGTGCTCATGGCGTGGGACCTGTTGTTATTGGTGGTTTTCAGGTGCGGGCCATGGTGCGGGGCGTGAGTGGGGCGGTTCAATTGGGGGAGGGCGGGTTTTGGGCGGTGATCGAACGAAACTGTGCGTCCATGAAAAAGCCCACCAAAAGGTGGGCTTCGTGTGTGGCTACGCCGCTTAGAACAACTTGAGCTTCGGCGCTTCTTCTTTCACCGGCTCATTTTTCGCGGTCTGTTCGTTCCAGCCGCCACCGAGGGCCTTGTACAAGGTCACTTCGCTGGTCAGTTGGGCCAGGCGGTCGGTGATCAGCGTTTGCTGGGCAGCGAACAATTGGCGCTGGGCGTCGAGGAAGGTCAGGTTGCTATCCACCCCAATCCGGTAACGACGCTCGGCCAGGCGGTAGTAGTCCTGGTTGGCCTCGACGAAATCACGCTGGGCCTGCAACTGTTGGTTGTAGGTCGCACGTGCTGCCAGGCCGTCGGAGACTTCCTGGAACGCGGTCTGGATCGACTTCTCGTAGGTGGCGACGTTGATCTCTTTCTGGATCTTCGAGTAGTCCAGGCTGGCGCGCAGGCTACCGGCGTTGAAGATCGGGATGTTGATCTGCGGCGCGAACGACCAGGTGCCCGAGCCGCCCTTGAACAGGCCGCCGAGGTCCGGGCTCAGGGTGCCGGCATTGGCGGTCAGGCTGATGCTCGGGAAGAACGCCGCCCGTGCCGCGCCGATATTGGCGTTGGCCGCCTTGAGGTTGTGCTCGGCCTGCAGGATGTCGGGGCGACGTTGCAGCAGGTCCGAAGGCAGGCCGGCCGGTACTTCGCTCAACAGGTCGTCGGACAGCGGCTGGGTGGCGAGATTCGCCGGCAGGCCGGTGCCCAGCAGCAGGGTCAGGTTGTTTTCGTCCTGGGCTACCTGGCGGGTGTAGCGGGCCAGTTGCACGCGGGCGCTTTCAACCGAGGTGCGGGCCTGGCTCAAGTCCAGGGCCGAGGCTACGCCGACTTCATTGCTGCGCGAGGTGAGCTTGAAGCTCTGCTCGTACGCCGCCAGGGTGTCCTGGGTCAGTTTCAGCAGTTCCTTGTCCGCCTGCCAGGTCAGGTAGGCGTTGGCCACGCTGGCCACCAGGCTGATCTGCGTGCTGCGGCGTGCTTCTTCGGTGGCGAAGTACTTTTGCAACGCTTCTTCGCTCAGGCTGCGCACCCGGCCGAACAGGTCCAGCTCGTAGGCGTTGATCCCGAGGGTCGCTGAGTAAGAGCTGGTGATGTTCGACTCGCCGGTTTGCGAGGCCCGTGCCGGAACGCGCTGGCGGTTGCCGCTGCCATTGACGCCGACGGCCGGGAACAGGTCGGCACGCTGGATACGGTACTGCGCGGCAAAGGCGTCGATGTTCAGCGCGGCGACGCGCAGGTCACGGTTGTTCACCAGCGCGACCTGGATCAGCTGTTGCAGGGCCGGGTCGTGGAAAAACTGCTTCCAGCCTTGCTCGGCAGCGGCCTGGCTCGGCGCCTGGGCCGACGAATACGCCGGCCCCTGCGGGAACTGGGCGGCAACCGGTGCTTCAGGTCGCTGATAGTCAGGGATCAGCGAGCAGCCACTGAGCACGAATGCGGTGACTGCCAGGGAAAGTAGCGACTTGCGCATTAGCCAGCCTCTTTAGGAGTGTGCGGTGTATCGGACTTGTCAGTTTTTTTGCGGCTGCCAATGGCAGACACGGTCACAAAGAACAGTGGCACCCAGAAGATCGCCAGGACGGTGGCGGTGATCATACCGCCAATTACCCCGGTCCCGATTGCGTGTTGGCTGCCTGAGCCGGCGCCCGAGGAGATCGCCAGCGGCAGTACGCCGAGGACGAACGCCATAGACGTCATGATGATCGGACGCAGGCGCATGCGGGACGCCTCGATGGCTGCCTCGACGATGCCCTTGCCTTGTTCATGCAGCTCCTTGGCGAACTCCACGATCAGGATGGCGTTCTTCGAGGCCAGGCCCACGGTGACCAACAGCCCCACCTGGAAGAACACGTCGTTGGACAGTCCTCGCAGGCTGGTAGCCATCAGTGCACCGATCACGCCCAGCGGTACAACCAGCACTACCGCAATCGGAATCGACCAGCTTTCGTACAACGCTGCCAGGCAGAGGAACACCACCAGCAGCGACAGGGCGTACAACGCTGGTGCCTGGGAGCCGGACAAGCGTTCTTCGTACGACAGGCCGGTCCAGGCATAGCCCACACCCGCCGGCAGTTGCTTGGCGATGCGTTCGACCTCGGCCATGGCGTCACCGGTGCTGTAGCCCGGTGCCGGTGTACCGAGGATTTCCATCGCCGCTACACCGTTGTACCGCGACAGTTTCGGCGAGCCGTAGATCCATTTGCCAGAGGCAATTGCTGAGAGTGGCACCATTTTTCCGTCATTGGCGCGCACGAACCACTTGTTCAGGTCTTCCGGGGACATCCGGCCAGCGGCCTCGCTCTGCACATAGACCTTCTTCACCCGGCCACGGTCGATAAAGTCGTTGACGTAGCTGCCACCCAGGGCAATCGCCAGGGTCTGGTTGATGCTCGACAGGCTGATGCCCTGGGCACTGGCCTTCTCGTCATCAATGGTCAGTTCGTACTGCGGCTCATCGTTAACGCCGTTGGGGCGCACGCCGGCGAGGATCTTGCTTTGCGCAGCCATGCCGAGGAACTGGTTACGGGCGTTCATCAACGCTTCGTGACCCACACCGCCCTGGTCTTGCAGGAACACGTCGAAGCCGGTGGCGTTACCCAGCTCCAGTACCGAAGGCGGCACGATGGCAAATACCATGGCGTCCTTGAAGGTCTGGAAGAAGTAGCCCTGGGCACGCTTGGCCACCTCGAACACCGACTGCGAGGCATCCCGCTCGTCCCACGGCTTGAGCATGACAAACGCCAGGCCCGAACTTTGGCCACGACCAGCGAAGTTGAAACCGTTCACGGTAAAGACCGACTTCACGGCCTTGCCTTCGCCCGGCTCGCCTTCCTTGTCGTTCAACAGGAACGCGCGCATTTCGTCGATGACCACTTGCGTACGCTCGGCCGAAGAACCGACCGGCGTCTGCACCTGGGCGAAGATCACACCCTGGTCTTCCTCGGGCAGGAACGCGCTTGGAATCCGGGTGAACAGCCAGATCATGCCGGCAAAGATGATCAGGTACACCAGGAACGAAGGTGCCTTGTGCTTGATCATGTTGCCCACGCCGCGCTCGTAGCTCAGGACGCCACGGTCGAAGGTGCGGTTGAACCAGCCGAAGAACCCGCGCTTGGGCTGGCCATGTTTTTCGGGGTCGATCGGCTTGAGCATGGTGGCGCACAGGGCCGGGGTGAAGATCAGGGCAACCAGCACCGACAGGGCCATCGCCGACACAATGGTGATGGAGAACTGTTTATAGATGACCCCCGTGGAGCCGCCAAAGAACGCCATCGGCAGCAGTACCGCCGACAGGACCAGGGCGATACCCACCAGGGCCCCCTGGATCTGGCCCATGGACTTGACCGTCGCCTCCTTGGGCGACAGGTGTTCCTCGGCCATCACCCGCTCGACGTTTTCCACCACCACGATCGCATCGTCCACCAGCAAGCCGATGGCCAGGATCATGCCGAACATGGTCAAGGTGTTGATGGTGAAGCCGAAGGCCGCGAGGATACCGAACGTACCCAGCAACACCACCGGTACGGTCATGGTGGTGATGATGGTGGCGCGAAAGTTCTGCAGGAACAGGTACATCACCAGGAACACCAGGACGATCGCCTCGATCAGGGTATCGACAACCCCGGAAATCGATTCGGTCACCACTGGGGTGGTGTCATACGGAACCACCGCCTTCATGCCCGGCGGGAAGAACGGCTCGAGGGACGCGACCGTGGCACGGATGGCCTTGGCGGTGTCCAGGGCGTTGGCGCCCGAGGCCAGCTTGATCGCCATGCCGGAAGCCGGCTTGCCGTTGAACTGGGCGCTGATGCTGTAGTTCTGGCCACCCAGCTCGACACGGGCGACATCGCCCAGACGTACCTGGGAGCCGTCGGCGTTGACGCGCAGCAGGATCTTTTCAAACTGCTCGGCGGTCTGCAGGCGGGTCTTGCCGATGATGGTGGCGTTCAACTGGGTGCCGGGCAGGGCTGGCAGGCCGCCCAATTGGCCGGTGGCCACCTGGACGTTCTGCGCGGCGATGGCACTGCTGACATCCACCGGGGTCATCTGGAAGTTGTTCAACTTGGCCGGGTCCAGCCAGATACGCATGGCGTACTGGGAACCGAAGACCTGGAAGTCACCCACGCCAGACGTCCGGGAAATCGGGTCCTGGATGTTGGAAACGATGTAGTTGGACAGGTCATCCTTGGTCATGCTGCCGTCTTCGGACACCAGGCCGATCACCATCAGGAAGTTCTTCACCGACTTGGTCACACGGATCCCCTGTTGCTGCACTTCTTGCGGCAGCAATGGGGTCGCCAGGTTCAGCTTGTTCTGCACCTGGACCTGGGCGATGTCGGGGTTGGTCCCCTGGTTGAACGTCGCGGTGATGGTCATGCTGCCGTCGGAGTTACTGTCCGAGGCCACATAACGCAGGTTGTCGATACCGTTGAGTTGCTGCTCGATCACCTGCACCACGGTGTCCTGCACGGTTTGTGCGGACGCGCCTGGGTAGGTCACCTGGATATCAATGGCGGTTGGCGCGATGGCCGGGTATTGGTTGATGGGCAACTTGAGGATCGACAAGGCCCCGACCAGCATGATCACCAGGGCGATTACCCAGGCGAAAATGGGACGGTCGATAAAAAATTTCGACATGTATTACTCCCCTTTGCCAGCGGCGGCAGGAGCAGTACCGGCGGGCTTGGCGTTGGTGGCTTCCTTCGCGTCAACCGTGATGCCCGGCTTGATGAACTGCAAGCCTTCGGTAATCACACGGTCACCGGCATTCAGGCCTTTTTCCACCAGCCAGTAGGCGCCGGCGGTACGGTTGGCCACCAGCACGCGGTGTTCGACCTTGTTGTCGGCGGTCACCACCAGCGCCGTCGGGATACCCCGGATATCGCGGGTCACGCCTTGCTGCGGGGCGAGGATCGCCTTGCTGTTCACACCGGCCTGCAGTTGCGCGTGGACAAACATGCCCGGCAGCAGGGTGTGCTCAGGGTTGGGGAACACGGCGCGCAGGGTGACCGAGCCGGTGGTCTGGTCGACCGACACCTCGGAGAACTCCAGGCGACCTTGCTGGCTGTATTCGCTGCCGTCTTCCAGGGTCAGCTTGACCATGGCAGCGTTTTCGCCGGCTTTTTGCAGTTGGCCGCTTTCCAGGTCGCGACGCAGCTTCAGCATCTCGGCGGAGGATTGCGTGACGTCGACGTAGATCGGGTCCAGTTGCTGGATCACCGCCATGGCGTCGGCCTGGCCATTGCTGACCAGCGCGCCTTCGGTGACCGAAGAACGCCCGATGCGCCCGGAGATCGGCGCGAACACCTTGGTGTAGCGCACGTTGATCTGGGCGCTCTGCAGGTTGGCTTCCGAGGTCAGGCGGTTGGACACGGCGGTGTCGTATTCCTGACGGCTGACCGCCTGCTCGTTGACCAGTTGCTTGTAGCGGTCGGCAATCGACTTGGTCTGCTGCAGGTTGGCCTGGGCGCTTTTGAGCGTGGCTTCATAGACCGACGGATCGATCTGGTAAAGCTGCTGGCCTTCCTTGACGTCGCCGCCTTCCTTGAACAGGCGCTTGAGAATGATGCCATTGACCTGGGGCCGGACTTCGGCGATGCGGAACGCAGTGGTGCGCCCCGGCAATTCGGAGGTCAGGGTATAGGCTTGAGGTTGAAGGGTGACCACGCCGACCTGAGGGGTTTGAGCGGGCGGTGCCGCTTCTTCCTTTTTACATCCGCTGAGCAGCGATGCCAGGGCGACGGCAGTGACCAGAGCGGTAACAGCTGGCTTAAGTTGCATGAAGATCCTCGGGTCAGGCGCGTTTGATACGCACAAGAAGTGTGGAAGGGTAAAAAACAGGCAGTGAGTAGATAAGTAGCTTGCTAGGCAATATACTTACGTTCATGGTTGTTTGTAAACTCTTGACAGGCTTCGCGAATTCCTGACAAAGCAACGCTGCAAGCCTCGATTCTAGTACGTTCGGCGCCCATGAAGGCGCCGTCCCATAATTATTCAGAAGGTGGTTATCCACCCCCGCACGTGTCCTGATTGAGGTGTTACTGCCATGGTTCGTCGTACCAAAGAGGAAGCTCAGGAAACGCGCAGCCAAATACTTGAAGCCGCCGAGCAAGCCTTTTATGAGCGCGGCGTTGCGCGCACGACGCTGGCGGATATCGCGGCGCGGGCCGGCGTGACGCGGGGCGCGATTTACTGGCACTTCAGCAACAAGTCGGACCTGTTGCAGGCCTTGCTCGATACATTGCACGAACCCTTGGATGAATTGGCCAGGGCCAGTGAAAGCGAGGATGAGGTCGATCCGCTGGGCTGCATGCGCAAGCTGCTGATCCATCTTTTTCATCAGGTGGCCCTGGACCCGAAGACTCGGCGCATTAATGAGATCCTGTTCCATAAGTGCGAATTTACCGATGAAATGTGCGACATGCGCCGTCAGCGCCAGACCCACAGCCTTGAGTGCAACCTGCGCATCGGCCTGACACTGCGCAATGCAGTCCACCGCGGGCAACTGCCGGAAAACCTCGACACCGCTCGCGGGGCGGTGTGCATTCATGCCTATATCAATGGGCTGGTCGGTCAGTGGTTATTGGTGCCGGACAGCTTTGAGCTGTATCAGCAGGCCGAGTGCCTAGTGGATATCGGGCTGGACATGCTGCGCCTGAGCCCCAACCTGCGCAATTGATACAAAATGCGTAATTGCGTCCGCTTGTGTCAACAGTAAAGCCCAAGGACGGTCAATCATCCTTCCGGCTTATTTGTGGGGTGACGTTATATACGTGCTGGGGTCGGGTTGAAAGGTAGCCGGCTAAGTATTTTGTAGCGATATTGTTGCATTGCTGTGAAGGAGTGTTACTGAACCTGTGGGCGCGCGATTGCTTCACGATCCAATAAAAAGCCCCGGCTCTTGCGAGCCGGGGCTTTTGCGTTGCCGCGCTCAGAGCGCCAGGGTCGGGTAGTCGATGTAGCCGACCGGGCCTTGGGTGTAGAAGGTCTGCGGGTTGGCTTCGTTCAGCGGCGCATCGGCCTTGAGGCGCGCCGGCAGGTCCGGGTTGGCGATAAACGGTACGCCAAACGCCACCGCATCGGCCTTGCCCGAGGCCAGCCAGGCATTGGCGCTGTCCTTGGTGAAGAGCTCGTTGGCAATGTACGGCCCGCCGAACGCGGCTTTCAATTGCGGACCCAGGCTGTCGCCGGCTTCTTGCTCGCGGGCGCAGATAAAGGCGATGCCGCGCTTGCCCAGTTCACGGGCGACGTAGGCGAAGGTTTCTGCCAGGTTGTCATCGCCCATGTCATGCAGGTCGGCCCGTGGCGATAAATGCATCCCCACGCGGCCAGCGCCCCAGACTTCGATCAGCGCATCGGTCACTTCCAGCAACAGCCGTGCACGGTTTTCCAGGGAGCCGCCGTACTCGTCGGTACGCTGGTTGGTGCTGCTTTGCAGGAACTGGTCGAGCAGGTAGCCATTGGCCCCATGCACCTGCACCCCGTCAAAACCGGCGGCCTTGGCGTTCTCGGCGCCCACACGGTAGGCGTCGACGATATCGGCGATTTCTGCGGTTTCCAGGGCGCGTGGGGTCGGGTAGTCCGCCAGTGGGCGCATCAGGCTGACATGGCCGGCCGGCTGGACCGCACTCGGCGCCACCGGGGTTTCGCCGTTCAGGTAGGCCCCGTGGGAGATCCGCCCCACATGCCACAGTTGCAGGAAGATCTTGCCGCCTGCGCCGTGCACCGCCTTGGTGATGTTGGTCCAGCCGCGCACCTGGTCGTTGGACCAGATGCCCGGGGTGTCCGGGTAGCCCACGCCCATCGGCGTCACCGAGGTGGCTTCGGTGAGGATCAGCCCGGCAGAGGCCCGCTGCACGTAGTATTCAGCCATCAGGGCATTGGGCACGCGGCCAGCATCGGCCCGGCAGCGGGTCAGGGGCGCCATGATGATGCGGTTCGACAGCTGCACATCACCCAGTTTGATCGGATCGAAAATAGTCGTCATCGCAAATACTCGTCTGTTCTAAGTGATTAATGGGTCGCAGGGGCCAGGTTGGCGTCGCTGCTTTGGTGGAACGTGATCAACGTGACCAGCAGCGCCAGGATCGCCAGGGCTGCGGCGGCCAATGGCACGCTGGTCAGGCCGAAACCGTGGGCAATCACACTGCCGCCGACCCAGGCGCCGAGGGCGTTGCCGATATTGAAAGCGCCGATATTGAGGGTCGAGACCAGGTTGGGCGCGGCCTTGCCGAAGGTCACCACGTTGATCTGCAGCGCCGGCACGGCGGCAAACGAAGCGGTGGCCCAGAGGAACAGGGTGATTTCGGTCGGGATGATGGCGACGCTGGTCCAGGTCAGTGCGGTGGACACCACGGCCATGCTGATAAACACGCCGATCAGGGTGGCCGCCAGGCGCTTGTCCGCCAGTTTGCCGCCGATAATATTGCCCACGGTCAGGCCCAGGCCGATCAACAGCAGGGTCCAGGTCACGCCTTTGGGCGAGATGCCGGTGACATCCCCCAGCAACGGCGCGACATAGGTGAAGAGGGTGAACATCGACGCGGCAAACAGTGCGGTCATGCTCAGCGACAACCAAATCCCGGCCCCCTTGAGGGCTGCCAGTTCGGCGCGCATATCGAGTTTTTCTTCATCACGCTTGGCCGGCAGGAAGCGGATCAGGCCGATCAGTGCGATTACGCCAATCACCGTCACGGCCCAGAAGGTCGAGCGCCAGCCGGCTTCCTGGCCCAGCGCGGTGCCCAGGGGCACGCCGAGCACGTTGGCCAGGGTCAGGCCGGTAAACATCAGGGCCACCGCCGATGCGCGCTTGTTGGCCGGCACCAGGTTGGCGGCCACCACCGAGCCAATGCCGAAGAAGGCGCCGTGGCATAACGCAGTCACCACCCGGGCAAACATCAGCACGTTGTAGTCACTGGCCAGGGCGCAGAGCAGGTTGCCGATAATGAAAATACCCATCAACGCGACCAGGGCCGCCTTGCGCGGCAGCCTGGCGGTGGCCAGTGCCATAAAGGGCGCACCGATGGCCACGCCCAGGGCGTAGCCGGTCACCAGCCAGCCGGCGCCTGGAATCGACACACCGAGGTCGGCCGCCACATCGGGCAACAGGCCCATGATGACGAATTCGGTGGTGCCGATGGCAAAGGCGCTTAAGGCCAGGATGAGTAGCGAAAGAGGCATGTGGGGTCCTTTACAGCGGTGGGCTGAGTTCTTCGGTGAGGGCCTGGATAAACCCTTGGATCACGTCTTCATTGCGGCGGAAAAAGTGCCACTGCCCGGCTTTCTGGCTGCTGATCAAGCCTGCCCGTTGCAGGGTGGCCAGGTGCGCCGACACGGTGGACTGCGACAGGCCGCAGCGCTGGTCGATCTGGCCGGCGCAGATGCCGTACTCATGGTTGTGCACTTGTTCGGGGAACTGCACTTTCGGGTCTTTCAGCCAGTTGAGAATGTCTCGCCGTACTGGGTGTGCCAGGGCTTTTATTATGTCGTCGAGGTCAATGGACATGGCAGGGCTCGGTGTGGGTAAAACGTTATATCGCGATGAGGCGAACTTTAAATCGCAATATCCCGATATACCAATACGATTTTGATCTTGTAACCGCATAAATCGGTATATCGGGTTATAACGATACGTTGGCGGCAGTGCTAAACTGCGCGCCATGAATTATCTCGCACATCTACACCTCGGCGGCCAACTTCCTGCACAACTGCTGGGCAGCCTCTATGGCGATTTCGTCAAAGGCCGCCTGCAGGGCCAGTACCCCCCGCAAATCGAGGCGGCGATCCAGCTGCATCGCGCCATCGACCGCTTTACCGACAGTCACCCCTTGGTGGGGCAGGCGTTGTCACGGTTCACCCTGACCCGGCGGCGCTATGCGGGGATCGTCCTCGATGTGTTCTTCGACCATTGCCTGGCGCGCGATTGGGCACAGTATGCCGACCAGCCACTGGAACGCTTTACCTCCCAGGTGTACCGGGTGCTGGCGGCTGAACCGCAACTGCCGGGGCGCCTGGCGCAGATTGCCCCTTATATGGCGGCGGATGACTGGCTGGGCTCCTACCGCGAGTTCGCGGTGATGGAGCACGTGCTGCGGGGCATTTCCCGGCGCCTGAGCCAACCCCAGGAACTGGGCCAGGCGATGCAGGAACTGCGGGTGCTGTATGAGCCGTTGAGCGAGGATTTCCGGGTGTTCTATCCCCAATTGCAGGCGTTCTCAAATAGCCACTTGGTAATACAAACCTAAATGTGGGAGCGGGCTTGCTCGCGATGGCGGAGTGTCAGTCAACTATTTATCAACTGACCCACCGCCATCGCGAGCAAGCCCGCTTGTGTCTTGATCTGGGAATAAACTCTGAGGTGA
>Ga0066462_1000291_pt1 | contig 14635 bp, 16 predicted proteins | sample LakWasMe92_HOW11_2_FD_59573 | JGI IMG/M metagenome (GOLD analysis project Ga0066462, IMG submission 59573) | Freshwater sediment methanotrophic microbial communities from Lake Washington under simulated oxygen tension - Sediment Metagenome 92_HOW11 | ecosystem: Environmental > Aquatic >... | reverse complement strand
GGTCAGGGCATTGAACAGGGTGGATTTACCGACGTTGGGCAGGCCGACGATGCCGCACTTGAGAGACATGAAAAATTCCTTTGAAATCAATCCCCTTTGCACCATCGAACCCAATGTGGGCGTGGTCGAGGTGGCTAGCAAACACCGTGCGTAACCGACATGAGCTACCGAGAAACCGAGCCAAAAATGCCCGAGCTCCTCAATTTTTTGTCCTCGTTTTGCCTAGGGGAAACTGGTGCCGATTGTACTGATCAGTGAATCCCTGCTTCGCCGCTCGACCGCGACCGACGGGCGCATCCTGCGGGATCGGGTTCTTTGCGGCTTTGGCGTGCGTCTGAATGCCCGCAAGCGCACCTTCTTGATCGCCACCAGCGTCTGCGGTCGTCAGTTCCGCATGATGCTGGGCTACTGGCCTTTGATGACCGTGGACGAAGCCAGGTCAAAGGCGCTGGAGGTCATCAGGGAGTGCCGGGCGGGTCGAATGCCAAGCACCGCGGTTCCGCTGGCCTTGCCGACCATGCGGGAGGCTCTGGCCGCGTACTGCGAAGCCAAGGGCATCAAACCTTCAAGCCGCAAGCGCTATGACTCAATGATGAGGACTCACTTCGGCGACTGGCTGGACCGCCCGGTCCTGGACATGGGGAGCCGGGCGTTTGTCGAACATTGCCATGCCTTTGCCCAAACCAAAGGCGCCTCCCTGGTAGAAGTCGGTCGCGGGATCGTGGGCGCCCTGGTCAAGTACCTCAACGCGGTTCATGGGTTGAGCTTGGAGGCACCGTTTGCCAAGCTGGCCGCGGCGGGTTTGATGCCGGATCGTGCCCAGCCCCGCGCTCGGGTGCTTCAAGAGTCCGACCTACCGGTCTGGAAGATGGCCGTGGACAAGCTGGGCGAGAAACAGCAGGACTTCCTGTACCTGACGCTCTACACGGGCTTGAGACGCAATGAGTGCAGGGAACTACAGCGGAAGCAGATTGACCTCACCAAGGGCGTTTTGAGCATTCCTGACACGAAGAACGGCAAGCCCCACTCCCTGCCGATCACACCGCTGATGCGGGAGATTCTGAAGCGTCGCTGCGATGGTCTGGACGATCAGGACGAGCTTTTTGCGGGTGTCAGCGCCGAGCACCTGTCCGACATGGCAACGCGGGCGGGTTCGCCCAGATTCATGCTGCACGACCTGCGCAAGCTGGTAGCGACCGTGGGCGAGAAGATCGGCTTGAGTTCAGCCGTGATGAGGAGAATCCTCAATCACACCGCCCCCAGGAGCGATCTGTTGCATAGGCATTACGTGGGCTTCGGTGTCGAGGATGTGCGGGATGGGTTGACGAGGATTCAGGCCGCGATGGGCCTGCTGCTCACGGATACCCGCCAGACCGCTTAGGCGGGCGCCTGGCGGGTTTGGCGGCGATTTTGATGGGTGGGCAGCTATCGGGCAATCCGATGGCTTTGGCGCGGTCCTGACCTGATCATCACACCCCAGATCAGGACCATGTGGTCAAAGGAACTTCAGAAACTGGTCGTACAGGTATTGCGCTTTACCGCACTCAGCCTTGGGCGGCTTCTTGTTGCCGGGGTATTTCATCTCGACTTCCATCATGCCTTCCTGAAAGCCTTGCTGGATATCGTTACTGGATATTCCCTGCTGGCGCATGACCTTCACCTGGCCTTTGATTACGTCATCAGGCGTCTGCATAGACCTGCACTTCTCCAGGGTGTAATTCGCCATGATCACGCCCTTCGCCACGTTGATCTCGTCCCTGCCAGCGAACGCGGGTAGTGCAAAGGTCGTGACAGCGATTGCAGCAATAACACTCAGGGCTTTGACTGTCTGGTTTCCTCCCCTGCTGCCAGCATTCATGCCCACCTGAAAGTCTTCGTTCTTCAATTTCTCTCCTTAATTGTCACGTTTAGTGTGTCCACGATTAGAGCGTGGCCTTTCAATATACAACGCCGCAAAGTTCGCGGCGTGAAAAAGTCAAACATTCGTCAGCAGTTCGGTCAACGAATCAAGGAACTGCGAACCATTGCCAAACTGTCTCAAGAGGACCTGGCGGACCGCTGCGGGTTCGCCCGCTCGTACATGAGCCGAATTGAGCGTGGCGGGGCCAATACGTCGCTAGATGCGATCCAGAAGCTGGCTGACGGCTTGGGCGTCGTGGTGGCCGATCTGTTCACGACCAGCACACCGCAGCCGGCCCCCAGGCAGGAACTGTTTGTGCCCTACGCAAACGATGGCTCTTGCTTCAATCCAAGTCTGAAACGTGCCGGCAAGTACACGGTTGGGGACAAGGAAGACGAAGTGACATTTGCGGACTTCGAGGACGCACTTGAATACTTACGGCAGATGGGAATTGCGAAATGGCGTCGCCCTAACCCAAATGGCAATTGGGGCATCGTTACGGCCGTGCGCTGGGCACCTTTGGGCAAAAAATAGCACACGGGCGTCTGGCAGGTTTTTCGAGGGTTTTAATGGGAGGCTTTCATTAGTCAATCCGATCGCCTTGGTGAGGCATTGGCAATGCAGCACTCACCCCCAGACCTTTGCGGACGTTGCGTCGAAAAAGCGCACATCAAGATCCTGCGGTCGTCGCCTCCCAACATTTCTGGCTCGGCGAGCATCGACTAATTTTTGGGTCCGACGGACTATTGCAGCGTTATGCGCATCACTTGGTTCACCAAAAATGCTGACATACAAGTTGCTAATCTTCCCGACCTCAATCATGCGCAGTACATGGTCATCGTTGTCCGCGAACGAAAGGCCATAGACGAACAAAGAGCCTGAGATTTTTGGCATGCTCGCAAGGCCGCGATGCAAGTAGCCGCTATGCTTAATGCGCTCCAACTTCTCTGCGGATGTCCCCTCGGACACGAATAAAGGATATTTTGAGTGTGCCAAGGCGTCCCGAACCTGATCAGTAAGACGAACGCCGGTATTTCGCCATGTGTATTTTTGGAGTTCTGAGCCAGCGTCAAACAGATGCAGCGCTCCATGCAAATAGTAAATCTTCTGATCAAAGCTATTTTCGACTTCCCACGTCACGTACTCTTGCGGCCCGTCGTCTGGGTGGCGGAATCCATCGTCACACTCAAGAGGAGGATCAATCGCGTCCTGCATGAAAGCCCAATACAACAAGAGGTCGTAGTTAAGCGTATACACACGCTCGAAGTTGGACAGAAAAGTTTTGCAAGCTGCATACGCCGCAGGCTCAATTTCGCCAGGCCAACTTGGATGGCTTCCTGCTATTGCCTTGACTAGGACCTCGCGCAGTCGCTCCGCATCGTCACGCATCATCGCCGCCAAGTCAGTCGCCTCTGGCTCGTATGTTGAAAGCAAAATAGATGCGTGCTTCAACGCCTTGATGACCGCCTCGAAATCTGTTGTACCGAGCGCCTCGAAAGAAGCTCTGCAGTAAGGGGATAGACCAGCGAAATCTGCACGATCAAAGAGGGCACCATAAGAAAATATGCCGTCACGACAGGCTCTGCTAAAGCCGTTTCCAAGCAACGCATGAACATGACCTGAGGCAGATGCTCGGCGTATTGCCTGGTTGAAATCCATTAGTTCGACGGGCATGACACTAAAAGTACAAGTTTGATGACTTCGAGTCTGGCGAAATTGACGCTAGACGTCCAGCGGCGGCCCCTCAAAGACAGCCAGTGATAGCAGAACCGAACAGCCAACTCAGAGACTATTTCGCCCGTACGAGCCTAACCGCATAACGCTGAATGCCCCAGGACACGGCAAAGGTTTCATCAACCTCGTACCAGCGACCTACTGGCTGTCCACCACCGTGATTTGCCCCCATGCAAGAACATTCACAATCCATACCTTCCGCGTTCCAGCAAGCAGGAGCGCAAACCTGCCGCTCCCTGTGAAGTTGGACGACATAGCACCACCGATGCCGACGTACGCATAGGCGTACCACTCTCTCAAACCAAGCCTGGGGCACCTCCCATGATTTATGCGCCGCGTCCCACGACGGCTTGCGCACTTGACCGTCACGTAGCCACTCTTTATTACTTAAAGAATAAGGAAGCTTGATCAGCAGCGGGAGCGGCCGTTCACGTCGAAAAACGACGGGAATACGTCCTTGGTGCCAAATCTCGTCGAGATCCATTACTTCAGACGGCGCACTGCCACCGCTTCATCTGCACCGTCCACCTTCATCTTGTAGCCGCCCCCAGAAGGATAGATAAGAACCTCAGGCATGAAGGCATAGTGGTACTCATAGTGGTATTCACTTTGCTGCCAAATTTGGCCGTTGGTCAACTTGACGACAGTGTCGCCATCCCACCCCTCGAAGTCGCCATCGATTTGGCTTTCGATAACACCCTGTGCGGCGCTTGTTCTTGACGAGGCCTCAATCCCTTTACCTAGACCAGCACGATAGACATCAATGATGGTCCGTCGCAGAGCCTCACGTTGTCTTGAGGTCATGCTCCCAATCTGTAGATCATCCTGCTGCTGCTTGGATAACAATCTTTCCAGGGGAATAGTTGGATAGTCCGCCGCGCGAATCCCGGCAGTTCCAGTGAGAAGAAGTAGCACGAAGAAGAGCGTCCGCATTTACATCTCCCAATGTCGCCCACGAACTAGAAACCTAACCTTGGACAAAATCTAGTAACGGAAGCCGGGTACCTTGAATGCTCGCGGAGACACCAAGCGTGCGACTACTTGTGCTGGCCATAGCGGTCACCTGTCTTGTCGTTCTTATAGGTGCCACCCCTGTGCGAACTGCCTGAGCCGCCTTTATACGAACCGTCATGGCTGCTCGTGTGCTTGCCGCCACCATAATGCGGACGGCTGCCACCACCGGATTTGCCTTTTGCATCGGCGATGCCCCCCGCAAACGCCAAGGCAAGAGAGATCAATACAACACCAAACACTTTCATCGCGTGCCTCCCTATGGTGATTTGACGCCACCCGCGGCGGGTGGCGGAGGCCATTATGCGCAGCATCCGATCACTGTTTCAAGTGGCGAAATCCCCAAGGTGGCGTGGGCGACTCATCGCGCCACAGCCCAACCCGGTCGAGCCTCGCACTTGCTTCGCTCGCGTCATAGAGCATCCGGTCTTCTTTCGTCAGTTCGCGCTCGTACTGGCGATAGAACCACGCCATGCCTCTACGAATCTGCTCCAGGTTCACGTCCTGCCCGTTGTGCAGCACTTTGCCGATCTCGCGCCCGTAACGATCACGCTTGTAGGTATGTACTTCAACCGCTTGGTTGAAAACCAACTCACTCAAGCTTTGTTTCGATCTCTGCCCGTAGGCTTGGCGCTTCTCAGGCGCATCGATACCGTCTAGCCGAATTCGGTGCTGCACACGCGCCACGTCAAGAACCGTGATTGTGTCCCCGTCCACCACTGCGACGACCACGCCGTGAATGATGTCCGCCTGACACCAAGTCGTCAGGAACAGCAGAAGCGTTGCGAGGATTTTTCTCATCGTCACTGCGTTTATGAATTTTTTGACAGGCGCTGCTGCGAGAGAACACCCGCTCGTTGGCGCGTCAACAGACTGTGGCGTTTTTACTGCACTTTTAATTTTGCCAACCAGAACCATTGTCTCGCCAACGTGCGCTTTCTATCTTTGCTCTGTGTTTAACACTTTATGGAGATTTAAATTTTGAAAGAACGTGAAAACAAGCTATTCAACGCGGCTGACGGAGTCGAAGCCAAAGGCACGTGGCCTGTCGCGAGCGATGAGGATATTAGAGAGTTCCTCGAGGATCTTGATGCAGAGATAAGAGCATCAGGACAACCCCAAGTCGGGCTTCAAAGGGATGAGGAAAAGCCCCTCCCCCGGCCTACTTCATCGACCACGAAGAAATTCCCAAATGTTTCTCAATCTGCCTCACCCGATGGCATTGAATTGCGCAGCAGACTGTGTGCCCTAATGAGAGAACTCGCCAGCCATAAGGACTACTACCGAATCAGAGATGAATACTGTCAAATTTCAATCTGGCTCAACCTGGAAGGACTTTGGGCACCTGCATTTCGCACACCGGTCAAGCTGAATCTCGGGCAGGGAAACAATGTGTATTTTGAGATTCATCGTGACCAAGTTGTCATAGATTGCCATTGGCTTCACTGCCTGAAAGATCGCATCCGAGTCAAACCGCGTGATGAAGAATGGAAACCACTTTTCGATCATCGCTCGGACTTTCCTTTCGACCTCGCTTCAGAATTTGTACACCTTTCGTGGAAAAGCGAGCACCGTGCCACCCAAGCTTTGATGCTGACGACAAAGCAGCAATGCCAACTTGCTGCACTTCGTGGCAAGGAAGTCAAGAAGAGGTTCGAGTTGGCACTTCTCGGCGAAAAGCAAGGACGTGGCCGTACCGCACCCAAAATCGCGAACGTACGGAAGCGACTCAATGAATGGGGCGAGCTAAACAAGAACATCCTCAATCATCTTGATGATTACGAGCATCTGTGGCTCGCACGTGAGCTGCTTACTCCCGAAGCGCCCGTCAGCCACGTGACCGAACTCTATGCGTGGATTGCTGGCACTCCCCCCAAGGACGGGAAAACAGTGCGTGAGAAGTTGAAAAGGCTTGATCGGCAACTTGGAGGGACTGCCTAAGGACCGTTTCCCGGGGTTTTCTCCGGGGAGGTTTCTGGGCAGGTTTCACGAGAATTCGCCTCCGACACTCCGTGAAATCAATAACTTACGTGCGTCGCCCCTGCCAAACAGGGGATGAATTAAGTAAGTCAGTAGTGACATAAGAATGAAATCCACTAATGCGTAGCATTCCGCCTCCGGCGGCGGCGGTCCTTCGGCCCGCCAGTGTTTTTCTATTCCGTAGTGAGGCGGTTCTGAACAACATGCAGCGGCGAAGCCGACGCATGTTGTCAGCCAGCCAATAAGCTTGGCACCTCCTCGGAATGGAGTTCACCTGACTTCATGACGATGTCGTGTTTAAGCTGCATCCTCTTCCCCAAAAGATCGCCTGTATAAGGTTTGGGGATTTCTGAGCCGGAACGAGGAACGCAGTACCTCCAGCCTTCCTCTGCTCCTCTAGGACATCGCTCAACCCAGCCCCAGGTCGCTTCACCACCATACGCGGCTCAGGCACGCCCGTAAGGGGTTCAAAACCTCCGTTCTGGGTGAACAAACAGTGAACAAATAGGGAATTGGTGATTCCCTTGAAACCCGCACCAGATGCGGCTCTCGGGGGTATTTTTTGCACCACCGTTCGTAGCGACTTTCCACCCCGGCTGCAAGCGTTTTGCCAGCTTCCTCGCCGATGCAACACCCCAGCCATTCCCTCCTTGGCGCCAGCTTGCCGTCGTCCTATCTTTGTCCTCGCACAGGACCCTCGTCCTTACATGTGGACAACCAGGAGATTTAGCATGGCTCACGATCAGTTCGTCACTTACTACCGCGTCAGCACCCAGCGTCAGGGTGCATCCGGCTTGGGACTCGATGCGCAACGGCAAACCGTCGCCCAATACCTCTCAGAACGCGCCAGAACCGTCTTGACTGAGTTTGTTGAAGTCGAGACGGGTAAGGGTGCCAACGCTCTGGAAAAACGCCCTGAGCTGCGTAAAGCGCTTGAGCTGTGCAGAAAATCGGGCGCGACGCTGCTGATAGCGAAGCTCGACCGTCTGGCCCGCAATGTTCACTTTGTCAGCGGCTTGATCGAAACCGGCGTGGACTTCATCGCGGCCGACATGCCCAACGCGAACAAGGTGATGATCCAGATGCACGCGGTCATGAGCGAGTGGGAGCGCGACCAGATCAGTGAACGCACGAAAGCTGCTCTGGCCGCTGCAAAGGCCCGTGGCGTCATTTTGGGAGCTACCGGGCCGTCCAACCTGCGCCGGCACACAGAACAGCGCCAGGACGCCGCCAGGGTGTTCCGGGAACGGCTGAAACCCGTTTTGGATGGGTTCGTAGCTCAAGGCCTGAGCCGTCGAGCGATGGTCAAGCACTTGAACGCACTGAAAATTACCGCGCCGCGTGGTGGGAAATGGTCATTAGGACAGGTGCAAAGGGTAATAACGACCTAACAGTTAGAGCCGTCTCTGCGGCTCTTTCAGACTTTCACTGACACGAAAAAGCAAACAGTCACGACATCAATCCACCCGTTTGCAAACCTCAGGGTTGCGCGGCAAATTCCGCTCCTGCCCGTTATAAGTTACGCGAGTTACTTTCAAAGTCAGTTCGCTGCCATCAATCTTGAATTGCCTTACGGAAAAACCGTTCATCGGCTTGTTGATCAGATTGTTGGCGAACGCAAATCTCATGTCAGCCGGCAGGCCGTCCACAATTTCAAATGTATTTAGTTGAATGCTCAATTCGCTCCCAGATACCTTGTAGGTGCCGCTCATGCGAGTCGTGAAGCGGTTCAACATATCGGAGCTTGAACGATCCCCAACGGCGATCGTGGCCACATCATCGCTCGCCCCAAAGCGGTACTGGCCGCTGCCGCAGTCCCATGCCGTGCCATAGAAAGGATTGCTCTTGCGTCGGGCGGCCATTTCCTGCTCGACTTTTTTCTGAGCCGCAGCCTGCCTGCTGGCCGCATCTATGGCCCTTTCTTGCTGAACCTTTGAATATAAAGCGTCGCTAGCCTCGCCGAAACGGAACCCGGTCTTCCATACCGTGTTGGCCATCAAGCGCAGGTTCTTGGTTTCGATCTGGAAATCCTCGACCACAAGCTCACCATCGGCTTCCAGACGGATTTGCTGAGATAACTTAGCATCAGCAAGCAACTCGTCCTTGTCGCGCGGTGCTTGCTCCGTACTGGAGTTGATTTGCACAGGGATCTTGACACTGCCATCACCCGTGGTGAGATTGGCAGTAAAACTCTGCTTGTCAGCATCGTAGATCAAGTCCTTGAGTTCAAGTGGAGGCAAGTTACTGGAGAGGGCTTGGCTGGCGACGAGCATGGCAATATTGGCACGGTCGTTTTCGAAACTTGCCTTGCTTATTTCGTAATCAGCGGTTTCTTTGACCTTACGCGCCTCGAAGTCAACGGTATTTTCAAATTCACCTTTTACAAAATTGGGGCGTGACGGTGTGTATTCCTGCAGTTTCTTCAAGTAGTCCTGGTTGGCTTTGTAGAGTCCTTCCACGAAGGGTTTGCTTTTGTTGACTCCATCGGCTGCGACCATAAAGGCTCGGCATCCTGCGGCGCCTGAATACGCCCGGCGAGCGCCATTTAAATAACCGCTGACGATCGCATCTCGCTTGAGACCATGCGACAGACCCCAGACCAGGGTAGTGGCCGGCACGGTTGTAGGATTCTTAGCAATGAACCCTTCCAAATAAATGGCGTTATATGCAATCGTCGCGATATGGGCCTCATCCGCCAATGCGTGCAGTTTGTCGCTCGTGCTCTTGATATCGGCCAGAGCAGTCCCAGCACGATTAACCTGACGAATCATTTGCAACGAACTAACAGCAGGCCCGCCCTTGTCGGCTTTGGCTGCGATTGCATCAGCCTTGTTGCAGGCCCCCATCAGGATCGCCTTCATAAAAGCGTCAATCACTTCCTTGTCCTCCGCCGAGAATAGATTGGACTGGGCTGGCGACTTCTCACCTGGGTCGACGGCGGGGACTTCAAAGCGCACGGCGAAGGTCTGAGCTGGCGCTGATGACAGCGCCACCAAGGACGTCTTTTGCTGAACTGCAGCACTTCCTTCGCCAACCGGACCTGCGGTACTGGATTCCTTGTTACCGCAAGCAGCGGCAAGCACAGACACGAGGACCATTGTGCCCATTCGGGCAAATCTGTTATTGAACATTGGAGTCTTCTTTGTTCTTGATTGAAAATTGTCGGTGACCCGTTTGTGTGTCAGATCGAACATGGCTTCGATGTCATCGCTGTGAAGACACCCGTCACGCTGATCTTCAGTCGCACCCCTAGATCTGTTAAAGATATTGCCTACCGAGGCTTGAAAGCCCACACACGGACCGTCTTTGAATAGCTATTTCCATTGATCGTCCCGGAAACATCCAGCGTCACCACGCAGTTACCTTCGGCATCGACGTCACGACCAGCAACTCGATAGCTTCCATTGGTGAAAAGCTGTCCAATCGGGCCGTAATCGTCGTTACAGCGCTTGCCGTCGGAGGCTACAAAACACGCCCCAGCAATTCTTGCCCCATCACAAGCCTCGGCCACTGCCTTGGACTCACCGCCACATCCAGTTAACGAGAGAAGCGAGCATGATCCAAGAATTAACGCCCCAATTTTTTCCATCTGTGTCACCTCTGGTATTCGGATTGAGAAGACTTCAAGCAAGACCATAACTCAACGAGAGGCGCCAAATGTGACGCCTACTGCGATTTGCTCTGTTGGCATTATTGCTTGATGGCTTATGGGTTTCTTCTAGTTCAGCACTGCCTACACCTGCGACATTCCCCGTCAGTCTGTATAGACGGGCGCCTGGGCCGTTTTTTGACGGCTTTACCCCCTTAAAACACGCCAAGCACGCTCCTGTCGCATTCAAGCCCTGAGTGTTAGCGTACGAACGGCTGAAATAGGTGCCCGCCCCAGCAGAGACAAATGAGACCCGCTATTTGATGACACTTGAATCATCCTTGTGCGCTATTTGGTCGAAGCCGGGTTACTCAACTGCCCCTCCTTGCTAGCCATCTTTGGCTGGGCATCGGCCGAAGTCATAGTCCTAATTGCGGGAGGCTGCCTACCCGACTCTGGTTCAGTTGTGGTCACCAGCGTCACAACATCGGATGGAGGTTTTTGTCTTGGCTTTGCCGATGACTGTCTATGAAGCCCTAGAAGTCCTGGATGCCAGAGGCGATTTCAGCAAGCTCAACCTGCAAGATGGCCCCCTCATAAGGCAATGTCCTGCACGATGGCATCGATACTTTTCAGTCTGTGGGAACCGCCGATTCCTGACCAAAGCTTATCCATTGCCTTCACGATACTATCGATGTCTTCAGCCTCCACCTTTGTACTGATGCGTTTGATACGAGTGTAGATATCGGACACAGTCCTGTCGGCTCTAACCTCGAACTCTTCGCGCAGGTTGACAACCAATTTTGATCGATCAAATCTGGCGCCCTCCTGCACCGGACCAACCTCAAGAAATAGAACCAGTTCTGATTTCTCTTCGTTTAACTGGAACCAAAACTGCAGGGGACACGGTGGCCCCCATCGCGACATGTCCGCGACCTGAAAAGATGAGATTGCTTCCCAGGCCCCACCTACCATGTTCACGCGCCACCGATTGCCTCCTCGGGCCATTTTCAGTTCGTGTGTTCCTAAGAGGAACCTGTGAGCGGCCTCCCGCACCAGAGAGACCTGTCCGTGTTCGATGATTAGTTCTAGTGCAGCGCGATGCTTCGCGTAAATTGACCTGCACGCTTCGACAAGTGCTTCGTCAGTCACGATATATTTCCTGATAAGTTGAGAATAATGTTTGACGGTCATACGGACGTCGGGCGCAAGCGCAACCGTCATATCCTGCAACAGCGACTCCAGCTTGCTAAATATGGCCGTGTAGCCAATGGAAACCCAATCTTGATCTTCGCCGTCATATCCAGCAGCAGTAAGGAACACGCCGCAAAATTTTTCTTCTGAGTATTGCTGCTTGACCCGCTCGCGGTACTTCGACAGTTGATTGGAACTCTCTGAGGAACCTATCTTGTTCTCAACGACCAGCAGAAGCTTCTGCTGCGGCAACCAAACAGTAATGTCGAAATGATCTCGCTCTGTGTAAACCTCCGCAGCGCTTAGATCGGCAAGCATTACAGCCAAGCGTGTCATCACTGGCGCTTCGGCCTGCGCCATCACGTGGTCAAGGAAAGATCGCAAGAAATAGTCGCTTAGGCCATGCATGGCCGATGGGTCAAGCAGAAATGCAAGAAATCGAGAGTGGCGAATCTCTTGAGTGCGCATCCCCACCGCATCGAATATGTTGAACGCCTCCAGAAGTTCATGTTCGCGTTCAAACGATTTAACCGCATCCAGCAGAGCTACCAAACCAGCTTCACTTTCGACCATTTCCCCTCCTCGAAGACATCAGCATGATGCGTTATAGCCGACAAAAGAAAAAGGCCAGGCGGTCAACTTTCGTTGGCATAGCTCCAAGAGGTCGTCGTGCTGACGGCGCCAGGCCCTTTCTTGTCAACGCCACATTGGCAAACCACAGAACCGCCCGCATCGCATCCATGGGAACGCGACCAAATCAGCGAACGCACGAAAGCCGCTCTGGCGGCAGCGAAGGCCCGTGGCGTCGTTTTGGGGGCTACCGGGCCTTCCAACCTGCGCCAGCACATTGAAGAGCGCCAAGAGATCGCCAGCGCTTTCCGTGACCGCCTGCGGCCCGTGCTGGATGGGTTCTTGGCCCAGAGCATGAGCCGGCGAGCAATGGTTGAGCGACTGAACGCCTTGGGAATCACCGCGCCGCGAGGTGGGGCATGGTCGTTGGGCCAAGTTCAACGGATAGTTGCAGTGCCCCTACACGCCAACTGAAGCCAGATACTCATTACTCAGAGAAGCGCTTTTCGTTTTTGAGTCCCATATCCCATGACGGATGGTCCACCAAAATGAACGCCGGCTGATGGGAGCCTAGTCCGGACATGAAGATTAGTGTTTCCATCAGAAAAACCTCCAACAACATACTGACCACAAGGGCTGTACTGGCATCCAAATGTCGTTTCCGTGCCAGGTGATGAGATCAGGCGTGGCGTCAGTACCCATCCGGTCAGAAAGGTCGGCGCCTGCATGTCAGCCGCGTCGCCCGAAGGGTAGTACGTAAACTGAACTTGGCCATCTGGATCGTACTGATCTAGCTGAACCGCTAAACAAGATGATCCGACCGTCAAGGTCCGGCTGGAACGCATTCGAATCCCATCTACAACGTAGCGTTCCACATCGTCATGCGTATAGCCAGACTTTGCTTCCAACCCATGCAAGTGGCTGACAAAACTTGCATCCGTGTCACCAAAATATTCCAGCCAGAGACCGCCGGGGTTCTCACGCAGGAACTTGCCGACCTTGTTATGTTCCATCTTGAAATAGCGCAATCCATTAGGATCAGGAGCATCACGCTTCAGTTCCCATGACAAGGGACGAAGCCCAGGCCCCAAATGCCAGCCAGCCACGGTAACTTGAAGGTCCATCAACCTTGCATTGGAGTCATGATTGAGCCGCCCGTTCAAGTTGATAGCCAACTCATTGATGACAACATGGGCAGGTCGTGCAAGTAGTGGTGCGCCGGGCTGCATCATTGCTGAACTGAGATTTCGATGTGCAAGGCAACTCGCAACAACCGAATCCATCCACTGCAGGTTTGCCACAGCGACTCCGGTGTACGCTATCGTGAGCAATGCATCTGAGCAAAGTACGGTACAGACCTTCGTAGACGACTGGTCAACAACGGCGACGTGTTCACCAGAGATCGCTCGCCGCGTGATCTGCCGATCGACAACTTGGCATATGCGACCACCCCAGATCACGTTGACTATTACCGTCATACTTCGTACATCCCTTCGCCGGCCGCGATAGATCAGGACGCCTTCACCATCGACAGGAAGTCTGACTCCGTGAGGATGCGGATCGGGAACCCCTTGACGATCAGCTCCTCCGCCTTGCGGTGCTTGGAACTCTTTTCATGCCCGTTCAGGACACGGATGTCCTGATCACCGACCACCAGCAAGGTCGTGTGCTTCGTCACCCCGTCGGCAGTCTCACATCCGGCACGGGCAGCCAAGTCTGCCGCCTCGCGCCTGGGCATCGTCAGAGCGCCGGTAAACACCAGGACTTCGCCGAAGAACGGTCCCTCTGGGTTGCCCTCGTGGGCCACACTCGCGGTTGCGTTTGGGTCTATCGGACGGCGAACGCGATCCAACCACCCAGGCAGATCAAGCTGCATCTCTTCGCTGGCTCGGACCAGCACAAGCCCAGCCGCCCGAGCATCTTCGACCGCATCGTGGTGCTTGAACTCGATGCCAAGCCACTGTGCCAAGGGCGACAGCCCATAACCCTTCTGAGCCACATCTGGCCACGCCCGACGCGCCACGCTGGCGGTGTTCAACCATTGGCACTCGGGCGGATCGACCGCATGCTTCGCTGACGCTTGCGTGATCGCGCTTCGGTCAAATGCTGTGTGGATAGCAACGATCTGGCCCGAAATGCGGCGCTTGATCTCCTCGGATGCCTGCTTGAAGTCCGGCGCACCCCGTACAGCATCCTCGTCGATGCCGTGAATCGCGACATTGATCCCGTCGAAGTAGTCCTTAGGATCGATCAGAGATGACCAGGAGTCCACAGGACGCCCGCCCTCGAAATGAACAATGCCGACCTGGCAAATGCTTGCCATGTCCGGGTTGGCGGTTTCGACATCCAGCGCGATGAACTTCATGGCGGCGCTCCTCCCTGGAGAATTTCGCCGGATTCTCGCAGACAACCAGTTCCAGCGATTCCGACGCCGCCGAGCAGGCCCGGCGCCACAAAAAGAAAAGGCCATCCTATGATGGCCTCATGCCGCTGATGCGGGCGTTTTGACGAAGTGTTTGTCCTGGCTTTGCCGATGGTCGTCTATCGAGTCCCGGAAGTCCTTGTGGCCAAAGGCGATGTCAGAAAGTCCTGCCTACGGGATAGTTCTCCGCCGCAATGCCCGCCTTGGTCAGGGCATTGAACAGGGTGGATTTACC
>Ga0066462_1000282_pt1 | contig 14859 bp, 9 predicted proteins | sample LakWasMe92_HOW11_2_FD_59573 | JGI IMG/M metagenome (GOLD analysis project Ga0066462, IMG submission 59573) | Freshwater sediment methanotrophic microbial communities from Lake Washington under simulated oxygen tension - Sediment Metagenome 92_HOW11 | ecosystem: Environmental > Aquatic >... | reverse complement strand
ACTGGTCTGATGCGTAGCGTGTCGCTGCGCGACGCATCGGGCGAGACACAAATCAGACGACTACACATGTAGAACTGCGCGAAGAAGGCTTGCGGACGGGGGTTCAAATCCCCCCAGCTCCACCATACGACCTGATAAAGGCCGCTAACGACATACAGTTAGCGGCCTTTTCTTTGCATATTCACAACGTTCAATCGACTTCGGCTTTGAGACCATCATTGCAGGGCGAGGCGATCCACTCAAGCAGATCGAATACCTTGCCACATATTCAATTGTGAAACCGAATCAGACTCACCTTAACTGTTTTCCGAACAGATAGGTCATGTTGACACGTCGGCTTTCGTAACCCTCTGCAAACCGTATCGTGTCGGTTTCGTGAAAGAGCGCGGAGTTGAACAGCAAGGCGCGGTTGCAGCGATGAGGGATCGTGATGCAGCCAGAATGGTTTTGCGCCAGATAGTCGTAGATCAGGGCACTTTCGCAGTTGTACTGCTGGAATGTCCAGTCCTCAGGGGCTGGTACGGTGTAGACCTTGAGGCCGCCGCTCTCGGGATCGAGGTTGTAGTGGCTTGGAGTAATCCAGAAATTCAGATTGACTTTGGCGAAATCGGCATGTACGTTGATCCCCTTGGTGAGGGTTGGCTCGTACTTGAAGCCCCAAAGCTGATCCAGTGAATAGTCCCGAAATACCCGGGGCATGCGCTGTCTTAGCTCGCGAGCCAGTTGCAGATGCAACTGGCTGTTGAAGCCTCGGTTGGCAAAGGCACCCAGGTAGGCGTTGGCATACTCGCTGAGCCACACTTTGGAGATGTGGCTAAAGCGCTGGAAGGCCAGCAGGGCCTCTTGTGACAAGAAGTCATCAATGAAGATCACTTCGGGCTGGCTGGCCAAGTAGGCGTCTTCAAGCGCCTGCCAATCGTTGTCGGGGTTCAGGCAGTGAGGGATTGTTTCGGACATGCGGTAAACCCACGGTGCGCCCAAGTAGGTCAGCAATTGCGAATACTCGCGTGCGGATGCTTTGATTGGACTGCCCTCAGGTTCGTGCACGATCTGCTGCATGAGGTTGGTGCCGGTTTTCAGGAAGGCGCTCAGGCCGGGTACATCCTGCCCCTGTTCCCGCAGGAAGTTGGCTTGCTGAAGGTCGTGTTTCAGTTTGAAGGCGGAGATCAGGTTGATGGCGCGCTGCACGCGAGCCTCTGGATAGGTGCTGCGAAGGTAGGCGCGCAAACTGGCCTGGCTGGCCCCGACGGATTGCGCCGTTTCGATGCTGTCACTTAGCACCACGCCGGCCAGATTGGTGTGGGCCTTGACCATGAGTGGGTCAATTGCAATGGCCTGGCGATAGCTTTCAATGGCTTCGGCCAGCCGCCCAAGCGCCGTCAGCGCGTTGCCGCGTTCGACCCAGGCTTGAGCGTGGCGTGGCGCCTGCTTGATGGCGAGGTCGGCGCTTTCCAGCGCTTCATCGTTCCGCATGAGGTCTTGCAGCGCGTTGCTCCGGTTGCACAGGACCACCGCATTACCAGGGGAATTGCCCAAAGCCTGGTCATAGCATTCCAGTGCTGCCAACGGTTGCCCCATTTGCTGCAGCAGGTTGCCTTTGTTGCACAAGGCCGCAATATGTTTGGGGGATGCCTCCAGGATCTGATCGAAACAGGCCAGGGCGGCATCGGTTTCGCCAAGTCGCTTATGCAGAAGTCCTAGGTTGTTGAGTACATCCTGGTCGTCGGCCTTGATTGACAACGCCTGTTCAAAAGTGGCTTGGGCCTTGGTGTCCTGGCCTAGACGTTGTAGCGTGTAACCCAGGTTATTCAGTGCATCGACACTTTGTGGATTGGCATCCACACTTTGCTGGAACCGCTCTGCGGCGCGCTCCAGGTCTCCTGACTGGGACTCCAGCATACCCAGCAGATAGAGAGCCTGGAAATTTGATGGTTGCAGCTCCAGCACGGTCAGGTATAGCTTTCGCGCGTTCTCAAGTTGGCTTTGGCCGTGGAAATACAGCGCCATTTGAAGAGGTTGGTTAATGGCAGCGAAGGGGGTCTCGTTCACGCAATGTCCTATTAGGGGAAGAAGGGGGATGAAGTCGGCTCTCGTGGCTCGTGTATAGCCAAGACGTGCGACAGGAATGTGAATACGGGGTTTCTGGCGTGCTCAGTGGGCACGGCGAGGCTTGAAAAAAAATGATCTTCCAGCCTGGACGTCAAACACACAGGACCGAATGAAAGGCGACTTCAATGATAAATGTGATGCTAGGGTAAACCCTATATTCCTTGAAATTCAAAACCTGTGCTGATATGGGGAATTCAGCGCGTGGGGGCCGTTTGCCCATGGAAGAACCTTGCCAAGGCCATTGGGGTTTGTGGGGCGGTCCTTGCCTATCTTGTATAGTGGTCTGAAGAAGACAAAGGCAACGCTGATCTTGGAAAACGTCATGCCCCTTACCTATCAGTGGTCCCTGGTTGCGTTCTCGGTCTTCATTGCCATCTTTGCCGCCTACACCACCTTGCGTGTGGCCTTCCGACTGGCGTGGGCCAGCCAGGCGACGCGGCTGTACTGGATTGCTGGTGGCGCATGTTCCATGGGCATCGGCATCTGGACCATGCACTTTGTGGGCATGCTGGCGCTGCATCTGCCGGTACCGGTGGCCTACGATCCGCTGCTGACGGCCGTGTCGCTGTTACCGGCTCTCCTTGCTTCTGCCATTGCACTGTCGATGCTGGGCCGGCCGCAGGCCAGCGTCGTGAGCCGTTTCATGGCCTCGGTGTTGATGGGCTTGGGCGTTGTGGCCATGCATTACAGCGGCATGGCTGCCATGAAGATGGCCCCCCCCATCGTCTATGACAGGACTCTGCTGGTCTTGTCACTGCTGATTGCCGTCGGGGCCAGCTGGGTCGCCTTGTCCCTGTTTTCTCGCGAACGCAGGGGGGCGAGTCCGTCTTTGGGCCGAAGGCTTGCCAGCGCCGTGCTGATGGGGCTGGCGATTGCCGGCATGCACTACACCGGCATGGCCGCTGCCGAATTCGCCCCTGATTCGATCTGTAGCGTGGCCGCGACCGGCTGGGGGGGCGACACCATTGGCGTGTTCGTCAGTCTGGTGGCCGTGCTGGTGCTGGCCGCTTCGCTGGCGCTGACTTTCTACGACGAAGTGCTTGGCGAGAACAATTTCTACAAAGCGTTGTTGGCGGCCCAGTCGAATGCCGGTGAGGGCGTATTGCTAATTGAGAGTGACCGTGTGATTCATGCCAATCAGGCCATGGAAAGTCTGAGCGGGTACACCGCAGCCGAACTCTCCGTTTTGCCAAGCTGGACGGAACTTCTGGAGGACGCCAGGGCTGCATTGTTGCCGTCTGGCGCGATGTCCGATCTGTCGTCGGAGTCGAGGTCTGGCCGCCAGGAGGTGGTGTTGCGCGTGCGCGGCGGCCAGCGTCTGACCTGCGAAGCTGTGCTGAGCAGCTTCCGGCATGGCGATGTCAGCCGGCAACTGCTGGTGTGCACCGACATTTCCGAGCGCAAGGCAGCACAAGAGGCGCTGCAGGCGCGTGATGCCCAGGCGCGCGAACTGGCCCTGGTGGCGGCGCGAACCGACAACGCCGTGATCATCACCGATGCCCAAGGCTTAATCCTGTGGGTCAACGAAGGCTTTGAGCGGATTTCCGGATTCAGCCTGAACGAGGCCGTAGGCAAGAATCCCGGTCGCTTGTTGCAGGGGCCGGACACGGATCCGGTCGTGCGTCGCATGATGCGCGAACAACTGGCGTGCGGCGAGGGTTTCGAGACCGAAATCATCAATTACGACAAGGCCGGGCGCAAGTACTGGGTGGCTCTTGATGTCAAACCGGTGCACGACGAGGCGGGTGGCTTGGTCAAGTTCATTGCGATCGAGCGCGACATCACGGAGCGCAAGCAGGCGGATGCTGCGCTGCGTCTGAGCGAGGTGAGGCTGAAGGAAGCACAGCAACTGGCCCGTGTCGGTAGCTGGGAGCTCGACCTGGCGCGCAATGAGTACGTCATGTCGGACGAATCGCTGCGTATCCATGAACTGGATCCGTCTTCTCCGGTGGTGTCGCGTGAAACCTTGCTCGCGCTCATGCATCCCGACGACCTGCAGGTCCACCGGCAGAGCCGTGCACAGGCGTTGGCCAGTCTGGGGAGTTACGCCTTGCAGATCCGGCTGCGATTCGCCGATGGTCGCATCAAATACGTGCAACTGCGTGCGGCGGTACAGGCCGATGCGCAGGGTAATCCGTTGCGGGTGATCGGCACCATACAGGACATCTCCGAGCAGAAGCTGGCCGAGCAGGCCCTGCGCGAACGCGAGGCACAGGCACGGGAGTTGGCGCTTGTAGCTTCCAGGACTGATAACGGCGTCATCATCATGGATGCGGACACCCGGATCACCTGGGTGAACGACGGTTTCACGCGCATGAGCGGGTACACGCTGGCCGAAGTGTGCGGCAGGAGTCCGAGTGAAGTGCTCAACGGACCCGAGACGGACGTTGGTACCTATGCGTTCATCCAGGAACGCATTTCCAAGGGCGAGCGCTTTGAGGCCGAGATCGTCCACTACCACAAGAGTGGCCGCAGGTACTGGGCCATCATCGACGTGCAGGCGGTGTACGACGAGCGCGGACAACTGGTCAAGTACATCTCGATCGAACGTGACATCACGCAGAACAAGCTGGCCGAAGCGGCGCTGCGCAAGAGCGAGGCCTTGCTGCAGGAAGCCCAGCGCCTGGCACATATCGGCAGCTGGGAGCTTGATCTGGTGACGAACGAATACCGCCTGTCGGAGGAGGCGTTGCGCATTCATGAACTGGATGCACCCGATGGCCGCGTGTCGCGTGAGGCCATGGCGGCAACCCATCCGCCGGAAGATGGCGCCGAGCTGCGCCGCGCCCGCGAAGAGGCCATGCGTCGCGGCGGCACTTATTCGCGGCGGGTGCGGCTGACATTTGCGGATGGCCGAACGAAGTACGTGCAGGTACGCGGTGTCGTGCACTACGACGATCAGGGCCGCCCGGTGCGTGTGCTGGGAACGGTGCAGGATCTGACGGAGCAAGCCTTGGCCGAACTGGCCTTGCGCGAGAGTGAGGCCCGGCTGAAAGAGGCACAGCGGCTGGCCAAGATCGGCCACTGGGAATTCAACTTTGCCCAGGACGATTACCTGATGTCGGAGGAAGCGCTGCGCATCCATGAGTTTGAGCGCGTCGACGGGCGGGTTCCGCGTGCACGGGTGGTGGAAGTGATACACCCCGAGGACCGGATTGTTTTGCGCGAAAGACGCACGGCGGCGCTGGCCGACTGCTCCAATTTCGAGGTGGTGGTGCGCCTGATGTTGCCTCACGGGAGGATGAAGTTCGCGCAGTTGCGCGGCACCGTGCAGGGCGATGCACAGGGGCGGCCGGTGCGTGTCAGCGGTACGCTGCAGGACATCACCGAGCAGAAGCAGGCTGAGTTGGCATTGCGTGAGCTCAACGCGACGCTGGAGCAGCGCGTGCTGGAGCGGACGAACGAGCTTGAGCAGCAACGCGCCTTCATTGAGACCATTCTGAACACGGCCGAGACACTGATTTTTGTGATCGACACGCGCGGCTGCTTCGTTCGTTTCAACGCAGCGTGCGAGCGGCTCACGGGCTACCTGTTTGATGAGTTGCGCGACCAGCCGATCTGGGAATCCGTGATTCCACCAGAGCGCAGGGCCGAGGTGCGCGCCAAGCACGAGAATCAAATGTCGCCGGTGGCCCTGCCGCGCAATCTGGAAGTGGAATGGCTGACCCGTGACGGCCAACGGCGCTTGATTTCCTGGAGCAACGCCATGCTGACCGACGAGGTCGGCCGACTCCAGTACATGATTGGAACCGGCATCGACATCACCGAGCGCAAGCGTGCCGAGCGGGCCCTGATCGAGGCCAACGATAACCTGAGCCGCACCATCGACACGTTGCGCGAAGCCCAGTCGCAACTGGTGCAGTCGGAGAAGATGGCATCGCTTGGCGCCCTGGTGGCCGGCATTTCGCATGAGATCAACACCCCCATCGGCATCGGCGTCACTTCCGCAACCACCTTGCAGGAGGAGTTCAAGCTCCTGAGTCGTGCGTTTGCCGATGGCTCGCTCAAGCGCTCAACCTTGGAGCGTTTCATCTCGCACGGCCTCAACGGGTGCGACATCCTGGTCAACAACCTGCTGCGTGCGGCCGAGCTGATTCGCAGCTTCAAGCAGGTGGCGGTGGACCAGTCCAGCAACGAGTGGCGCCACCTCAATCTGCACGACTACATCGACGAGATCATCCTCAGTCTCAAGCCGCGGCTCAAGGGCAGCGGAGTCCAGGTCGTCAACGACAGCCAGCGCCAGTTGGTCATCTGCACCCATCCCGGGGCGATCTACCAGATCTTGAGCAATCTGCTGCTCAACGCCCTGATCCATGCTTACGAGGTGGAGCAGCCCGGCCAGATCCGCATCACAGCTGAGCAGGTGGGTGACGAGATCCAGCTGGAGTTTTCCGATGACGGCAAAGGCATTGCCGCAGACATCGAAGGCCGGATTTTCGACCCCTTCTTCACCACGCGGCGCGGTGCCGGTGGTAGCGGGTTGGGCTTGCACATCGTTTACAACCTGGTGGCCGGCACGCTGGGTGGTGTGATTCATCTGGTCAAGAAAGACGGGGTGGCAGGGACGACGTTCCATATCCGGTTCCCGTTGCAGCCGGGCAAGGAGGGCGAATGAGAGACGAGGAAGTTCCCGAAGGCGAAATGGTCTTTGCGCAGGAGTCGGAGGAGGCGCCGGTCGGGCAGCCGGCCCGGCCCGGTTGGAAGGTCATGATCATCGACGACGATGCCGGCGTGCATGAGGTGACCCGGTTGGCATTAAGCGGCTTTGAGTTCGATGGCCGTGGGCTGGAGTTCCTCAGCGCCTACTCGGCTGCCGAGGGCGAACTGCTGTTGCGGGCCCACCCCGACACCGCGGTGGCGTTGGTGGATGTGGTGATGGAGCGCGAGCATGCCGGGCTGGATCTGGTGCGCACCATCCGCGAAGTGCACCACAACCGCCTGATCCGTCTGATCCTGCGCACCGGCCAGCCGGGCCAGGCGCCCGAACGTGCGGTGATTCGCCAGTACGACATCAACGACTACAAGGAAAAGTCGGAGCTGTCAGCGCAAAAGCTCTACAGCACCATTCTCACCAGCCTACGCTCCTGGCGCGATCTGATGGCGCTGAATGCCAACCGCGCCGGTCTGCGACGCATCATCCATGCCACCGGCGAGATCTTCCGCACGCGCGACCTGAGCCGCTTCGTGCAAGGCGTGCTGGAGCAACTGGTGGCCTTGCTGTACCTGGAGCGCGATGCCTTGTTCATCAAGTGCGACAGCCTGGCCTTGCGCCACGACGGCGGCCAGGTGGTGGTGGCTGCGGCCACCGGTTGCTTTGTCGAACTGATCGGAACCCCGGCTGGCGCCAGCTTGCCGGCGCAGATGCTGGAGGATGTGGCCACCGTGCTGCGCACGCGCCAGCCGCTGCTGCGCGAGGGCGAGTACTGGGGCTACTTCCAGGCTGACGGGGGCAAGGAAAATGTCATCTACCTCAAGAGCCTGCACCCGCTGTCGCGTGACGACTTCCACTTGATTCAGCTGTTTTTGCAGAACGTCTCAATCGCCTATGAAAACACGCTGTTGCACGAGGAGATCGAGGGCACGCAGCGCGACATCGTCTACATGCTGGGCGAGGCGATCGAAACCCGCTCAAGGGAAACCGGCCAGCATGTACGGCGGGTGGCGGAGTACTGCCACCTGATCGCCCGCGGCCTGGGGCTGCCCGACCGCGAGGCCGATATCTTGAAGGTCGCCGCGCCTTTGCACGACTTCGGCAAGATCGGCATCCCCGATGCCGTGCTGCACAAGCCGAGCAAGCTCGACGAAGACGAGTGGGCGGTGATGCGCCAGCATGCCGAGATCGGCCAGGACCTGTTGAGCCAGTCCAAGCGCGAAATCCTGCAGGCAGCCGCGGTGCTGGCCGGCCAGCACCACGAAAAATGGGATGGCAGCGGCTATCCGCTCGGCCTGCAGGGCGAGCAGATCCACATCTACGGCCGCATCGGTGCCGTGGCCGACGTGTTCGACGCCCTGGCCAGCCTGCGCAGCTACAAGGCACCGTGGCCGCTGGAGGCCATCCTGGATTACCTGCGCCAGCAGCGCGGCCGGCATTTCGACCCCGCCATCGTCGACTGGGTGCTGGACAACGTCGACATCATGGGAACGGTCGCCCGGGAGTTTCCGGACACCCGGGCATGAGCGTCTGCACCTGGCGGCAGGTTTGCGATACTTGACGCCATGCAATTGCAAGACATCCTTTACTCCCAGGGCTTTGGCACGCGGCGCGTGTGTGCTGGCCTGATCCAGCAGGGCCATGTGCAGGTTTACGAGGGAAATGCCACTTCTGCCCCCGTCGAATGTACGCAGGCTGCTATGGAATTCGAAGCGCCTGGGTTGCGCTTTGTGGTGCAGGGCGAGGACTGGGCCTACCATGAGAAGGCCTATCTGATGCTGCACAAGCCGGCGGGCACCGAGTGCTCACAAAAACCCTCCACCTGGCCCAGCATCTACACCCTGCTGCCGTCGCCGCTGCGCCTGCGGCCCAACAAGGGGGCCGTGCAGGGGGTGCAGGCGATCGGCCGGCTCGACCAGGACACCACTGGTCTGCTGCTGCTGAGCGACGACGGCAAGTTCATCCACCGCATGAGTTCACCGCGCCACCACGTGCCCAAGGTCTACGAGGTCACGCTCAAGCACGCGCTCGATGACAAGCAGGTGCAGCGCTTGCTGGCCGGCGTGGTGCTGGACGACGACCCGAAACCGGTGCGCGCCGCTGCCTGCGAAGCGGTCGACAGCCACCACCTGCGCCTGACCCTGACGGAGGGCAAGTACCACCAGGTCAAGCGCATGCTGGCCGCGGTGGGCAACCGGGTGGAGGGCTTGCACCGCTCGCAGATTGGCGGCCTCACACTGCCAGCCGATCTGGCGCCGGGGCAGTGGCGTTGGCTGGACGAGGCCGATCTGGGGCTGATTGCCGGCTGACGGGCTGCATCCGCCGGGGATGAGGCTGTGTGACAACAGTCTGCCTTGAGACGGGTCAAACAATGGACGCGTCTGAGGCGCCGCTGGCCACCCCGGTCGGCTCCGAGGCAGGCCGGCCGCTACACTTGCAGATTGTCTGAACTCGTTACCCGCCGTGCGTCTACCCATTCCAATCTCTCGTGTGCTGCTGGCCCTCGTGGCGGCAAGCGCCTTTACCTCTGGGGCTTGGGCGCAGTTGCGGCCGATCTTCGTGCTCAACTCGCTGGATGCCGACGTCAGCGTCATCGACCCGGCCAGCTGGAAGGTGGTCAAACGCATTGCCACCGGCAAGGAGCCGCACCACCTGTACCTGACGCCGGACGAGAAGTCGCTCATCATCGCCAACGCGCTGAGCGACTCTTTGACCTTTGTGGATCCAAAAACGGCCGAGGTGCAGCGCACCGTGCGCGGCATCATCGATCCTTACCAGCTGCGTTTCTCGCCTGACATGAAGTGGTTCGTCACCGCCGGCAACCGGCTGAACCACGTCGACATCTACCGCTGGGACGGCCGCGACCTGACGCTGGCCAAGCGCATTGCCACAGGCAAGACGCCCAGCCATGTCTGGATCGACAGCAAGAGCAGCACGGCTTACGCGACCATGCAGGACAGCGATGAACTGGTGGCGATTGACCTGCCCAGCCAGACCCTCAAATGGCGGCGCAAGACCGGCCCCTTGCCGGCCGACGTCTTCGGCACACCCGATGACCGCTTCCTGCTGATCGGCCTGACCGGTGGCGAAGGCGTGGAGGTCTATGACGTCTCCGGGCCCGCACCGCGCCTGGCGCATTACATCCGTACCGGCAAGGGTGCGCATGCTTTCCGCGCCGTCGGCGACAGGCGCCACGTCTTCGTCAGCAATCGCGTGGCTGACACCATCAGCAAGATCGACTTCCAGACCATGACCGTGGTGGACCAGTACCCGGGCCCCAGTGGCCCGGACTGCATGGACCTGACGGCCGACGGCCGCTACATCTTCGTCGCCTCGCGCTGGGCCAAGAAACTCAGCGTGATCGACACCACCACGCGTGAAGTCGTGCGGCAGGTTCGGGTCGGCAAATCGCCGCACGGCGTCTGGACGCTGGATCATGCACCGCGCCAGTAAGCTGCTGTCAGGCCTTTTGATTGCTATCGTTTCGATAGCTGTTGACGCAAATACGGCAAGGCCTGAGGCCCCAAGAGACTGCAAAAAACCGGTCTACCTGACGTTTGACACCGGCCACATGGGCGTGGCCGAACTGGTGGCCGAGGTGCTGCAGCGCCAGCAGGTGCGAGTGACTTTTTTCGCTGCCCAGGAGCGTACCCGCGTCGGCGACGGCAGCCTGGGCGAGCACTGGGCGCCCTGGTGGCGCGCCCGCGCGGCCGAAGGCCATGAATTCGCCTCGCACACGCTGGACCACGTTTACTGGCGGGCTGACGTTGCCAGCGAGGGCGGGGCACCGCGTTTTCGCGTGCGGCCCTCGGCCGGTGCCGACGAAGGGCGCGAGATGGTCTGGGATGCGCGGCAGTACTGCACGCAGATCCAGGCCGCGTCTGATCGGCTGCAGCAACTTACAGGCAAGCCGGCGCTGCCCCTGTTCCGAGCCCCCGGTGGCAAGACCTCACCGGCCCTGCTGGCAGCCGCCAAAGGCTGCGGCTATGCGCACGTGGGCTGGGCCGCGGCCGGCTTCCTCGGTGACGAACTGCCGAGCGAGACCTACAGCAACGCCGTGCTGCTGAAGAAGGCCTTGCGCGACATTCGACCGGGCGACATTCTGATGGCGCACCTGGGCATCTGGTCACGCAAGGACCCGTGGGCGCCCACCGTGCTGGAGCCGCTCATCATGGGCTTGAAAGACCGCGGTTTCTGCTTTCGTACTCTGCGCGAGCACCCGGCCTATCGGGGCTGGATGGACGGCCGGCGTCCACGCGAGAATTGAGGCATGGACGCCCTGGTCAACGCATTCGCCGACTTGCAGGAGTGGCTGTTTGAAGCACTGGTACAGCCGCTGGCTTTCTCGCTGGGCTTGGGCAATCGGCTGGAGGACGCCTACGACGCCACCGGCTGGTTGCTGGTCGGGTTGCTGCAGCTGATCGTGCTGCTGGCCGTCATAGGGCCCCTGCAGCGCTGGCGCCCGGTCGAGGCTGTGACCGACCGCGCCACCGTGCGCGTCGATGTGCTCTACACCTTGATCCACCGCCTTGGCCTGTTCCGTCTGGTGCTGTTCTTCTCGCTCACGCCGCTGCTGGACGATCTGTTCGGCGAACTGCGCGTGGCCGGACTGGTCACCTTCCATCTGGACGACCTCTGGCCTGGCGTGACCGACCAGCCGCTGGTCAGCCTGCTGCTGTACCTGGTGGTGTTCGACTTTGTCGACTACTGGATCCACCGCGGCCAGCACCAGTTCGAGTGGTGGTGGCGCCTGCACGCGCTGCACCACGCGCAGCGCCAGATGACGATGTGGAGCGACAACCGCAACCACCTGCTTGACGACCTGCTGCGTGATGTCATCGTGGTCGGCGTGGCCCAGCTGATCGGTGTGGCGCCAGGGCAGTTCGTTGCCATCGTCGCTTTCACCCAGCTCAGCGAAAGCTTCCAGCACGCCAACCTGCGCCTGTCCTTCGGGCGCTGGGGTGAGCGGCTGTGGATCAGCCCGCGCTTTCACCGGCTGCACCACAGCATCGGCATTGGGCACGAGTCGCCCGGCAAAGTGCTGGGTGGGCATAACTTTGGCGTGCTGCTGCCTTGGTGGGACATGCTCTTTGGCACCGCCAATTTCGAGCAGCGCTTCGACCCGACCGGCGTGCGCGACCAGGTGGAACAGGGGCGGGATTACGGGCATGGTTTCTGGGCCCAGCAGTGGCTGGGGCTCAAGCGCCTGGTGGGCCGCGCCTGACATTTCACTGTCATGCCAACGCGGGTATGCTTCGCGCCATGAACCTGTTTCTGGACTCTTTCTGGCGTGCCCTGGTGTATTCGCTGCGCCCGCGCGTGATCGCGCTGTCCTTCCTGCCGCTGGTGCTGATGGTGGCCTTGTCTGGCGGCCTGGTCTATTTCTTCTGGGAGCCGGCGGTGCAGGCCGTGCAAGCCTGGCTGGGCGAGCTGGCGCTGCTGGAAAGCCTGATGCGCTGGTTGGAGAGCGTGGGTGCCGGCAACCTGCGCAGCGTGGTGGCGCCGCTGGTGCTGCTCATGCTCACGCTGCCGGTCATCATCATCCTGTCGCTGCTGGCAGTGGCTTCGTTCATGACGCCGTCGCTGGTGGCGCTGGTGGCGGAGCGGCGTTTTCCCCGCCTGGAGCGCCGCCATGGCGGCTCCTTCTGGCGCGGCCTGCTGTTTGCCTTGGGGACGTCCTTGCTGGCGGCGCTGGCGTTGGTGGTGTCTGTGCCCTTGTGGCTGATTCCACCCCTGGTGGTGATCTTGCCGCCGCTGGTCTGGGGCTGGCTGACCTACCGCGTGATGGCCTACGACACGCTGGCCGAACACGCCAGCCGCGAGGAGCGCGCTGAGTTGTTGCGCCGCCATCGTCTGTGGATGCTGGCCATCGGCATCCTGACCGGCTACCTGGGGGCCGCGCCCGGCTTGATCTGGGCGGTGGGTGCCATGGCCATCGTGTTCGCGCCGCTGCTGGTGCCGCTGGCGATCTGGATCTACACCTTCGTTTTTGCCTTTTCCTCGCTGTGGTTCGCGCATTTCTGCCTGGCCGCGCTGGATGCCCTGCGGTCCGAGGCTGTTGCAGCATCGACCGTGCCGATGCCCAGCCCAGCCAGCCTGATGCCGGCCGCCATCGACAACCCCACCTTGCCTCACGACACCCATGCCGACGACCAGCCCCGTGCCTGAATTCAGTCTCATCATCATCGGCGACGAAATCCTCTCCGGCAAGCGGGCCGACAAACACCTGCCCAAGGTGATTGAGCTGTTGCACGCGCGCGGCCTGCAACTGGCGCATGCCGACTACGTGGGCGATTCGCCGGACCGCATCACCGCCACGCTGGCACGTGCTTTCACCTCCGGCGAGGTGGTGTTCTCCTGTGGCGGCATCGGTGCCACGCCCGACGACCACACCCGCCAATGTGCAGCGCGCGCCCTGGGTGTCGAGCTGGCCTTGCACCCGCAAGCCGAAAGCCTGATCCGTGAGCGCATGCAGGACGTGGCGCGGGAGCAGGGCACGCCTTACGAGCCGGACCGGGCCGACAACATCCATCGCCTCAACATGGGCGTGTTTCCGCAGGGGGCCGACATCATTCCGAACCCCTACAACAAGATCCCCGGCTTCAGCTGCCAGGGTGCGGACGGCGGTGCGGTGCATTTCGTGCCGGGTTTCCCGGTGATGGCCTGGCCGATGATCGAGTGGGTGCTGGACACCCATTACCGCCACCTGTTCCGCCAGGCCGCCTGGGTCGAGCAGTCGGTCATCGTCTATGGTTCGATGGAGGCCACATTGACGCCACTGATGGAAGATCTCGAGCGTCGCTTTGACGGCGTCAAGGTGTTCAGCCTGCCCAGCGTGGATCACCCGCAGCACGGCCGGCATATCGAACTCGGCGTCAAAGGGGCGCCCGATCGGGTGGCATTGGCCTACCCGGAGTTGTTGACGGGCTTGCACCAGCAGAGCGTCAAACTTGGCCCCGAATTGGTGCGCAAATAGCGATGCACACTTTTGGTGCTTATTGATTGCACTTGTATGGTGCGTATTTGGCGTGAAATCCAGAAATTGATGCTGCTGCTCGTGTCGAACGAGGCCAAACTGAAGGCAAAATGCGGGGTTCGGCGCAGCCATGCAGAAACCAGATTGGCACAGAAACTGCATTCATGCCCATGAAATTTTCAACCAACCATTCAACCAGGAGTATCTGATGGCCAAGACCGTCGCAGACGTGATGAAGATGGTGAAGGAAAACGAAGTCAAATTTGTTGACTTCCGCTTCACCGACACCCGTGGCAAACAGCAGCACACCACGGTGCCCGTCTCTCACTTTGATGAAGACAAGTTCACGTCGGGCCATGCGTTCGACGGTTCTTCGATCGCCGGCTGGAAAGGCATTGAAGCCTCCGACATGTTGCTCATGCCGGACCCGAACTCGGCCAACATCGACCCCTTCTTTGAAGAAACCACCATCATCCTGACCTGCGATGTGGTCGAACCCAGCGATGGCAAGTCCTATGACCGCGATCCGCGTTCCATCGCCAAGCGTGCCGAGGCCTACCTGAAGGCTTCCGGTATCGGCGACGCCGCCTATTTCGGTCCGGAACCCGAGTTCTTCATTTTTGACGGCGTGCGCTGGAGCACTGAGCCCCACAACACCTTCTACGAGATCGAGGAATACGAAGCCCCCTGGAACACCGGCTCCAAGCTCGAAGGCGGCAACCGCGGCCACCGTCCCACCGTCAAGGGCGGCTATTTCCCGGTGCCCCCGGTCGACAGCACGCAAGACATGCGCGCCGAAATGTCCCTGATTCTCGAGTCGCTGGGCATCCCGGTCGAAGTGTTCCACCACGAAGTGGCGGGCGCGGGTCAGAACGAAATCGGTACCAAGTTCAGCACCCTGGTCGAGCGCGCTGACTGGACCATGCTGCAAAAGTACGTGATCCACAACGTCGCCAACGCCTATGGCAAGACGGCCACCTTCATGCCCAAGCCCTACCACGGCGACAACGGCAGCGGCATGCACGTGCACCAGTCGGTCTGGAAAGACGGCAAGAACCTGTTTGCCGGTGACGGCTACGCCGGCCTGAGCGATTTCGCCCTGTACTACATCGGCGGCATCATC
>Ga0066462_1000261_pt1 | contig 15745 bp, 13 predicted proteins | sample LakWasMe92_HOW11_2_FD_59573 | JGI IMG/M metagenome (GOLD analysis project Ga0066462, IMG submission 59573) | Freshwater sediment methanotrophic microbial communities from Lake Washington under simulated oxygen tension - Sediment Metagenome 92_HOW11 | ecosystem: Environmental > Aquatic >... | reverse complement strand
GGTATCGGACACGTTGGCCACGTACATGGCCGGCTTGGCGGTGATCAGGCACAGCGGCTTGATGAGCGCCATTTCCTCGGCATCGAGACCCATCGCGCGCACCGGCTTGGCCTCGTTCAGGAACGGCATCATGCGTTCGAGCAGGGCGACCAGCTTGGCCGCATCCTTGTCGCCCGAGCGCGCCTTCTTGTTCTCGCGGTGGATTGCCTTTTCGACCGTGCCCATGTCGGCCAGCGCCAGCTCGGTCTGGATCACTTCGATGTCGTCGAGCGGGCTGATCTTGCCGGCCACGTGGATCACGTTGTCGTCCTCGAAGCAGCGCACCACGTTGACGATCGCATCGGTTTCGCGGATGTGCGACAGGAACTGGTTGCCCAGGCCCTCGCCTTTGGAGGCGCCCGCGACCAAGCCGGCGATGTCGACGAATTCGACGATCGCGTTGACCATGCGCTCAGGCTTGACGATCTCGGCCAGCGCAGCCATGCGCGGGTCGGGGACCTCGACCACGCCCACGTTCGGCTCGATGGTGCAGAACGGGTAGTTCTCGGCCGGGATGCCGGCGCGGGTCAGCGCATTGAAAAGGGTGGACTTGCCGACGTTAGGCAAGCCGACGATGCCGCATTGGAGACTCATGTGGAAACTTTCTGATCCGGTGAACGAGGGCTGGACACGGACACGGCCAACCCGAAACCCCATATTGTAACCCCTCAAGCCCGGGAAGGACGCAATAACCGCGCTTGCCGGCGCCACCCGGCAGTGCCTTCGCCGCGCGGGCAGGCTACAAAACGGGCAGCAAAGCCGCGTTTGCGCAAGCGCAAATACACACCCGCCTCCCCTGCGTACCATGGGTCGGTCGAGCCGTCCGGCTCAAGCCCCCGGGGAGTTCCCGTGCCATATGGCCTGCTCGCGCTCCTGTGCTGTGTTTTTGCGCTGTGCTGTCCCAACGCCGGCGCCGCCGATACCGGAACCGATCCCTCGGTTGTCATCGACAACTATGTCCAGCATTTCGTGGTCAACCCCGACGGCAGTTATACCCTCACTGTCGACAATGCCAAGACCATCGCCCAGCAGCGCGCGGTGCAGGCGCACAGCCAGTACTACATCAGCTACAACAGCGCACTCGACGAGGTGACCCAGGTCGATGCGGTCAACCGCAAGAGCGATGGGCGGCGCGTCGTGGTGCAAAGCGAGCAGATCAAGGACCAGCAGGAAGCGCAGTCGGCCGAGGCGCCCATGTTCCAGGACACGCGCCTGAAGATCGTGGTGTTCCCTGAGGTCGAGGTGGGCGACCAGCTGGTGGTGCGCTACGTCCTCAAGCGCCGCCAGGCGCTGTTCCCGGGGCAATTCGAGGACCTCTCCTCGTCCCAGTTCTACGTGAACAAGCAGTTCCACCTGATCTACGACATGCCCGAGTCGATGCCGCTGCACGCGGACGCGGCCGGCTTCGTTCCGGTGCCGATCGACAGCCCGCCCGGGCGGCGCCGCTACCAGTGGCAGTACGTGGGCGGCCCCAACGAGCGCATCGAGGCGGAGTCGGTCAGCTACCTCGATTACGGCAAGCGCCTTGCGGTCTCGACCTTCCCCGACTACCCGTCGCTGGCGCGCGCCTACGATGCGCGCGCGCGCGGCAAGGCGCAGGGCAACGCTGCCATCGCCGCACTCGCGCGCCGCATCGGTGCGCAACTCGAGGGACCGCGCGCCAGGGCGCTGGCCCTGTCGGAGTGGGTGCGGCGCAATATCCGCTACGTCGCGGTGTACGTCGGCAACGGCGGCGTGGTGCCGCATGACGCCGCCGCCGTGCTGGAAAACCGCTACGGCGACTGCAAGGACCACGCTGTCCTGCTCGAAGCGCTGCTGGGCGCGGCCGGCATCGACAGCAGCGCCGCACTGGTCAACAGCGGCAATGCCTATCGCCTGCCGGGCATTCCCACGCTGGGCGTGTTCAACCACGTCATCACCTATGTGCCGAGCCTGGACCTGTACCTCGATTCGACCGCCGCCTCGATCGCGGCCGGCTACCTGCCGCCCTCCGTGCTCGGCAAGCCGGCGCTGCTGGTCCGCAGCGGCATGCTCGCGCGCACCCCGTCGGCACAGGTGGAAAAAAATCGCACACGCACCTTGTTCCGCGTGAAGAAGGACGGGAGCAGCCATTTCAGCGTGGCCAAGATCACCGCCGGCGCGATCGCCGAACCGTACCGGCAGGCGGTGCGCGACACGCGCCAGGCCGAACGCGCGCTGTTCGTCCAGCGCATGCTGGCCGGAATCGGCCAGAGCGGCGGCGGGGTGTTCGATCCTGGCAAGCTCGACGGCAGTGGCGACGAATACCGCATGGGCTTCGCCGGCACCAGCGACAACTTCGCCAACCTGCCGGGCCCCACCGGACTGGCGACCACCTTCAATTTCTGGGGCGGACTGGGCGATGCGATATTCGCCTTCGGCCAGGAAAAGGAGCGCAGCCAGGACTTCGTCTGCGCCGGCCTCGACATGGAGGATGAAATCGGTTTCGAGTTCGCGCGGGGAGTGCGCATCCTGGCCCTGCCGAAGGCGCTGACCTTGCGTGATGCAAACTTTTCATACCGCGCCGATTACATACGCAAGGGCAATAGCGTGACCGTCAGGCGCCGCGTCACCTTCCGCCACGACGGCATCGTGTGCACGCCGGCCGATCACCGCCGCATGCAAGGCCTGGTCGAGCGCATGATGCGCGACCTCAAAAGCCAGATCATCGTGACCAGCCTGTGAGGGTCTGGCCTCGAAGAAACCCTGGCGTCATCCCACCGGCACCACAGTGGCGGTTTATGCAACATGCAGGCTTGAGCGCTCCCGGAATTGCGATGGCATTCCCGGCGCTATCTCACGTCGGGCCGGTCATCGTCCACAAAGCCGTGCTGGTTCGGCATTTCGACCATCGGCAGCGTGCGCCTGTTCAGCTCCGTGTCCTGCTTGATGATCCCGTTCAGGTACAGCAGGTACGCAGTCACGCTGTACACCTCGCCAGGGTGCAGTGAACCGGCGTTCTGGTACGGCATGGCGCGGTTGATGTAGTCCCAAACGGTCGTGGCGTAGGGCCAGTAGCTGCCAATCGTTCCCACCGGCTGCGCGCTCATTAACGAACCGACGCCGCCCACCAGTTTTGGGAACGCTGCGCTGCCCTCGCCTTTCGCGCCATGGCATGCTGCACACTGCGCCTCGTACACGGCGCGACCGGTGATCGCCGTGCCCTTGCCGGGCGGCAGGCCGGTGCCGTCGGGCGCAACGGAAATCGACGCCAGCGCAATCTCCGCCGGCGTCGCGGCACGGCCCATGCCGAGGGGGGGAACGGCTGCGGTGGCCGCAATGGACAGCATGCCGAGCGCCAGCATCATCGACTTAAACATGGCTTACCTTTCCATCGGCTTTGACGTACCAGACCTTGATACCGTTGTAGTGATCGCTCGCGAACTGCCCGCGCACCGCCAGAAGTTGCTCCCGCGTCGGCTGCACATAGCCCGTATCGTCGCTGCAGCGCGAACGCAAGCTGGTGGGCTTGCCATCCCAGCGCCAGGGGAAACGAAAGCGCGTCAGCGCCTTCGGCAGCACCGGCCCGACCAGCTCCGCGTCGGCCCAGGCCTTGCCGTTGTCGGCCGACACCTCGACCCGCTTGATCGCGCCTCGTCCGGACCATGCGAAGCCGCTGATGTCGTAGTACCCGGGCCCGTCCAACTGCTGCTCGCCCGCCGGGCGGGTGATCACGGACTTAGCCTCCATTACGAAGCTGAAGCGCCGCGCCTTCCCGTCCGGCATCAGGTCGGTATAGAACGCGGCCTCGTCGCGTGTCATGTATGGCTGGTTCACCAGCTCGACCCGGCGCAGCCATTTGATGCTGACGTTGCCTTCCCAGCCAGGCGCCAGCAGGCGCAATGGATAACCCTGCTCCGGCCGCAGTGCCTCGCCGTTCTGGCCGTAGACGACCAGAACGTCATCCATCGCCTTGTCCAGCGGAATGCTGCGATTCAGGCGGGATGCATCGCCGCCCTCGGCCAATATCCAGCTGGCGCCGGGTTTCACACCGACCTCGGCCAGCAGCACCTTCAGCGGCACGCCGGTCCACTCGGAACAGCTGAGCAGCCCGTGGCTGCGCTGCGGGTTCGCGCCCGGCTGGCCCATGTGGTCCATTGCCGTGTTGCCCGCACACTCGACGAAATGGATACGCGACGTCGACGGCAGCCGCTTGATCTGGTCCATCGTCAGCACCAGGGGGCGTTCGACCAGACCGTGCAGCATCAGCGTGTGCGTGGCCGGATCGATCTGTGGAACGCCCGAGTGGTGCCGCTCGAAATGCAGCGATGACGGCGTGATGATGCCAAGCTGGTCCTGCAGGGGCGTGCGGCTCGCTCCAGTCCCCGGCGTGGGGCCCGGGACAAAAAAGCGCTCCGAGGTTTCGGTCGGCGCCCGCTCGCCATAGCCGCGTCGGGGCGCTGCGAGATCCCGGGCGCGCGCGGGCAGCGCCGCCAATCCGCTCGCGACGGCCGCGCCGAGGCCAAGGAAGCTACGTCGGCGGAAGCGCTGACCTGGGTCAGGTACTACGGTGGGGGCTTTTGTTGTTTTCATGGTTTTGTACACGCGTGGGAAAAAATCAATTTACCGTCGTTCGTCGAAAAACGAATTAACGGAAAAAATCTTAAAGGTTTCCGATTGCCGCTTTCAGTTGCTGCAGGCGCTCCTTGTTGACGCAGTAGCACACACGCTGGGCGTCCGCCGAGCCTTCGATCAAACCTGCCTCCTTGAGGATCGACACATGCTGCGAGATGGTCGACGGTGCCAGCAGAAGCACGTCAGTCAAGCTGCCGAAATAGCAGTCGCCGTAGTCGATCAGGTGCTGGAACAGGCGGACGCGGGCCGGATGGGCGAGCGCCTTGCACATGCGCGCAAGGTCATCGACATCGATGGCCGAGGTGCGCGTGATGGATGGGTTGGGACCGCAACAGGATTTCGGCATTTTGCTAATTCGTCATTTCACGAACGAAGAATAAACATCGAGCTCGCTCCTGTCAAATGCTTTCGCCGCCGGCCGCAGTCCATGCAACATCAGGTTAGGCCGTGTGCAGCTGCATGGTGGCGATGTCGAACTTTCCTTCGCACACCAGCGGCAAGATGCGCAGGCTCTTCTCGATCGATTCGTCGATCAGCACCTGCTCTTCCTTGCGCGGACGGTGCAGCACGAAGTCGGCCACCGCCTGCTGTGAATTGGCGCTGCGCGGATGGCCGATGCCAAGGCGCAGGCGCCAGTAGTCCTGGGTGCCGAGCGCGGCGGTGATGTCCTTCAAGCCGTTATGCCCGCCCGAGGAACCGCCCTTCTTCATCTTGACCACGCCGGGCGCGAGATCGAGCTCGTCGTGCACGACCAGCACTTCGTCCGGATTGATCTTGTAAAAGCGCGCGAGCGCACCAACCGACTGGCCGGAGCGGTTCATGAAGGTCTGCGGCTCGAGCAGCCACACCTCGTGGCCGGCGATCGCGCTCTTGGCCACCAGCGCGTTAAAGCGCGACTCGCGCTGCAGGCGGCAGAGCGGCAGGCTGTCGGCGAGCTGGTCGACCAGCCAGAAGCCCGCGTTGTGGCGGGTTTGTTCGTATTCGGGGCCGGGGTTGCCGAGGCCGACGATCAGGCGAATTGGCATGGCGTTCTCATGTTGGACATCGTGGATCATCCGCAAAAACCTGATTATCCGGGAAAAACAGGCAATAAAAAACCCGCTCAGCGGTACGCCGGCGGGTTTTTTTCAATAACCGCATTGCTGCGGACTGAGTTACTTCTTCGGCTTGGCAGCGGCAGCGGCAGGAGCGGCTTCAGCGGTTGCGGCGGTCGCTTCAGCGGACACGTGGCCGGCTGGCACCGATGCGGTAGCCACGGTCAGGTTCGAGCCGTGGGTGATCGCGGTAACGCCTTTTGGCATTGCCAGGTCGGCAACGTGGATCGAATGGCCGACGTCGATGTTTGCCAGGTCAACGGTGATGAACTCTGGCAGGTCAGCTGGCAGGCAGGAAATTTCCAGCTCGGCCAGGACGTGGCTCACGGTTGCGCCGTGCAGTTTGACCGCTGGGGAAACGTCAGCGTTAGCGAAGTGCAGTGCAACTTTCTTGTGCACCTTGCTCGACGCGTCAACGCGCTGGAAGTCTGCGTGCAGGACCAGTTGTTTGAACGCGTGCATCTGGAAGTCGCGCAGCAGCACTTGCTGTGTCTTGCCGTCGATTTCCATGTCCAGGATCGAACCGTGGAAGGCTTCTTTCTTGAGCGCGTGGTACAAGGCGTTGCCGTCCAGTGCGATCATGACTGGCGCTTCTGCGCCGCCGTAGATGATGCCCGGGGTTTGGCCAGCATTGCGCAGGCGGCGGCTCGCTCCAGACCCCTGCAGATTGCGGTTAAATGCGATGACTTTCATGTGTAACTCCAAAAAATGCAGGATTCATTTCCTGCGTTGTGAAAACCCCCGCGACCAGGGGCTTTCGTTGTTGAGCACAGCTGCGCACTCAAGAAACCGGTAAAAACACACACGGCGCTCTGGCTTTCAAGCCAGTGCGCCGCGCCGAAAAAAAACTGCCTGCTGCCGCTTAATCGATAAACAGCGACATCACCGAATCGCCCTTGCAGATGCGCTTGAAGGTCTCTGCCAGCAGCGGGGCACAGGTCAGCTGGCGGATCTTGCTGCATGCCTGTCCTGCCGGCGACAGCGGAATCGTGTCGGTGACGACCAGTTCGTCGAGCGGCGAGGCTGCGATGCGCTCGATCGCCGGACCCGACAGGACCGGGTGGGTACAGTAAGCGACCACTTTCTTGGCGCCGCGCTCCTTGAGCACTTCGGCCGCCTTGGTCAGGGTGCCCGCGGTGTCGACCATGTCGTCCATGATCACGCAGTTGCGCCCTTCGACTTCGCCGATGATGTTCATCACTTCCGACACGTTCGCCTTCGGGCGGCGCTTGTCGATGATGGCCAGGTCGCAGCCGAGGCGCTTGGCGAGGGCGCGTGCGCGCACCACGCCGCCGACGTCGGGCGAGACCACCAGCAGGTCGTCGTAGTTGCGCTTTTGCAGGTCGCCGAGCAGGATCGGGGAAGCGTAGATATTGTCAACCGGAATGTCAAAGAAGCCCTGGATCTGGTCCGCGTGCAGGTCCATGATCAGGACCCGCTCGACGCCGGCTTCTTCCAGCATGTTGGCCACCACCTTGGCCGAAATGGCCACGCGCGCCGAACGCGGACGGCGGTCCTGGCGGGCGTAACCGAAATAGGGAATCGCGGCGGTGATGCGGCCAGCCGAAGAGCGCTTGAGCGCGTCGACCATCAGGATGATTTCCATCAGGTTGTCGTTGGTCGGCGCGCAGGTCGACTGCAGCACGAACACGTCTTTACCGCGGACGTTTTCGTTGATTTCGACCATGACCTCGCCGTCGGAAAATTTCGATACAACCGCCTTGCCGAGCGGGATGCCGAGATTTTTTGCGACTCCTTCTGCCAGCGCGGGGTTAGCGTTGCCGGTAAAAACCATCAGGTTTTCGTAAGCCATGGGAGTCCCAAGAGGTAAGCGTTGATGTCTTGAAAAGTCGCCTGCCGGTTTGCCCGGCCGACGCTATGCTAAAGGATGACTCGCGAGAGCGAGGCCACCGAGTTTGCCTGCTGGACGCTTGCTTCGCATCGACAGCCCAGACAAAACGAATGGCAGGGGAACAAGGATTCGAACCTTGGTATGCTGGAATCAAAATCCAGTGCCTTAACCAGCTTGGCGATTCCCCTACGCAACTGACTGCTTGTCGTCACATTTGAACGCATTTTATCGTCAAATCCAACGCCAAACGAATTTTATTCTATAACCCCACCAACTTGCAACACCTCCGCCAGCGGGTGGCGTGCCAGCGATTTCGCTTTCCAGGCGCTCCAGACGGAGGGCACATTGCTGAGCACCTCATCGGCTTCGCTTTCACTGGAAAACGCGCAGAACACGCACGCTCCGGAGCCAGTCATCCTGGCATCCCCGTAACTGCCCAGCCATTCGACCGCCTGCGCTACCGGCGGGAACAAGCGGCTTGCCACGGCTTGCAAGTCGTTCCTTCCGAACCCATCCAGTCCGTTTCGACCAATGATGTGCCTGGAAAAGTCCGCTATTTTGACCGGTTTCGTGTCCCTTGTCAAATCCTCCGCGCAAAATATCGCGGCGGTGGGCACGGCCACGCCGGGCTCGAGCACAACGTACCAGCGCTGCGGCACCTGCACCGCCTGCAGGGCCTCGCCCACCCCCTCGGCGAACGCGGTCTGACCGAAGATGAAGAATGGGATATCTGCGCCCAGCGGCAGGCCGAGCGCCATCAGTTCGGCGCGCGTCAGCCCGGCCTGCCACAGGTGGTTGAGCGCCATCAGGGCGGTGGCTGCGTCCGACGAGCCGCCACCGAGCCCGCCGCCCATCGGCAGCACCTTGTCGATCGCGATGTCGACGCCGGGCGGCATGCGCCCGGTGCGGCGCACGTATTCGGCCTGCAACAGGCGCAGCGCGCGCACCACCAGGTCGTGCTGTTCGGGCACGCCGGGCAGCTCGGTGGTGCGGCGGATCTGCTGGTCGTCGCGCAGGTCGAAATGGAGCACGTCGCCGTGCGCGACCAGCTGGAACACGGTTTGCAGCAGGTGGTAGCCGTCAGCGCGGCGCCCGTTCACGTGCAGGAACAGGTTGAGCTTGGCCGGCGCCGGGCAATGGTGCAGTGAGCCGTACCGCACGCTTCAGGCCTGCGGGTCGATCACGATGCGGATCGCCAGCTCGTCCGAGGTGGCGCCGGCGCTGCGTTCGGCATCGATGCGGCGCGGCACCGGATGGGCCGCGGCCTCGTCCTGCCACGCCACGAAGCGCAGGCGCCAGCCGTCGCGCGTGGTCACGCTGTCGTTGGCGGGCGAGGCGACGAAGCGCTTGCCGTTCTGGTCGGTGGCGTAGCCTTGCAGCCAGTCGCGCAGGCCCGACACCGGCAGCGACCAGCCCAATGCCTGTTCGGTCAGCGTGTCCACATCGCGCGCCACGCGCGGCGCTTGGCCCGCCTGGATCAGGGTCGCCTCGCTCGGGGTGACGCTGATCTGGGCGATGGTCTGGCCCAGCGGGGAGGCCAGGCTGACATCGATGCGCGCCGGCGTCTGCGACCAGGTGAAGGCGCCCGAGAGCGATTCCGGGCTGGCGTCCTTGTGGTAGTTGACCGTCAGGCGCCCGCTCAGGTCGATCGCCTCGCGGTACGCGGCCACGGGCGCTTGCACCAGCTTCGTTGGGGCGGCGGCGCAGCCGGACAGCAGCACGGCGGCAAACAGGCAGGACAGTCGAAGAGATGGCATCAGGCACGCATATGGTTGGGCGAAAATGGGAGTGTAACTGATCGCGCGCCCGCGCGCGGTTCGTGCGCGGCGCAACAGCGCGGCGCGGCGCGGGCCGCTCCGCCGGACACGGCGCGGCTCACAAACTCAGGTTCAGGCGCGCCAGCGTGCTCTTGAGGGTATCGTTTTTCGGGTCCTTGGCGCGCGCCTCGCGCCACAGCTTCTGGGCGTCGCTCTTCTGCCCTTTTTGCCACAGCACCTCGCCAAGATGCACCGCGATTTCAGGGTCGCTGCGCAGGCTGTAGGCGCGCCGCAGGTGCTGCTCGGCCTCGTTCAGGTTGCCAAGGCGGTACTGCACCCAGCCCATGCTGTCCATGATGAAGGGATCGTCCGGCGCCATCGACAGCGCCTTGCCGATCAGGGCCAGCGCTTCCTGCAGGCGCACATTGCGCTCGGCCAGCGAATAGCCCAGCGCGTTGTAGGCGTGATGGTTGTCCGGCGCCTGCGCCATCACCGCGCGCAGGGTCGTTTCCATCACGTCCAGGCGCCCGGTTTTTTCGGCCAGCAGCGCGAAATCGTAGAGCAGGTCGGTGTTCGCCGGAAAGCGTTTCGCGCCGGCCTCGAGCACGGCATACGCCTCGGCCAGCTGGCCCGCGTCGCGCAGGATCTGGCCCTGGGCCAGCACGATCTGGGCCTGTTCGGACGGCTCGTTGGGCGTGAGCGCGGCCAGCACCGTGCGCGCCGCGCCCAGGTCGCCCTGCTTGCCGATCAGTTGCGCGCGCTTGATCTGGGCCGCCACGTGGGCGCGCGGCTCGTCGGTATCGATCTTGTCGAGCCATTGCAGGGCCGCCTTGAGGTCGCCGCGCTGCTCGGCCAATTGCGCCAGCATCATCAGCACCTTGGACGGATCGCGCTCGTCGTCGGGGCGCTCGGCGAGCACCTCGATGAAGCGCGCCAGGTATCGTTCGGCGCCGGGCGCGTCGTCGAGCTGCACCGACATGATGCCGAGCGCGTACAGCGTTCCCAGGTTGTCGGGCTGCTCCTTGAGCAGGGCGAGAAACTCGGCGCGCGCGCGCGCATACTGCTTCTGGTTCACCAGCACGCGCGCATGTGCGGCGCGCACTTCGCGTGCGCCGGGATTGGCGGCCAGGAATGTGGCAAGCAGCGCGCCGGCCTGGTCCTGGTCGTCGTTCACTTGCGCCAGCGTGAGCACGGCCAGTTCGGAATCGGGCTTGAGCGCGAGCGCGGCCTGCGCGTGCCGGAGCGCGAGCGCGCCCTCGCCGCGCGCATGCGCGCCCTGGGCCAGCAGCACGCGCGCTTCCATCGTGTCCTGGTACGGCGCCAGCAGGCGCTCGAGCAGCGCCAGCGCGGCGGCCTTGTCCTTGGCCCGGCTCAGCAGTTGCTGGATCTGGAACATGGCCGGGCCGCGCGTGGCCGCGCTGGCCTCTTGCAGGCGTTGCCTGAAGATCTGTTCGGCCTCGGCCAGGTTGTCGGACATCACCACCAGGCCCAGGTAATACTGGGCCGCTTCTTCCGAGTCGGGCGCCAGTTCGCGCCACAAGCGGATGGCGGCCATCGATTCGCCGCTCTGCCTGGAAGCGAGCGCCATTTCGGCCGCGCGCCGGGCCAGGCGCGGGTCGCGCGTCTGGTGCGCCAGGGCCAACAGCGCGACGTAGGATTCGCGCCAGTTGCCATTCCGGAAATCGAGCTCGGCCTTCATGATCTTGTACAGCAGCTCACTGCTGAGCGCCACCTTGGGCAGCTTTTCCTCGGGCGCGTCCACGACCGCGCCCGCCGGTTCGTCCTGCGCGCTGGCCGGCAGGGGCGCTTCGGCGGGCGCGGCCACTGGCGCGGGCGCACTCGCCCTTTGCGGCTGCGGCGCCACGGCGCACGCCGCCAGCAGGCCGGAGAGGGTTACAATGACGAAAGCGTTTTTCAAGGCAATTCCAGGATGAAGCCGATGATTTCCGATTCTACGCTCAAGGCGCCGCTCGCGTACGCGAGCGCCAGGCGAAATTACTTGAATTGCCATTTTACGCATGCCTGAACTCCCGGAAGTCGAAGTCACCCGGCGCGGCATCGCGCCCCACATCGAAGGACGCAGCGTCGAGAGCGTGCTGATGCGCCGCGCCGGCCTGCGCTGGCCCTTCCCCGCCGATCTGTCCAGCCTGCTGGCCGGGCGCACCGTCACGCATACCGGCCGGCGCGGCAAATACCTGCTGATCGGCTTTGCCCACGGGACATTGATCATTCACCTGGGCATGTCCGGCCACCTGCGCGTGCTGCCCCATGGCACCGCGCCGAACAAGCACGACCATGTCGACCTGGTGTTTGGCCAGGGCCAGGCGCGCCAGGTATTGCGCATGACCGATCCGCGCCGCTTCGGCGCCGTGCTGTGGCATGGCAACGAGGCAGGGGAACTGGCCGACCATGTCCTGTTGCGTTCGCTCGGGGTGGAACCGCTCGACGCGGCGTTTTCCGGCGAGCTGCTGTACCGGGCCAGCCGCAAGCGCAGCGCGGCGATCAAGCAGGTGCTGCTGGCGGGCGACATCGTGGTGGGAGTCGGCAACATTTATGCCTGCGAGAGCCTGTTTCGAGCCGGCATCAATCCGAAAACGGCTGCCGCCCGGATCGGCCGCGCCCGTTACGACAGGCTGGCCCAGGCCATCCGCGAGATCCTGGCGGCCGCCATCGTGCAAGGGGGCAGCACCTTGCGCGATTTTATTAACGTCAATGGACAATCCGGATACTTTCAACAGACATATTTCGTCTATGATCGTGCTGGAGTGCCTTGCCGCAACTGCGGCGCGCCGATCCGTCAGATCAAGCAGGGGCAGCGTTCTACTTTTTATTGTGGTCATTGTCAAAAATAACAAGAAAAAGCGGTTCGCAGGAATCGCCATTCGGAACAGGTGGGCATCAACATGCAGGATTTTCAGCAGTACGGCGTTTGGCGCCAGAGCGTCGTGGCGGCCCTTGAACACTATCGGGCGTGGGCCTGCGCGGCCGAACTGAGCGACGGCGCGACCGAGCAGCGCATGGCGCGCGCGCTGGCGCGCCTGGCCGACGACAAACTGTCGGTCGCGTTCGTGGCCGAGTTCTCGCGCGGCAAATCCGAGCTGATCAACGCCATCTTCTTCGCCGACTACGGCCAGCGCATCCTGCCATCTGCCGCGGGGCGCACCACCATGTGCCCGACCGAGCTGATGTACGATGCGGCCTACCCGCCCTGCATCCGCCTGCTGCCGATCGAAACGCGCGCCGAGCACCTCTCGACCAGCGACTACCGCGACGACGAGCAGGCCTGGACCGTGCTGCCGCTAAACCTCGACGCGGGCGATGAGATGCACGAAACGTTCAAGCAGGTCAGCCTGACCAAGCAGGTCACGCTGGCCGAGGCCAGCCGCTACGGCCTGTACGACGAAAACGACCCGGACCTGGCGGCCACGCTCGACGAGAACGGCCTGATCGAAATTTCGCTGTGGCGCCACGCGATCATCAACTTCCCGCATCCGCTGCTCAAGCAGGGGCTGGTGATCCTCGACACGCCCGGGCTGAACGCGATCGGCACCGAGCCTGAACTGACGCTCAACCTGATCCCGAACGCGCACGCGGTGCTGTTCATCCTGGCCGCCGAAACGGGCGTGACCAAGAGCGACATCGAAGTCTGGCGCAGCCACATCGGCGCGGCTGCCGGACGCATCGTCGTGCTCAACAAGATCGACGCGATGTGGGACGAGCTGAAAAGCGAAGCCGAGAACGACGCCGCGATCGAGCGCCAGCAGGACAGCGTGGCGCACATGCTCGCGCTCGAGCCGCACCAGGTGTTCCCGGTATCGGCCCAGAAGGCGCTGGTCGCCAAGATCAACGGCGACATGGCGCTGCTCGAGAGAAGCCGCGTCGGCGCGCTCGAGGCGGCGCTGTTCAACGAACTGATTCCGGCCAGGCAGGACATCATCCGCAGCCAGCTGTCGGCCGAGCTGGCCGAACTGGCCGATGCGCAGCAGGCGATGCTCGGCACGCGCCTGCGCGACATCGTCGAACAGCTGCAGGAACTGAAAAGCCTGCGCGGCAAGAACCAGAGCGTGATCGCGCACATGATGCGCCGCATCGATGCCGAGAAAAAGGAATTCGACGCCAGCCTGTTCAAGCTGCAGGGCACACGCGCAGTGTTCGCGCGCCTGTCGACCGAGCTGTACACCACGCTCGGCATGGACATCATCCAGCGCGAGATCGACACCGTGCGCGCTGCGATGGAGGCGAGCCGTTTCGCCACCGGCATGCGGGCTCCGGTCAGGCACTTCTTCGAGCAGGCGCGCGCCAACCTGGACCTGTCGGACCAGAAGATCGCCGAAATCGCCGCGATGATGGAAACCATGTACCGCAAGTTCGCGGCCGAACACGGCTTGACGCTGACCATGCCGATGTCTTTTTCGCTCGACAAGTACCGCCAGGAAGTGGACGCGATCGAAGCGGTGTACAGCAAGCAGTTCGGCACCGCCACCCTGCTCATGAGCAGCCGCGGCACGCTGATGGAACGCTTCTTCGATTCGATCGCCTCGCGCGTGCGGCGCAGCTACCGCGCCGCCAACGCCGACGTCGAGGCCTGGCTGAAAGTGATCATGGCCCCGCTCGAAGCGCAGATCCGCCAGCACAAGGAGCAGCTCAAGCACCGGCTGGCATCGATCCAGCGCATCCACGACGCGACCGACAGCCTGGAGCAGAAGATCGAATCGTTCGAAGCGAGCCAGAACGACCTGGAATCGCTCAAGCGCCGCCTGAACGAACTGGCCGGCGGCGTCACGCGGGCGATGAATTGCGAACTGGCGGCGCTGGAAGCTGCCGCGTGAAGCGAGAGGCGCTCGCCGGGGAACTGGCCGATTCCTCGTTTTCAGCGGCCGTCATCGGGTGGCAGAAATCGCATGGACGGCACGCGCTGCCATGGCAGAACACGCGCGACGCCTACCGCATCTGGCTTTCCGAAATCATGCTGCAGCAAACCCAGGTCGGCGCCGTGCTGGGGTTCTATGCGCGCTTCCTGGAACGCTTCCCGACCCTGTCCGATCTGGCCGCGGCGCCCCAGGAAGACGTGATGGCGCAGTGGGCCGGCCTTGGCTACTACACGCGCGCGCGCAACCTGCACGCCTGTGCCAAACGGGTGGTGGCCGAATACGACGGCGTGTTCCCGAGTGAGCCCGCACTGCTGGCCGCACTGCCCGGCATCGGCCGTTCGACCGCTGCCGCGATCTCCGCGTTCTCCAGCGGCACCCGCGCCGCCATCCTGGACGGCAACGTCAAGCGCGTGTTCGCACGCGTGTTCGGGATCGACCAATACCCCGGCCTGAAGGCGGTGGAAGACTCCCTGTGGCGGCGCGCCGAGGCGCTGCTGCCCGAGCACGGCATCGAAGCGTATACGCAGGGCCTGATGGACTTGGGCGCCACCCTGTGCAAGCGCAGCCGGCCCGATTGCGCGCGCTGCCCTTTGCAGGCGCGCTGCGCGGCGCACGCGCAGGGGAGCACCGGTGAACTGCCGGTACGCAAGCCGAAGAAAACGATCCCCGAAAAGCAGGCCGCAATGCTGGTGATCCTCGACCGCGGCCAGGTGCTGCTCGAGCAGCGCCCGCAGGCCGGCATCTGGGGCGGGCTGATGTCGCTGCCGGAACTGAACGGACACGAGGCATTGGCCGATGCGCCAACCGACGGCGCCGCGCTCGATGCGGCGGCGGCCAGGTTCGGGCAGGTCGAGGAAGCGCAGGCGCTGCTGCCGCTGGTGCACGTGTTCACCCACTACCGGCTGCGCATCTCGCCGTACCGGATCGCGCTCGCGCAACGGGCGGCGATGCAGCCGCAGCACCTGTGGTGGGACATGGCCGATATCGGTAAAGCGCCCTTGCCTGCGCCGATCAAGAAACTGCTGGTGGAACTGGCGCAGCCGGCGCTGTTCTAGGCTTTCTACAATTCTTCGATGGAGAAAATGCGGCGGTGCTCGCGGATCGCGTAGCGGTCCGTCATGCCGGCGATGTAGTCGGCGATCTTGCGCGCCTGCGTGTCGGCCTCGCCCGGCGCCGCCCTGTAGTCGGGCGGCAGCAGTTTCGGTTCGCCGAGGAAGGCGTCGAACAGGTCGCGCACGATGCGGCGCGCCTTGGCCGTCATCCGGTTGACCATGTAGTGGCGATACAGGTTCTCGAACAGGAAGCGTTTGAGTTCGCTCGCATCGGCGCGCATCGCGTCCGAAAAACAAATCAGCGGCGCGCTGTTGCGCACATCGTCCACGCTGCCCGGCTGCGCGGCCGTGATCTGCGCTTCCGAAGCGGCGATCAGGTCCACCACCAGCGCGTTGATCATGCGGCGCAAGGTTTCGTAGATCGCGCGCCGTCCGCCCAGCCCGGGATAGGCCTGCGCGACTTCGCGCCGGTGGCGCGCGTAGAAAT
>Ga0066462_1000254_pt1 | contig 15987 bp, 10 predicted proteins | sample LakWasMe92_HOW11_2_FD_59573 | JGI IMG/M metagenome (GOLD analysis project Ga0066462, IMG submission 59573) | Freshwater sediment methanotrophic microbial communities from Lake Washington under simulated oxygen tension - Sediment Metagenome 92_HOW11 | ecosystem: Environmental > Aquatic >... | reverse complement strand
ACCTCGCTGTATATCCTCGGTGAAGACCTGTCGGCCAACCCGGTGGGAGTGGCCGGCGAGTTGCTGATCGGTGGCGATGGCCTGGCGCGCGGCTACTTCGAGCGCCCGGCGCTGACTGCCGAGCGCTTCCTGCCCAACCCCTATGGCGAACCGGGCGGGCGTTTCTACCGCACCGGCGACCTGGCGCGCTACCGCGCAGACGGGGTGATCGACTACATCAGTCGGATCGACCATCAGGTGAAAATCCGTGGGTTCCGTATCGAGCTGGGGGAAATCGAGGCGCGTCTGCTGGAGCAAACCAGCGTCGTCGAGGCCGTGGTGGTGGCTGTTCCCGGACCCACCGGGCCGCGCCTGGTCGGTTATGTGGTGCCTCAGGACCGCTGGCTGCTGGCGGCCGAGCAGCCGCGCCAGGCGGATTTCGTCAGCCAGCTGAGCGAGCAATTGAGCACCAACCTGGCCGATTACATGGTGCCGTCTGCCCTGGTATTGCTTGAGCGCATGCCGTTGACTCCCAACGGCAAGCTGGACCGCAAGGCCCTGCCGGTGCCGGACCAGGCATTGGCCCAACCGGCGTTTGTCGCGCCCGGCAGCGAGGTCGAACGTCTGCTGGCCGAGATCTGGCAAGGTGTGCTGGGGGTTCGTCAGGTCGGGGTGAGCGATAACTTCTTTGCCCTGGGGGGCGACTCCATCAGCTCGATCCAGGTGGTCAGCCGTGCCCGTCAGGCGGGCCTTGAGCTGAGCCCAAGGGATATTTTCCAGCACCGTAGTATCGAGGCCCTGGCCCGGCATATCCGCTGGGCTGTACCGGCGATTGCGGCTGACAGCACCTTTAGCGAACAACCGTTGCATGGGCTCAGCGATGAACAGTTGCAGGGTCTTGGGTTGCCTCTGGAGCGTATCGAACAGCTGTATCCCTTGTCGCCCATGCAGCAGGGTATGTTGTTCCTCGGGCTGAATGCGCCGGATGCCGAGCTCTACATCAACCAGTTGAGCATTCCGGTGCAGGGCCTGGATGTCGAGCGCTTCAAACGCGCCTGGGGCGCGGCTTGCGAGCGGCATGCCATTTTGCGCACCGGCTTTGTCTGGCAAGGCCTGGAGCAGCCGTTGCAATTTGTCATGGCGCGTCTTGAGCTGCCATTGGTCGAGTTGGACCTGCAAGGCGCCAACGATTTGCCCCAACGCCTGGAGCAGTTGGCCCGCGATGAGCGTGAGCGGGGCTTCGATCTGGAGCGCCCGCCGTTGCAGCGCATTGTCCTGGCACGGCTGGGGCCCGACAGCTACCAGATGGTCTGGACCTATCACCACTTACTGATCGACGGCTGGAGCGTGTCGCAACTGCTGGGAGAGATCCTGCAGCACTACTCGGGCGCAGCGTTGCCGGAGCCTGTGGCCTATCGCAATTACATCGCCTGGCTGCGCCAGCAAGACCCACAGGCCAGCCAGGCGTTCTGGAGCCAGCAGTTGGCACGCCTGGACGCACCGACCTACCTGGCCAATGCGTTTGCGACCGGGCAACGCGGCGACGGCCATCATGCGTTGTACAGCCGCCTGGGCGGGGCCGCGACCGAACGCTTGAAAGGTTTTGCGCAAGCCCAGCACGTCACGCTCAATACCCTGGTGCAAGCGGCCTGGCTGATCTTGCTCAGTCGCTACAGCGGCCAGAGTAGCGTGGCGTTCGGCGCCACGGTTGCCGGGCGTCCGGCTGAACTGGCCGATTCCGAACGCATGCTGGGGTTGTTCATCAACACCCTGCCGGTGATTCAAGTGATCGATCCTGCGCGCCCATTGGGTGACTGGCTACGCGAGATCCAGGATTACAACCTGCAACTGCGCGAACGCGAGTACACGCCGCTGTCCGATGTACAACGCTGGGCCGGGCGCAGTGGCCAGGCCTTGTTCGACAGCATTATCGTGTTTGAAAACCACCCGGTCGACCAAGCTCTCAATGCGGTCGAGGATCCACGCCTGCGCTTTGGCGAGACCGGCAGCTACGGGCGCACTGACATTCCGATGGACCTGATGGTGACGCTCGAAGACGGCCTGGTCATCGAGTACATGTACTTGCAGGCGCATTTCGACGAAGCCTCGGTGCAGAGCATTCGCCGCAACATGGAAGGGCTGCTGGAACAACTGGCGAGCAATGCGCATCAGCTGTTGGGCACTCTCGGTCTGCCTGAGGCACTGACTGGCGAGGCGCCGCCGGTGGAGGCCGGATTTGATGGCCTGTATGTGCACCAGCGTATTGCCCGGCATGCCGCCCGTGCGCCGCAGCAACCTGCCGTGTTGTTTGGCGAGACCGTGTGCGGCTATGCCGAACTGGACGCCGCCGCCAACCGCCTGGCGCACCTGTTGGTCGCCGAAGGCGTGGGGCCGGAGGTGCGAGTGGGGGTGGCCATGCCACGCGGCGAATCGCTGATCGTGGCCTTGCTCGCGGTCTTCAAGGCCGGTGGCGCCTATGTGCCGCTGGACACCGGCTACCCCAAGGAGCGTCTGGCCTACCTGATGGAAGACTCCGGGATTGCCTTGCTGCTGACCGACACCGCGTTGCGCCAGACGCTGCCGGTATTGGCCCATGTGCGGGTGCTGGAACTCGATCGACTGGACCTCGCCGACCGGCCCGCGACAGACCCGCAAGTGCCGCTGCACGCGCAAAACCTGGCCTACGTGATCTACACCTCGGGGTCTACCGGCCTGCCCAAAGGCGTGGCAGTGGCCCATGGTCCGCTGGCCATGCATTGCCGGGCGATTGGCGAGCGCTACAGCATGGGGCCTGAAGACTGCGAATTGCTGTTTATGTCCTTTGCCTTCGACGGTGCCCATGAGCGCTGGCTGACCACGCTGACGCACGGCGGGCGCCTGTTGATTCGCGATGACAACCTATGGACGCCGGAACAGACCTTTGCGGCCTTGCACCAGCATCGCGTGAGCGTCGCGGCGTTCCCGCCGGTGTACCTGCAACAGTTGGCCGAGCATGCCGAGCGTGAAGGCAACCCGCCGGCGGTGCGTATCTATTGCTTTGGCGGGGATGCGGTGCCGCAGGCCAGCCTGGCCCTGGCACAGCGGGCCTTGCAACCGCAGTTCATCATCAACGGCTACGGCCCGACCGAAACCGTGGTCACGCCGCTGATCTGGAAGGCGGGGCCCGACGACACCTGCGGGGCGGCTTATGCGCCCATTGGCAGCAAGGTCGGTGCGCGCAGCACCTATGTCCTGGACAGCGACCTGAACCCCTTGCCCAAAGGCGCCGCGGGTGAGTTGTACCTGGGGGGCTACGGCATGGCCCGGGGTTACCTGGACCGTGCGGGGCTGACGGCCGAACGTTTTGTAGTGGACCCGTTCAGCCTCGACGGTGGGCGCTTGTACCGTACCGGTGACTTGGTGCGCGAACGCCAGGATGGGGTCTTCGATTATCTGGGCCGTATCGACAACCAGGTGAAGATCCGTGGGTTCCGTATAGAACTGGGCGAAATCGAATCGCGCCTCAAGGGCTGTGCCGGGGTGCGGGACGCCGTCGTCGTCGCCCGTGAAGGTGGCAGCGGCAAGCAACTGGTCGGCTATGTGGTGCCCCAGGACATGCAGGGCGACCGCAACTGGTGCGAGCACCTGCGCGAACAACTGCGGGGCGAGTTGCCGGACTACATGGTGCCGGCGCACATGATGGTGCTGGCGCGTATGCCGCTGACCCCCAATGGCAAGCTCGACCGCAAAGGCCTGCCAGACCCCGATATCAACCAGCAGCAACGCGGCTATGTCGCGCCGCGCACCGAGCTGGAGACAGCCCTGGCGCAGATCTGGCAGAACGTACTCAAAGTCGAGCAGGTCGGCCTGACGGACAACTTCTTCGAGCTGGGTGGCGACTCGATCCTCAGCCTGCAAGTGGTGGCCAAGGCGCGTGCGCTGAAGGTGCATGGCTTCAGTCTGAAACTGCGCGACCTGATGCAGAAACCGACGATTGCTGAACTGACCGGCAGCGCTGAGGCGCCGGCGCCTGAGGCGAAACCGACGTCGATGCTGACGATGAATCAGGCGGGGACGCAACTGGCCCCCTTGTTCTGTGTACACGCCGGCTTTGGCACGGTATTCGACTACGAGCCCGTGGCGCGGCTGTTGGCCGGGCGCCGCTCGGTGCAGGCGATTCAGTGCCGCATGCTGCTTGACGCCCACTGGCAGGAGCAGTCGCTGGAGCACATGGCCGTGGCTTACGTCGCTGACTTGCGCACACGGCAACCCGAGGGGCCTTACCATTTGCTGGGCTGGTCCCTGGGCGGCACGCTGGCCATATTGATGGCGGCGGAGCTGGAGCGCCAGGGCCAGCAGGTCGAGTTCCTTGGCCTGATGGACAGTTTCGTTCCGGGCACCGAGCCCGGTGCGCAGAGGGATGAGGGGCTGGAGGATCTGCACGCGTTTATCCAGGTGATGATGCCTGGCGTGCAGGCGACCCTGCCGCTGACCCTGGATGAAAGCCCGGCGGGCTTGCGTCAACTGTTCGCCGGCTTACTCGCGCAGCAGACGGTCGCCGTAGGCTCGCTGTCCCAGGTGTTGGGGGCGGATGAGCTGGGGCATATCTTCAGCGTGGCTCGGCGTCTCAAGCATTTGTCCCAGGCATTGGTCCGGTGCCCGCCGATCCAGGCGACGCCTCATTGTTGGTGGGCCGCAGGCCATGAAGCGGCGGCCCAGGCATTGAGCCTGCAAATAGGCCAGGACGCTGGCGGTCCGAGCTTGCCTTGCGGGCATTTTGAAGTGCCTCGCAATCCGCGTTTCCTTGAGAGCCTGGATCAGGCCCTTACCCGGTTGCTGAACCCCATCAGCGCTTGAACCTGAACCTGGCCGGGCGCATCGCCTGGCCAGTATGGAGTTGTTTCATGTCGTTAAACCCTGATATTGCTGCCTTCCTTGAATTGGTCGGTGCCGGTCGTGACAGCGGCAAGCGCACGGCTATGCATCAGTTGAGCCCACAAGCCGCCCGTGAACAGTTTGATCAATCCTCCCAGTTGATGATGGCTGACTGCGAGGAGTTGCCACGGGTTGAAAACCTGTCGATAACGGTGCGTGACGGCAGCCACCTGCACGCGCGCCTGTACAGCGCTGCGCTGCCTGGCGCCAGCAGGGGGGCGGTGTTGTATTTCCATGGGGGCGGTTATGTGGTCGGCAGCCTCGACTCACACGATGCGCTGTGTCGCGCGCTGGCGGCGCGGGCCGGTTGCGTGGTGATTGCCGTGGGTTATCGACTGGCCCCGGAGTGGGTGTTTCCCACGGCGGTCCACGATGCCCAGGACGCCTGGCACTGGCTGTTGCAGGAAGCTGAGGCTCTGGGTATCGATCCGACGCGCCTGGCCGTGGCCGGTGACAGTGTCGGCGCCAGCCTGGCCACGGTGTTGTGCAATCAGTTGGCGGTTGACCCGCGCCAGGCTCAGCCGTGTTTGCAGGTGTTGATCTACCCGGTGACCGATGCCAGCCGCCCGACCGCTTCGCTGCAGCGTTATGGCTCGGGTTATCTTTTGGAAAAGGACACGCTGAGCTGGTTCTATGAGCATTACGCTGGCGAGCCCAGTGACCGCCTGGATCCGCGCTTTTCACCGCTGTTGGCGCAGATTGCGCCGAACGTGGCGCCGGTGTTGCTGGCGGTGGCCGAGTGCGATCCGCTGCATGACGAAGGGGTGGCCTATGCCGCTCACTTGCAAGCGGCGGGCGTGGCGGTGGATATGAAGCTTTATGCGGGCATGACCCATGATTTTATGCGGATGGGGGCGATTGTCGACGAGGCTGAAGAGGCGCTGGAGTGGATCGCCGACGCATTGCGGGTAGCGTTCGCGCGCCACTGACCGCCCGGCTCAAGCGTAGGCGCCGGCAAGCCGGCGCCTACTGTGCCTGCCAGCCTCCGCCCAGGGCCTTGTACAGCGCCACACTGGCCTCCAGCCGCGCCTGGCGCAGTTGCACGTTCAGGTCCTGGGCGGCATAGAGCGTGCGTTGGGTTTCCAGTACCGTCAGCAAGTCTTCCGCGCCGGCCTCATAGCGGCTCTGAGCGAGGCGGAAGGCGGTCTGCGCCTGGCTCAACTCCTCACGCTGCCACTGGCGTTGTTCGTCGAGCTGGCGAATGCTGTTCAGGGCCTTTTCCACATCGGCAAAGCCATTGATGATCGCCCCGCGATAGGTGTGCAGCAATTCTTCCTGGCGTGCCGTAGCCCTGTCGCGTTCGGCGCCGAGGCGACCGTTGTTGAAGATCGGCGCGACCAGCCCGCCCGTAAGGCTGTAGAGCGGGTTGCGCAGCATATCGGCCGCGCGATTGGCGCCGGAGCTGAGATTGGCGGTCAGGGTGACCGTGGGCAGCATGGCGGCGCGGGCGACGATGATGTCGGCCTGGGCCGCTGCCAGTTGTGCTTCGGCGCTAGCGATGTCTGGGCGGCGGCTGAGCAGATCGCTGGGCACTCCGGCAGCAATGCTGGGCCAGCGCAGTTGGTCAAAGGATTGATCGGTAAATTGCAGGGCCTGTACCGGTTGGCCGAGCAGGGCTGCCAGGCTGATCCGGGCGGCTTCGGTGCGTTGGCGCACTTGTGGTAGCTGGCGTTGCTGCGCGGCGACCAGGCTCTTTTGCTGCGCCAGTTCCAACGGGGTGGCAGAGCCGGCGTCATGGCGGGTCTGCACCAGTTTGAGGACACTTTGCGCATTGGCCAGGTTCAGCTCGGCGATACGTTGTTGTTCATGCAGTGCCAGCAGTTGGGTGTAGGTCGTGGCCACGCTGCTGAGCAGGGTCAACTCCACCGTGGCGCGGTCGAATTCGCTGGCGCGCACGGCCAGTTGCGCGCTGTCGCGTGCAGCACGCTTGCCGCCCCAGAAGTCGATTTCGTAGGTGGCGGTGAGGTTCGTACTGAAGTAGTCCACCGCGTCGTTGTTGCTGCTTTGCAGTTGATTGTTGCCCGTGCCCCGCAGCTGTTTCTGCCGGTTGGCGCTGAGCCCGCCCGTGAGTGCGGGCAGCAAGGGCGCGCCGGCGACCACTGCGCTGGCCTGGGCCTGGCGTACCCGGGCCATGGCGCTGGCCAGGTCATGGCTGGTGCTGCGGGCCTGTTCGATCAGTTGGTTGAGCGGTGGGCTGGCAAATGCCGTCCACCATTGCCGGTTGACGTGCACAAGGGCGGCGTCGCTCGCGGTGTTCCAGGCGGCAGGTGCTTGCAGGCCGCTGTCCGGGCGCGGCGCCGGGCTGCTGCACGCGGCCAGCAGCAGGCTGGCGGCGATAAGGGTCAACTGCGCTTTCATAGGGCGATCATTCACTGGTAAGGGCCGTGACCGGGTCGAGCCGGGCTGCTTTGCGGGCCGGCATAAAGCCGAAGATGACACCGGTGACCAGTGCACAGGCGAAGGCTCCAAGGGCGGCGGGCAGCGAAAAGGCGACCGCCACGCTGCTGAGGATCAATGCGCCGCCGACCAGCAGGGCCAGGCCGATCCCGGCCACCCCGCCGACCACCGTGAGCATCACGGCTTCGGTGAGGAACTGGCGCAGGATGTCCCGTTGCCGGGCGCCGGTGGCCATGCGGATGCCGATTTCCCGGGTCCTCTCGCGCACGGTCATGAGCATGATATTCATCACCCCGATGCCGCCCACCAGCAGCGAGATGGCGGCAATCGAGCCGAGCATCAGCGACAGGGTGTTCTGGGTGCGGGCCTCGGCCTGGATCATCGCGGCGTTGTTGGTCAGTTCAAAATCCCGCTTGCCGTTGTGCAGGCGCAGCAGCAACTGGTCGATGGCTTTTTCGGCCTCATGGACCTTGCGCGCATCGGCGGCGGCAATCACCACGTATTCAGGGTTATAGCTGCCGAACAGGCGGATACTCGCGGCGGAGTAGGGGATGGCGACACGGTCGTCGCTGTCCTTGTCGCCGGAGCTGGCGCCTTTTTCGGCGAGTACGCCGATCACCTGGAACGGCACGTTTTCGATCAGGATGTATTGGCCGATGGGGCTCGGCAGGTCCTTGAACAGCTTGTCACGCACCCGTTTGCCAATCACCGCGACGGTGGCGGCGGCGCGCTCGTCCGCTTCGGTGAAGTAGCTGCCCTCGACCACCGGCCAGTTGAAGATCGCCGGAAAGTTGGTGTCATTGCCGCCCACGTAAGCCATATGGTCCACATTGCCAAAACGCACCCCGGCTTCCGCGCCATTGACCGGCATGATGCGCTTGACCTGGGGCAGGGCGGCCATGGCCGCGACGTCGCTCATGGTGATAATCCCGGGCGGCGTACGCGGGTTGGGGGCCGAGCCGCTGACATAGAGGATATTGGAGCCAAAGGCGCCCATCTGCGCCATGACCTGGCGCTTGCTGCCTTCGCCCACGGCCAGCATCACCACCACCGAGGCCACGCCGATAATGATCCCCAGCAGGGTCAGGGCGGTGCGGAAACGGTTGATCCACATCACCCGCCAGGCCGCCTGCACCGCGTCCAGCAATTCGGCTTTCCAGGCGCCGTTGTGTTCGGCGCCATCGGCCAGGCGCTGGCGCAAGTCCACCGCCTGCAACGCCTTGGGGTTGGGCGCGGCGGTGGATAAGGCGCAGGCATTGGGCGTGTCGCTGATGATCAGGCCGTCGCGGATCTCGATGATGCGCTTGGCCCTGGCCGCCACTTCGCGGTCGTGGGTGATCAGGATCACCACATGGCCCTGGCTGGCCAGTTCATCGAGCAGGCTCATGACCTCGGCGCCGCTGTGGCTGTCGAGCGCGCCGGTGGGTTCGTCGGCGAGGATGATATGGCCGCCGTTCATCAGGGCGCGGGCAATCGACACCCGTTGCTGCTGGCCGCCGGACAGTTGGTGCGGGCGGTTTTCGGTACGCCCGGCCAACCCCAGGCGGGTCAGCAGGGCGGCGGCGCGGGCGTGGCGTTCAGCGGCGGGCGTACCGGCATAAATCGCCGGCATCTCGACGTTTTCCTGGGCCGAGCCGGACGGGATCAGGTGATAGCCCTGGAATACAAAGCCAAAGGCCTCGCGGCGCAGCCAGGCCAGCTCATCGGTGTCCAGTTGGGCGACGTTTTCCCCGGCGAACAGGTATTGGCCGACGGTGGGCCGGTCGAGGCAACCGAGGATATTCATCAAGGTGGACTTGCCGGAACCGGACGCGCCGACAATCGCCACGAACTCCCCGGCATGGATCGACAGGTCGATCCCGCGCAGCACATCGACCTGGGGTGCATCGCCGCCGCCATAGGATTTGCGGATGTCGCGCAGTTCGATCAGTGGCGTCAACATTCAACCTCCGCTGCTGTCGGCGGGGCCGATCAGCAGGTGGTCGCCTTCATTGAGGCCGTCAAGGACCTGGATGCGCAGGCGATCGCTGATGCCCACCCGTACTTCGCGGTCTTCGATACGTCCATCCTTGGCCACCACCCGCGCCAGTTGGGTGTCGGGGCGGGTGCTGCCTTGCAGGGCCGCGACCGGCGCGGTCAGCACATTGGTGGCTTGGCTGGCGACGAAGAACACCTGGGCGGTCATTTCTGCCATCAGCGCATTGTCGGCGTTATCCACATCCAGCAGCACGGTGTAGAGCACTACGCGGCCGCTGCCGCTCTTGTTTGAGCTGCTGGGGCTGCCGCCGCCCTGGCTGGTTTCGTTGAGGGGCTTGGGCGGCACCGGGAGGATCTGGCGCACAGTGCTGGTCCAGCGCCGGTTGCCGCCGCTCAGGGTGGTGAAATAGGCCTGCATGCCCGGTTTGACATGGCCGATATCGGCCTCCGAGACTTCCGCCCAGACGGTCATCGGCGACAGGTTGGCAATGCGCAAAATCAGCGGCGTCTGTTGCTGGCTGTTGAGGGTCTGGCCTTCGCGGGCATCCACGGCCACCACCGTGCCGGAGATCGGCGCATAGATGCGGGTATAGCCCAGTTCGGCCTGGTCCACCCGCAGCGTGGCCTGGGCCTGGCTGATCTGGGCCTTGAACATATTGATGCGCGCCTGGGTGGCGTCCAGTTCGGCCTGGGCGGTCTGCACGTCTTCATCGCGGGTGGCGCCGCCGGCGGCCAGGCGTTGCTGGCGCTGGTATTTCTGCTGGGCCAGGCGGTGTTGCGCGTGCTGTTCCTGCAGTTGCGCCTGCAGATTGGCGATGGAGTAACGGGTGGCGTCGAGCTTGGCTTGTTGGGTGGCAGGGTCGATCTCTACCAGCAGGTCGCCTTCCTTGACCTGGGCGCCGGCCTCGACGTGAATCTTGCGGATCTGCCCGGAGGCCTGCGCGCCGACATCGACGTAACGCCGCGGTTGCAGGGTGCCCAGGGCCGTCACGCTGCTCTCGATATCGCCCCGGTGCACTTGCAGCGTGGCAAATTTATCCCGGCCGGGCGGGATCAGTTGCCAGGCGGCAAAGGCCGCCACGGGGATCAGGCAAAGTGCTGCCAGCAGAGCGCGCCGGGTGTGTCGAGGACGGTTCATGCACGGGTTCCAGCCAGGAAAGTTCGGACCGCGGCTCAATCGCCCAGACGGAGGCAGCGACAGGCGCGGGAAGCTGTCAGGTAAACGAGGGATTTGCCCTGAAATTTAAGTGATTACATGCGCCGTTACAGCTACGTGAACGGCAAATCACTAATGGCAAGTGCAGGCTGTCTTAAAATTTTTATAAGAATCACTATAAATTAAATAGTGGCTAAATGCCATAATTGTGTGCTTGGGCGGTTGCGTCTGTGTCCAGCTAGCGCTGTAGCACCATTTCCTGCAGCTGTATTTAGAGGGTTGGGACTTCGTAGCCCAACATATGCACCCATTCGTACACCCATGGGCACTGCATGAGTGCCCGCTGGATGTCACGAAAAATGAGCGGAGAACTGCTCAGACCGTCGTAATGGTAGGCAGGGGCAGCGTTATTCCATTGCAGCAGGCTATATTGCAGCTGACATATTGTGAAAACCACCATCGACAAAAATTCGCTCACCGCTTACTCCTGTCGACAAGTCAGAAATCAAAAAAACTGCAACATTTAAGATTTCATCGATCGAGGGTATTGCTGCTGGTAGCAATTTTTTTGCGTAAGCATCGCAAAGTCCGCTATAAGCCGTATGTCCGATGGCGGAGGAAGATGGAAAGGGTGGAGCACTTATTACATTAACTCGTATATTTGATTTTCTTAGCTCAAATGCTAAATAAGATGCACTTGCCTGAAGCGCTGCTTTGCAAACACCTAGCAGTTCGTAGCCCGGAACCAGTGAGTCAGCGCTTAAATAGCTGAATGTGATGATTGAGCCTCCTCCAGACATATGGGCTTTTGCATATTTAGAAATCGCAAGCATACTGTAGACAGAAACATCCATTGAAGTATGGAATGCCTGCCTTGGTAATTCTGCCAAGTTATCAATAGTTGCGTCGGAGGATATTAAAGAAACTCCATGGACGATAAAGTCGATTTCCCCAAAAATCTCCGCTACCGCATTAAAGAAACTTTCTATGCTGCTGTCGTTAGTGACGTCACAAGGCAGCATGTACTCAGGAAGCATACTAGGGATAGCGCGGGTGGCCAAAATATGACGACGTTCTTCATCGCCCTTTACTGGGAGATAGCTGCAAATAACCTCTGCACCTGCGCTCATCAGTCTGGAGGCGCAGGCTGCAGCCATTGACTTTTTATTTAATACGCCAAGCACGACTCCACGTTTACCTGAAAGGTTCATACTAGATTCTCACGCGAAAAAAAAGATTGAATTATTGACTCTGCATACAAACCGACATTATCTGTATCAAGGCTGTATTCTATTAGGTTGTCAATTTCGCCTGTGTTGGCAGATGAAAAGTAAACTGCTGACGCTTTCAGGGCACCATCTATTTGATCGGCACAAAGTAAAATGATCCTGTGACAATCTCCCTTGGTCAAAAAATGCTTTGCGAGGTTAAGCACAAGTGCAATAGCAGTCCCCCGTCCGCTCATTGAAAGACAAGGGCCGTGGCTGCCTATCGCCATTGAGCTGTAAGTCGAGAGCATGATGGCACTCCCGCGTGCAAAAAAAGCTTGCCTCGGCCTCATAGTCGCTAGTGCGTCAATCACTCGTTTTGCATGATGCTGGCAACCAGTGTCAGTTACTGAAAAAATAGCTGTTTGAAGAGAACGTTCACTTTCTCCAGTATTTGATAAGGCCCCTTCCAAGGCCTTCAGTGCAACACTCACCAGAGGGTCGCACCGGTTGTCTTGAATTTTAAAATTTAATGTTGGGGCTTTGTTTGTGTTGTCAGATTGAAAATGACCGAAACCAGGAGATGTACTATTGTTTAACATTGGCTAGCCTCTATTAGAAGGGCTGAGTTAACACCACCAAATCCAAAGGTGGTCGTTAGGCCGAATTTGTGCGTGCTTCCCCGTGTGCTCGATTTTTGGAGAATAGGAGCCGCTATCTGCTGATCAAGATTTAACAAGCCCGTTGTTGGAGGATAAATAGAGTTGTTCATTGCTTGTAATGTTATAATTGCTTCGACTACACCCGTAGCACCTAACGAATGACCAAGAGCGCCTTTTGTTCCACCTATAATGGCTTGATCTAGGAAGTCGCCGAAAACCAGTCTGAGCGCGGCTGCCTCGGCTTGATCGTTCAAGCTGGTTCCACTTCCGTGAACGTTTATATAGCCAAGCTCATCTAGATTGAGGCCTTTCGTAGCCATTCTAATGGCGTTACTTGCATGTATACCTTCGGGATGGGGGGCGGCTATGTCATATGAGTCAGAAGATAAGCCAAAATTAGCTATACGGCCAATGCGCTGTGTTTTAAGTTTTTTCATACCGCAATCGTTTGCCAGAACCATGACACCACAGGCTTCTCCAAATGAAGTGCCACTGCGCGCGCCGTCAAATGGTCTGGCCCTGTCTGCACTTTGAGTCCCGAGCGCTATATGCTGGATCAGTTTTCCAGCACCCAAGGAGTCAAAACCAATAACCGTAACGATATTTGCCAGGCCAGAACTTATGGCTTGGGCCGCGACGATGATTGCGTCCGTCCCACTGGAGCACGCACTAGACACCAGTGTGGTTGGCGGAATTGTAGACGGCCATATCTTTTTCATGGCTTTTACAAGTGCGGCGTGGGGATTTCCGGCTTCAGGGCCAGCCAAGTCGCCGAAACTGCAACCGCCCACAACCAGATCGGATGCAAATACTATCGAGGGGAGAATTCTATGGAAGGCTCTATCGAGGATCTGAGGGATTCTTTCTTCACCCACAACCCCCTCTATGGTGCCAACCATGCCCGCCAACTCGGGATTTGGTAAGTTGTCAAAAACGACATCTGCCTTCTTGAGCCCCGACTCTCCAGCAACTAGTTTGTCGAAAAGTTCCCGACCATATCCCAGTGATGTTAGAGCCTCGCCGTAGATTATTGAGATGGACATGAAAACTCCATTTTAAATACGCAATTAAATTTTGCTGCTTATTGATTTTAATAGAGAGGCGGTCTATCCGCCTCTCGCAACAGTCAAAAATTAAAAACCGATTCCTGAATAAACTTTGCGCTTCACTCGTACTAGTTCTGCGTCACCTTGAATAGCTGCTTTGAATGAGACTCCAAGCTGGTTAGTCTTTTCGTAAAAGGGAAAGTCCCGGACCCGCGCCTCGAAAGCGAATCGAATCGCGTGATCACCTTTTCCACCTGTCCGCCAGAGGGCGATATCAAGTAGAATGCCTGGCGGCACCGGATGGCCCAGTTTCAGATTCAAATCTGACACGGCTGAAAGTTCCTGATTTCGACCTTCCCCTTCCAATGGGCGGGTGGAACCAAGGAATAGAACGATACCTAATTGGATGATGTCCTGGGCCATGTTTGTACCAGGATAAATTGCAGCGTCTTCAAAATGCCCTTCAAACGCAGGGTGAGAACTCGAGACGGCCCTCTGTGCGTGAAGCCAACCCGCTTCAAAGTCATGTTTGACGACTTGGTCTACCCCAATCATCGGATGTTTGTGACGAAGGTACTTTTTTAAATCAGTATGGCCAATACCTCCCTTGTTCGGGCCGTCATAGTTGATAATTTGCAAAAAGCTATTAGGACTCATGGCTGCTCCATAACTAGAGTTATTAATTTTTCACGGAGTAACGAGGCTAACGAAGCCGAGTTGTTGGTTGTACGATCTATTGCTGCTAACTTGGCTTTGATGGACGCGCAATGGTTAACTCCCATGTGTATAGAAACGTGAGCTTCTAAAAATGAGCGTTTTATACGTGGAAAATGTATGTTTGCACTGAACTCATCTCCTGCTCGTAACGGATACGTGTAGTCCGCTTGTAAACCGACCACGGCAAAGCCGTGCTCTAGCTTCGCTGTTGCGAAGCCTACCTGCGTCAGGGAAAACTCAAATGCCTCTTCAAATATCCTCAAGTAATTGGAAAAATGGCAGACGCCATCAGCGTCTGTTTCATAATGATGGAGGTGGCGCTTATACGTGAAATGAGTCATGCGACGCTTGTTGCGGAAGCGTTGCTGATCTCCACCAATGCCAGTTTCAAAGCGTGCATAGCATCTGCTATTGACTCATCAGAAATAGTCAGCGGAGGCGTAATTCGAATAGTTTCGTTGACTCGCTTCTCTTTCGGGACTTTTCGATTGAAAATGCCACTTTCGATTTCTGTCAAAATGCCGTGACGTAAAAGTGTATCTCTTACCATTCTACCCCGTCGAGCGAAGGTGCCATTCAGTTCCAGTCCAATGAATAAGCCTTTTCCGCGTATGGCCTTGAGTATCGTAGGGTAGAGCGTCAGCAACGAAGAAAGTTCTTCTAATAATTTAGAGCCAATATGGGTACTTCGTTTGAAAAGCTCCCGCCCCTGAATGATTTCAATGCCAGCATTTACCACTGCTGCTTGAAAAGGACGAGCGTTGAACGTTCGAACACCAATTCCTGCTCGTAGCGAAAGCCTATCATTTCTCCAAACTACCGCAGACATTGGAAATAGTCCAAATCCGAGAGCTTTACCGAGCGTAATACAATCAGGCGACAGATTTTTGGGAAGTGCCAGCATTGCTCCGGTGCGAAATCCTGTCAGGATTTCATCATCAATAATTCGAGCATCTTCTTCTTTAGCAAGTTTGAAAAGCTCGGACCACCATTCGGAGGAGGCGGTAATGACACCTCCGTCTCCCAGGATACCTTCTACCGATATAGCACGAATCCTGCCTTTATAGTCTGCGAACCGACTGCGTAGGTTTTCAACATCGCCGTACTGAAGAAAAACCACTTCCAGATCTCGAATGCGTGGTACTCCTTCGGTAAATTGCTTTCGATCTAACAGCTGATTTGGACCTTGAGACCAGCCGTGCCAAGCGCCATGGCAAGCTAATACGATATCTTTTTTATGACGCGAATTGACGCCGGTGGTCAGGTTGAGTCCCTCCAGGTACACCAATTGCAGTGCAAGATCCATGGCTTCGGATCCTGTACTTGTAAAGGTGATGCTCCATTGGTCTTCCTCACTGCCAGTGTGAGAGGCAATCATTTTTTTTATGTTGGACACCAACTGACGTCGTTCCACCGAATGAAATTCGTCGTTGGTGGTAACTGACCTATTTACAATTTCCGGAAGCGAGGAGGCGAGTTCATTTATGGCACTTCCTAAAATACCGGTTCCATATCCGCCCGTCATATTGATAGCGGTATGCGCTTGAGCGTAATCGCTGTCTATTTTCTCGAGAATAAGAATGCGGTCGTCCCGCTGTTCTACAAAAGTGAAATTTGTCCTTCCGCCATAGTGATCAGCTACTCCATCGCCACTGCTCACGCAGGATTGAAGTTCGATAGGTAAGGATTGAATCTCTAGTTTTCCTTTCCGAAGCCCCGCTTCCCATACCTTATCCATGTCAAATCCTCGCTAGATCGTTTCAACACGAGCATGTTTTTGGATGAACTCTACAATTCCTTGGATAGTGGTAAATGGATCAATATCTGGCAGTTCAGAGAATTTAATGCCAAAATCTTCATCAAGGAAAACCGGCTCTTCGCATTTAAGGGTGTAGCTGATTTCTAAACCCTCCTGACTTCAGCAAGCACCT
>Ga0066462_1000250_pt1 | contig 16108 bp, 13 predicted proteins | sample LakWasMe92_HOW11_2_FD_59573 | JGI IMG/M metagenome (GOLD analysis project Ga0066462, IMG submission 59573) | Freshwater sediment methanotrophic microbial communities from Lake Washington under simulated oxygen tension - Sediment Metagenome 92_HOW11 | ecosystem: Environmental > Aquatic >... | reverse complement strand
CTGCGTGACGGCACCGAATGGAGGTGACGAATGGCATGTTGAAGACAGTTGCTCCCACATGTTGCGACCCCTTTCCCTGTAAGCGAGGTTTTGCCATGCAATCCCTAAGGCGCGTCTGGGAGCACCTGGAGGAGGGTTTTATCGCCTTCCTGCTGGCCGCCATGACCCTGGTGACGTTTGTCTACGTCATGCTCAACAACATCTACACCCTGTTTTTTGCCCTGGCCGACAAGTGGGCCTGGAGCAGCGGTTTTTTCAACGCCCTGGGCGACGGCACCATGACCTGGGCCCAGGACATGACCTGGAGCGTCGCGCTGACCAAGGCGATGTTCGGCTGGCTGATTTTCTTCGGTATTTCCTATGGCGTGCGCACCGCTGGCCACCTGGGGGTGGATGCCCTGGTGCGCCTGACGCCACGTCGGGTCCAGCGCCTGCTGGGGATGCTCGCCTGCCTGTGCTGCCTGGCCTATGCCGGGCTGTTCATGGTGGCCAGCTACAAGTGGGTGAGTGCGGTGCTGGCGGCCAGGATCGGGGCCGAGGACCTCGATCATTTCGGCCTGGAAGTGGGGCATATCGCGCTGATCGTGCCGATCGGCTTCCCCCTGGTGCTGATCCGCTACCTGGAAATTTTCTACCGCCTGTTTACCCACCGCCAGGTCGGGTTGGGGCTGGCCGATGAAGCCGGTGAAGCCAGCAAGTTGGCCGGCAGCCATGAGGAGCGTGACTGATGGCCGTTCTCTGTCTGTTTTTGCTGCTGTTGGTGTTGATGTTCCTCGGCGTGCCCATCGCCATTTCCCTGGGCTTGTCGGGGGCGATGTCGATCCTGATGTTCAGCCAGGATTCGTTGAGTTCCCTGGCGATCAAATTGTTTGAAACCAGCGATGCCTACACCTTCCTGGCGATTCCGTTCTTCCTGCTGTCGGGGGCGTTCATGACCACTGGCGGCGTGGCGCAACGCTTGATCGATTTTGCCAACGCCTGTGTCGGCCATATCCGTGGCGGCCTGGCGATTGCGGCGGTGCTGGCGTGCATGCTGTTTGCCGCGTTGTCCGGTTCATCGCCGGCGACGGTGGCGGCGGTGGGCTCGATTGCCGTGGCCGGCATGGTGCGCTCCGGTTACCCCAAGGCGTTCGGCGCGGGGATCATCTGCAATGCCGGGACCCTGGGCATCCTGATTCCGCCTTCCATCGTGATGGTGGTGTACTCGGCGGCGACGGAAACTTCGGTGGGCAAGCTGTTTATGGCGGGGGTGATCCCCGGCTTGCTGCTGGGCCTGATGCTGATGATCGCGATCTACATCGTGGCGCGTATCAAAAAGCTGCCGGCACAACCCCGGGCGACCTTTGCCCAGTGGCTGGGCTGTGCGCGCCGGGCATTCTGGGGCCTGTTGCTGCTGGTGATCATCCTTGGCGGTATCTACAGCGGCATGTTCACCCCCACTGAAGCAGCAGCGGTGGCGGCGGTGTACTCGGCGTTTGTCGCGCTGTTTGTGTACAAGGACATGCGCTTGAGGGATTGCCCCAAGGTGCTGCTGGAGTCTGGGCGCCTGTCGATCATGCTGATGTTCATCATCGCCAACGCCATGCTGTTTGCCCATGTGCTGACCACCGAACAGATCCCGCAGGAAATCACGGCCTGGGTCATCTCCGAAGGGCTGACGCCGATCGGCTTCTTGCTGATGGTCAACGTGGTGCTGTTGATTGCCGGCAGCTTCATGGAGCCCTCGGCCATTGTGCTGATCCTGGCGCCGATCTTCTTCCCGATTGCGATGAAGCTGGGCATCGACCCGATTCACCTGGGGATTGTGATGGTGGTGAACATGGAGATCGGCCTGGTGCATCCGCCCGTTGGGTTGAACCTGTTCGTGACCTCGGCGGTGACCGGCCTGACCCTGGGCCAGACGATCCGCGCAGCGATGCCCTGGCTGATGATCCTGCTGGCGTTCCTGGTGCTGGTGACGTACGTGCCGTTTATCTCACTGGCGCTGCCGCAGTGGTTGGGCATGTAGCCCAGCGCCCAAACGCCGCACCGCCTCCAGACTTGATTTCAATCAAGGGCTCACTGGCCACCTGCCACCTACCATCGACTTCATATTCCGGCCGTTGAAGTCAGTGAGCCCATGAACCGCCCCAAGTCCTCGACCCTCGCTACCCTGGCTGCAAGTCCCGTTACCTGGCTGGTTGTCCTGGTGCTGCTGTTTGGCCTGGTCGGTCCGGCCAAGGCCAAGTCCTATGGGGCGATCGAACAGCAGCGCATCGACAAGATCTTCCCCCAGGCCGACGCCATTTCCGCCGCCGAAGGCCCGTTCAAGGTGCGCACGCTGTCGGCCAAAGGCGCGGTCATCGGCTATGTGTTCCAGAGCCTGGACGTGGTGGACATCCCCGCGTACTCCGGCAAACCGATCAATACCCAGGTGATCCTCGACCCGGCCGGGGTGATCCGCGATGCCTATGTGCTGGAGCACCACGAGCCGATCCTGCTGATCGGCATCCCCGAGGCCAAGTTGCATGACTTCACCGCCCGCTACAGCGGGATCAACGTCAAGCAACGGGTGGTGGTGGGGCACTCCAGCGACAGCCAGGCGGTGACCGTGGATGCGGTGGCCGGCGCTACGGTCACGGCCATGGTGGTCAATGAGGTGATCATGCGCGCCGCCCACGAAGTGGCGGTGTCGCTCAAGCTGGTCGAGGACAAGGCCAGCACCGCGCAGAAAGTCGCCCTGGTGCGCGCAGACCTGTTCGCGCCGGCCAACTGGGCGCAGTTGACCGGCAATGGCGCGGTGCGTCGCTTGCACCTGACGCGCGGTCAAGTGGATGAGGCCTTCAAGGGCACCGAGGCCGAAGGCGTGGAAGTGGCGGGGCCGGGGCAGGCCGACGAGACCTTTATTGACCTGTATGTGGCCGATCTCAACGCGCCGACCATCGGCCGCAACCTGTTGGGCGACGCGCAATACCGCGTGCTGATGCAGGGCCTCAAGCCCGGCGAGCAGGCCATTGCGGTGCTGGGGCGTGGGTTGTTTTCGTTCAAGGGCTCGGGCTACGTGCGCGGCGGGATTTTTGATCGGGTGCAGTTGCGCCAGTTCGGCAATGTCATCAGCTTCCGCGATATGGACCACCAGCGCCTGTACGACGTGTTCGCCGAGGGCATGCCCGAATTTGATGAAATGTCGGTGTTTATCGTGCGCCCCCAGGCCGGGTTCGACCCTGGCTCGGCGTGGACCCTGGAGCTGCTGGTGCGGCGCCAGACCGGCCCGGTCAGCGGCACCTTTACCAGTTTTGAATTGCCGTACCAGATGCCCGAGGCGTACCTGGAACGCCCGTTGCCGACTGCCGCCGAACAGGCCGCCATCGACGAAGCCAACCGGCCGATGTGGCTGACGATCTGGTACCAGAAACAGTGGCAGGTCCTGGTGCTGGGCGCCGCCCTGGTGCTGCTGACGGTGATTCTGTTTTTGCAGGACAGCCTGGCCCGGCGCCCGCGCCTGTTGCATTGGGTGCGCCGTGGCTACCTGCTGTTTACCGTGGTGTTTATCGGCTGGTACGCCCTGGGGCAGTTGTCGGTGGTCAATGTGCTGACCTTTGTGCATGCGCTGTTCCAGCAGTTCCGCTGGGAGCTGTTCCTCACCGACCCGCTGATCTTTATGCTCTGGGTATTCACCGCCGCCAGCATCCTGCTGTGGGGCCGGGGTGTGTTCTGTGGCTGGCTGTGCCCGTTCGGGGCGTTGCAGGAGTTGCTCAACGAGGCGGCGCGCACGCTCAAGGTGCGCCAGTTCGAGCTGCCGTTTGCCGTGCATGAGCGGCTGTGGGCGATCAAGTATTTGATCCTGCTGGGGCTGTTTGGCTTGTCCCTGGAGTCGATGGCCACTGCCGAGCGGTTTGCCGAAGTGGAGCCGTTCAAGACCGCGATCACCCTGCATTTCGACCGCCAGTGGTGGTTTGTGCTGTACGCGGTGGCGCTGCTGCTGATCAACCTGTTCACGCGCAAAGTCTACTGCCGCTACCTCTGCCCACTGGGCGCGGCGCTGGCGATCCCCAGCAAGTTCAGGCTGTTCGACTGGCTCAAACGGCGCAAAGAGTGTGGCGATCCGTGCCAGTTGTGCGCCAAGGAATGCGAGATCCAGGCGATCCACCCCGACGGCCATATCAACGCCAATGAATGCCACTACTGCCTCGATTGCCAGATGACCTGGCACAACGACCACAAATGCCCGCCCCTGATCAACCAGCGCAAGAAACGCAACAAGGCCGCACCCACCCCTGGGCAATTGATCCCGGTGGTGCAGGTGGCGGTGCCTGAATGACGGCCTTGGGCACTCACTTTTCCCATCTGGAGCACATCATGAACGACAGCGAAGCGAAAAAGCCCGGGGCCACCCCGGAACCTGAAGGCATGAGCCGGCGTGGCTTCCTGGGCACTGGCGCCGTCACCGGCGCGGTGCTGGCAGGGGCCTCGGCCATCGGCGGCACGGTGTTTACCCGCGAGTCCTTTGCGGCAGCGGCCAAGGAGGCGAAGTCGAAGATCCATGTGGGCCCGGGGGAGCTGGACCAGTACTACGGGTTCTGGAGCGGCGGCCACCAGGGTGAGGTGCGGGTGCTGGGTGTGCCGTCGATGCGTGAGTTGATGCGTATCCCGGTGTTCAACGTCGATTCCGCCACCGGCTGGGGCCTGACCAACGAGAGCAAGCGCATCCTGGGCGAGGGCGCCAAGTACCAGAACGGCGATTGCCATCACCCGCACTTGTCCACCACCGATGGCCGCTACGACGGCAAATACCTGTTTATCAACGACAAGGCCAACACCCGCGTGGCGCGGATCCGCCTGGACATCATGAAGTGCGACAAGATCGTCACCGTGCCCAATGCCCAGGCGATCCACGGCCTGCGCCTGCAAAAGGTGCCGTATACCAAGTATGTGTTCTGCAACGCCGAGTTCATCATCCCGCACCCCAATGACGGCCACACCTTCGACCTGCAAGACAAAAACAGTTTCACCATGTTTAACGCCATCGACGCCGAGAAGATGGAAATGGCCTTCCAGGTCATCGTCGACGGTAACCTCGACAACGCCGACATGGACTACACCGGCAAATACGCGGCGGCCACCTGCTACAACTCGGAGAAGGCCTCCGACCTGGGCGGCATGATGCGCAACGAGCGCGACTGGGTGGTGGTGTTCAACATCCCGCGCATCGAGGCGGCGATCAAGGCCGGCAAGTTCATCAACCTCGACGGCGTCAAGGTGCCGGTGGTGGATGGGCGCAAGGGCGACGATGGCAAGGACAGCGAATTCACCCGCTATATCCCGGTGCCGAAGAACCCCCACGGCTGCAACACCTCGCCGGACGGCAAGTACTTTATCGCCAACGGCAAGCTGTCGCCGACCTGCACCATCATCGCCATCGACAAGCTCGACGACCTGTTCAGCGACAAGATCAAAGACCCGCGCGGCGTGGTGGTCGGTGAGCCGGAACTGGGCCTGGGCCCGCTGCACACCACCTACGATGGCCGGGGCTTTGCCTACACCACGCTGTTTATCGACAGCCAGGTGGTCAAGTGGAACATCGCCGAAGCCATCCGCGCCTACGGCGGCGAGAAGGTCAACTACATCAAGCAGAAGCTCGATGTGCATTACCAACCCGGCCACAACCACGCCTCGCTCACCGAAACCCGGGATGCCGACGGCCAATGGCTGATGGTCCTGAGCAAGTTCTCCAAGGACCGCTTCCTGCCCACCGGCCCCCTGCACCCGGAAAACGACCAGTTGATCGACATCTCGGGCGATGAAATGAAACTGGTCCACGACGGCCCGACCTTCGCCGAACCCCACGACTGCGTGATGGCGCGGCGCGACCAGATCAAGACCAAGAAAATCTGGGAGCGCAACGACCCGTTCTTCGCCGAAACCGTGGCCATTGCGGCCAAGGACGGGATCAAGCTGGAGACCGATAACAAGGTGATCCGCGACGGCAAGAAAGTGCGGGTGTACATGACGTCCATGGCACCGACCTATGGCCTGACGGAATTCACTGTCAAGCATGGCGATGAGGTCACGGTGACCATCACCAACATCGACCAGATCGAGGACGTGACCCACGGCTTTGTCATGACCAACCATGGCGTGAGCATGGAAATCAGCCCGCAGCAGACCTCTTCCATCACCTTTATCGCCGACAAACCGGGGCTGCATTGGTACTACTGCAGCTGGTTCTGCCATGCGCTGCATATGGAGATGGTGGGGCGGATGTTGGTCGAGCGCACTTAACGGCGAGCACCCAATAAATGTAGGCGCTGGCTTGCCTGCGATAGCGGTGCATCAGAAAACGGTCGGTTGCCTGACACACCGCTATCGCAGGCAAGCCAGCTCCCACATGGGATCTGTTTTGATCAAAAAGGAATACTCCGTGGCTCGACCCCGCACGTTATTGACCGGGTGTGTGTGGCTGCTATTTTCGGCCACCGCCAGCGCCGCTGTAGTGCCCATCACCGAACTGCCGTTGGTCGCCGCAGGCCCGCAGCACTGGCGCCTGCCCTCCGGCGACTACCAGGGTTCCTACAGCATCGACCAACCCCTGCAACTGACCTGCGAACCCGGTGCGGTGATCCATAGCCAGGGCCAGGGCAACAGCCTGTTGATCAACGCGCCCGATGTCACCGTCGAGGGCTGCACCTTCCTCGACTGGGGCCACGACCTCACCGCGATGAACGCGGCCATCTTCATCCAGCCCAAGGCCCACGGTGCCCTGGTCAAGAACAACCGCCTGCGCGGCCAGGGTTTTGGCGTGTGGGTCGATGGCACGGCGGATGTGAGTGTGATCGACAACCAGATCCAGGGCGACCCGGCCATGCGCTCCCAGGACCGGGGCAATGGCATCCACCTGTACGCGGTCAAAGGCGCGCGGGTAATCGGCAACCAGGTGCGCGATGCCCGCGATGGCATCTACATCGACACCTCCAATGGCAACCTGCTGCAAGGCAACACCCTGGAAGACCTGCGCTACGGCATCCACTACATGTTCGCCAATGACAACCAGGTGCTTGGCAACATCACCCGCCGCACCCGCACCGGCTATGCCCTGATGCAAAGCCGCAAGCTGACAGTGATCGGCAATCGCTCCGAGCAGGACCAGAACTACGGGATCCTGATGAACTACATCACCTATTCCACCTTGCGCGACAACGTGGTCAACGATGTGCGCGACGGCACCACCGGCGACACCATGATCACCGGTGCCGAAGGCAAGGCGCTGTTTATCTACAACTCGCTGTTCAACAGCATTGAACACAACCACTTCGGCCGCAGTGCGGTGGGTATTCACCTTACGGCAGGCTCCGAAGACAACCGGCTTGCCAACAATGCCTTTGTCGGCAACCAGCGCCAGGTCAAGTACGTGGCCACGCGCCTGCAGGAATGGTCGGCGGATGGCCGCGGCAATTACTGGAGCGACTACCTGGGCTGGGACCGCAATAACGATGGGCTGGGGGATGTGGCCTACGAGCCCAACGATAACGTCGACCGCCTGCTGTGGCTGTATCCCCAGGTGCGCCTGTTGATGAACAGCCCCGGCATCGAGTTGTTGCGCTGGGTGCAGCGGGCGTTTCCGGTGATCAAGTCGCCGGGGGTGATGGACAGTCATCCGCTGATGAAAGACCCCACGCTTTCCCTGCTCAAGGAGCCCGCATGATGCCTGTCGTCGAAATCGAAGGCGTGACCCAGCGTTATGGGCACGCCACTGTGCTGCATGACTTGAACCTGAGCCTGGCGCCGGGGGAGGTGCTGGGGCTGTTCGGCCATAACGGCGCGGGCAAGACCACCAGCATGAAACTGATCCTCGGTTTGTTGCAGGCAAGCAGGGGGCAGGTGCGGGTGTTTGGCCGTGCCCCCAGCGATCCCCACGTGCGCCAGATGCTTGGCTACTTGCCGGAAAACGTCACGTTCTACCCGCAACTCAGCGGCCTGGAGACCTTGCAGCATTTTGCCCGGCTCAAGGGCGCGCCGTTGAGCCAGGTCCAGACCCTGCTCGAAGACGTCGGCCTGACGGCGGCGGCGCGGCGGCGGGTCAAGACCTATTCCAAGGGCATGCGCCAGCGCCTCGGCCTGGCCCAGGCCCTGCTGGGCGAGCCGCGTCTGCTGCTGCTCGACGAGCCCACCGTGGGCCTCGACCCGATTGCCACCCAGGACCTGTATCGCCTGCTCGACCGCCTGCGCGGGCAGGGCACCAGCATCATCCTCTGCTCCCATGTGTTGCCCGGCGTGGAGGCCCATATCAACCGTGCCGCAATCCTCACCCAGGGCCGCCTGCTGGCCCTCGGCACCCTGGCGGCCTTGCGCGAAGAAGCCGGGCTGCCGACCCTGATCCGCAGCAGTGGCCTGCAACGTGCGGCGCTCTTGCAAAAACGCTGGAGCGAGGCCGGCCACGTGACCCAGCGCTGGGGCGCGCAAGGGCTGCAAGTGGCGGCGTTCAATGGCAACAAGCTGGACCTGCTGCGCCAGTTGTTGGACCAGGACAGCCCCAGCGATGTGGAAATCGTCGTGCCGTCCCTGGAAGACCTGTACCGCCATTACATGGATAGCCCGGTGGAGCGTGCCCAATGACGCCGATCTGGAACATGGCCCGCAAGGAGTTCAGCGACGGCCTGCGCAACCGTTGGTTATTGGCCATCAGCCTGCTGTTTGCGGTGCTGGCCATCGGCATTGCCTGGCTCGGCGCGGCGGCGTCCGGGCAACTGGGCTTTACCTCGATCCCGGCGACCATCGCCAGCCTGGCTAGCCTGGCGACTTTCCTGATGCCGTTGATTGCGCTGTTGCTGGCCTATGACGCGATTGTCGGCGAGGACGAAAGCGGCACCTTGCTGCTGTTGCTCACCTATCCCCTGGGGCGCGGGCAGATCCTGCTCGGCAAGTTTGTCGGGCATGGGCTGATCCTGGCGCTGGCGACCTTTATCGGTTTTGGCTGCGCCATGCTCGCCATCGCGCTGCTGGTGGATGACGTCGAATTCAGCCTGCTGCTCTGGGCCTTTGGCCGCTTCATGCTGACCTCGACTTTGCTTGGCTGGGGCTTTTTGGGGCTGGCGTATGTGTTGAGCAGCGTTTCGGCGGAGAAGTCCACGGCGGCCGGGTTGGCCCTGGGGGTGTGGTTCTTTTTTGTCCTGGTCTTTGACCTGGCGTTGTTGGCGCTGCTGGTGCTCAGCGAAGGCCAGTTCAGCCCGACGCTGCTGCCCTGGCTGCTGCTGTTCAACCCGGCGGATGTGTACCGCCTGATCAACCTGTCGGGCTTCGATGCCGGCCCCGCATCGGTCGGCGTGATGGCCCTGGGTGGGGACCTGGCGCTGCCGGGGGCGGCGTTGTGGCTGTGCCTGGTGGCGTGGGTCGTCGGGCCGCTGGCCTGGGCCTATTGGCTGTTTGGGCGGCGCGCGGCATGATTTTTTTATCGGTGGAGCAGATAAGCATGAAAATGGGATGGGTGTTGCTGTTGAGCCTGCTGCTGATGGGGTGTGACAAACCGGTAGCGGCGGGGGCAGGGGATGGGCCGGTGGCGTTCCATCCGACGGATGAGTGCCATGTGTGTGGCATGGTGATCAGCGAATTCCCAGGGCCCAAGGGTGAGGTGGTGGAGCAGGGCGCGGCGAAGAAATTCTGCTCGACCGCAGAAATGCTCGGCTGGTGGTTGCAGCCGGAAAACCATCATGCCCCGTCAAAACTGTATGTGCATGACATGGGGCGCAGCCACTGGGAGACCCCGGACGATGCCCATCTGATCGATGCCCATCTGATCGATGCCAGGACCGCGTACTACGTGCTCGGCACCGGGCTCAAGGGCGCCATGGGCGTGGTGCTGGCCTCGTTTGCCGAGCAGGCGGTGGCGCAGAAAGTCGCGGCCGATACCGGCGGGCGGGTGCTGCGTTTCGAGGAGATAGACCTGGCGCTGTTGCAGCAGCCAAGTGGCATGGCCCATAGCGGTCATTGAAGCTGCCCCGCTCCCACAGCCTATCGGTTGACCAACTTCGCCGGCAACGCAATCACCAGCAAACAACTGAGCACCAGGCTGGCGGCAAAGAACCACATGGCCCCGGCGCTGCTACCGGTGATATCTATCGCCAGGCCCATCAACGAGTTGCTGACCAGCCCGGCGATGTTCGCCAGGGAGCAGGCCAGGGCAAAGCCGGTGGCTGCTGCGGAGCCGGTGAGGAAGGTCGCCGGCAGGCTGAAAAACACCGGCACTGCGCCGAGGATCGCCGCCGACGCCACGGCAAACAGGGCCACGGTGGCGACCACGTTATGGGTGAAGAAAGTACTGCTGGCCATGGCCACGGCGCCCACCAGGAACGGCACGATAATGTGCCAGCGGCGCTCGCGGTATTTGTCGGAACTGGCGCCGATCAGCAGCATGCCGGCCAGCGCCGCCAAGCTGGGCAGGGCGGTGAGCAGGCCGATCTGGAAGGTGTCGCTGATTCCCGCGTTGCGGATCAGGGTCGGCATCCAGAAGCCCATGGCGTAGGCACTGAGCAGGATCGAAAAATCGATCCCGCCGAGCATCCACACCTTGAGGTTGAAGAACCCATCGCGAAAGCGCCGTGGGCTGTGGCCGGCCTGGCTGTCATCGGCGTGCAACTGCTGTTGCAGCAGGGTCTTTTCGGCGCCAGACAACCATTTGGCCTGGTGGTAGGTATCGGGCAACGCCCAGAGCGCCAGCACCCCCAACAGCACGCTGGGCAGTGCTTCAAGCAGGAACAGCCATTGCCAGCCACGCAGGCCGCCCATTTGGTCGAAGTGGCCCATGATCCAGCCGGACAACGGCCCGCCAATCACACTGGACAGCGGCAGGCCGATCATAAACAGCGCAATCACCCGCCCGCGGCGATGGGTGGGGAACCAGGTGGTCAGGTAATACAGCACTCCCGGCAGGAACCCGGCTTCGGCGACGCCGAGCAAAAACCGCAGCACATAGAACTGGGTGGTGGAGGTGACCAGCAGCGTGCAGGCCGAGAGCAGGCCCCAGGTGATCATGATGCGCGCAATCCAGATCCGCGCGCCGACGCGCTCCAGGATCAGGTTGCTGGGCACTTCAAACAGGATATAGCCGACAAAAAACAGGCCGGCGCCCAGGCCGAACGCGGTTTCGCTGAACTGCAGCTGGTCTTGCATCTGCAGCTTGGCAAAACCGATGTTGATGCGGTCCAGGTAGGCCGCCAGGTAGCAGAAACACAGGAAGGGAATCAGCTTCCAGGTGATCTTGTGGTACAGCGCGTGGATGGGGTCGGCGACCGTGGGCATCGGTGTATCTCAGGGCAAGGAGGAGGGCGGGGCGAATATAGCATTCCGTCACCGACACGCTCTGTCTGAAAAGCGCCACTTGGCTGGGGTTGGTGTACGAAAGAGGCTACGTTTAACGCTTCCAATAAACAGAGTATCCACGGATGAACTACCAACCCTTTACCCGAACCTTGATCGCGACGGCCCTGGTCCTCACATTCAGCGGTGTGCAGGCGGCCTCCCAAGCCCCGGTGGCCGGTGAAAACGGCATGGTGGTGACGGCCCAGCATTTGGCAACCCATGTGGGCGTCGATGTGTTGAAGGCCGGCGGCAACGCTGTGGATGCGGCCGTGGCCGTGGGTTACGCCCTGGCGGTGGTCTATCCGGCAGCGGGCAACCTCGGCGGCGGTGGATTCATGACCGTGCAACTGGCGGACGGGCGCAAAACCTTCCTCGACTTCCGCGAAAAAGCCCCGTTGGCGGCCACCGCCGATATGTACCTGGATAAAGACGGCAATGTCGTCCCCGGCCTCAGCGCCAAAGGCCACCTGGCCGTCGGCGTACCCGGCACCGTCTCCGGCATGGAGCTGGCCTTGAGCAAATACGGCACCCTCAAGCGCGCCCAAGTAATCGCGCCGGCGATCAAGCTCGCGGAAGATGGCTTTGCCCTCGACCAGGGCGATATCGACATGCTGCACAGCGCCACCGAAGAGTTCAAAAAAGACCAGGACCTGCGCGGCATCTTCCTCAATAAGGGTGAGCCACTGCAGGTCGGGCAGAAGCTGGTGCAAAAAGACCTGGCGCGTACCCTGCGGGAAATTTCCGCCAAGGGCACCGATGGCTTCTACAAAGGCTGGGTGGCCAAGGCCATCGTTGACTCCAGCCAGGCCGGCAAGGGCATCATCGCCCAGGCCGACCTGGACAACTACCAGACCCGCGAACTGGCCCCCATCGAGTGCGACTACCGCGGCTACCACGTAGTCTCGGCGCCACCACCCAGCTCGGGCGGCCTGGTGATCTGCCAAATCATGAACATCCTCGAAGGCTACCCCATGGCCGAACTGGGCTACGGCTCGGCCCAGGGCACCCATTACCAGATCGAAGCCATGCGCCACGCCTACGTGGACCGCAACAGCTACCTGGGCGACCCGGATTTTGTAAAGAACCCGGTAGCCCACCTGCTGGACAAGGACTACGCGACCAAACTGCGCGCCGCCATCGACCCGCAAAAAGCCGGCGACTCCATGGCCATCAAACCCGGCGTTGCGCCCCATGAAGGCAGCAACACCACCCATTACTCCATCGTCGATAAATGGGGCAACGCGGTGTCGGTGACCTACACCCTCAACGACTGGTTCGGTGCCGGCGTCATGGCCAGCAAGACCGGGGTCATCCTCAACGACGAAATGGACGACTTCACCGTCAAGGTCGGCGTGCCCAACATGTACGGCCTGGTCCAGGGCGAAGCCAACGCCATCGCCCCCGGCAAGGCGCCCCTGTCGTCCATGAGCCCGACCATCGTCACCAAAGATGGCAAGGCGGTGATGGTCATCGGCACACCGGGCGGCAGCCGCATCATCACCGCCACCTTGCTGACCATCCTCAACGTCATCGACTACAAGATGAACATCCAGGAAGCCGTCAACGCCCCGCGCTTCCACCAACAGTGGATGCCCGACAGCACCAACCTCGAAACCTTCGCCCTGAGCCCCGACACCCAGAAAATCCTCGAAAGCTGGGGCCACAAATTCGCCGGCCCCCAAGACGCCAACCACCTGGCCGCCATCCTCGTCGGCGCCCCGTCCCTGGACGGCAAGCCGGTGGGTAACAACCGCTTCTACGGCGCCAACGACCCACGGCGCAATACCGGGCTGTCACTGGGCTACTAAGCGCAGACAGGGCAGGGGCCAGCCGCCCCTGTTCTGCTTCATAGAAGAATATTTTTTGAAATCAAGGGCTTGCCAGCCTCGGCAAATCAGTACATAATTGCCGCCATCGAACGCACTGAGGTATAAAAAACTTCAATGTTTTCAATGAGATAGAGTAGAGGCAAGCTTACATAGCCCACTCAAGTTTATAGGCGGTGAATGTCAGTGGTTTTGGCATTGATCGTTTGAGGCCGAGTAGCAAAATGGTTATGCAGCGGATTGCAAATCCGCCTACGCCGGTTCGATTCCGACCTCGGCCTCCACTCTTGAAAACCCCGTAGATTAGCGTCTACGGGGTTTTTTATTGCTTGTTAGAAAGTGCTGGAGTTCCGAAATTTTAGAAGGTGGAGTTCCGAAACTATCTCATTTTGAAGGCTGCGCGACCGCACCGATGCGCCGGTACACACGCTTGGCGATCAAGGGGCCCCGTTGAAGAGTCTGCACGACGTTTTCCATGGTGATCATACGCGGGCATACGTCATAGACGTCGGTGATGTAGTGCTCGGCGCCTGGGTGGTTACGTTTGTGCATGCTGATGGCACCGGTCTACGGTCGCGCCACCGCCACCGGCGAAGTTGAGGCCGTACTGGGTTCTGGCTGTTGATAAATCTGGTCGAGGATTAAAGGAGCCTCCATGGACGATATTTCTAGATTTGTTCACAATCACACATTGAGTGATGGCTAGGAGCCACAAATGCTTCCCGAGGAAATTCGTTTTAAAACTAACACATTGCTGAAAGTCGCCCTGTCGCCCCCAGGAGCATTGTTTATTGTTGTGGCTATAGTCCTGATGTTTCAGCGTTGGACTTTTGATAACGCTGCTGCTTGGGTCCAAGCCATAGGTTCCATAGGCGCGATTATCGGCGCATTTATGGTTGCTACTCGAACTCATGAATTGGAAAGGCGAAAAAGTCGCGAGGCTGACCTAGGCGTTGAGATACGCGCTGTGTCTTTGGCAGAAGGTATTGTTCAAGAAGCGGTGTCTGCGTTGACTACGATTTGTAGCGACTTTTATCGGCCGGGTGAGACTCCATCTGGATTGAAGCGCTTGGAAAGTGTCCATCAGGCGTTGATGATTGCTATTTCTCAGCCTGTGAGCGAACAAGCGTTGAAGCCCACATTGAAGGCTCTTCAAAGTGTTAGCCACTCCTGCGGTATTCTTCAGGATGCTTTGTCCCATGCAGGAACACTTCGTACTCAGGATAGAGAGACTCTGAGGCGTCACCTTGACGGTATGAAAGCTCATAGAGATATTCTTAAGGAAATTCTCGGGGACATACGCGCGCGGATGAAGCGCAATCTGTAGCTCCCCATCTTTATAGACTGAAAAGGGGACAGATTTATTTATCTCTGATAAATTTGCCCCAATTTCTCTCACTGCCGCCAACTCAAGGCCAAAAACTACTTACTCCCCTATTGCAGCGGAACATAAATATCCGTTTGCCATTGATCCATCGGCGTCTGGGGATAGGTGCTCAGGTAGTTGAAAAACAGTGGCTGGTCACGCAGTTCCTCTCCACTGGTAGGAAGCCAGTCGCGGTAAATCGGGTAGATCGTTTCGCCAATATGATCCGGTGACCCCGCGTGTCGCACCACAACGCAGCGCCCGCCAGGAATGACGAGCTCGTGCACGCCGAACTCATTCGGCGCCACCGCCTCATGAATCTCGCCGCAGATTGCGAAGCGGAATGTTTGGGGAGGTGTTGTGTCGGGGTTGTTATAGGGAATGCCGAAGGTACGACTCGATGCCTGCGGCGACTGGCCGCTCTGGATTCGCCATTCGATGAACTTGCGCACACTCTTATTGACGAGCCCGGGAGGGCCGCAGTGCTCAAGCGCTGCTACTTTGACCTCGGGGAAATCCACGATTCTTACTTGCATGATGATAGTCCTGGAAAAGTGAGGGATTGCGAAGACCGTATTCCAGACCTGCCAGTTCGGTTCCTTGCTAAATGCACTCGGTGTCATGCCGATCGCCCGCTTGAACGCCCTGCAAAATGCCTCGGGGCTTTCAAAGCCGGCATCGAGTGCCGCGTCCAGCACCGAGTGATCCGTAAGGGCCGCCAGGCGATGTGCCGCGCGGCGTAGGCGCATCAGTTGCACATAACGTGAGACCGGCACGCCAACGAACGCGGTGAATTGGCGGTGGAAGTGAAATGCCGAAAAGTTTGCCACACGGCTCAACGTCTTCACCGACAGGTCACCTTCGAGATTGCCATCAATGTAGGCGAGCACGGCGTTGAAGCGTTTTGTGTAAGCGCAATGGGGCGGCAGGTCAGACACTGGAAAAGCTCCTGGAAGTACGGTCGCCAATAGAGTCGACTATAGCGACGTAAGGGTGCCTAGCCGAGTTTGCTCAAGGCATGAGGCTGGCCCACCGTGGCGGGGACGTCGAACAGCCTACGCAACAGGTACTGGATGTGTTGTGGGGGGAGTACGTGTCAAAGACAGGAGCGTTTCGACCCAAAGCCTTCAGTCGACCTGAGGGCATGGGTTGAAGGGTATGTACCAGTGGGCTGCGGAGTCGAGATGGATGTGTTTCTGCTTTTGAGGCAAGAAGGGTGTATCGAGCGTGCCCAGTGCTATCGAAACCCAGTTGGTAAACTCGCCTTGAGACCGTGACCAGAACAATGCCGACCCGCACTGCGCGCAAAACTCGCGTACTACCGTCTTTGACGATGCATAAGTTTTGATATGGACGGAGCCACCAACTATGCGCAGCGCGCTACGCGGAACACTGCCGTAAGAAGCAAATGCTGCCCCATGACCTTTGCGGCACTGGCTGCAATGACAATGAATCACTGCTTTAGGCGTGGCGGATAGCTCGTAACTGACGGCTGTGCATAGGCAGCTTCCCTGGTACACCTTTGTCATACGCTCTTCCATTGATGCGAAAAACGCCAGCGTAACCGGCGCAGTCTAATCAGTCG